>Ga0247608_10000112_pt1 | contig 158007 bp, 91 predicted proteins | sample 176DNAGHGlowgp2_FD_193490 | JGI IMG/M metagenome (GOLD analysis project Ga0247608, IMG submission 193490) | Sheep rumen microbial communities from Palmerston North, Manawatu-Wanganui, New Zealand - 1766 DNA GHGlow gp2 | ecosystem: Host-associated > Mammals > Digestive system > Stomach > Rumen ...
AGAAGATTGGCCAGGAGGTGACCCGCATCGTGGAGCACAAGCCCGGCCAGCTTTATATCAAGGAGATCATCCGCGAGAAGTGGGGGCTGAAGGACAATACCGCTGCTGCTCCCAAGGGAATGAGCGGCGTGCTGATTGCCCCCATGCCCCTGCTGCCCATCTACAAGGGCATCGCCGGTGCCAGCCTGCTGGCAGAGATCCTGCTCCAGAAGTATGAGTACCACATGCCTTACTACCGACAGATCAAGCAGTACAGCCACCTGGGCATGAAAGGTCTTACCGAGAGTACCGTAGATGGTTGGTTCAAGCAGACGATGGAATTACTGAAGCCACTCTATGAGGTGCTCAAGGCAGAGGTGATGAAGGCCGACTACGTACAGGCAGATGAAACCACCACGCCTGTCATGAACAAGGATACACACAAGGCAGCGAAGGAATACCTCTGGATGGTGAGGGCTGTCATCCAGCGGCTGGTGCTCTTCTATTACGACCAGGGCTCCAGGGCGGGAGCGGTGATAGAATCGCTGGCTAACAGATACAACTTCAAGGGATACCTACAATGTGACGGTTTTGCGGGCTATGAGACGGCCTTCAAGACAAATCCAGGCGTACTCCTGGTGAACTGTATGGTGCATATCCGCCGCCACTTCGAGCAGGCGCTGGATGAGAACCGCCCGATGGCAGAGCATGGCTTAAAGCAGATACAGCACCTCTATAAAATAGAGCATATGTGCGATGACGCAGGGATGTCCTTTGACGAACGCAAGGCAAAGCGGCAGGAGCTGTCCAAGCCAATCATGGAAGCCATGAAACTGTGGATGGAGACTGAAGGGCTGAAATACAGCGAGAGCTCACTGGCAGGCAAGGCCATCACCTATGCCTACACAAGATGGGACAACATGATGCGATATCTCGATGACGGGCGACTCCTGCTTGACAACAATCTTGCCGAGAACGAGATACGCCCCATCACACTCGGACGAAAGAACTATCTCTTCTGCGGCAACCACGAGGCAGCACAGAACATGGCAGTAGTCTGCTCACTATTGGCTACATGCAGGAACCACGATGTCAATCCGAGGGATTATCTAAACTATGTCATCAGTCAAATGCCATATCACACAAAGGCATCTTATGATGAACTCCTGCAACTGCTACCGCATAAGTGGAAACTTACACATCCGGAATCTGTCATGACTAAGACGGCATGATATAGGTGCAGCAATATAATAACAGCAGCTACAATCAGAAAAAGATGTAGATGCTGTTACTATAGTATATAGGTACTAACTCCTGTACTTGACCGAATGCTTACCAATCAACCACCCCCGGCCCCTCCTTTCCAAGGCGGGGAGCAAGTTACTAGGCTCACAGCCCCCCCCCTTGTGCTCACAAGCGTTCCATCCAGTGAGAGAGGAATACATCACTTAGAGAATAAACGGTTCCTTCGAGGGTGACATCGTCGTTGATTAGGCCTTTCTCGCAGAGGGCTTCAGCAAGACGACGGGAAACAGAAGGTGTACCAATTTTGTGGTTCTTCAAGAAGTCATTGGCTGTAATCTGCTGAACGCTTCCTTCCTTGGCTACAGCGATAAGATAGCCCCATTGCTTATCTGTCAACATCTGGCGATACTGGAGATAAACAGCTTCGCCCTGTTTCATCAGTTGCTCGCAGGCTTTCTTTACATCTTCAATGGTGACATCCAGACTCCCATTGGCATAAACAGTATGACAGAGTTGCTGGGTGTAATAGGTATGGCGGCGAGTCCAGTCCAGGATGAATTGTATTGCCTCATCAGTAATACAGCGTTGTCGTTCACTAAACAGTCGGCGGATGAAGGCTGAGTATGACTCTTCGGATATTTTATCAAGCGAAACGAAGGTTGTACTATTATAAAACGGTTTCTTCTCATTGGCAAAAATATCGGCCATCATGTGCTTCTTACTGCCGCAGAAGATAAAAGTCAGATTGTGCGTCTGTTGAATATAGGTTCGCAGCAGGGCTTCCATATTCTGTTCAGGATAATCCCGTATCTGCTGGAACTCATCAATAGCTATGACGATATGTTCGTTTTGGTGATCGAGAAAATCGAAAAGTCCTTTCAATGTATATTCTTTTTCATGAGCAGTCTGATAGGCTATTTGCAACTGAGGTTCACCCGTGATGTTATCGAACGAGAGTTGTGGACGGAGTGATTTGATAAACTTCAACAATTTTTCTCCCATTGATGTCTTTTCCGGGAATGACTTCATCGTGGCTTCTGCCATCAGTTTAATAAAGTCATCGATGTTGCGTGAGGCAAAGATGTCGAAGTAGATGGTACGGATATCAGGTCTTTCATCTTTCAACTCGTCAAACAGGCGTAGTATTAGCCCTGTTTTCCCCATACGACGCTTTGAAATCAGCGTCATATCTGTGCTGTTGATACAATTACGTAACATCAACTGCAGTTCCTCTTCACGATCGCAGAACAGTTCCTTTGACTCATACGATTTGATAATAAACGGATTCTCCATACCCCTAATCATAAAATAATTCCAAATTCTGCTGCAAAGATACAAATAGTTTTTGATTACACAAAATGTGTAACACAAAATGTGTAATTGGCGCTTACTGATTGCCTATCATGTTGAGCAGGTCCTTGCTGGTGAGCTTATGACTCTCGCTGGTGCCGCTGAGCATGGCATCGGCAAGATTGCGCTTGGTCTGGTGCAGGCGCAGGATTTTCTCTTCGATGGTGTGCTGCGAAATGAGGTGGTAGACGGTGACGTTCTGCCGCTGACCGATGCGGTAGGCACGGTCGGTAGCCTGCTCCTCGATGGCGGGATTCCACCAGGGGTCGAGGTGGATGACGTAGTTGGCTCCTGTCAGGTTGAGTCCCAAGCCGCCTGCCTTGAGGCTGATGAGGAACACGGGACACTGGCCGCGCTGGAACTGCTGCACCAGCTGGTCGCGCTGCTGTACGGGCACCGAGCCGTCGAGATAGAGGTAGGGCTGCTTCTGTTTGTCAAGTGCCTGACGCACCATGGCGAGAAACGACGTGAACTGGCTGAACACCAGCACGGCATTGCCGCCGCCCACAATCTCGCTCAGCAAGTCAGTGAGGACATTGATCTTTGAACACTCGCCCTTCCAGTTCTTTTCGGCCAACTGTGCCGAGCAGGCTGCCTGGCGCAGGCGGGTGATTTCGGCCAGCGTATTGACACTGACGGAAGCCGACGCCTTCTCGTCTTCCAACAGCTCCTTGGCGCGGCGGCGTATGACTTCATAGACTGCCAACTCGTCTTCAGAGAGCTCAACGGGCATCGTGATTTCAGTCTTGTCAGGCAGTTCCTCTACAACCTCCTGCTTGGTGCGGCGCAGCATAAAGGGCTGGACGATGCGCTTCAGCTGGCGCGAACGCTCCTTGTTGTCCTGCATTTCAATGGGCACGATGTACTTCTGGTGGAAGTGGTCATGGCTGCCCAACAGACCGGGATTGATGAACTGGAAAAGGTTCCACAGTTCACCTAAGTGGTTCTGCACTGGCGTACCAGTGAGGATGATGCGATATTTGGCCTGCAGTTTCATGACCGAGGCCGATGTCTTAGTCTGGCGGTTCTTAATGACGTGAGCCTCGTCCAGACAAACGGTGTTCCACGCCTTGGCGCACAGGGCATCACGCTCGGTAACAAACAGTCCGTAGGTGGTCAGCAGAACGTCACAGGCCGCTGCGCCCTCGATGACGGCCTTGCGGTCGGCAGCATTATTGAGCACCTCAACATGCAGTGACGGGGCAAAGCGCTCTAATTCACGCCGCCAGTTGAGCACGACCGAAGCGGGAGCAGCCACCAAGGCGGGACCCTCTGTTGCGGTATGCAGCATGAAGGCAATGGTCTGCACGGTTTTTCCCAGACCCATATCGTCGGCCAGGCAGACACCGGCACCCCACCCCGTCATGCGGGTCATCCACTGGAAACCGTCCTGCTGATAGCCACGCAAGTCGGCTTTCAGCTGCTTAGGGACAAGCGGCTGCTGTCCCATGCTTTTCTTGATGTTCTTTTGCAGCTGTTCAATGCGCTTGTCGTGCTTGATTTCCAATTCTCCGCTGAGGGCATTGCCCAAAAGGGATGCATGCAGCTCGCTGATTTGCAGGTGGCCACGGTTGCTGACCGTCAGGCTCTCCAACCGTGCCAGCTGCTTGCGCAGGCGGTCGCTGATGGACAGGAAGTTGGTATCGCTCAGACGGATGAATCCGGAGCTGGGACTCTCGGCTATGAGTTGCAACAACTGACCGGCAGTGAGTATGGTGTCCTCGTCGATGGGCACTTCTCCCTCCACTTCAAACCACCCGCTCTTCGACTTCAGCACGATGTTCCAGTTGCCGGGCTGTGACAGCTTCAGGTTCAGCTTGCCTCCCTTGGGCCACTCTATATAGTAATGCTCAGACTGTTCGCGAACGAAGTCCATGAGATGCAGCAGTCCCTCTACTTCCAGCGTCGCAGGCTGGCGGTCGACAAAGATATCGTCGATGTCGTCAAGCGAGAGGTTGTTGTCATCTATAAAGGTCCGCAGCATCTGCAGGCTATTGCGCTCGGCCTTCATGTCACGGGTCACCTGATAGCGCACGCCGTCGGCCGTCTCAGCCACACAGGGATTCAGGCCTTTTCCGGGGTCCAGCAGCGTCTTGCCGTCGGGCAGCGGACGCACCAGACAATAGACAGAGAACTGGTTTGAGTTACCTGTCATCGGCAGCACCTGCAGACAGAGCTGCGACGAGCCTTCACACTGCTGTAGCGTGGTGCCGCCATCGACCAGGTCGCTATGCACCTCGACGACATCGCTCACCTTGGGCAGGAAGTCGCGCAGCTGACTTTCAGCATCCAGCGGGAAGCCTCCGACGGAGAGCAGCTTCTGGTAATAGTTGCGCTGGCGGTCGGTAATCTTAAAGACGGTATAGTGCAGGTCGTTGTCCTTGCGATAGACTACGGGCTTGTTCAAGTCGGCTTTTCCGAGATTTGACTTGACGGAAAAGGCTGTCTTTGTACGCTCGATGATGAGGTAGGGCTTCTCCTCGTCAATAGTGACCTGCATATATGGCGCACGGTGGCCTGCAAAGACGCGGTCGCTGCCGGCGAGCCATTTCAGCACTACAGTCAGTTCGACATCGTAGCTATAGGGCTTCACCGAAGCCGCCACGTTGCGGTCGGTATCATCCATAAAATCGGTGCCGCGGCGGAAGGTGTCCATCGACATCCGCTTGCCCGAGCCCCACATGCCAGACTTCAGGCGCGTCTGTTCGCGCACTTCCACGCGGTCGTAGTGAATGAAGTAACCTACGCGTGACGTTTTCTCGTCAGCGGCCTGGGACGCATCCTTATGGGGCGTCAGATCTTCGAGCACCCGCTCCCACTGCTGTTTGAAGCGCAGCCGCGACATCAGCGGCGTACCACCAAAACTGCCGGCCAGCATATCTTTCTCGTCCTCAGACAGGTCAAGCCAGGGTGAGAGCTCATGCCGCAGGATGTAGAGATGCGGCACGGGTGGCATATCCTGCGGCACGTCCACTTCCACGTTCAGGAAGCGCAAGACCAGCAGAGCCATATAGCGATAGAGGGGATGCTCCTGACACAGCGACTCTGCCAGATAGGCACTGATGGCACGCTGGGTGGGCAGTATGCCGAGTTTCAGATAGTTGGCCAGCCAGACGGCAGGTTTGAACTCATTGCGGTCAACAAACCATTTCCGGTTGAGCAAGGCTTCCAGTTTCTTACTGCCCTCAGGCTGATACAACTGACAGGCCATGACAAGCATATAGTTGTTGAGCAACTGGTTGAAGAATCCTTTTTTCGAACTGTCCATACCCTTATCGTATATGCGCAAAGCCGTCGTGAAGGCGCTGAATGCTTCCTCATAACGGCCGCCATACAATGCATGTGCTCCTTCCAACAGGCTAGAATACAGGCCTTTCTTCTTAGCCACCGAAGCATCGTAGCGACCCTGCTTGAAGAAATCGTAAAGTGCCACCATCGCCTGACAGTCAAGTGCAGAAAGAGCCGACATCCACGCTGAGTTCTTGTCCGCAATGCGGCCAATGACATTCAGCGGGTCGCTGATGTCGTGCTCCACCTGATACACAAGCACTTCCTGTATAAAGTAGACCGGGTCAAGCATCTCCTCCATCATTGGCAGGAAACGCTCGTCGCAGGCCAATGGTACCAGCATATCTTTAAATTCATAGCGGTTCTTGAGATATTTCTTGGTCAACTTCTCAGCCTTGAGACAGTGAACAATGTCCGAGTATAGCTGTTTGATGCGTTTATGCTGGTATTTCTTGTAGAATTTGTCGAAATGCACCAACCATTGCTGATTCTCTTCTATCATATAGAGCAACAGCGGAGCAACGTGGAAGGGGTGAATCTGATACTCGTCGTCATAGCTGTAGAAACTAAACCTGAAGTACTTGCGCAGACTGTTGAGCGTACTTTTCACGTCTGCACTTTCCAAGTCTTCACCTTTCCGCCAGACTGTCAGAATGGTACGGTCAGTAGACTGGCCGGTATAGGCCAAAAAACAGAGCAGTTTGCGCTGCCCTGCGTCAAGTGTGAGATAATGCTGATAGAGTTCTTTCATCGAAGATACTGAAAAAAGCAGTGAGTTCAATAGAGTTCGGGGGGGATGAGCTGCTTGGCATTCTCGAAGTCCTCGACGGTATCCAGCTCACACGAGAAGAGGTCGGTCACGTCCAGCACCTTGAAAGTGTGTCCCTGCGGGATGAGGCGTTCGAAGGCTAATTCGTAATAGCGGTTTTCCAGGTGTTCGACATTCATCATCGTGTCCAGTTCCTGATAGAGTGCCAACGTGTAGTCGCGCCCCATGCGCTCGATGCCTAAGCTCTCGCCAGCAGCGGCCTGCGGGCTGCACGTCTTGCTGATTTCGCGGATGCTGCCCTCGGCGTCTACCACGACCTTCATTTCCTCCTCGCCCAGTTCGTGGCGGATGAGGGTCAGGATGTTAGGACTGTCGCTGTCGAGCACGCGGCTGAGTATCTGACCGTCGTAGAGCAGGTCGCTGTCGAGCAGCAGCACCTCCTCGCCCTCGGCAGCAGGACGTGCCAGCCACAGCGAATAGATGTTGTTGGTAGTTTCGTAGTCGGCATTATGGATAAAGCGGACGCTGATGTCAGGATAGCAGTCCTTGACAAACTGCTCTATGAGTTCGTGCAAGTAACCGGTAACAATGCAGAACTCGCTGACGCCGTGTGCTATGAGCGCATCCATAGAGCGCTGCAGCAATGAGCGTTCACCAATTTTCAACAGACTCTTCGGCGTAGTATTCGTCAGTGGACGCAGGCGCGACGCCATGCCTGCAGCAAGTATAATTGCCTTCATATTATCAATTATCAATTTTCAATTTTCAATTTTCAATTTTCAATTATCAATTAGCGTATGCGTAATTGCGTAAATTATCAATTAAAATGCCCTGACCATCACTGGCTGGGCATTGTTGTCCTGATTATCTTTCTACGAAAGACATAATCCTATTTTTAGTTAATAGGCTCTCTAGCCTAAAAAACACACTATGTTAACCTAAATCACTATGATGTTAATGTGAGTGCAAAGATACAAAAAAGTTTAATACTTATGCAACTTTTCTCGATGTTTCGTTGCTTTTTGATAATTTTTAGCTATTTTTGTAGGCGATTATAACAAAAACCATGAATAAGAGCGTATCAATATACATCTTTCTGATGCTACTCTGTGTCTTTTCTGCCTGTAGCAGCAAAGAGGAAACCGTCGTTCAGGATGACCGCGACGAGGACCGTCCCTCGCTGGTGACACAGATACAGAAATGCACCCGCCTCTACACGACGGAATACCGCATCCACAAGATAGTGACTCACGACGATGTCCTCCGCCTGAAGGGCAGCCTGCTGAGCCAGAGCTTTGACATCCCCCTGCCCTTGGGTGAGCGCAAGGTGGCCATCCCCATGGATGCCACACTGAAGGCTTACATCGACTTCAGCAACTTCACGGAAGACAATGTCGAGCGTGACGGTGAACGCATCACCATCATTCTGCCAGACCCCAAGGTGGTGATGACGAGCTCCAAAATCAACCAGAAGGAAATTCGGGAATATGTGGGACTGACACGCTCGCACTTCACCGACAAGGAGCTGACGAACTACGAACAGCAGGGACGGCAGGCGATTCTCAACAGCATTCCTCAATTAGGCATCGTCGAACAGGCTCAAAGCAATGCCGCTCGGGTGCTGGTGCCGATGCTGACCGAGATGGGCTACAAGGAGGAGAACGTCACGATAGCCTTCCGCCGGAACCTGGACTTCAGCCGCCTGCTGGATATGAACATTGAAAAATTGAAGAACTGAAGAATTGAAAAATTGAAGAATTGAAGTGAAAAATAAAATCATCATCATCCTCACGCTTGCCGTGATAGTCATCATAGCGCTTGTCTGGCTCGTGCGTTCTCTCAGCCGGTCAGAGGTGACCGTTGCCGTCAGCGAAGAGATAGACATCACCCCGGAACAGATTACCAGCATCAAGGCCCTGGGTGAGTGGGAGTTCTTAGCCATTGCCAACGAAGAGCTGGTGGACACCGTGCGCAAAAACATCTTGAAAGACGACCATTTGGTACGCATCTATTACGGCACCGTGCGCCTCGGCGTCAACATGCACCAGGTCAGTCCGGGATGGATACGGACTGCCGGAGACTCTATCGAGGTCGTACTGCCGAAAATCGGGCTACTTGACCGCGACTTTATTGACGAAGCCCGCAGCAAGAGTTTCTTTGAGAGCGGCAAATGGTCTCCTAAAGACCGCGACGCGCTCTATCGCAAAGCCTACAAGAAGATGCTGCACCGCAGCCTGACCAAGGAAAACATCAACAAAGCCCAGCAGAATGGCGAAGCGCAGTTCCGCCAGATGATGCGTTCCATGGGCTATGAGCACGTCAGCATCCGCTTTGAGAACTGAAAAACTTCCATTCTTCCATTTTTCAATTTTTCCTACGAGCTTTGCTCGCTTATACCTTTAGGTGTAAGAATTCTTCAACTCTTCTTCACCACGTACTTCTGATAATAGGTAATAAGCAGCGTGGTCATGGGTAAGGCAATGATCATGCCGAGGATGCCCAGCAACGAACCCCAGATGGAGAGCGAGAGCAGGATGATAGCCGAGTTAAGACCCATGACGTGTCCCATGATCTTCGGCGTGAGGATGGTGTCCTGAATGGTCTGCACGACGGCAAAGACAATGAGGGCTCCCAACATGATGATCCAGAAGCTCTGTCCCGTGTCGGCAGCCTTGACAACAGCCAGCAGGATGGTCGGTATAAAGCCCACCAACTGCAGGTAAGGCACCATGTTGAGTAGACCGATAAACATGCCGAGGCCAATGGCCATGGGGAAGTCGATGATGAGGAAACCAATGCTGAAGAGCACACCGACACAAAGAGCTACCAACCCCTGACCACGGAAGTAGAGGTTCATGCCCTGAGTGACGTCGGCAACCAACTGGAGGGCAAAGCGGCGGTAGCGGAGAGGCAGCAGGTCTACCCAGCCTCTGGAAATTTCCTCGTAGTCCAAAAGGATGAACAGGGTGTAGAGACCGACCATCGTCAAGGTAAACACGCTCGACAAAATGTTGACAGACTGCGAGATGATGGCCCACACCTTCGGCACCGTCTGCTTGATGCTGTCGATGAATCCTTCCTGGGTGACGAAGGCCTTGACGTCGCTGACAGTGACATGCTCATGTATGAAGTCCTCTATCATGTGGGGAATGTTGCTCATGGTGGCGTCGTTGGTGACGTATGCCACCAAGAGGTCTTTCACGCGACCGCCTTCTTCCACTATAGGGGGTATCATCAGCCAGAAGAGTCCTGTGAGCACGGCGCCTACGACAATGAAACTGCTGAGGATGCCGAGGATGCGGAACTTCATGCGGCAGCGGTATTGGAAGAACTTGACCAGCGGGAACAGCAGATAGGCGATGAGCCACGCTAAGAAGAAAGGCAGCAGCACGCCACTCAGTCTGTTGAGCAGCATGATGATTCCCACTACAATGATGACAGCGATGATGCCGCGGATAAAATGGTCGAATGTGATCGTCTTTTTCTGTTCCATGGTGCAAAGGTACGAAATAAATTGATAATTGATAATTGAAAATTGAAAATTTTATAAACTTCAATTATTTCATTTTTTAATTATTTAATTGTTTAATTTTTCATTACCTTTGCAGAATGAACATTGAACCAATCGCTTTTTTCCACTCACCCTTTACGTCGAAGTTCGGGCTTCCGCGGCAGAGCGGTATCGTCAGTGAGTTGCGCGGATACATTGAGTTTACGCCTGACTACCGCGAGGCCGAAGCCTTGCGCGGCCTGGAAGACTACGACTACCTGTGGCTGATATGGGGGTTCTCTGAAAATGTGGCTGCAGAGAAACACCCGACAGTACGCCCGCCATTGTTAGGCGGCAACGAACGCATGGGCGTATGGGCCACGCGCTCGCCGTTCCGTCCCAACAACCTCGGACTGTCGTCAGTACGCATTGCCCGCATTGACTGGGAAACGCCTGCTATTGAAGTGCTGGGGGCTGACCTGATGGACGGCACGCCCATCTACGACATCAAACCCTACCTATCCTACGTCGACAGCCATCCCGAGGCGCGTGGCGGATTCACCGACCAGCGGCAGTGGCAACGGCTGGAAGTGGTGATGCCAGCAGAAATGGCAAACGACTTCACCGCCGCCGACCTCGACGTGCTGCGCCAGACGCTGGCCCTCGACCCCCGCCCTCACTATCATGACGACGCCACCCGCCAGTACGGCATGCCCTTCATGGGCTACGACATCCGTTTCCACGTCAGCAACGGCGTCCTGACAGTTGACGGCTGGAAATAAAAAATGGGTATGCTACTGCCCATATTCAGTAGCATACCCATTGACTGTGATTTCAGCCTATCTGGTCGAGGGCTTGGCGGAGGTCTGCGAGGATGTCTTCAGCGTCCTCGATGCCTACGGAGAGGCGGATGAGGTCGGGGGCTACACCGGCTTCGCGCAGTTGCTCATCGCTGAGCTGGCGATGAGTGTGACTAGCGGGGTGCAGCACGCAGGTGCGGGCATCGGCCACATGGGTAACGATGGCGATCATCTTCAGCGAATCCATAAACTTGACAGCTGTCTGGCGGTCGCCCTTCAGTCCGAAGGCCAGCACGCCGCACGAGCCGTTAGGCAGGTACTTCTGCGCCAAGGCGTGACACTCGTCGGTGGATAGTCCGCTGTAGTGTACCCATGCCACGCGGTCGTCCTGACTGAGGAACTCTGCCACACGCTGGGCATTCTCACAGTGACGGGCCATGCGCAGGTGCAGGGTTTCCAGTCCGAGGTTCAGCAGGAAAGCGTTCTGCGGCGAGGGAATGCTGCCGAGGTCGCGCATCAGCTGAGCCACGAGTTTCGTCATAAAGGCCATCTTGCCAAACTTCTTCGTATAGGTCAATCCGTGATACGACTCGTCGGGTGTGCAGAGCCCGGGGAACTTGGCCTCTCCCTTGCCCCCTCCTGAAGGAAGGGGAGCATTGCCGTCGATGTGGGTACAGGTCTCCCAGTCGAAGTTGCCGCTGTCAACGACGCAACCGCCTACCTGCGTGGCATGACCGTCCATATACTTGGTGGTAGAGTGCGTCACGATGTCGGCACCCCACTCGAAGGGACGGCAGTTGATAGGCGTCGGGAACGTGTTGTCGACGATGAGGGGAACACCATGCTTGTGTGCGATGCGTGCAAACTTCTCGATGTCCAGGATTTTGCAGCCAGGGTTTGAGATGGTCTCGCCGAACAGCGCCTTAGTATTGGGACGGAAGGCGGCAGAAATCTCCTCCTCGGTAGCCTCCTGAGAGACGAAAGTACACTCAATACCCAGTTTCTTCAACGTCACGCCAAAGAGGTTGTATGTACCACCATATATCTCATTAGAGGTCACGAAGTGGTCGCCAGCCTCACAGATGTTGAAGATGGCGTAGAAGTTGGCAGCCTGTCCGCTGGAGGTGAGCATAGCGCCCACGCCACCTTCAAGTGCCGCAATCTTACGTGCCACGGCATCGTTGGTGGGGTTCTGCAGACGGGTGTAGAAATAGCCTTCCTTCTTCAGGTCAAAGAGGTCTGCCATCTCCTCGGTGTTGTCATACTTGAAAGTGGTGCTCTGCACGATGGGGAGCACACGGGGTTCACCATTTTTAGGTTCCCAGCCAGCCTGTACACAAAGAGTAGCAGGCTTCAGTTTCTTTTCCATCATAAATTATCAATTTTCAATTATCAATTTTCAATTAGCGAATGCGCAACTTAGCGAATGCGCCAGAATACGCCGATGGTTCCATAGATGGGATACAGCGTCTGCTCTACAGTCTTGAAGTCGCCGGGGAAGATGCCGGTCAGTCCCCAGTTGAGATCGGCAGAAACGCCAAAGCGGCACGACAGTTGCCAGTCAACACCGGCAGCAACACCGAATTGGAACGTATGCATGTCGTCGTCGAATTCGTAAGTGGCCCACTCTCCCTCCTTGTCACCCATGATAATCTTCGGTCCGGTGGGGTCGCCCTCACGCAGATAACCGTCAGAGGCAATGCCGCTGAACTCCTTGGAAACCAACATAGAAAGGTAGGGGCCGGCTTTCAGCTGTACCTTGTTACTCAGCTTATACGTACCCTGAATGGGCAATGTCAGCATCCACTCTTTCACCTTCTGTTGAACCTTACCAGTAAAGAGACCGTTGAGTCGACTTTCACCTTTGACCACCTCCATGTGGTAGCCTTTGGTGGTGACATCGCCATCCATGCCTTTGTTCTCGAAATGCAATCCCGTCAGCAAACCCCATTTAGCATCAAACGGCAACTGGGCATCAATGCCAATCATAAACGACGGCGTTAATCTGTAGGCATCGATGCTGCGGATGGTGGCAGGCAGTCCGATGGGCGCAGTACCGCCGATGTTATAGCCCACACGGGCTTTCAGTTGAAGACTGTCTAACAGGCTATTGCCAGCCACGGCGGGAGTCGCTGACAGCGTCATCAGCAATGCTGCTGACACAAAAACATATATTCTTTTATAATTCATAATTATCAATTTTCAATTATCCTACGAGCTTTGCTCGCTTATACCTTTAGGTGTAAGAATTAGCGAATGCGCAACTTAGCGAACGCGCCATTACTCTTTTTCAAACGACACTTCTACCTCGTCAACGTAGAGGACACTGCCGACAGCACCCTCAAAGGTGGCACCTGCCTTGCTCGACGAGAACACCAATGCCAGGTTGTAGCCCTTCTTGGCCATGACAGCGGGGTCGGCCTCGCCACCTTCGAAGAAAGCCTCGAAACGGGTCCACTCGCTGGTAGCGGGCAGCGACTTGACAACGGCCTTCGACACAATCTGAGGACTGGTCAGCACGTCGTCGCCATAGAGCCAGACATCATTGCCCTCGCTATCCTTGTTGCGATAGAAGACGGCATAGATGTCAGCCTCGTCAACGCGTCCCGGCACCACTTTCATATCCTTATCCGTAAACTCCTTGCCCGGCTGGTACTTGTAGTAACCGGTCAGACGTACAGGCTCCTTATTGATAAGAATACCAAACTGGGTTGCCTTTAATGGTTGGCGCAATACTTTTTCCACGACAAACTTACCCAAGAACAAATTACCTGCGGCAATGGGTTTCTTCAGGATGGCAGCTAACTGACCTGTCGAGATGGTCTGCAGACAGACACCTTTGCCCTGATAGCCATCAGGTGTGGAGTATGTTGGGAAGGCTTCAGGCTTGGATGCGTAGGCTATCGTCATCTGAGCGCCTCGGTTGCCGGATGCCCAAATGTTCTGACGGCCTGTTTCCTCTGTCTCTTCATAGAATTCATGATAGGAGCATTTGTTGGACGACTCCACCGTCTCCACATGCTCGAAACTGAACTTGTAGGAAGGCAGGATGGGCTCCTTGAAAACCACGGTGTACTGCCGTTTCCACTGTCCGTCCTGCGAAGTGACGGTATAAGTGACAGGCCCAGCCGTAAAATCCTGCATAGAACCGTTAGCCGGTTCAATGGTAGCCCCGTCAGTCATCGTGAAGTTGACGGGAATCTGTTTGGACAGAGAGACAGTAGAACGGACAGTAAAGACGATCTCCTTCTCTGTACTTGAAATGTTGTCCACATGCATCTGGGTAGGATTGTCGAAATAAACCTTGTACTCATCACCCTCTACCCACGCAGAAGTGATGTCACACTCGTTGTTCAGGGGTTCATCCTTAATGCAAGAGGTCAGCGTCATCAGCACTGCTGCTGACGCAATCATCATCATAGTGATTCTCTTTCTTTTTACCATTTTTTCAATTCTTCAATTATTTCAAATCTTCAACTTTTCAATTCTCAATAGTCTGTATCGTCTTGTCACCCGGCTTGAAGAACAAGCCAGTGCACTTCTGGGCATCGGCCTTGTAAGCTTTCATCTCCACTTTGTCCCACTGTATCTCGTCAGTACGCTGGGCCAGCGGTGCGTGAGGAATCAGGGAACCGTCGCGCACCAAGATAACAGCGGGAATCTCGCCAGCCTCTATCCTTTGCCAACCGCCATCATACACCTTGCCGCTCTGGTAGTCTATCCACTTGCCACGCGGCAGGTAAACGTCACGCTCCGTGCCACTCTCCATGAGAGGCGCAACGAGCATCTGAGAGCCAAACATGTATTCGTCTTCTACAAGCCATGCCCCCTTGTCTTCGGGGAACTCGACCAGCAAGGCGCGCACCATCGGCAGACCACGCTCAGAGCAGTCCTTGGCCTGGGCATAGACGTAAGGCATAAGCCGGTATTTCATCTCTGCAGCCTGACGGAAGGCCTTGGTGAACGACTCAGAGATGAGCCACGGCTCCGTCGGAGGTGCACCATGGGCACGGGTGTGCGAACTCAGGAAGCCAAAGGGTAACCAGCGACGGTAAATATCTTCAGGAGAAGCCGTCACAAAACCACCCATGTCGTGACTCCAGAACGAGAAGCCGCTGAGTCCGATGGAGAGGCCACCACGCAGGTCGCCTAACAGACCTGTATTGGTGGTGGCGGCATCGCCTCCCCAGTGCAGGGCATAGCGCTGTGAACCAGCCCAAGCAGAGCGGGCCCAAATGATTCCCTCGCCAGGGTACTGCTGATTGACAGCCTCCCACAGCGCCTTGTTGTAGCGCAGGGGGTAGAGGTTATGTTCATAGCGTCCGCCGCGACCGTTATGGTAAAAGCCGTCGTAGGGAGCAGCCTCGCCGAAGTCGCACTTGATGGTAGACACACCCTGGCGCAGCAGTCCTAAGATTTTCTGCTGATACCACGTGACCGTCTCAGGATTGGTGAAGTCGAGCACGGCATCCTCGTATGGCATCCCACCGTCAGCATTCTTGACGTGCAGGCCCTTTTCCACGATTTCCGGGAAGAAGCGGTTCTTAGGCGTGAAATACGGCAGTTGCCACAGGCAGGTATGGAAACCGTCCTTCTTCAACTGCTTGAGCATACCGACGGGATCCTTGAAGCGGTCCTTGGCAAACTCATAGTCGCACTGCCAGTCAACACCGAACCAGCCCGTATCGAAATGAATAACATCAGCAGGTATGCGGTGTTTGCGCAACTGGCGGGCTATGTCGAGACCCTCTTCTTGTGAGAAGTAGGTGATGCGGCTCATCCACGTGCCAAACGACCACAGCGGCAGCATGGGCGAACGACCCGTGATGCCTGTGTACTCATACAGGATGTCTTTGGGCGAACCAAAGAAGACAAAGAGGTCAACCTGCTCGTCAGCCATAAACAGTCGCTGCGCACCGATATAAGATGCCCCGAAGTCGGCAGTGACAGGAGCAGAGGTGTGCATGAAGATGCCGTAGCCACGGTTGGAGAAGTAGAAAGGCACGGGCTTGTATTGGCCGTCAGTCTCCGGACCTTGCGGGTCGGTCACCGAAAGATGTACCTTCTGGCCAGCCTTATTCAACGAGGTGAAAGACTCACCACAGCCGTAGATACGCTCGCCAGGAGCCAGGGTGAAGACAGGATTGACACTCCGCGAGTTGTCTGCGCCACGCTTGATGAACGAGAACGGCAGCAGTTTGACCTGTGAACTGTCGTTATCAATGATGTGGCGCGTCTGCGTCAGCACTTTTCCGTTAACATCCTTCAGCACGAGGCGGAAGGGGTAGCGCTGTATCTCCAACGTACCATACGCCGTACGATATGTGACGGTACCGTCGCCACTCGCCGAGCGCCAGGCAGAAGATACGGGCACAGGACCTGCTAACATAGGACTGTCACCATCCTGACGTACAGCGGGGACGGGCGACGTCTGCATACGAATGCGTACGCAACGGTCGCTGACGAAGTCAACCTTCAACAGCAGATTGGGGTCGTTGTCGTACTGGGTGTCGGGGAAGTCAAGCATCTGCATACGCACAGGCCAGTAGCCATTGAGGTTAAAGGCCTGACGGGGCGTCAGCCGATAGCGCTTCCAGTTAAGCAGTCCCTCACCACGGGCCACGTCGAAAGAGGCCACTGAGTCAGCCAGGAAATAGGTATTCGACAAATCGTTGAAGTCGCCCGACATATCCTTGGGCATGCACTGCAGGTACTGCACACCGGCGTTCGTCTGTAACTGTGCATGACCAGCCGTCTGAAAGGCTGTCAGCAGTATGATGGCACTTAGAAACTTCTTCATATTTTCAATTTTTCCTACGAGCTTTGCTCGCTTATACCTTTAGGTGTAAGAATTCTTTATTATTTAATATTGATGACAGCGGGAGCAAGCATGGGCGACTTAGCCGTGATGGAGCCTTTGCCCTTGAACACCACCATGCAACGGCCGAAGAAGGCCTTACGCTGGGGCGAGGTGAAACGTTCCATCGAGGTCTGACAACCATTGTCGGAAGCCAATATGCCACCATCACCCTCACCAATGAAAGTGATTTCGTCCTCAGCCCACGGACAGCGGTTGCCGTCTTTGTCGACGACCTCTACAGAAACGAACGTCAGGTCCTTGCCTTCATAATCTTTTGTCAGTTTGATTTTCTCAGGATAGCCGGCAGTGCGGATAGTCTGCTCACGAACCACTTCTCCGTCCTTACGTGCCACCACCTTAACCTCGCCTGGTTCAAAGATGACACGCCACATGACATGATATTCCGTAGCAGTGACAGGTGAGGACTGGTCGGGAAGCTGCGCGGCTTTGCGGCGAACACCCTGGCTCTTGCCATTGATGAACAGTTCGACCTCGTCGGCCTGGCTGTAATAGCACCACATGTCAATCTCTTCACCGGGAATCCAGTTCCAATGCGGGAACAGGTGCAACACAGGCTTTTCAGTCCACTCACTCTGATACATATAGTAGATATCCTTAGGTTGACCGGCAAGGTCAATGATGCCGAAATAGCTGCTGCGTGCGGGGAAGCCGTAAGGAGTAGGCTCGCCGATATAGTCAAAGCCCGTCCAGATGAACTGTCCGCTGACGTAGGGTGTGTGCTTCACCACGTCCCATGTCTGCTCATGGGTACTCGACCACGACGCATGCATGTTGTCGTAGGCAGAGCACATAAAAGAGGGGTCAGTATAAGGCATCCACCACTCCTTGGGGGCTTTGAAGATGTTGTCTGACGGCATCTTATAGAAACCGTTGGTCTGTAGCGCCGACACACTCTCTGTCATGATGAACGGACGCTTGGGGAAGTTCTTTGGCACATCCTTAATCCACTCATGGTGGTAGTTGAAGCCGATGATGTCAATGGCCTTGCCCCTGAACAGGTGGTTACCAGGCGAGGGTTCATTGCAGCCGGCAGTGATGGGACGCGTAGTATCGTAGCGGCGCACGATGTCAGCCAAGTGGTCAGCCAACAGCGTGTTGACACTCATCTCACCGTCCTTTGCCAGCGTCGAGGCATCATGACCGGCATTTAGGATAAGGTTGGCCTGTTCCAAGGTCAGCGTGTCAGCCTCAGCTGAAGACCACTGCTCCAGCACCTCATTGCCTATCGACCACATCAGAATGCAGGGATGGTTGCGGTCGCGCAGCACAAGGTCTGTCAGGTCACGCTCATGCCACTGGTCGAAGAAACGGGCATAGTCGTTCTGGGTCTTGCGACGGCGCCACATGTCAAACGATTCGTCCATCACGATGAATCCCATCGTGTCGCACATGTTCAACAGTTCGGGAGCCGGAGGATTGTGACTGGAGCGGATGGCATTGACACCCATCGCCTTGAGTTTTGTCAGTTTGCGGTGCAGGGCATCCTCATAAACAGCTGCACCCAGACAGCCGAAGTCATGATGTTCACATACACCGTTGATTTTCATATTCTTGCCGTTGAGCCAAAAACCCGTTTTGGCATCGAAGCGGAAATCGCGGAAGGCCGTCGTTGTCCATACTTGGTCGACAACGGCGCCATCGACCATCACTTGCGTCAATACCTGATAGGTATAAGGGTTCTCAGGCGACCACAACTGCAGGGACGAACGCGGCACATTCAGCGTGGCACGGACACCCGTGGCCTCAGCGACCGCTACACCCTGACCGTCGTACAGGGTATGCTTGACATGGTAGTTTCTGCCTTCCACGTCAACCTTCACCTCGGCACGGCGCTTCTTGGCATCTGTCACCACCTGTACGCCCCAATGCTTGACATGCGTGGCATGCGTCATGGTGAGCCAGACGTGACGATAGATTCCACAACCGCTATACCAGCGCGAATTGGGCTGGTCGCTGTTGTCAACGCGGACGGCAATGACGTTATCGCCACTGCGCAGATAACGGGTGATATCGTACTCAAACGAGCTGTAGCCATACGGGCGGAAACCCAATTGATGACCATTGATATAGACGGTAGCATTCATATAGACCCCGTCAAACTCAATATAGTACATACTGGGATAGCCTATTTTGAAATGCTTGCGGTACCATCCCACCCCTCCAGGCAGTGCACCACCGCCTGCGCCGGAAGGATTGCCAGCATAGAAGTCACCCTCTATAGCCCAGTCATGTGGCAGGTTGAGCCGACGCCAATGACTGTCGTTATAGTCAAGTTTAGACATCTGTGCCGAGTCTGCTAATAGAAAAAGCCAGTCAGCGTCAAAGTTCTGACGCTGACGGGCTTGTAGGGTTGAGAGTCCGCACGCAAGGCAGACCCAACATAAAAATCTTCTCATAGTTTAACGCTAATAGACTTACCACTATAGGTTACTAATGTACCTTCGGGATTATCGAGATTAAGGGCCTTACCCTCTTCCTTTGTCACCAGTACGACATTAAAGCGACGCTGCTTCAACATACCATTGAACGAGCCCTTACGCTGACCGATGGTGATCGTCTTCGAGGCATCGTCGTAAGTAATGTCAATCGTACTGAACTTGCCCTTCTCATAATTGTAGTTCACACCTTCGTCCTCATAGAGCTGGAACTGCCCGTCACTGCCGGCATAGACATAGAGGTTGATGAGCTCAGCAGGTTTCTCGTCGCAGTATTGGATTTCCGGACCGAACGGGATGATACTGCCTTCACGGACATAGACGGGGATACGCTCGTAGGGGGCATCGACGACAAGCGTCTGTCCGCCATTGATATGTTCACCAGTATAGAGGTCGTACCAGCCACACTGTTCGGGGAAGTAGACTGAGCGGTTGCGAGCCTTATAATAGCCTACGGGACAGGCCATCAATGCCGGACCGAACATCCACTGGTCCTTGATGTTCTCAACTTCACGGTCGCCATTGAAGTCCATGATTAAGCCGCGCATCATCGTATAGTCCTTCGTGTGTACCCAGCCAGCCATAGAATAGAGGTAGGGCATCAGGCGGTAGCGCAGCTTGTCGTAATAGACAAACGACTGGTAACAGGGATGGCCTTTCGGTGCTATATTCCAGATTTCACGAGTCGGCCATTGGCCATGCACACGGAACAAGGGAATAAACGTACCAAACTGGCTCCAGCGAGTCTGCAGCTCACGCCACTCCTTCAAGTCCTCGTTCTCCACCTTCGTGCGGTCATAGAGCTGTTGGGCTGCCACATAGCGGTTCTCCACACAGAAACCGCCCTGATCCATACCCCAGAAGGGCAGTCCCGACATGGAGTAGTTCAGACCAGCGGTCATCTGTGCCCGCATGTCTTCCCAGCGGGTACCAATATCGCCACTCCATGTTGCCGTCGAAAAGCGTTGTTCGCCGGCAAAACCGCTGCGCGTCAGCAGGAACACGCGCTGGTTGGGCAGCACGGAACGCTGACCATTGTAGATTGCGTCGGCATTGACGATGCTATAGGCGTTGAAATACTCCGTGGTAGTACCAAGAGCCGTAGGACCACTGAGTGCCTTGCGATACCACATGGGCGTACAGTCGCGGACATTGGGCTCTGAAGCATCCATCCACCAGGCATCAATACCCGGTACACCTTTCTTATTATATTTGGTATAGAGGTTCTCGTCCATCTGGCGCCAGAACATCTTGCGGGCTCCGGCATCATAGGCGTCGTAGAACGAACCCACATAGCCTGGACCTACCCAGTCATGGATATCGTCAACAACGGCCTGATGGTACATCCAGCCCTTGCTGTCGATTTCCTTGTAGTTGTTAGTATTGCAATAGAACTTAGGCCATACCGAAATCATGAAGCGGCCACCCATCTGGTGAACACCGTCGAGCATAGCCTGCGGATCGGGATAGCGGGCAGGCTCAAACTGATGGGAGCCCCACTGGTCCTCAGTCCAGTAGTTCCAGTCCTGAACAATGTTGTCGATGGGGATGTGACGCTTGCGGAACTCAGACAGGTTTTCCAGAATCTCGTCCTGAGTCTTGTAGCGCTCACGGCTCTGCCAGAAACCCAGCACCCACTTAGGATAGACTGGTGCCTTGCCCGTCAAGGTGCGATAGCCTGAGATAATCTCGTCGGCATTCTGTCCGGCAATGAAATAGTAGTCCATATCCTTGGCCATCTCGCTCCAGACACTCAACTTGCCGCGTTCCTCGGCACTGCGGGGCTCGGCCACACGCAGACCGCAGTATGACTCGCCGCCGTCGGGCAGCCATTCAATGCGCAACTGAGCTTTCTTGCCTTTCCGCAGCTCACAGTTGAACTTATAGCTGTTGGGGTTCCATGCCGTGCGCCAACGCTCAGGTACTACCTCTTGTCCGTCGATATATACCTTAATATAACCTGCGTAATACAGGATAAACTGATAGAGTTGTTTTTTACCGGTACACTTGCCGCAGCACTCAGGCTCTATGAAGCCCTCGTATGTGACGGTGGCTCCCTGCAGACTGAAGTCCTTCGGCAGGTTCTTCAGACCACCATTGTCCGTTTTGCAGGCAAGCTCCGACTTTTCAGGATAGGCATACTCATAATAGATGGAGTCCTCATCCCTCACCAGCTTCTTGCCGTTCTTGTCGATATAGGTTCCCGTGAGATGTCCCTCCTTACCCGTACGGTCATACAGTTTGAAGGCACGGTTCAGTTGCAAGTATTCGTTAGGATTACCCCAGCGGCAGTAGCTATAGGAGTCCCACAGCAATCCGTAGTTCTTGTTCGAGAGCACAAAGGGAACGCTGACCTTGGTGTTATACTGGAACAGGTCTTCGTTCTTGCCCTTCATATTGAGTTCCTCCGACTGGTGCTGGCCCAGTCCATAGAAAGCCTCATCGTCAGGACTGTCGAACAGTATGCGCCACGTCAGGCCGTTACGCTGGGCTTCGGGCACCTTGGCCACGTCAACGCCGATCTCACGGTCAGGAACGCGGAAGGGCTTGAAGGTCTTTCCGCCCTCCTCAGCCTCCTTGAGCAACTCCTTGCCATTGACATCGAAGAACGTGACACGCCCCGTTCCCTCGTCGACACGAGCCTCAACGCCGGCAGCTTTCACGCTCACCACATCATCGTCTTCAGTGACAATGAACTTGGGCTTGGCACTCTGTTTGACAATGATAAGACTTTGCTTTTCGGGCAATTGAGCCTCTGGGGTGGCCTGTACTCGGATAATGTTGTCGTTCACTACTTGCAGACGCACCACTTGTGCACCGCCTGCCTTCACATGCTTCACGGGAATGGTCACATACTGCCCTGCGACGGTATAGTCAGCAGCCTGCAACATGGCTGCAGTCATCAGTAGCACACCCGTTGTTAAAGTCCTGAGCTTTTTCATCTTCATCACTTTTATGGATAGTTTTACGGTTTGTAATAACATGATTATTGGTTTCAGTCGTCCATGAGTACGGCCTCTTCTATTTCGGGATTAGCAGGAAGCGTGATTATGAACACCGTACCGCCGCCCGGATTGTCTTGCAGGCGAATGGTGCCGTCATGGGCCACGATGATGTCCTTGACCTTATCTAATCCAATGCCTTCGCTGCCAATCATCGGGTCGAAAGCCGTTGCCTTAAACTCGTCACGGATGCCTATGCTGTTGTCGGAAACCTCAATGACAGCCTTGTCACCTTCACAACGTCCCAAGTTCACCGTAATCTGACAATTACATGGTGAGAAGCGGACCGAATTAGACAGTAGAATATTCAATGCCTTCGTCAAGAGTCTGCGGTCTACTGGTGCCGACAACTCGTCGACCAGCGAGCGATAGTTAACCTTGGCCTTCAGTCCCTCTGTCGTGATGGAGAAATCACGGCACACATTCTTGACTAGCACAACCAAGTCACAGTCAACCCGAACAGCTTCTATCACGTTATCGTTCACGTCGACGTTATCGTTCACGTTAGCTTCCCTCTGCTCTTTTGCCATCTGCATGCGCATGTCGCTCATCCATTGCATCTTTTCCGTTTCCTGACGCAGGGTCTCTGCTTTCACACGCTGATCGTGTCTGAGCAGGAACCTCTTACGCCAATACCACGCTCCTGCGGCTATCAGCAGCATGTAAATCAGGATCATCCAGCGCGTACGCCACAATGGTGGCCGGATGGTTATCTCCAGCAGGCTCTCCTCGTCACCAAAGGTGCCGTCGTCGTTAAGCATACGGACATGAAGCGTATAGTCGCCTGGACTCAGCGAATTAAAGGTGATATTGGGGTTTAGCGCCGACGTGCGAACCCAGTTATCGCTGAATCCCTCTAAACGATAGACGAATCGCGACCGGTTATGTATCTCGCCGCTACTACTGCCAAGCTGGATAGTAAACTGGTCATTGTATCGCAGGGTGATTTCACGGCAGTCATCCAGAGTCTCTTCCAGGATGAGGCGTCCATCCACCTTCTCGCCTACGGGTACATCTTGTTCAAAGAGCAGCAGTCCACTGAACAGCGGACGTTCTTTGATGCGACCCTTGCCCATATTCTTGGGATTGATAATGTCCAGACCGCCTTGGCCGCCCACCAGTATCAGACCGTCAGCCGTATAACATACCGAGCGCTGGTTATAAGGCCCGTCTTGCAGTCCGTCACGGTTGTTGTAGCTACGCACCACGAAATGCCAACCGCCGTCTTCCTCCTGCTGTGGTACGACGTTCGATACGCCGTGGTCGGTGACCAGCCAGATGGTACGCTTGTTGTCCTCGACGAATCCATTGACGGTAGAACCGAAGAGCCCCGACTTCATGTCAAGCAGGTACACGTTGCCTGTCTTGGAATCCCAAATGGTAGCACCCGATGAACTTCCCTGCCATATCAGTCCACGACTGTCCTCCATACCAGTAATAGATGACTCAGCAACGGCAACGCCGTTCTTATTATCCGCGATGTTACGGTTGACAATCTTCATGGTCTTGGGATTGATGAGCGACATATACCGGGAATGGGCCACCAGGAGCCATCCCTTCTTGGTTTTGCTAATCGTGTTGATATAGTCGCTCGGCAGCGCAGAGTTTTCCATGCGGAGGGTCTTCATGCGCCCCGTATGCTTGTCGATACGCTGTACGCCGCCACCCAGCTCACCAAGCCAGATATTGCCCCACAAGTCCTCACACACCGTCCAGATATTATTGACGTTGAGTCCTGTCGTGTCGCCCGTGGCTACGATATTCGTAACATGTCCGTCCTTAATATGTATCAGACCGCCCTCATAAGTACCAAACCACACAGAGCCGTCGCGTGCCGCTAACGAACCCACCATGGTATTCGAGCGGATGCCGCTGTTCTCACGGTCGTAGACCACCTGTTCCTGTGTTTTAGGATTATAGCGAATGATACCTTTGTCGTTGGTACCCAACCACCAATATCCTTTCTTGTCAGTACAAATTGTATTGATGTTGCCTATTTCCAGATTGACAAAACTCGACAATCCTCCTGTATAAAGGTTCAGTCCATTCGAGTAAGCACCAATCCACATGCGGTTCAGCTGGTCGCGATAGAGGATGCGCAGCGTGTTGTCTGAAACCGTCGACTCGTCGCGCTTATCGTTCACAAACTGTCTGATAACCTTCTCCTTGGGGTCGGCAACAAACAGTCCTCCATGGTCAGTGGCCAGCCAAATGCGCCTCTCCTTATCTACACACATATCCCATACAGACATCTCCTCTGGCGCGCCGTCGCAGCCCATGTTACGCAGAGCCTCCTGTACCGACATCGTCCACTGCTTGGTCTTCAGGTTCAGCACATAGGCATTTCCCAAGGCTATGAGCCACAAGCCACCTCTGGCATCCAGTCGCAACCTACAGCTCTGGTTACTCACCACCTGTCTGCGGCGCAGTTCGTCGTTCTTCCAAAGGATACGGTTCTTGGCTTTGTCGAAGCAAAACACCTCACCGTTGTTCGATGAAACATACAGCCGCTTGCCGTCATCAGCATAATCCGAGACGCCAAAATCTGAATTGAATTCCTGTTCACCATACCCGAAGCGGAAGCAATGTGTCTTGCCAGCCTTCGTGTCGACATGCCAAAAGCCTCCTTCGTAGGTCTTCACCCAGAAATTCTTGTCACGGTCAATAAAAAGCTGATCAAGGCCTCCAGTCACTCCCATCTTCTCCAGCACACGCTCAGGATGGCGATCGCCACGTTCCGTCACAGGGTCAAAAATGGTATAGTTCATGCCCTGCCGCACCCACAGCTTACCGTCAGCATTCTCATAGATGGCGTCTACATAGTTGTTGCGCAGCGTCATCGTGTCCTTGACGTCCGAATAATAGGTTCGGAAGCGGTAGCCGTCGTAACGGTTCAGACCGTAAGGAGTCCCTATCCATACGTAACCCTTTGAGTCACGCAGCAGACTCAAGATGCTTGAATTGGAAAGTCCGTCACGCGTATCAAGACGGAGGAATTTCATGTCAGGCACGTTGGCTGCCACTGGCAACAGCAACAGTGTTATGAGGTACAAAAACAGTATCTTGCGCTTCATCTTAATCAATGTCTGACCGCAAAGGTACAATTTTTTTTCGAGACGACAAAGTTTTTCTAAAGTATTTTAAACGGCCTACTGTTTCTTGGCAGACGTTTCGCGGATGACAAGCTGCTGAGGCACGATTTTCTTGTACACCTTAGGGTCACCGTTAATATTTCTGAGCAACAGTTGACAGGCGGTGACACCCATCAGGTGCGACTGGTCTTCAATGGCAGACATGCGAGGAGTGACGTAGGCAGCATGAACATCGTCGGTGAAGCCGATAAGCGCAACATCCTCAGGGATGCGCAGTCCACAGTTCTTAATGGCTGTAAAGGCGGCAAAACAGATAATGTCGTTGAAAGCAAGAACGGCATCAGGGCGTTTCTCACTCTTCAGCAACCGTTCAGTGGTTTCAAGGGCTACCTGATAGTCTATCTTATCGCAGACTACCAGTTCCCGGTCAATAGGCAGATGGTTTTCACGCAGGGCCTCTAAATAGCCGTGTTTACGGCGACGAACCATGTCAAGGTGGTTGGGACCACCAATGAAGGCAATGCGCCGACTACCGGTATCAATCAGATGCTGCGTAGCCATCTGGGCAGCCTCGTCGCCATTGGCGGTAACGCTGGAGAACTGGTCTGTCAGACAAGTACGGCCAAAAAACACCAGGGGGATACCCATGTCGGCAATCTCCTCATAATGGTGGTAGTCGGTGGTATTCTGAGCTAAACAGGCAATGATACCCTCTACATGCAAGCTGACAAAGTTGTCCACCGCATGCGTCTCAGCTTCAAAACTCTCATGGCTATTGGCACTGATGACACTATATCCGGCACGCCGTGCCTCGTCCTCAATACCGTCAAGCACGGCAGCATAGTAGTGGGTGACAAGGTTAGGCACCACCACGCCAATCACTTTCGGGGCTTCCTTACGAAGACTCTGGGCAAAAGGGTTTGGGCGATAATTCAGTTTCTTGGCCAAATCCTTCACACGCTGTTGCATGTCCTTACCAATCTCAGGAGAACTGCGCAAGGCTCGGCTGACAGTTGCAATACTGACCCCTAATTCCCGGGCAAGATCCTTTAGCGAGGTACGATGTTGTTTCTTTTGTGCCATTTTTTGCGTTAGTTAGACTTTGCAAAAGTACAAATAAAAGTCGAAACCCGCAAACGTTTACGTGCAATTTTTGCATTTTTTTGTTGCATGATGGCAGAAAAGTACGTACCTTTGCACCAGAAACAAGAAAACAGAAAAGAATGAGTAATGAATAGTTGATAATAAGTTAGTTAGAAAAGGATTGGGGATGTCGTGAGATATCCCTAATTTTTTTGTTTCCAAATGCCGCCCTTAAAGCAGTTTGCAACCACCGCTCACAAAGGCTTCCGCCTTTTGTATATCAGTAGCGTGGTCTATATCCAGCACCTTAGTAAACGGCCATGCCTGAACCCTGCAACCGGCTGTCACCAACGCCCGCTGGAAGTTCCGCATACGTTTTTCGCCGCGTGAAATACAGGCATTCAGTACATTGAAGACGGAAGGAGTCAGTCCGTAAATACCTGCAGATACCAGAACGGACTGCTCATCCCCACCCTCGCCACGGAGGAGAGGTGGGGCATCATGGAAGCCTGTAATATGCTGTTGGGCATCGACAGTGACATAAAGGGGTTTCTCGTCGTCGACATACGTGGTGACACCCATCAAGGCATCACCTTCATACCGGGAGAACGCCCCGACATACGCCTTGAATTCGTCCTCACGGAATATGGTGTCTACCGTCGTCAGGACAAAGGGGGCATCCGTCAGGTATTGGCTCATGGCATGAAGGCTGTGCATGGACGACGGAGTGCTTTTGACAATGAAGCGCAGGGGGACTGGCCGTCCCTGCAAGCCGTCGCGCTGGATGTCAAGCAGGTGCTGCGCCACCGGCGTCATCTGTTCGTTGCAAATGACGACAATCTCTTCTGCGTCGTTCTCCATGAATCTCCGTATCAGATGATCCATCAGGCACTCGCCAGCTACCTTCACCAATGGTTTCGGTACTGCCACACCTTCGGCAGCCAAACGACTACCCTCTCCTGCTGCTATGACGGCATATTTCATGATTCTGAACCTGATATGAATGATGCATTCCTCAGAACATCATCGTGAAGCCGAGGCGGATGCTGTTCTTGTGACCGCGAGTGGGTGGATTGTAGTTCATACGCCGCACATACTCTATCTGGAAGAAGCGCAGGATACCGCGCACGCCAGCCGAGATTTCCCAATATGGCACACGCGGATTCATGACGTAAGACTCGTCGGGGAAGTACATTAGGGTACTACTGTCGGCATTCTCAGGCAGGAAGGGATTGTTCTTGTCGGACAGTCCGCCCCACAGCATCTTTACCCCGATATACTCGCGCAGACGCAGCTTTTTGATGAGGGGGATGCGGTTAAATATCTTACCTTGCATGTCCCAGTTCAAGTCGACGCTCCAGAAGCGGTCATTGAGGAACTCCATATTGCTAATCAGGTTGAACATCTGCTTATGGCTAATGATGGAGAGGTTGGCTGCAGGCATGGCGAGCAGGGGGAAAGGCACCTGGTTCCACTGGATGCCGGCCCGTGTGTAGAAATCGATGCGCCCCCAGCTGCTGAGCCAGAAGCGGTTGAATATGCTTGCCTCAGTGTAGTTATAGCGGTAGTCGCCGCCCAGCACACCCTTGAGTCCCAAGGAGTGGCTCAGCGTGAAGATGGGTGCCTCGCGATTGACCTTTATTCTGCGCATCTTCGAGTTGGCATAGAGTGCTCCCGGGCTGTATTCTATCTCGGCTTTCAACTCTGTGGTGCGGAATTTGATTGAGGGCAGAGGGTCGAGGGCCGAGGGTTGAGGGTTGAAGGAGGAGGAGGAGGAGGTAGAAGGGATGAGCGTTTCATTCAGCGGCGTGAAGCGCATATTGCCGGCGGCTTCGTTCTCCTCGGCCTTGATACTCAGCAGTGTGCGCAATCCCCACATCTGCTCGTATTCGAATGTCAGCTGTTGACGGTTGTAGAACATCATCTTGTCAACCTTTGTCCATCGCAGCGAGGTGAACACGTTATCCTTGTCGGTGGTCAGAAACTTGTCTGACGGCGACATCACATCGTAGGTCGAGGTGAACGAGAAATTGCGCTTTGGGAATTCTTCGGGCAGATATTTCTTCTTGTTCAGCGCCCATGTCAGTGTGGAACTGTAGTAGTTTTTATGGCTCTTCCATCCACGCGCCACGAAGCCTTTCAGAAAGAAGTGCGGCGTGAGGTTGGCAGTGGTTTGAGCACTAAGACGTGTACGCAGTCCGTCGATGAAGTTGGTGCTGATTGTCGATATCACAGGTCCGATGTCTACCTTGCTTTTCTCGCTGGTTTCAATGTAATTCTCAGTAAGGATCTTGAACCCTGCCAGTATGAGGCCGAATCCGCGAGTCTTCTGCATCCCCTTCAGGAATCCGCCCATGCCGGCTTCGCTGCGCGTGAGGTCTACTTTGCGGTTCTGCTGCCAGAACTCATCGTCCTGTAGCTGCGCGTCCGGGTCGGTCACAGTCTTGGCTTTCCCTTTGAACAGTTGCCTCGGTATTTCTCCAAACTGATAGTCAGTCAGCCTGGTAGAGCGTATGGCGACGCCTTTCTGCAGAAAGTCGAACAGCACCAGTTCCACTACCATGTCATCTACCGCCAGCACCCATTCGCCAGTGGGCAGTTGTGTAAAATCCTGGATAACCTTCAGACTTTCAACGAAGTTTACGTCGGTCTGGTTGGGCAGAATGAGTTCGCATCGCTTCACCTGATATGTGGAGTCGGCCACCACGTAGATGTCGCCACGGAATCCGAAGTCCTGCTGGTTGTTGGGCAGGAAGTGCAGGTGGATGCACGGGTAGCGGTCAACCATCAGGGTATCTTCTATATAATAGCGGTAGAATGATATTGCGCCGTCGCTGATGGGCGAGGTGAACGGATGCTGTAGCAGTCTCACCTGGTCATCATAGATGTTTACGTCGGTAAACACGTCCTTAGACACCACGCTTACGATGTCGCCCGTCTGGAAGAAACTGTTGAGTCCCTGCGACTTCTGTCCTTTTATTATCTCTTTCTCGTCGTGCGGTTTGCGCCGATAAATCTTCTGTGTCACAGTTTCGTCCACGCTCAGCGGCAGTATCAGTTTGCCCGTCATCTGGCATTTCTCTATCTGGTTGACCAGCCATGGATACTTGTTGAAGCGCGGGTTGTATATCATATTGGGGCTCATGTCGTTCAGGGCCAGTGTCAGTTTCTGGTACTTGTTATACTGATAGAAGTCGCGTTGTGACAGGTCGGTTTTCTTCTTGTGCTCGATGACCTTCCGCATCAGTTCCACGGCGGGATTGTTCTTTCTGCTATACCGGCTTCGCTTTGAGCGCACGGTGACCTCGCCCAGCGTCTTGGTGTCGGGTTTAAGCGACACCAGCAATCTGTGGCTGTTGGCACTGATAGACACGGTGCGCGTCTTGTATCCCACGGCACTGAACGTCAGTTTCCAACCCTCGTGCTTTGGTATTGAGAAATAGCCGCGATGGTCGCACACCGTAGCCACATTCTGTCCCTTATACTGCACACTGACGAATCCGAGGCTGTCACCAGTCTGGTCATCAATAGCATAACCCGTAATCTTTTCTTGTGCCTGTACCGGCATGGCCAGTGCCATGAGCAGTAACAGGATTATGTACTTTATACTCTGTTTCATAATAATGCTTTCAAATCATCAATAATACTATCGGGCAGCGAATCGTCCACGACGGCGTCGCTCCACGGTTCTCCACGAAGCCATACCGTCCGGCATCCGGCGTTCTTAGCGGGTAGAATGTCGTTGGTCAGACTGTCTCCCACCACGGTGACTTCAGCGGGCTGCAAGCCCAAAGTCTCCACGCCTAACAGGAAGATGCGCGGGTCTGGCTTGCGAATGCCCACCACGGCGGACTCCACGACGTGCCGGAACAGGCCGTCAAGTCCAAACTCATGCAGCACCGTATGGAGGTTGCCGTAGAAATTGCTTACCAGCACCAGCGGCACACGTTCGGCCAACTGTGCCAGCACTTCACGACTATGTGCCACATGGCGCAGTGTCTGTGCATAGACTGCGTTAAGCACCTGCTCATGATAGGACAGACATCCTGCCCGTTCCATCTCGATGCGCAGCTTCACGTCGAGAGTTTGGCGGAAGGTGTCCTGAGGCTTCACCAAGGGCTCGCGCCCCATCGTGCGCTCCGCATAGACGTATGCTTCACGGAATTCTGCCTCACCGACTGGGATGCCAGCCTGTTGCCATGCATGCCACAGCACCTGACCCCAATGGCAACCACCGGTATCAAGCGTGCCGCCATAATCAAATATATACGCGCGCGAACATCCTATATTATTTCCCACACTTCAATTTCTGTTTAATTCGTTCTGCAATAGCCTCTGCTGCCTCATCGCGACATCGTGAGAAACTGGGCCAGTCGTTGAGGTCGATCAGCACCAGCCGGCCGTCAGGCTGTATGATGCAGTCTCCGCCATAAATATCCAGCCCCACTATGCCAGACGCCTTGTCAAGCATCGTCTGCAAGACCCCCACATCAAAAGGATAATGATGCGGTTTGCCGTTGTGTGCCTCACTGTCGAATTTCCATTCACCATCGTCTCCCGGATAATAGTATCGGAAGAAATCGGTACCTCTGACTGCATAGCATTTCACAAGGTCGCCCACGACATGGGCACGCACCTCAGGACGGAGCCCTCGCTGGCGCATCGTCCGCACAGCATCTTCCACGCCTTGCATCGTAGGGACGTAAACCACATCCTCCTCCGACTCTGCTGTACCGTAGCCGCGCTTTACCCAATAGCCGTCATTACCCCGATGGGGAGGAACAGGAATGCCTTGACGCTCTAACAGTTTCATCATGTCACGGCGGGCAGTGGCCACCATCACACTTATCCCACTGTTGATAACAGGCACCTGCTGGAGAGGATACAGGTATGAAAGGGTCCTGTCGTCACGCCCCATCGTTACGTAGGCATCACCCGCCGGTAGCTCCGTCAGATTTTCTTCATTGATGATGTCTGCACACGGAAAGCCGTCCTGCACCAGCAGGCTTCGCACGGCAGCGAGAATGGCAGCATCCTTGTCTATAGAATGGGGCGAGTAGCTGGGTGCCCTTCCGATGAAAACAATCTTCTGCATGCACTACTTGTTTAGTTCCACCCAGAAGACAGAGCCCTCACCGTATGTTGACGCCATGCCGACATTGCCATTCAGGGTCATGGCAAGACTTCGGCATATACTCAGTCCCAGTCCTGTACCCGGTACGAATTCATCGACCTTGAAGAAGCGCTCAAAGAGTCGCTCGTCACACTTGTCCTCAGGAATGCCTTTGCCTGTATCACGCACCCAAATGCGGTACTTTTTACCGACGGACGTACAGCCAAGCGTCACCTGTCCCTCGCTGGTAAATTTCAAGGCATTGTTCACATATTGGTTCAGAATCTCACGCAGGCGGTCACGGTCGGTAGTGAACGTCGGCAAGCTGTCCTCACCTTCCACGACTATCGGCACACCCTTCTCCTTGCACTGCAAGTCATATTTGGCAATGAGTTCCTTGAAAATCGATGCCAGTCCAAAGGCAGACGTATTGAGTTCACCGCCACCACGAGCCTCCAGTTTCGACATACTGACAATGTCGTCAAACAGACGCAGCAGATGGTCGTTGTTTTTCTTTATCAAACCTATCAGTTTCCTGCGTTCTGCCTCGTCTTCAACCAAAGTCAGGACATCGCTGAAACCCACGATGGCATTCAGCGGTGTACGTATCTCATGGCTGATATTCGCCAGAAAGGCCGACTTCAGCCGGTCGCTCTCTTCGGCATGATAGAGGGCATCCATGAGCGCCTTTTCAATTTCTTTCTGATGATCGATGCGCATGACAGCTCCCACTACACTCAAAGGGATGCCCTGCAAGTCACGTTTGTCGATGGTGGCAAAGCCCTCCATCCAATAGAATGTGTCGCTATGAGGAATCCTCATCCGATACTGCAGATGCAGGTCGTCCATGCGCCCAGACATCAAGTCATCCATACCGCGCCTGACCAAGTCAGCATCGGCAGGGTCCATATACTCATAGATATCTTCTATCGTCGAATCAGACGATATGGATATGCAGTCGTTCATGTCCCGATAATCGCATTTAAGCATCAACGCATGCGTGGGAACATCCAAACGCCAGACTGCAAGTTTCATAGCCTTCAGGATGAAGTCGTACTCCACGGAATGGTTCTTCAACTTAGCAAGCCGCGTCACATTGTCTTTCAGCGCACGGGATTGCCGGTACTGAACCCCCAACAGTACGATGCCCGCAAGAAGCAAGGGAATCCCGACAATCCATATCAGAATGTCGAGTCTTATAGACGCAATCAGCGGGGAAAATACAGTCGCAACAGTTAGGGTCATGACGCTTCTATCGTTGAATTCACGCGCAAAGGTACGAATATAAATTGAAAATTGAGAATTGGAAATTGAAAATTATTGCACAGTGGCATAAAATAACTGAAAATTGAAAATTATTTCACAGCGGCAGCAAATTTTTCACTTTTCACTTTTCACTTTTCACTTTATTTCGTACCTTTGCAGCACATTTACATATTTACATCATGACACAGGAATTTGAAATGATCGCCAAGACCTTTATGGGGCTTGAGTCTGTCTTGGCGAAAGAACTGACGCAGTTGGGCGCCAACAATGTGCAAATCGGGCGACGCATGGTCTCCTTTACTGGTGACAAAGAGATGATGTACCGTGCCAACTTCCAACTGCATACTGCCATCCGCATCCTGAAACCTATCAAACATTTCCGCGCGCTTTCGGCCGACGATGTCTATGAAGGTGTGAAAACCGTCGACTGGTCGGACTATCTTGCCCTCGACAAGACCTTTGCCGTGGACTCTGTAGTTTTTTCTGAGGAGTTCCGCCACTCTAAGTTCGTGGCCTATAAGGTCAAGGACGCTATTGTCGACCAGTTCCGCGAGAAGACCGGACAGCGCCCCAATATCAGCATCTCCAACCCTGACATACGACTGCACATCCATATCGCTGACGTTGCACCCGGCGAGAGCGAGTGTACGTTGTGCCTCGACTCCAGCGGCGAGAGCCTGCACCGTCGCGGCTACCGTCAGGAGTCTGTCGAGGCTCCGCTGAACGAAGTGCTGGCTGCCGGCATGATACTGATGACGGGCTGGCAGGGCGAGACGGATTTCATCGACCCGATGTGCGGCAGCGGCACAGTGCTTATCGAGGCAGCCCTCATTGCCCGCAACATGGCGCCGGGCCTGTTCCGCAAGGAATTCGCCTTTGAGAAATGGCCTGACTTCGATGCCGACCTCTTCGATGAGATATACAACGACGACTCCAAGGAACGCGAATTTAACCACCACATCTACGGTTACGACGTTGACATCAAGGCTGTCAACACAGCACGTCTCAACATCAAGGCGGCTGGTCTGACCAGTGACATCACCGTGACCGAGCAAGACTTCAAGAACTTCACACTGCCCAAGGAGAAGAGCATCATGGTGACCAACCCGCCCTACGGCGAACGCATATCGACACCCGACCTGCTTGGCACGTACAAGATGATTGGTGAGCGTCTGAAGCACCAGTTTACGGGAAACGATGCCTGGATTCTGAGCTACCGCGAGGAGTGTTTCGAGCAGATAGGCCTGAAGCCCAGCATCAAGATACCGCTCTTCAACGGTTCCCTGGAATGTGAGTTCCGCAAATACCAGATGTTCGACGGCAAGATGAGCGAGTTCCGTTCTGAAGGCGGCATCGTCAAAACCGAGGAAGAGAAGCGCCAGATGGCCGAGAAACACCGTTTCAAAAAGGAGCGCGAGTTCAAGAAGCGCTTGGACGAACAGGAGGAAAACGAGGGTGCCGACATCCGTGGTTTCAAATTCCATTCGCTGGAGCGCAAGGAGCCCCGAAAGCAAAGAGAGCCCCGAGAATCCAGAGACACAAGGAACTCCAAAAGCGCCAAGGAATCCAGAAGCGGAAGGGATTTCAGAAGCGACAGGGACTTCATGAGCGACAGGAACTTCAGGAAATCCCGTAGTCCCAGAGCTCCAAAGGACTTTAAGAATGCCAAGGATTATAAGAAGAACAGGAGGTTCCGCGATGACGACGAAGATTAAACTGCCGCTATTTCTATTGGCCTTCCTATTCATTCCACAACTTCCCATGAGTGCGCAAGACAAACTTTTCAGTCTGGAAGAACTTAACTTCGGCGGCACCAATTACCACAAGATGCAACCCAAGAACCTTTGGCTGACGTGGTGGGGCGACGAACTGATACGGACCGACGTGGAGGAGTGTTACATCATCGACAAGAAGACCGGTAAGGAAACGGTGCTCTTCACCCTCGACGACATCAACAGTTGGGCGAAAAGTGATGACACGTACTTTGTGCGGCATCTGATGAATGCATCCTTCCCCTATCCTGGCAAGCCTCTTGTACAGGTAGGCAACCGCAAGGCTGTCATCCTGGTTGATTTCAAGAACAAAAAGGTGGTCTGGCAGGACAGCATCTCCGGTCAGGTGGCAAACGACTGGAACAGCACTTCAAAAGCCACGGCATACGTGGAGGGCAACCAACTATATATTGCTGACGGTCTGGGCAATAAACGGCAGCTAACCACAGACGGCAGCCGTGAGATTGTCTACGGGCAAAGTGTACACCGTAATGAGTTCGGCATCAATAAGGGAACCTTCTGGAGCCCCGACGGTCAGCGTCTGGCCTTCTACCGCATGGACCAAAGCATGGTGGCCGACTACCCGCAGGTGGACATCTTCCCACGGGAAGCAACGTACGAGCCGGACAAATACCCGATGGCTGGCATGACCTCGCACAGCGTCACTGTCGGCATCTACGACCTCCGTACCGACCGTACCGTCTATCTCCAGACCCCAGCCTCTGCCAATGGTTCCGTAGGCAGCGGCTCAGCCGCTGACAATCTCCCCGTCTACTTCACCAACATCGCCTGGAGTCCCGACGGCACCACCGTCTACCTGTTTGAACTCAACCGCGACCAGAATGACTGTCGTCTCGTTTCCTACGACGCCGCCACAGGCCAGCGTCAGGCGGAACTCTATCGAGAGACCAGCGACAAATACGTGGAGCCCCTGCACCCCATACAGTTCCTGCCATGGGATGACAGCAAGTTCATCATGCAGAGCCAGCGCGACGGCTACAACCACCTCTACCTGTACCATAAGGATGGACGCCTCATCCGCCAGCTCACCAGCGGCCCGTGGGTCGTGCAGGAGGTGCTGGGCTTCAACGTCAAGCAGAAGAGCATCGTCATCGCAGCCAACAAATACCACCCACTGCACCGCTGGCTATACAGCGTCAGCATCGCCAGCAGCAAAATGACGGAGCTGGTCAGTGCCGACGGCGTGCACCGCGGCGAGCTGTCGGCTTCAGGCGCATACCTCTATGACAAATGGAGCAACCCCACCATGCCCCGCTGCATCGACGTGGTGAATATCTCAAAACTTAAAACTCAAAACACAAAGCCCCAAGCCTGTCGCCTGCTGACCGCCGAAGACCCGTGGAAGGACTACAGCCAGCCCATCTTCGAGTGCGGCACCATCAAGGCCGCCGACGGCGTGACCGACCTGTACTACCGCATGGTGAAGCCACACGACTTCGACCCCGACAAGCGCTACCCCACCGTCATCTACGTCTACGGCGGACCGCACGCCCACAATGTGGAGGCGTCGTGGCACTGGTACAGCCGCTCGTGGGAGACGTACATGGCACAGAAGGGCTACATCGTCTTCATCCTCGACAACCGCGGTTCTGAAAACCGCGGCCGCGACTTCGAGCAGGTCACCTTCCGACAGTTGGGGCAGCTGGAGATGCAGGACCAGATGAAAGGTGTGGACTTCCTGCGCTCACTACCCTACGTCGACATGCAGCGCTTAGGCGTACACGGCTGGTCGTTCGGCGGCTTCATGACCATCTCGCTCATGCTTAATTACCCCAACGTGTTCAAGGTGGGGGTGGCCGGAGGACCTGTCATCGACTGGAAATGGTACGAGGTGATGTACGGCGAGCGATACATGGACACCCCGCAGCAGAATCCGGAAGGCTACGCCAAGACGAGCCTCATCAGCAAGGCGGGCAACCTGAAGGGTAAGTTGCAAATCATCACGGGCTACAACGACAACACCGTCGTGCCCCAGCACTGCCTGTCGTTCCTCGATGCCTGTGTCAAGGCCGGCACACAACCCGACTTCTTCGCCTACCCCGGCGAGGAGCACAACATGCGCGGCCACGCCAGCGTCCACCTGCATGAGCGCATCACCCAATATTTCGAGGACTACCTGAAATATTAACACCCTCTGAGCCACGTTTTTAGCCCCTTTGAGCAAAAAACGTGGCTCAAAACTTTTGTGTGTCATAAATAATTGCTACCTTTGCACCCGCTTCATCCGCGCCGAGCCTTCTTTCATCAGGAGGAGAGGCAGAAGGGGGAGCACTACATTTGGGATTGCGTTTGCTAACGCTTTGTTTTTGGTCGTTAGAACCTAGGAAATTCGAACGTAGAGTCAAAGACATTGCAGAAGTAGATGCTGCGGGTAGGTATATACCGTCCCGTTGGCGTGCAGAGGGCATTAGTCCTCAAGCACGCTTTTACGGGCGTACTATATATACCAACGGCGCGGGTGTCATTATTCTGCTCTGTTCATTCTACGGGTTTTCCTAGGACCTTAACGGCGGACAGGTAGAAGCCAGATACCCCGCTTTTCTTTTTGTAGTCAATACAAGTCATTAACTTAATCCGTCCAGCTTTGGGTGTCTTGCGGGCGACAAATGAAGACGGAAGAGGCTTTATGCTTTTCAATTCCTTTGAATTTGTGGTTTTTCTGCCAATAGTGTTTTTGCTCTATTGGTTTGTCTTTCGTGGCAGACAATGGCAAAACCTGCTGGTGGTCATTGCGAGCTATGTATTCTATGGCTGGTGGGACTGGCGTTTCCTGCTCCTGATAGCCTTCACATCGCTATGCAGTTTCGGTAGCGGCCTTTTGCTGGAACACTTTGAGGGGCAACGACGACGACAGCAATTAGTGAGTGCCGCAAATATTGTGCTGAACCTTGGCATTTTGGGTTTATTCAAGTATTATAACTTCTTCGTTGAGAATCTGGCTACGCTGTTAGGAGCAATCGGCTGGCATCTGGACCGGGTAACGATGGATATTATCCTGCCTGTGGGCATCAGCTTCTATACATTTCAGGCCCTCAGCTATACTATCGATGTTTATCAGAAGAAGATTCCAGCGACACACGACCCCGTAGAGTTCTTCGCCTATATCAGTTTCTTCCCGCAGTTGGTTGCGGGTCCCATCGAAAGAGCCACAAACCTGCTACCGCAGTTCCAGCACCAGCGTCAGTTCGACTATGCTAAGGCTGTTGACGGTTGCCGTCAAATGTTGTGGGGATTTCTGAAGAAGCTTGTCATTGCGGATAACTGCGCCGTGGTGGTCAACGAATATTGGAATCAGTATGCTGAGTTGCCAGGACTAACACTGTTTTTGCTTGGCGTGTTGTTCACATTTCAAATATATTGCGACTTCTCAGGCTACTCAGACATCGCCATAGGCTGCGCCCGTCTGTTCGGCTTCAACTTGATGCGCAACTTCAACTATCCTTATTTCTCACGGAGTATCCCTGAGTTCTGGCGCCGCTGGCACATCTCACTTACCACGTGGTTCCGCGACTACATCTATTTTCCTTTAGGCGGCAGTCGCTGCGACAAATGGAAAATCATCCGTAACGTCTATATTGTCTGGGGTATCAGTGGCTTGTGGCACGGTGCCAACTGGACCTTTGTCTGCTGGGGGCTGTTCCACGCAACGTTGCTTGCCATCTACAACATCTTCGGCATCAACACGAAATACCAGCACGTCGTTGCATACGGCCATTACCTGCCCAACATCAAAGAGACATTACAGATGGCTCTGACCTTCTTCCTTGCTGTCATAGGCTGGATTATTTTCCGCGCTGAAAGCATAACACAGGCTTGGGGCTATCTGAGATTTATGTTCACCAACCAGTTCTTTGAAGCGCATCCAGTACACCGTATGCCTATTCTTTATGGCGGTATTGTACTTTTTATCATAGAATGGATGCAACGAAATAAACAGCATGCGCTACAATTCAGTGCAGTTCGCCCATTTTACTATAGACCGGTCCGTTGGTGTGTTTATTATCTTATTCTTCTGATTATTGCCCAATATGCAGGTACCAGTCAGAGTTTTATCTACTTCCAATTCTAATAAGTGATGAAAAGATTTCTTAATAATATTGCTTTGTTCTTATTGCCTGTCTTTGTAACACTTGTACTTGTAGAGTTGGCTTTGCGTTCCGTCCCCAATCCGTATAAGTATAAATACGAATGGATGCAAAAGAATGCAGAGTACGTAGAAACCTTGGTGCTTGGCAGCAGTCATACCATATATGGTATCCGCCCAGAATTTCTGGATGGTAAAGCTTTTAGCCTTGCAAATGTCAGCCAAGGAACTACACATGATCTTTATTATTTGAAATATTGGTCTGACAGATATAAGAATCTTAAAACCGTAATTGTTCCAATATCTCTCTTCACACTCTTTAGTCATGGACTGGAATTTGGAAGTGAGTCATATCGTTGTAGATATTATAAGATTTATATGGATTGTGACCTTTATTCTAATTGGTCGTTCTATAACTTTGAATTATCTGATTATAGAACAGCAAAAGGGAAATTAGGGACTTTCTTCTACAATTTATTTGTTAAAGAGATTGGTACTGGATGCGATGAATATGGATGGAGTGAAGCATACAGGTTGTCGGGCAAGAACATAAAAGCATGGGATGATGGCTCAGAGGCTGATGCTGCAGTCAAAAGACATACTGCTAAAACCTGGAAATATATTGAAGACAACTATAGTCGTTTAAAAGAAATGGCTGAATTTTGCAAAAAGCATAACACCCAATTGATACTAATTACAACTCCTTGTTGGCATTCTTATTATGACAAACTAGATTCAAAGCAGTTGGCAAAAATGTACGAGTTGATTCATAAACTAAAGAGAGAATATGCAATTCCCTATTATGATTATTTGAAAGACTCACGCTTTGCCGCTGATGACTTTTACGATAGCAATCACTTATCTGAAATTGGGGCAGAGAAGTTCACAAAAATATTAAACAAAGACATAAAAAGCAATGCTAAGTATTAATAGTTAGCGCCAGAGTCGTTTTGGCGCCGTGTGGAAAGGTCGTTCGCACCATGATGAAGGTATGCGAGTGCCGTCCGAAAGTTAAAACAGCGTCAACGTTTGTTATAACAATGGCATTGTATGATAAAACACAGACGGCATTTGTAAAAACACAGGCATTGTTATTTTTTTATCTTATAAGAGGCTTGTGGTTCTTTTCACAAAAAATCAACCATTAGTTTTGCATTTTAGCAAATAATGACTACCTTTGCACACAATTAGAAATACCCATATAAAATAAGCATTGAGGGATATTTCCCTCTATTAATAAAATCCAGCATGATGACAGCAAGCGAAGAAACCACTTTGTCAGCGCATAAGGAACAGATACTTGTCCGCATTACCGGACAGGACCGTCCCGGCCTGACAGCCTCCATCATGGCTATTCTGGCCAAGTACGACGCACAGATATTAGACATAGGCCAGGCCGACATCCACTCTACGCTCTCCCTCGGTATTCTCATCCGCATGGACGAGATGAAGTCGGGACTGGCAATGAAGGAACTGCTGTTCAAAGCCACCGAGCTGGGTGTCAACATCGGTTTTTCACCCATCACTGATGACGAATACGAGGACTGGGTGGGACACCAGGGCAAGAACCGCTATATCCTCATGGTCATGGGGCGCCAGTTGGAAGCCAGCCAGATAGAGGCAGCCACACGCATCATTGCCGACCAGGGACTGAACATCGACAGCATTCTGCGACTGACGGGACGCAAGAGCATCAAGCAGTTGGACAAGCACAACCGTGCCTGCATCCAGTTCTCGCTACGCGGCGAGCCCACCAATAGGCAGGAGATGCAGTCGAAGCTGATGAAGATTTCGCAGGAGATGGAGATAGACTTCTCGTTCCAGCGCGACGACATGTTCCGGCGTATGCGACGCCTCATCTGCTTCGACATGGACTCGACGCTTATCCAGACCGAGTGTATTGACGAACTGGCGGAGCGCAACGGTGTAGGTGCTGAAGTGCGGGCCATCACAGAGAGTGCCATGCGTGGCGAGATAGATTTCAAGGAGAGTTTCACGCGACGGGTGTCGCTGCTGAAGGGACTGGACGTCAGCGTCATGCAGGACATTGCCGAGCACCTTCCCATCACTGAGGGTGTGGACCGTCTGATGTCCATCCTCAAGACCTGCGGCTATAAGATAGCCATTCTGTCGGGCGGCTTCACCTACTTCGGCGAATACCTGCAGCGCCGCTATGGCATCGACTACGTCTATGCCAACGAATTGGAGATTGGCGAGGACGGCAAACTGACAGGCCGTTACGTCGGTGAGATTGTCGACGGTCATCGCAAGGCCGAGTTGCTAAAGCTCATTGCCCAAGTGGAAAAGGTGAACCTGGCACAGACCATCGCCGTAGGCGACGGTGCCAACGACCTGCCCATGATTAGTGCAGCAGGACTCGGCATCGCTTTCCACGCTAAGCCCCGCGTAGTGGCTAACGCCAAGCAGTCCATCAACACCATCGGACTCGACGGTGTACTCTACTTCCTCGGCTTTAAGGACTCCTACCTTGGCGAACAAGGCAAGTTATGATAAATGATGAATTTAGAAGAATAAAAAGATGAAAATACTATTGTTAGGCAGCGGCGGACGCGAACACGCCTTAGCATGGAAAATTGCCCAGAGTGAGAAATGTGAGGAACTGTATGTTGCCCCAGGCAATGCAGGGACAGGAAGCATCGCCCTGCAGACTGGCGGCACAAGTGAGAACATTGCTATGAAGGCCGACGACTTCGAGGCCGTCAAGACGTTCTGCGTAGAGAAAGGCATTGACATGGTCGTAGTTGGTCCCGAAGACCCGTTAGTGAAGGGTATCTACGACGACATGAAAGCCGACGCAAAGACGAAGGACATTCCCGTCATCGGCCCGTCGAAGGCCGGTGCCGTACTGGAGGGATCGAAGGACTTTGCCAAAGCCTTCATGATGCGCCACAACATTCCCACAGCACGCTACGAAACCTTCGACGGCGAACACGTGCAGGAAGGATTGGCATTTCTGGAGACGCTGACACCGCCTTATGTGCTGAAGGCTGACGGTCTGTGTGCCGGTAAGGGCGTACTGATTCTGCCCACCCTTGACGAAGCGAAGAAGGAACTGCAGGAGATGTTGGGCGGCATGTTCGGCAACGCTTCGAGCCGTGTGGTCATCGAGGAGTTCATGAGTGGCATCGAGTGCTCGGTGTTTGTGCTGACCGATGGTGACCACTACAAGATACTGCCTGAGGCCAAAGACTACAAGCGCATCGGCGAGGGCGACACGGGTCTGAACACCGGCGGCATGGGCAGCGTGACTCCCGTTCCCTTTGCCACAAAGGAGTGGATGCAGAAGGTGGAGGACCGCATCATCCGTCCCACGGTAGAGGGGCTGAAAGCTGATGGCATAGACTACAAAGGCTTCATCTTCTTCGGTCTTATCAACCGCACTAACACACCTACGGGCGAGCCGGAGCCCTACGTCATTGAATACAACTGCCGCATGGGTGACCCCGAGACGGAGAGCGTTATGCTGCGCCTGAAGTCAGACCTCGTCGACCTGTTGGAGGGCGTGGCAGAAGGCAACCTCGACCAGCGTTCCATTGCATTCGACGAGCGCGCTGCCGTCTGTGTCATGCTGGTCAGCGGCGGCTATCCGCAGGCTTACCAGAAGGGCTACCCCATTACGGGCATACCTGAAGCCTCCGACGCCATCGGACAATCAGTACGCACTGTTGGACAATCAGTACGCACTGTTGTCTTCCATGCCGGTACAGCGATGAAAGACGGCCAGGTGGTTACCAATGGCGGTCGCGTCATCGCCGTCAGCAGCTACGGCAAAGACAAGGCTGAAGCCCTGCAGAGGTCGTTCACCGAGGCACAGAAAATTCAGTTCACCGACAGGTATTTCCGCCATGACATTGGAGCGGATTTGTAAGTATTGAGTTTTGAAGAAACAGTTACAGAATAAAATTGCCGAGAGCAAACTGGCGTTGCCCGTTATCGTGTTGTACGCCCTCGTCGTGTGGCTGCTGTGCGGACTCATCACCGAACAGTGGTGGCTACAGTTCGGCTGCTTTGCCATCTCCACCTACCTGATGGTGGAGTTGAATAACGTCTATGCACTTATCCGCATCTATTCGCGCATGGTGAGCTGCACGTTCCTGGCACTCGCATGCTGTGGCTGTTTCCTGTTTCCATCGTTGCGAGGAGCCATCTTCCAACTCTGTTTCATCGGTAGCATCATCATCCTGTTTCACTGCTACCAAGACAAGCAGAGCGTCGGAACCACCTACTACAGTTTCCTGATGCTGGGCTTGGCCAGCATGGCCTTCGTCCACATCGTCTTCCTGATTCCGATACTATGGATACTGATGGGCACCCACCTCCAATCGCTCTCCTGGCGCACCTTCGGGGCATCGCTGTTGGGCGTGCTGACTCCTTATTGGATTTCTGCTTGCTGGTTCATCTATCAAGAGGACTTCACGCCTCTCTCTGCACACTTCGAGACACTGGTTGTATTTGACTTCCCCTTTGACTACCAGTCTCTGTCATTGAGCCAAATCCTCTACTACTTCCTCATCGTCATCCTGACGCTGACAGGTATCGTCCACTATATCCGGCGACACCAGGGCGACAAGATACGTATCCGTCTGCTCTATGGGTTCTTTGCTTGGATAGACATCGTCACGCTGACATTCTTGGCATTACAGCCCCAGCATTACGACGCCCTGATACGTGTCGCGACGGTGTGTACGGCTCCGCTGCTGGCTCACTTCATTGCGCTGACCAACACGAAGGTTACCAACATCGCCTTCTTCGTCATCATCGGTACCATCCTCATCCTCACCACCTACACGTTATGGACGGCATCATCTCTCTTCTAATCAGCTACGGTTACTGGGGAATGTTTGTCACAGCCTTTGTGGCGGGTTCGTTCTTCCCGTTTTCCAGCGAGGCGGTGATGACAGGTCTGCTCGCCGCCGGTCTGGACCCGTGGGGACTCATCATCTACGGTACGGTAGGCAACGTACTGGGCGGCATGTTCAACTATGGTGTAGGGCACATGGGACGATTGGAATGGATAGAGCGCTACCTGCACGTCAAGCAGAAGGACCTGGATCGGGCCACACGCTTCATGGCAGGGCGCGGTGCATGGATGGGCTTCTTTGCCTTCGTCCCCATCCTGGGGTCGGCCATTACTATCGTCCTCGGCCTGATGCGTGCCAATCCCATTATCTCGTTCATCAGTATTACTATCGGCAAATTCCTGCGTTACGTAGTACTCATCTACGGTGCCAACCTACTTATTGGTTAAAAAAACTCAATTATCAATTTTCAATTATCAATTATCAATTAATAGTAGTATCTTTGCAGGTTAGAATCAACAATCACAAATTAGCATAATGAAACAATTCAGACTTGTGGACAACATCCTGGGCTGGCTGACCTTTGCCATAGCGGCCTTCGTGTATTGTTCCACCATCGAGCCGACAGCCTCATTTTGGGACTGTCCGGAGTTCATTTCTACGGGTTATAAACTGGAAATCGGACACCCGCCGGGTGCCCCGTTCTTCATGCTCACGGCAAACCTCTTCTCGCAGTTTGCCTCAGACCCCAGCCACGTTGCCTATATGGTCAACATGATGAGTGCGCTGCTCTCGGCAGCAACGATACTCTTCCTATTCTGGACCATCTCGCATCTCGTCAGGCGTCTGCTCATCAAGCAGGAAGACTTCAGAGCTGCCACCACACTGAGCGATTTATCATGGAGCAAACTGATAGCCATTGAGGCATCGGCCATGGTGGGTGCCCTCATCTATACGTTCAGCGACACCTTCTGGTTCTCGGCTGTCGAGGGTGAGGTTTATGCCTACTCGTCGGCGTTTACCGCCGTGGTATTCTGGCTCATCCTGAAATGGGAAGACCAGGCCGACCAGCCCCATGCTGACCGCTGGCTGGTGCTCATCATGTACATGACGGGTCTCTCCATCGGTGTCCACCTGCTGAACCTGCTGTGCCTGCCTGCCATTGTGCTGGTCTATTACTATCGCAAGTTCCCGACAGACGACCCGAAGCGCGACCTGAAGGGTTCACTGATTGCCCTATTTATCTCGGTAGTTATCCTTGCCGCCGTGCTCTATGGTGTCGTTCCCGGCATCGTACAGGTAGGTGGATGGTTCGAGCTGCTGTTTGTCAACATCCTCGGCTGTCCGTTCAATACGGGTGAGATTATCTACATCATCCTGCTTATCGGCATCATCATCTGGGCCATCTACGAGACCCAGCGTCCCGTTGCCACCAACCACTCACCGCAAACTTCTAACGAGAAGCGTCAGAACATTGCCTTCCTGCTGGCATTGGCCATGCTGGGCATTCCTTTCTACGGTCACGGTTGGATGTCGGTCTTCATCGGCATCGTCGTACTGGCCGTATTGTGGTTCGTGTTAGGATACAAGAAAAACCAGAAACCGTTAGTGACGCCCCGCATCAAGAACACATCGCTGCTGTGTATGCTGATGCTCATGATTGGCTACTCGTCGTATGCTCTCATCGTCATCCGCTCATCTGCTAACCCGCCCATGGACCAGAACTCGCCCGAGGACATCTTTACGCTGGGTGAATACCTGGGCCGTGAGCAGTACGGCCAGCGTCCGCTGTTCTATGGTCAGGCATACACTTCACAGGTTGCATTGGAGAAGGATGGTGAATACTGCCGTCCCGTCATGACCAAGGGCGACCCCGTGTGGCAGCGTAAGGAGAAGGCTTCGCCCGACGAAAAAGACCAGTACTTCATTGTCCGTACCAAGGATGAATACAAGTATGCCCAGAACATGCTGTTCCCCCGCATGTACAGTTCCGGTCACCGTGCAGCCTACGAAAGCTGGATGGGCGGTGTCGACGGCCGCGAGGTGCAGTACGACCGCTGCGGTGAGATGGTCACCGTCAAGGTTCCATCGCAACTTGAGAACCTGCGTTTCTTCGTTTCCTACCAGTGTAACTTCATGTACTGGCGCTACTTCATGTGGAACTTCGCCGGTCGTCAGAACGACCTGCAGGGCAACGGCGAACTGGAGCATGGCAACTGGCTCAGCGGCTTCGACTGGTTCGACAACTGGCGCCTGGGCGACCAGGATCTGCTGCCAGACGAGTTGAAAGAGAACAAAGGACACAATGTATTCTACTGCCTGCCGCTGATCTTAGGACTCATCGGACTCTTCTGGCAGTCGCTGGCCAAGCATCACGGCAATGCCAAGGACCAGACGGGCATCCGCCAGTTCTGGGTGGTATTCTTCCTGTTCTTCATGACAGGTCTGGCCATCGTCATCTACCTCAACCAGACGCCCATGCAACCCCGTGAGCGTGACTATGCCTACGCCGGTTCGTTCTATGCCTATGCCATCTGGTGCGGCATCGGCGTGGCTGCAATCACCGAGATGCTGAAACAATACCTGAAGAAGCTCAATCCAACGATTATAGCCACTATAGTCACCATAGCCACCATCTGCGTCCCCATCCAAATGGCCTCACAGACATGGGACGACCACGACCGCTCAGGCCGCTATACCTGCCGCGACTTCGGACAGAACTACCTCATGTCGCTCCAAGACGAGGGTAACCCCATCATCTTCACCAACGGCGACAACGACACCTTCCCCTTGTGGTACAACCAGGATGTCGAAAACTTCAGGACTGACGCCCGCGTCTGCAACCTCAGCTACCTGCAGACAGACTGGTATATCGACCAGATGCGCCGCCCGGCCTACGACTCTCCGTCGGTACCCATCACGTGGGAGCGCATTGAATACTGCGCCGGCACCAACGAGTATGTCACCGTGGAGCCTCGCATGAAGGAGGCTATTCTGGAGCATTACAAGGAGAACCCCGAAGAGGCGCGCCAGCAGTTCGGCGACGATCCCTTTGAACTGAAGAACGTGATGAAATACTGGGTACGCTCGAAGAATGAAGACCTGCACATGATTCCCACAGACACCATCTACATGACCATCGACAAGGAAGCCGTACGCAAGAGCGGCATGATGATGGCTGCCGACAGCATCCCCGACCGCATGGTCATCTCGCTCAAAGGCAAGAGCGCCCTCTACAAAGGCGATCTCATGATTCTGGAGATGCTGGACCAGTGTAACTGGACGCGTCCCATCTATGTGGCCGTCAGCGTGGGTGACGACAACTACATCAACCTTGGCGACAACACCATCACCGAGGGTCTGGTGTACCGCATCACGCCGTTTACCACCAGTCAGGACGGAAAGGCTATCGAGGGTGTCAAGAACTTCGACACAAAGCGTACCTACGACAATGTCATGACGCGCTTTAAGTTCGGCGGCATCGACAAACCCGGCATCTATCTTGACGAGACCGTCATGCGCATGTGCTACACACACCGCCGCATCATGGCTCATCTGGCTTCCGAACTGGTTTCCGAGGGCAAACAGAAAGAAGCCGAAAAAGTGCTACGCTATACGGAAAAGATGATTCCCGTCTACAATGTCGCCCATAATTACAGCTCCGGCTCCATGGACATGGCACGAGCCTGGGCGGCATTGGGCAACAAGAAGGAGGCCTTCAGCATCATCAATGCCCTGTGGAAGAACTCTGCCCAGTATGCCCGCTGGTACTGTTCACTTGACGGTTCCCGCTTTGAGTCTGCCCAGAACGACTTTGCCATGCACTTCTACATCATGCAGCAGCTGGCTGGTCTTTCTGAGACGCTTGACCTGAAGTGGTACGAGCAGCACATGAACGAGCTGAGCGCGCTGGTACAGAAGTATGAAGATAAAGGTGGAAACTTAGGGTATTGAGAGATAGATAAGAGATAAGAGATAAGAGATAAAAGATAAGCGGTGATTATCGAGCAACCCTCCATCTGGCTGCGCTGGCTATACCCCAAGGCACTATGGCGTATGGACCGCCACGAACGGTCGGTGTACCTGACCTTCGACGACGGTCCTATACCAGAGGCCACACCATTCATTCTCGACATGCTGAAGCACTATGGCATCAAGGCAACCTTTTTCATGGTTGGCGACAATGCCAGGAAATACCCCGAGCTGCACCAGCGTGTCGTTGATGAAGGACACCGCATCGGCAATCACACGCACAACCATATCAGCGGTTTCCGTCACTCTGTCCACGAATATAGCTACAACGTCGAAAAAGCCAATGCCTACCTGAAGACCAACCTCGTGCGTCCGCCCCATGGCTGGATGCGCCTCGCCCAGTATGCCTGGCTGTCCCGCAAGTTCCGCATCGTCATGTGGGACCTTGTCACCCGCGACTACTCCAAATGGATGACCGCCGACGACGTGCTCAACAACGTCAAGCGCTACACCCGTAACGGCAGCATCATCACCTTCCATGACTCGCTGAAGAGCATCGACAAATTACGCACAGCCCTTCCCGCCGCCATCGAATGGCTGATAGCGGAAGGCTATGCGTTCAAAATCTTTGAATAGTGGTAAAATCATAGCATTTTTGTCAGAGTCCTCTGAACTAATCGCTCCTTGTGTTTATTGATTATCCTTTCCTTATTTTATAAGATACATCCTCCGTTCCGCCATTCGGATAACCACACTTTTACTCATGATAGTTTTTCGCTTTCCCGTCAAGTGCTGACAGGCGTTCAAGTGCTGCTGTCAGCGTCTCGTCACGCTTGGCAAAATGGAAGCGTATCAGGTGGCGAACATTCTCCTTGAAAAAGCAACTGCCCGGCACTGCTCCCACGCCGACGTGCTCGGCCAGCCACTCGCAGAAATGCAGGTCGTCCCTCACGCCATACTTCGACACGTCAAGCATCACGTAATAGGCTCCCTCCGATCATGGGGTCGGTTCTACTGATCATTCATGATTGAATATCACAGGATAATATCAGTACCGTCATCTAAAAACATAAGCGGCAGTAGGAAATAATATCAGCGACGGTGCGAAATAATATGTCTGACGGAGAGAAATAATATGCTCCGATTTACCTCTGCGGGGCATATTATTTACCAAAAAGGGATATAAAATTCGATGCCGACAGACATCAGATTCCAAAACAGGAGCCATCAAGTGTGATGTGAAGGTACATGGAGAACGGGGCCCCGTGATCCAGCTTCTAATCAGCAGCAGAGAGCTTGGTCACTTCGATGCGATGGGAGCGCCATGCAATAAGGCTGGGTGTGTCGTGTGGAAATGCCTTAAGTGTCGTTCTAAAACATAGAGAGTGCCGTCCGAAAGTTAAAACAGCGTCAGTGTTTGTTAAAACTACGTCGATGTTTACAAAAACAATGGCGGCGTTTACAAAAACACCGCCATTGTTTTATGTTTTTCTTTGTCTTCAGCAGGGTCGTTGCTTGGGAAGTTTAAAGACATCCTGCACTTCCTTCATCTGCTCGGCAGTCATGCCGTCTGGCTCGGAGCCCATAGAGCGGGCGCACATGTAGATGTTGGCAGCCTTACAGAGCACGTCGGTCTGGTCGAAGGCATCCATGATGTCCTGTCCGACAGCCACAGTACCGTGTTTCTCCCACATCACCACGTCGTGCGTTTTGATTTGCTCAAGGGTTGCCTCAGCCAGTGCTACAGAGGATGGCAGCGCATAGGGTACGATGCCGATGCCGAGGGGGGCAAAGGCCAGCGTCTCGGGAATCATCGACCACAAGACACGCGTCATCTCGTCACCCTTCAGGAAGCGCTGGATATGGCTCATGGCCACCAGCTCTATGGGGTGCGTATGCAACGTGGCCTTATAGCACGACCCTGTCTCCAGCAGGTAGTTCTGCAGGGCAAGGTGCGTGGGCAGCTCCGATGTCGGCACCACATTGACATCGGCAATGACCTCGTAGGAGGCGCAGTCGTCGAGAATGCGGATGATGCTGCCGTTCTGCATGGGTTCGCGGGCCAAGTCGCGCATACGCTTACCCGTCCCTTTACAATAGAAATACTTGCCTTTCAGCTGGGGCAGCGTCATGCCAATAGGCTTGACGTCCGAGATAGCCTTCATAGCACGACACTCGTCATCCATATACTCGGTGACGTTGACGGTGATGTTACCGCCGTTACGCTCTGCCCATCCTTTCTGCCAGAGGTATCCCGTCACCTCTGCAATCTGATAAACCACCGCTTTCAACTGCTCGCGGCCTTCTAATATACTTTTCATATTCTTTCCGATAATTTCGTTATTTCAACATTTCGACATTTCGAAGATTAATAATTCTCACCGTATCTTTCCTTGGTAATATCCTCCAAGGCACGACCACGGGTGTTGGGAACTCCGAGGAAGCCAACGATAAGCGAGATGGCCAGCAGGGCGATCATGCAGAACGCTGCGACGGTGAAGCCCTCACCGTTCTCACCATAAATATAGGTAAAGATCAGGCCCCAGACTGCCGACAAGCCACGGACGATGAAGAACATCAGGCCCTGTGCACCGGCACGGAACTTGGCAGGGAACAACTCAGAACCCCACAGCGCATAGAAGATTTGTGGCGACGAACCGCCCTGCACGCCCCACAGAATGGCAAACAGCCACAGGCCCACCATACCATTGACACCAATGGTGACAATGACCAGCCAGGCGGAGATAGCCACTAACAGTCCGAAGGTGTAGATGGCTTTATGCGATGTCTTGTCGATGAGTTTCGACACGACGAACGTCACAGCCACGATGATAAACCACTGGATGCAGTTCATCCAGTTGGCCTGCTCGTTAGAGACACCACCAGCCGTTTCGTAGATGTGGGGCTGGAAGAATCCCATCACCGACGCTACGAGGTTCCACGTCAGATAGATGGTGGCGAGGAAGACCACTGTGCGTACGGCAATCTTGTTGGAGAACAGCACCTTGATATTATCCAAGAGACCTGTTTTCTCGGCAGAGTCTTTCTGAGCAGTAAACTCAGCGCTCTCCTGCAGCTGGCGCTGCAAGTTCCAGGCAATGAAGGCCACGATGAACAGCGAGAAGAACACGATGCGTGAGGAGAAGGCGTTGACGGCCTCTGTCGAGAGGTCGCTGCCGCCAAAGAGATGGGCCACAGCCTCCACCCATCCGAACAGGTATCCGCCAGGTGCGAAGAGCATGCCCAAGAGCAGGATGCACATCGGTCCGAAGCCCCACGACATCTGCGAGATGCAGATGTTACGCCCGCGGTTGTTGACCTCAGACGACTCGGAGATATACGTCCATGATGCCGGTACGCCGACACCCACACTGATGCCTGTCACTAAGAACCCGCAGAGCAGCATGGGGAAGTTGACCGACAGCATGATGAGCAGCACACCCGTCATATATACCAGCAGGTTATAGGTGAATATGAACTTACGGCCGTACTTGTCTGCCAGGAAGCCGCCGATGATGGCACCGAGAGCGGCTCCCAGACAGTTGGCAGAGATGAAATTAAGCCAGCCGAGGTGTACCTCGCTGAGTCCGAGGTAGTTCTGCCACAACGTCAGGCCAGAAGCACCAGCCACGATGGCACCGGCATCAAGATAATTGGTGAGAGAGACGGCAATGGTACTCTTCAAACTTCCGTTATTTGCCATTTTTCCGTTATATCGTTATTTCGTTATTACGTTATATCGTTATTACGCTTTATCGGCATACGACGTCACACTCGATGTTAAGTATCTTGGCCACCTTGAGGATGGTATCAATGTGGTGTCCTACGGCAGCCGCCATGTGATGCGTCGGTCCCGCCTCGCTCCACTTATTGACAAATTCGCGGCACGAGAGCGAGAACTTCGTGCGCATATTGGTGTCGCCGAAGGTGAAGATGGGGCCTTCTTCGTTGATACCCTCGGCAGCGACGAACTTGAAGACGCCGTTCTTGTCCTGCGTGATGGCAAGGTAGGTAACGGGCCCTGTGGGGGGATAGAACTGGGTGAGGTATCCGCCGCCGGTCTTTCCGTGGAACACAGGTACAATCTTCATCGTCGGTTTCCTGGCCTGCGAGATATCGAAATCGCCAGAACCGGAATGTCCGATGATACAGATATCTTTCGGGAAGTCGATAGAGTACATCTCTGCCAACGTTCCCGTTCCCGAAATGGTCTTGAGAATACTCATAGCCATGGCCACCTTCATGTCGCCCTCCACGGCGCAGGCCGTGTGCTGCTTGATGAGCATCGAGAAGGCGGGGATGAGCATGGAGTCCAGCTTGCCAGCCACGCCCTGGGCGAAGCCGGCGTAGTGCGAGGCTATCATGCCTAACTGCTCATCCTTCACCCACTGTTCGAAAGCAACGACGTACTTAGCCATGTCCCATACCTTCTCCACGGTGCCGCCGCCCTCGATGTCGAAGGTGTCGAGGATGTCCTGCGCCTTAGCGCGGATGGCCGCCTCGTCGGTGACGTTGTCGGCAATGGCCCACATCTGCTCCCAGTCGAACTGCTTGGTATAGACGAACATACGGTGATACAGGTTGGTCTCGTCGATGTAGAGGTCCATCATGCCGGGATAGGGACGCCCGATCTGCGCGATGTTCGTGTCGCGGAAACGGCGGCGCACCTGGGCGGCACGACACCAGTCCTCAATCTCGCGCTGCACCTCAGGGTCGCCACCCTCCACGACGCCGGTAATCACTGCCGAGCGCTTGCCGGCACGGTTCAGGTCGGCCACCATCTCGCCGATGGCGCCGCAGGCGTAGAGCTCGCCGAGCCATGTGGGTATGTCGGTCTTGGCATAGTCAGGAGCCAGCTTCTTCTGCACGTTGACGATGACCACCGGCACGTCAAGGTCGCGCACGGCGGGCAGCATGTTGTACGACGTGCAGTAGGTGAGCATTTGCAGGATGACCAGGTCCACGTCGGCAGCGCGGAACTTGTCACCTGCCTGCATGGACTGTTCCTTGGTGGTCACCATGCCGCCGTCAATGATGTCGACAGTGTCGGGTAGCGTCTTTTTGAAAGCCTCATACTGGGCCTCGAACTCGGGTACTAACTGTGGGAACTGCGGCAGGTACGCGCCCAGTGCTATGCTGAACACGCCTACCCTTGCTTTGGTTTCTACTAATGGTTTTGACATATTTTTTTAGTTTTGAGTTTTGAAGTTTTGAGTTTTGAAGTTTTGAAGTTTTGAGAGTTTTGAGAGTAATATTAGACTACCCAAAACTCAAAACTTATTAATTATCGCCAGATATTTCTCATACGCCTCGGCCCACGCCGCGTCGTCGCCCTGCGGGTGATAGGCCACCATGTCAACACTGGCCGCTATCATGCGGCGCATGGCCCAGACGTCGTCCACCAGTCCGGCAGCCTTGGCTTGCACCATGATGTTGCCAATAGCCGTACATTCCTGGGGACCGGCCAGCACTTCGACGCCAAGGGCATCGGCAGTAAACTGGTTCAGGTACTTGTTCAGCGAGCCGCCGCCAATGATGTGTAGCACATCCACGGGGAAGTCGGCAAACTCCTTCAGCCACCCGAAGACCTGGCGGTAGCGCAGGGCCAGCGAGTCGAAGATGCAGCGGCACAGCTCCGGCGGCGTCTGGGGCACGCTCTGGCCCGTCCGGCGACAGTATTGCTGAATGGTTTCTATCATGGACGGCGGATTGGCAAACATCGCATCGTCAGGGTTGATGATGCTGCGGAAGGCCTCAACGTCCATGGCCGAGCCCTGCAGCTCGGGATGGCTCAGCCGCCGCACCTCCTCAGGCCACTCCTTGCGGCACCGCTCGTAGAGCCACATGCCGCAGATATTCTTCAGGAACCGTGTGGTACCCTCGATGCCCCCCTCGTTGGTGAAGTTCAGCGCGTAGCTGCGCTCGTTGATGACGGCCTGCCGCGTTTCTATGCCCATAAGGCTCCACGTGCCGCTCGACAAGTAGGCAAAGTGCCCGTTCTTCGCCGGGACGGCAGCCACTGCCGACGCCGTGTCGTGGCCGGGAACGGCAATGACAGGGACGGGACCTAAGCCCGTCAGCTGCTGCACCTCCTTGGTGAGCACGCCCACCTGCTCTCCAGGTTGCACCATGCGTCCGAAATGGCTACGCGTCAGCCCTACGCTCTCAAGGAGCCTCTCCGAGAGGTCACCCGTGCGGGGGTCCAGCAGCTGCGACGTCGAGGCAATGGTGTATTCGCACACGGCCTCGCCCGTCAGCATCCAGCTCAATGCATCGGGTACGAAAAGCACCTTGCTGCAGTTGCGCAGGGCGGCGTTGCCGTCCTGCCGCATGGCATAAAGCTGGAACAGCGAGTTGAAATTCATGAACTGTATGCCTGTGATGTCATAGACTTCACGACGGCCGACGACTTTTTCCAGATACTCCTCCATGCGCCCGAAGGTGTGGGGGTCGCGGTAGGCTATGGGGTTGCGCAGCAGGGCGCCGTCGTCGCCGACGAACACAAAATCGACACCCCACGTGTCAATGCCGACAGATGTGATGTCGATGCCGCGCTTACCCACAATCTGCAGGCCGCGAATCATCTCAAAATACAGGGCATAGATGTCCCAGTAGAAGTGCCCGCCAGTCTGCACGAGGTTGTTGGCAAAACGCGTCAGCTCCTCCTGCTCCAAACGGCCACCGGACAGCGTACCCAAAATAGTACGGCCGCTCGTAGCACCCAAGTCAACGGAAAAAAAATAATGTTTCTTTTCTGACATCATTGTTTTAGTAGTTTTTACAAATGTCCTGCAAAGTTAAGCAATTCATCTGACACCGCCAAAATAATCAGACGAAAAGTTTGGAAATGTCAAAAGGAAGGAGTAACTTTGCAAAGGAGAAAACCTACAAACAAATAAAGCTAAGAACGATGACTGCCAAATTACTCTACACCGTGCTACTACTCGTCACGGCAACAAGCACACATGCCCAACAAGTGAACGACACCAACACACCACTCCACCTGATGAAACCCCAGTACAAGACTGGCTACGGCATTGTCACGCCTCAGGAGGTAAAACAGAAAATGGACATGGTGCTTCACTATTTGGAGAAGGCTACACCCTGCACGCTGGAAGACCAGCGGACTGGCAAAACAGTGCAACCGCAGCAGGCAGACATGCACACAAGGCTGCGCCCCGGCGACTTCAGGCTGACCAGCTACGAGTGGGGCGTCACCTATTCGGCCATGCTGGCCGCTGCCGAGACTACCGGCGACGAAGCCTACCGCCGCTATGCCATAGAACGCATGACCCTGCTGGCCCAGGCAGCTCCACAGTTCGAGATGCTCTACAAGAAAGTTGCGGTCATCGATCCGCTGATGCGCAAGGTTGTCGACCCGCACGCCCTTGACGATGCCGGTGCCATCTGCGCTGCCATGATTAAGGCTCATATTGCCAACAACCAGTTAGACTACCGACCATGTATAGACCGTTATGCTGACTATATTATAAATAAGGAGTATCGGCTGAAAGACGGTACCTTTGCCCGGCTGCGCCCACACAAGAACACGGTATGGCTCGACGACATGTTCATGGGTATTCCTACCGTTGCCCTTATGGGACGGCTGACCGGCGACACCCACTATTACGACGATGCTGCACGACAGATAGAGCTGTTCCGCAGCAGGATGTTCCTGGAAGGCAAAGGGCTCTTCCGCCATGGATGGGTAGAAGCCATGACACCCCACCCCGCCTTCCACTGGGGACGAGCCAACGGATGGGCTATGCTGACGCTGTGTGAGGTGCTGGACGTGTTGCCTAACCACCATCCAGACCGGCCACGTATTCTACAACTGCTGCAGGCTCACATTGCCGGCGTGGCCAGACTTCAACATCAAGACGGGTACTGGCACCAGCTGTTAGACCGCGACGACACCTACTTAGAGACGTCCTGTACCGCTATCTTTACCTATTGTATAGCACACGCCATCAACCAAGGATGGATAGATGCGCTGGCCTATGGCCCCGTTGCACTTTTAGGATGGCACGCCGTAGCCAACGCCATCAATCAGAAAGGACAGGTAGAAAATGTCTGTGTAGGCACGGGCATGGGATTCGATCCAGCCTTTTACGTTTTTCGTCCTGTTCACGTAATGGCTGCTCACGGCTATGGCCCTGCCTTATGGGCTGGTGCCGAAACCATCAGACTATTGAAGAGCCAACACCCCAAATCAAACGATTCTGCCGTTCAGTTCTACTCCGAAGAAGTCCCCACCGATGAACCGATTTTCAATTATGATGGCAAGATTCGCTTTTAAAATACTGATGCTGTTGCTGGCACTCCCCCTGTCGGCACAGTCAGGGCTGAACAAAAAAGATTTCAGCAAGTTCTGGTTTGTAGAATCAGAGTCACCTGACTACACCGTGAAGTTTCTCTCAGACACCTGCCAACTGACAGCACCAAAAGGACTGACACTTTGGCGCAGATTGCCCATGAGTGGCAACAGTGTCGTGGAATACGATGCCATGGTGGTAAACGAAGGCCATAAGAACGACCGTACCAGCGACCTGAACTGTTTCTGGATGGCCAGCGACCCACAGCACAAGGACATCTGGGCAAGGACGGTGTGGCGCAACGGTATCTTCCCTAACTGCTACTCGCTACAATTGTACTACATGGGCTACGGTGGCAACTATAACACCACGACACGGTTCCGCCGATACACAGGAGACGAGCGTGGTGTCAGCGAAGCCGCCTACCGGCCAGCAATATTGAAAGAGTATACCGATGCTGACCACCTGCTGCGTCCCAACTGCTGGTATCATATCAAGATAGAGACCAAAGACGGGCGTACACGTTTTTTCATGAATAATGAGCTGCTGATAGACTATCTGGACCCGGAACCGCTGGTAAAGGGTTGGTTTGGATTTCGCACCACACTCTCACGTACGCGCATCACCAACTTCCAGTACCGCACAACCGAAAACCACTCGCTCACGACAGGGATTCCCCTGCACTGGGTAGGACAGCCACCACTCACCCATCCCGTAACCTTCGGCGTTCCTTTCCGACAAGGAGAGTTGAAAGACGCCACGCTTTTAGCTCTTTCTGACGGCACACCATCAGCAGCATGGGCTACGGCCTACTGGCCCGACGGTTCCATCAAGTGGGCCGCTATGTCTGCCGTAGTTAGAAACACAGCTCCCAGCGTTGTGCTCAACGTGAAAAACAAGAAAAAAAGCAACACAACATCTATCTCTATCAAAGAGTCAGACAACCAACTAACGGTCAATACTGGTCGGCTGACGACGTATATCCCTAAAAACGGTACACTGCTGATAGACAGCATGATTCTCAATGGCTGCAAAGTAGGTAGTGCCGCCAGTCTTATAGCTACGACTACCAAGGGGATATTCACCTCTCTGACAGAAAAGGTAATAGTGGAACGACAAAGCCCAGTAGATGCCGTCATCAAAATAGAAGGCCGTCACAGCAACGGCAACAGACAATGGTTGCCGTTCTGCATACGCCTCTATTTCTGGAACGGCTGTGAACAGGTGAAGATGATGCATACATTCATCTACGACGGAGAACAGACCCAAGACTTCATCACCTCGCTGGGCGTGCGTTTCGGAATACCTATGCGGACAGAGACATATAACCGTCATGTGGCCTTTTCCATGTCTCCCACGCAGACATGGGCAGAACCCGTGCAACCACTCGACGGACGCCGGGAACTGCGACTATTGAAATCACCTCCCGAAGAAGGACGTGGCATCCGTCAGCAACAAAACATCCAGATGGAACAAATGGAAGGCAGACGCATTCCACCCCGCGAGACGTTTGACACCATAGGGCGCTCGCTCATCGACAACTGGGCTCAATGGGATGGCTACCGGCTGTCACAGTTGACCGACAACGCCTTCTCCATCCGCAAACGAGCCACCAGCAAATCTCCATGGATAGGTACGTTGACAGGCGAACGTGCACTCGGCTATGCTTTTGCTGGCGACGTAGAAGGTGGACTGGGTGTAGGACTGAAGGATTTCTGGCAGTCCTATCCTTCCACCATCGAAATCTCCGATGCGCGCAGCCGTGAAGCACACCTGACCATGTACCTGTGGAGTCCTGAGGCTGAACCAATGAACCTTTGTCACTACGACAGCATTGCACATGGGCTGTTGGAGAGTTACGAAGACGTGCAGCCAGGAATGTCAACGCCCTATGGCATTGCACGTACCAGTGAACTGTGGATTCTGCCACAAAACAAATACCCTGGTAAGGAGGTCATCGCACAACAGGCACGTATGATAGTAGAAGACGCACATCTTCTCCCCACGCCCGAGTATCTGCACTCGCGTCGGGCCTTTGGCATTTGGTCGTTGCCTACTGCTCAGCAGGACATTGAAAAGCGGTTGGATGATTACATCAAGATTTACCAGACAGAAACCGAACGGCATAAATGGTACGGGTTCTGGAACTACGGTGATTTCATGCACGCCTACGACCCTGAGCGCGACGAATGGCGCTACGACGTGGGCGGCTATGCGTGGGACAACACCGAACTGGCCTCCCCGCTGTGGCTGTGGGCTATGTTTCTGCGTTCCGGGCGTCACGACATCTGGAAAATGGCAGAAGCCATGACCCGTCATAATAGTGAAGTGGACACTTATCACATAGGGGCCTTTGCACCTTTGGGCAGCCGCCACAACGTGAGTCACTGGGGCTGCGGAGCCAAGGAGGCACGCATCTCGCAGGCTGCATTCCTTCGCTATTACTATTACCTGACAGCCGATGAGCGTACAGGCGACTTGATGCATGCACAGACGGATGCCGACACACTGCTGTGGCATCTCGACCCCATGCGGCTGGCCGAGCCTCGTGAAAAGTACCCCTGCACTGCTCCTGCCCGGCTGCGCATAGGTCCTGACTGGGTCGCCTATGCCGGCAACTGGATGACGGAATGGGAACGTACAGGCAATACGTTCTACCGCGATAAGATAATGACTGGCATGCAGACGATAGCCACCCTCGACGATGGACTGTTCACCGGCAATAAAGCTCTTGGCTATAACCCGGCCACAGGAGCCATCAGCTATGACGGTCCGAAGGAACTGCGCAACACCAACCACCTGCTGACCATCATGGGTGGTTTCGAGGTGATGAACGAACTGATGCCGATGATGAACTGCAAGCCCTTTGACACTGTATGGCTCGACCATGCCAGACGCTACAAGGACATGGCCCTCAAAGTCAGCAAGAACCATTTCCCCGTACGACGCCTTGAAGCCTACGCCGCATGGAAAGACAGGGACGCTGAACGCATGAATAGTCTATGGAAATCACTGACAGCGCCAGCAAAAGGGCTGTCTACAAACGAGGCAGCCCTTTGGTCGCTTGACGCTATCTACACGTTAGAGGTAAGAGGCGAGAAGTAATACTTATCTTTTCTCCACCGCGTCTGGCAGATAATAGCCCAAGTGCGGTGGCTGGTTATAGGCCGTATTCTGCCATGCTATGCCCAGTCGGTAGATATTGTCGTGCATCAGGGTGGGTATGGCATAGTCGGTAGGAATATTGGTGGTGAAGATATTCAGGTGGGCGGCGTCGCTGGCATCCCACAGGATGATTTCCTCACGCCAGTCGCCAAACAGGTCTGCCTGCAGGCATGGTGTGGCCTTTGTCCAGTTGTTGCTGACGGAATATCCCATCTCGTACAGTTGCCTGCCATTGCTGAGCGGCAGCGGTACGGCACGCTCACCATTCCACTTCTCAACAAACGAGGGGAAATGAGGACGCTCATGGCGGTTGGCCAGCAGTTCGTCCTGCAGGTCGCCGTCCCAATAAATGCGGAAATTAATGCTTGGTCTGTTGAGTGAAACAGGATGCCCCTTGATGTCACGCACGTCGCGACGTTCACTGTGCCAGAACTCGAAACCGCGGTGACTGCCGTCGATGTCGGCAACAAGGCCACGTCCCGTGTCCTCCTTTGCTGTCTCGTGGAATAACAGCTCGCCAGTGCGCGCATCACGGAGGTCAGCACCGTAGGGAAACGATTCATGAACCATGAAGAACTCCAGTCCGGGGCGGTCAGGGTCCAGATCGCTCAAGTGGGTAGCGTCGCCATGGCCGAGACCAGTGGAGTAAAGCAGCGTCCCGTCATTGTCAATGGCAGCAGAACCGTATGTTATCTCATCACACCCGTCACCGTCCACGTCGCCGACACTGAGGCTGTGGGCTCCCTGACCGTAAGCCGTAGCCTTCAGGTCGTGATACCACGTCTGCTTACCCTCTCTGTTGACGACATAGTAGTCGTTAGGGCTGGTGGAGGCATGAAGCCAACGGGTAGTGAGCTTTTTTCCGTCAAAATCCACAGCCCACAGGTGAGAAGGGGTATAGTAGCCACGGCACATCACGGCACTGGGCTTGCCCTGCGGACCGTCGAGCCAGGCTACGCCAGCCAGAAATCGCTCGCCACGGTTGCCGAGGACGCTCTTGTCGCCCCACCCTTCCTTGTCATAGTCAGGAGCACCGCCCACGCCAAAAGCACGATTAGGGCGATAGTAGACGGTATGGACAGCGCGTCCCGTCTGTCCATCGAAGACGGTCAGGTATTCCGGTCCGCTGAGGATGCGACCGCGCTCATTGCGGTAGTCAGCGGCGTTGTCGGCACGGCGGATACCCTCGTCGTCAGCAGCCTCAGTAACGTAGCGGCCGGTGCCGTCCACGGTACCCGGTGCCGTCTTGCAGACGAGCTCAGCACGTCCGTCGCGGTCGAAGTCGTAGACCATGAACTGGGTGTAGTGTGCTCCGGCGCGGATGTTGTTACCCAAGCTGATACGCCAAAGCATTTTACTGTTTTGGGACAGTGTGTAGCAGTCAATGAAGACGGGGGCGGTGAGGCCGTCACGGGAGTTGTCTGCGGCATTCGACGGTTCCCACTTCAGAAACAGCTCGTACTGACCGTCGCCGTCGGTGTCGCCCACGGAACAGTCGTTGGGGGTATAAACATACGGTCTGCCGCCCGTCACTCCGCCTTCTGGACGTTGCACGGGGATACTGCGATAAAGGTCAGTCCAGGGTACCACCGCGCCGGAGGGTTCTGCGGTACAACCATGCACGGCCACCTGATAACGGTTCTGCGGCGTACCGTCAGCATCCACGTAATTAGTCGCTTTCAGCCCTTGGGCTATCACCGTTCCGTCGCGCAACAGGTCGAAGGTTGTCTCCTTGGGTTCCGTACCCAGCAGGCGCCAACTGACGAACACACCCTGCTGTGCTGCGGGCAGGGCTACGACCCCTCGGTCCAACTTCTCCATCTGCGACAGAAAAGTGTTGTACGACTGTGCCACCACGGTCAGGGCGCACGTCATGAGTGTCAGGCTGATTAGTTTCCTCATGCTGCTGCGGTATTACTGTTTCTTCAGGTACTTTGCCAACGGACTCTTGTTCGCACGCAGTCCCTTGGCTATGTTCTGGGCATTAGTCTTGGCACCTAAGAGCGAGGTGTGCGTGTGGTCATGGTTGAAATACTTCATCGCTTTCTCCTTCTTGCCACACTTCTTATCCAAGAAGTCGGCAGTCAGGTTGTGCAAGTCCACAAACTCCACACCCGTCTCTTTGGCCACCTCACGGTACCACTGGCCATAGGTGTCGTTACGGCGCTCTATCTTGCCGTCCGTCCACTCGTTACGCGGAGTCAGCGACACGAGGATGGGCGTGGCACCCTTCTCGCGCACATCCTGTATGAACTTCTTCAGATACCAGCCAAAGGAGTAGACGACCTCGTAGCTGCCCACCTGCGTATCCGGCTTCAGCTTCTGGTCGATGACATTCTGCTTGGACTTGTCTTCCTTGGCTGCCTGCATGCGGTAGACGTGACAGGTGTCCTTGGCCGTGGCTATGGCGGCACGGTATTTGGGTTTGTCAATGGCGCCAATGTCGTTGTGACCAAACTGGATGAGGACGAAGTCGCCAGGCTTCAGCGAGTTATACACCTTCTCCCAGCGACCTTCGTTCAGGTAGGAGCGGCAGCTACGGCCAGCCATGGCGGCATTGACGATGCCAATCTTCGACTCGTCGAACACGGTGTTGGCCACGGCGCCCCAGCCCCACATGCCGTCGGGGTCGCTGTCGGCATTCTTCACCGTGCTGTCGCCAGTAATAAAGACCACGGGCTTGCCCTCGGTTCGCTGCACGTCATAGGCCGGCAACTGCACGTTGCGCATCATGGTCTTCAGCGGGTTCAGTGCGGGGTTATGGCTGGCCATCAACCCCTCGGCTGCCGAACGGGCATTCATCATGGCACCGAAACGACTGGTGTGTATCTTGTCAAGGAAGAAGTGGTAGTCGGTCTTCCACGGACCGTAGTTGTCCAGTTTGCGGGCAGAAATCTCGTTCAGGTCGACGAAGGGCACGCCTTCCTCTGCAGCCACCTGCATCAGCCACTGTGTGTGGGGCTTGCGCACCACTTTGCCCTTGTCGTCGTAGGCGTTACGCGGGGTCAGCGACATCAGAATGGGGTTGCCGCCCTTCGCGCGTACATCATTTATATATTTACGCATGTAGCCGCCGTAGGTGTAGACGGTCTCGTGCTCACCCGTCTCCTTGATGGTCACGTTCAGCGTGTCGCAGCCTGTGCCAGGAATGCTGGCACGGGCGCGTCCCGAGTCGTAGGATCCGTTGTCGTTATGGCCGATAGAGATGATGACCCAGTCGCCGGGGCGGATGGCATCACGGACGGGAGCCCATAGCTTGTTGTAGAACGTGCGGCTGCTCATGCCGCCTAAAGCCTGGTTCTCCACCGTGATGCGTGTGGGGTCGAAGTATTCATGGGCATAGTAGCCCCATCCCCACTGGCCGTTGTTGCCGTTGCCCTGCGTACCGGTGCGCATGGTGGAGTTGCCGATAAGGAACAGGACGGGATTGCTGCCCCTGCGGCTCGAACCGGGAACTGGACGGGCCGTCATGGCCTTGGCAATACTGTCGGGGGTGTTGTCCACCACCCCGTTGACATCTTTAGGAGCCTCGGCAACTTGTGCCCCTGCTGCAAGGGAAAACGTAGTAAATAGTGTAAAAAACAAACTTCTTTTCATGTCAATTGCTCAGATTAGTTTCATATTTTTTAATTATTTAAGTGCAAACTTACATATTTTTTTTCAATTTCGGGCGAAAAGGCAAAAAAACAAGGGAAAAATTTCTTAAAATCCTAAAATTTCTTTATATTTGCACCGCTTTAGCGACCATGTTGCAACTACTAATACAATCTTTATGAATAAAGCTAATCTTATTACAAGGACTGTCATGCCTATGGCACTGATGTGTTCTGTCATGCTCGTCATGCCCCCCATGTTAGGGATGCAGACCGTTTCCGCAGCAGAACAGCAGCAAGGCAGCGTCAACGGAACCGTTGTCGACAGTCAGGGCGAACCAATTATCGGCGCCAGTGTGGTAATCTTAGGCGGTAAGACCGTTCAAGGCACTGTTACGGACTTTGACGGTAACTTCTCACTGAATGTTGCCCCTGGCACACAGTTGAAAATCTCTTATGTAGGCTACAAGGACCAGATCGTCAAGGCCGCCAAGGGCATGAAGGTGACCCTCGAAGAGGAGTCCACCATGCTGCAAGGCGTAGAAGTCGTGGCCTATGGTGTCCAGAAGAAAGTCACTGTGACAGGTGCTATCTCCAGCATCAAGAGCGACGACCTGACACGTACCTCCGTCGGTTCCGTCAACAACGTGCTCGGCGGACAGCTCTCCGGTGTGACCACCGTCCAGTATTCCGGTGAACCCGGTAGCGATGCTGCCGACATCTTCGTCCGTGGTAAAGCCACATGGGACGACGAAGGTGCCAAACCGCTCATTCAGGTGGACGGTGTGGAGCGTTCGATGTCGGACATCGACCCCAACGAAATTGAGAGCATCACCGTGCTGAAGGACGCTTCCGCAACAGCCGTATTCGGTGTGCGCGGTGCTAACGGTGTCGTGCTGATTACCACCAAGCGCGGTGCCGAAGGTAAGGCCAAGATTTCTTTCTCACTGTCGTTCTCGGCCCTTACCCCCACCAAGATGGTCGAGCAGGCCTCGTCCTACGACTATGCCCGCTTCTACAACCAGATGCGCATCAACGACGGCCAGGTGCCCACATTCTCTGACGACATCATCGAGAAGTTCCGTACCGGCAGCGACCCGCTCCGTTTCCCGAACACCAAGTGGGCTGACTACATCATGAAGGACGTCACCCTGCAGCAGCAGCACAACGTCAACATCAGCGGCGGTACCGACAGGGTACGCTATTTCGTCAGTGCCGGTATGTATAAGCAGGGCGGTCTGTTCAAGGAGTTCGACATGCCCTATGACTACGGCTACCAGTATCAGCGCTTCAACTACCGTGCCAACCTGGACTTGAAAGCCACCAAGACGACGACCATCTCGTTCAACGTTGCCGGTAATGTCGGCGAGACGAACAAGCCTTACGGCGGCAGCGGCGGTAATGCAGGTACTATCATCAAGAACATCTACTACGCTACCCCGTTCTCCAGCCCCGGCATCGTGGACGGCAAACTGGTTACCACGACCACTGACTATACCGACGGTCTGAACCTTCCCTTCACCGGCGGTACCGGTATGTTCTACTACGGTAACGGTTTCAGTCATGTCAACACCAACAAACTCCAGATGGACCTTCAGTTGGAGCAGAAGTTAGACTTCATCACCAAGGGTCTGACTTTCAAGCTGAAAGGCTCTTACAACTCCCTCTATACCATTACCAAAAACGGTAATTCAAGCGTAGCCACATACGCTCCCATCATCATGCCCATGCTCGACGCCAGCGGCAACGTGATGTACGACGACAAGGGGCAGATTATCTACAACCCGGCTGACATCCAGTTCCGCAAGAGCGGCGAGACAACAGAACCAGCTTATGGCTACTCCCAGAACAAGGGCCGTGACTGGTACTTCGAGGGCAGCTTCTCCTACAGCCGCACCTTCGGCGACCATACTGTCAACGCCCTCGCACTGTATAACCAGAGCAAGCAATACTACTTTGGCCGTGACGCCAACTACAGCGACGTTCCCCGTAGCTACATCGGCTTCGTAGGACGTGTGACCTATGACTACAAGAACCGCTACATGGCTGAATTCAACATGGGTTACAACGGTTCCGAGAACTTCGCTCCCGGCAAGCGCTTCGGCGTCTTCCCCGCTGGTTCTATCGGCTGGATTGTCAGTGAAGAGCCATTCTTCAAGCCGATTAAGAAAGTCGTCAGCTTCCTGAAACTCCGTGCCTCTGTCGGTCTCGTCGGTAACGACAAAACTTCGACGCGCCGCTTCATGTATCTGGCCGACCCATTCTACATCAATTCCGGCAGCATTGCCAGCAATGCCTACACCAATGCTGCAGACCACTACGCATATCCGTTCGGTAATGGTGCACCGCAGGTTGACCCTGCTGCCATCAAGGGTGCCTACGAGTCAGCCAAGAACAACGCTGAGGTGGGCTGGGAGAAGGCCTTCAAGCAGGACTACGGTTTTGACATGAACTTCCTTGAAGACCGTCTGCGCACCACTTTCGACTACTACACTGAAAAGCGTACCGACATCCTTTTGCTTGACGAGACCGTTCCTTCCATGATTGGCTTCACGGTGCCTTACGCTAATCTCGGTAAAGTGAAGAGCTGGGGTTGGGAAGTCTCGCTCAACTGGCAGGACAGGATTGGCAAGGACTTCCGCTACTGGGCTAAACTGAACATCTCCTACAACCAGAACGAAGTGATCGACAAGAAAGAAGCACCCAAGAACAACGAATACGAATACCAGAAGGGACACCGTATCGGTTCACGCCTCCAGTACAAGTTCTGGAAGTTCTACGAGGGTGAACAGACCAAGGCAGAATACGAGCAGACCTTCGGCTCTGCATGGCCTGAGAAGCAGCTGGTCGACGAGCTGAAACCCGGTGATGCCGTCTACGTTGACCTCGACAAGAACGGCGAGATTAACGTCAACGACATGAGCTACGACTACGGTTTCACCAACGACCCCGAGTACATGGCCGGTCTTTCATTCGGTTTTGCCTATAAGCGTCTCACCTTCAATGCACAGTTCACTGGTGCATGGAATGTCTCGCGTGTCATCTCCGACGTCTTCCGTCAGCCGTTCCTCACTGCCGCCGGCGACCTGCGTGGCGGTCTGCTACAGTACCACCTCGACAACACCTGGGATCCCAACAACCCCAGCCAGAGTGTTGAGTATCCTCGTGTCACCGAGACGAACAAAGCCAACAACTACGCTGGTTCCACGCTGTACGAGAAAGATGCCAAGTACCTGCGCCTGAAGACGCTCTCTATTGGCTATGACTTCAACAACGCATGGTTCAAGAAGATTGGTTTCACTAAGTTTGAGCTCATGCTCAGCGGTTATAACCTGCTGACCTTCACACCATATCTGTGGGGCGACCCCGAGGCTGTTGCTTCCAATGCACCCTCCTATCCCTTGCAACGTACCTACACCGCCACTCTGAACATTGGATTCTAACCTAAGCGAGTACACCTATATATTTTACAAATAAAAGACAAGCACAATGAAGTCAAATAAAATATTACTCGGAGTAGTCACCATGATGCTGGCAGGGTCAGCATTCGTGGGATGTACCGACGATGTCAAGTTCGGCGACCCTGCACTTGACAAGCCAACCAGTTCCGAGGCTACCAAGGACACGGTGTTCAGTAATGCTGAATATGCGCGCCAGTTCCTCGTGGGCATCTATTCCCGGCAGTACTACGGTCTGCCGTATGTCAACACTTCAGCACTCCCCCACTCTTGCAACCCTTACGCAGGTAAGTTCGACGCACTGACCGACTGCTGGCAAATGGGTTGGACGGGGTCTGCCATCTTCGGACAGTATTATCAGGGCGCGCTGAGTTCCACCACGCTGCGTGCCGACGGACTCGACGGACCGCTGTTCGGTTTCGACAACGAGCACGTATGGGAAGCCGTCCGTGCCGGTAACATATTCTTAGAGAACATCGACAAGGTCCCAGGCATGACCGATGCCGAAAAAGGCCGTCTGAAGGCTGAGGCACGCTGTCTCATTGCCGCCCGCATGTGGGACTGCTTCCAGCACTATGGCGGTATACCCATCATTGACCACGCCCTGGAAGTCAGCGAGACCACACAGAAGTTTCCCCGCCGTTCGGTGGAAGAGTGTATCGACTACATGGTAGGCCTACTCGACGAGGCTATTGCCGACCCCAACTTCCCGTGGGTAACGGCTGACCCTGTCACCATGTCTGGCCGCTGGACTCGTGCCGGTGCCCGTGCCCTGAAGGCAAAGATATTGCAGATGGCCGCATCGCCCATCTTCAACCCCAAGGACGGTCAGCCCTACTACCAGGGAGCCTCCGAGGAAGTGTTACCTTTCATCATGTACACCGACGCCTCCAAGTATCAGGAGCGTTGGGATCGTTTCTACAAGGCTTGCGAGGAGTTCTTCCAGGACTGGGAAGCCAACGGCTGGTATGCCATTGTCCAGGCCGAGAAGAAGACCGACCGCTACTACCGTCTGGCTTACAGAAAGGCCTACGCCCTGCGTGAGTCTACTGAGATTTTGCACTCTGTCCGTCATCAGGGCTACGACAGCTACGGAGCCGGCCGCTACTGCTGGCACAGCTGGTACACCGCCAGCGTTCCCCGTAACCTCTACTGGCCTACTGAGGAGTATGTGGAGCTGTTCCCCTGGTCTAACGGTGACCCCTTCGACTGGGACAAGGCTTGGGACTATGTCTATAACAAGGACGGCACGCTCAAGTACACCTCCAGCGGCACTCCCAACGCCAGTGCTCGTGGTCTGAACAGCATGTTCATCCGTGGTACGGAGACTTCCCTGTCGCAGTTGCTCATCAACGTCTCCTACACCCGTGACCCGCGCCTCTATGAGGAGTGCATCGTCAACGGCATGCAGAAGCACCTCGACTGGACCACTGCTGCCACCTCCGGCGACATCTGGGAGCTGTGGGCTGGCGGTACGGACGGTTTGAAGGGCGTAACCGCCCAGACCGACATGTTCGGCACCGGTTATGGCTACAACAAATATTACATGGGTGACGGCACTACCAGCTCGGGCGACAACCAGCGCTACCAGACCCAGTGGGTTTACCTCTCCCTTAACGAAATGTACCTGATGTATGCCGAGGCTCTGCTGAAGAAGTCAACACCCGACATCCAGAAGGCTTGCGAGATGGTTGACGTCGTCCGCGCCCGTGTCGGCCTCGGCGGCCTGAAGCAGCGCGTCTTCGGCAACAAAGCCTACTCTGACCCTGTTTATACTGAGGTGACGAACGCCGGTAAGATTTTCGAGTCTACCGCCCTGCTTGACGAAATACTGAACGAGCGCGCACGCGAGCTTGGCTTGCAGAACATCCGCTGGTTCGACATGATCCGCTACAAGCGCACTGACTGGATGACCAAACAGCTGCACCGTCTGGAGATGCACCGTCTAAAGCAGAACGCCAAGGGTGAATGGGTTGTCAGCGACACCCAATGGACGAATGGCGACAAGAAGGACGACGCTTCTTCCCGTCAGCCCCACTACTTCACTTACGAGCGTAAGCCCATTGACGGCATCACGCGTGCACTTTGGGGCGAGGATCCCCAGAGCAACAACGTTCGCAAGTGGCTGCTCACTCCATTCCCACAGGCCGAGGTTAACAAGGGCTATGGTATTATCCAGAATCCGGGATGGTAATTCTTTTATCATTGAAAAATTGAAGAATTGAAAAACTGAAACGAATATGAAAAAAAGAAATATAGTTGTGCTAACATTGCTCGCAGGCCTCAGCCTGCCTGCAATGGCGCAATATGAAATCATTGACTCGGTGGACTTCAAGTCCCAGACTGTCGATGTGGGTGCCAACCGCACGTTCACCCGCGAACAGTCGTCTGCATCAGTCAGTGTCATCACCAACAAGGATGTCAACCACCGTGGTGCCAGCAACATCGGCAACAACCTCATCGGACAAGGCAACGGCTTAGTTGCCCTGCAAGGTGCCGGCCTTTACAATGTGGCCAACCCCACCTTCTACGTCCGCGGCTTACAGACGCTATCGACCAACACACCACTCATTCTGGTAGATGGCATCGAGCGCAGCATCGACAACGTCATCTCAGAAGACGTGGAGAGTGTCACCATCCTGAAGGATGCCGCCGCCACCGCCCTCTATGGTTACAAGGGCGCCAATGGAGCCATTCTCATCACCACCAAACACGGTCAGTACAACAGCCAGAGCATCATGTTCTCTTACGACCATGGTTTCAACTACCTCATTGACAAACCTTCGTTCGTCGATGCCTACACCTACGGCATGGCGGTCAACGAGGCCATGCGTAACGAAGGTACTGACGGCCGCTATAGCGATGCCGTGCTGCAGAGCTACAAGGATGGCAACAACCCGCTGTACTATCCCAACATCAACTGGGCCGACCAGACGTTCCGCAACATCAGCCACACCAACAAGTTCAACCTTGAGTTCAAGGGCGGCACCAAGAACTTCCGCTACTTCACCAACCTGAACCTGGTGACCAACAAAGGCTTCATCAAGAACTACGACGCCAACGACGGCTACAGCACCCAGGACAAATACACGCGCGCTACCATCCGCAGTAATATGGACATGGACCTTGGCCCGAAGACCAAGATGCACACCCACCTGTTCGGCTTACTCACCGAGCAGTCACAGCCCGGCAACCAGGCCGACCTGTGGGGCATGGTCTATACCGTGCCTGCCAACGCCTTCCCCGTCAAGGCTACTGACGATGTCTGGGGCGGCGATGCCACCTACACCACCAAGAACCCCGTGGCACAGAGTGCCGGCGCCGCCTACTACAAGAAGCACCAGCGCGCCCTGTACGCCGATGTCGTTCTGGAGCAGGACCTGTCGGCCATCACCGAAGGCCTCTCTGCACAGGCACAGTTAGGCTACGACACCTACAGCAACCTCTACGAGGACCACTCGCACACCTACCGCTACGGCTATTACACCGTTGCTAACTACACCGGCGGCATAGTCGACCCCGCCACAGCAACCCTGACCACCGACGGCGAGGACACCCCCATGGGCAAGGGTTCCAACAACGACGCATGGGCACGCCGTGCATTCTGGAACGTAGGCATCAACTACGACCGCACCTTCGGCAAGCACGCCGTCTACGGACAGCTGAAGTACGACTACGAGTACAGCGACTATACCGGTGTCAACACCACCGTCTACCGCCAGAACTACTCGCTGTTCGCACACTACGGCTACGACAACCGCTACATGGCCGACCTGGCATTGGTCTACTCCGGCAGCTCCCGCTTAGCCAAAGGCTCCAAGTGGGCACTCTCTCCCACGTTCTCCGCTTCGTGGAACATCCATAACGAGTCGTTCATGCAGGACGTCAAGTGGGTGGACTTCCTGAAGCTCCGTGCCTCCATAGGTATCATTCAGACTGACAATCTGCCCGGCGACAACGTGTGGACCTACTACGACCAGTTCTACGTCATGGACGGTGTCACCTACCCGTTCTACTCCTACGGTTCGGGCTTCGGCCGCACCTACATTGCACAGGCTGCCACCCAGAGCCTCGGACGCGAGAAAGCCATCAAGTACAACGTCGGCTTCGACGCCACGCTCTTCAAGGGGCTGAACATCTCCTTCGACTACTACTTCCAGAACCGCAAGGACATCTGGGTGTCCACGGAAGGAGCCTATACCAGTGTCTTCGGTCTGACTACTCCGTACGAGAACCAGGGTAAGGTTCACAGCTACGGCTTCGAGTTTGCTGCCGACTACAGCAAGCAGATTGGCAAGGTTACCTTCAACATCGGTGGTAACGTCAACCTCAACAAGAACAAGATCAAGGAACAGGCCGAAGAGCCCAAGCTCTACCAGAACCTCGTTTCTACCGGACTGCCCTATCAGCAGCTCTTCGGCTACCAAGCCCTTGGTTTCTTCCAGAAGAGCGACGACCTCAACGGCGACGGCATCATCTCGGCTGACGAGTTTGCCTCTCTCGACTACCCCGTCCAGACCTTCACCACCGTCCGTCCCGGCGATGTCCGCTATGCCGACATCAATGAAGACGGTGTCATCGACGCCAACGACCGCAAGGCCATCGGCTACAGCACCGTATGCCCCGAGCTGGTCTACAACGTCCACCTCGGTGTCGAGTGGAAAGGACTGGGCTTCGACGCTGTCTTCCAGGGCGTAGGCCGCTACTCCGGTGTGATGAACACCAACGGCATGTTCCGCTCGGCTGTCAGTACCAACACCCTCTCGCAGTATCTGTACGACAACAGCTGGTCGGCAGAGCGCGGCAACACCGAGAACGCCCTCTTCCCCCGTCTGAGCACCACTGCCAACACCAACAACGACCAGACCAGTACCCTCAACCTCTTCGACCGTGGCTACTTCAAGCTGCGCAGCGTGGAAATATTCTACAACCTGCCCACCGAGCTGGTTCAGAAGACCAAGTTCATGAAGAAAGCTAAGGTTTACGTGCGTGGTGTCGACCTCTTCACCGCCGACCACCTCAAGAACGGCGATGCCGGTTCATACGGAGCTGTCATGCCCCTCACCCGCAACGTACAGATTGGTGCTTCTTTGACGTTCTAATTTGAATACAGAAACAATAGCAATTGAGAAACTATGAAGATGAACAAATATATTTTAGGAGCTGTGGCTGGTCTTGCACTCTCATCGTGCAACAAGATGGACTACAACGAGTACACCGCATACGACCACGCCTATATCGACCGAAACTTCGAGTACGTTGGCGGCTTCATGACCACCATCTACAACAATCTTGATACGGACTGGGGCAACTTCAGCGGTGCCATGTTAGCATCAGCCACCGACGAGGCTGAGTACAGCACAGCCGGCAATGCCATCGAAGACTTCTACAACGGAGCGTGGAGCCCCGCCAACCCCCGCATGACCATCTGGAACAACGCCTGGGCCGGCATCACCTACTGCAACGAGATGCTCGACAACTGGCAGGGGCTGACCTTCGACGAGTTCAAACTGAATTCCGACTACCTGAAGAAGCTCAACCAGTACAACAACTACCAGTACGAGTGCCGTTGGGCCCGTGCCTACTTCTACTTCACGCTGGTGCGCCAGTACGGCGACCTACCTTTCAAGGAGCACAACATGAGCGGTGCCGAGGAGGCAGCTCTCACACGCACGTCGTCAGAGGAAATCTTCAATTTTATTGACAAGGAGTGCGCTGAGATACAGGACAAGATTACCCGCGACTACACCGACCTTGGCGACCTGGCTACCGCCAACGTGGAGACTGGCCGCGCCAACCGTCTGGCCGTCATGGCCTTGCGCGCTCAGGCTGCCCTCTACCACGCCAGCCCGCTGTTCAACAAGAACAACGACAGCCAGCTCTGGTACAAGGCCGCCAAAGCCTGTCAGGCACTGGTCGACAGCTGCGCCAAGGACGGCAAGAAGCTGGCTTCTAAGTACAGCAATCTGTGGGCCAGCGATTTCTACTCCAACTCAGACCCTGCCGGCGAGATTATCTTCGCACGCCGTACCGCCGCCTCCAACAGTTTCGAGGGCTACAACTTCCCCGTCGGCTACTCTTCAGGCAAAGGTGGCAACTGCCCCACGCAGGACATGGTAGATGCCTACAACATGACCAACGGCAAGATGATTGGCGATGCTGACTCTGGCTACGACCCTCAGAATCCCTACACCAACCGCGACCCGCGCTTCGGCATGACCATCGCCCACAACGGCGACGTATGGCCTAACGACATCATCAACACGGCCTACACCTCCCTGCAGACTTTCACCGGCGGCTACCATGCCCGTCCGCGTGTGTCGTACGCCACACCCACCAGCTATTATCTGAAGAAATACTGCAACCCCTCGCAGATTCTCCGTTCGGGCTATTCCACCACCAGTGCCCACGGCTGGCTGACCTACCGTCTTGGCGGTGCCTACCTCGACTATGCCGAGGCCCTTTTCCAGTATTTCAAGTCGCAGGGCAACAGCAATGCTGCCGACGCTACTAACAGCGAGTTTACCAAGTCGGCCCGTCAGATGGCCAGCATGACCCGCCAGCGCGTCAACATGCCCGCACTGCCTACTGGTCTGAGCAACGACGAGTTCTGGACCCGCTACAAGAACGAGCGTCAGGTTGAGCTCGCCTTCGAGGGTCACCGCTTCTACGACATCCGTCGCTGGAAGGAGGACGGCAACAAGTTCATGAATATCCACCGTATGGTCATCACCCCCGTCTACGCTGAAGACGGTACCACCATAGCATCGTACACCTACCAGACCGTAGCCGTCACCCGCGGCAACGGCCAGTGGCAGGAGAAGTGGAACCTCTTCCCCATCTCCCAAACCGAGATTATGAAGTCGGGCGGTGCCTTAGAACAAAACCCCGGATGGTAAACCATCCATCATTTCCATCGAAGTTAGTCCCTGCACCCCACTGGTGCAGGGATTTTTTAGTCAGCCTGCATCTGCAGACAAATCAACTGCAAAAAAACTTAATTATTTTGGCATATTAAAATAATTTAGTATCTTTGCAGGCAAATACCAATCGACATTACATTATTAATAACTTATTTTACTAATTAAAAACGTTTTTATTTATGAGAAAATTTACTCTATTGACAGCAGTGTTTGCGCTGTTCGCAACAGCAGCAAGTGCTGACACGAAGGTTATCTACCAGGATAACTATTCGGACAAGACCACCTCGCTGGCCAACTGGCAGGACAACCGTTCTAATGCCGCAATCGACTTCGTTGGCACGCCTGACGGTAACTACATGCAGTTTAACTTGAACCTCAATAACAAGAACTTCAACGGTACCCGCTTCTACTCCATCTGGGGCGCTACCCCGTGGGAAGGCGTTACCCTGCCCGAGACGGGTTACAAGTTCGAGGTTTCCTTCAACTTCGAGCAGTTCGGCAACAATGCCAACAGCCAGAAGGACGGTGCTTACAACCAGCGTAACCACGAGATTGCCATCATCGGTGCTACTAACGAGGACAACATCGCCAACTACTGGGGCGACGCTGCTACCTCCTATCCCAACTACCTGTTCAAGCTGACCCAGTGCCAGACTGGCGACGCTGCCGGTGAGGGTGGCTGGCCTACAGCTGTCAACGGAACCTGCGGTTTCTACATCAACAACGAGACCGACTTGATTACTGTTGCCGCTGCTACATGGTACAAACTGACGCTCGAAGTAGTGGGCCAGACCGTGAAGTACGACATCTCCGACATCAGCGGCACTCCCCTGAAGTCTGGCAGCTACACGCTTCCCGACGGTGCCGACAACCGTGCCGGTGGTATGCTTGTCTACGGTGCACGTTACTTAAGCAAAACCAACGTTGGTCTGAGCTTGAAGATTACCTGCGAGTCTGACGAGCCTGTAGCCAACGAGCCCGTTGTTGCTCTGAATCAGGTAAAGGGTAACGACCGCGTCTACAAGGTGACTTTCGCTGAAGGCGAGACACTGCACTACATTCTGCCCGGCGGCGAGGAAAAGACCATCGACTACTGGGATGCTGAGGACGAGGCTGGCAATCCTGGCTCAGCTATGCTGACCGCCACCCAGTCGGGTACAATGCAGGTTTGGACCAGTAAGGACGTTGCCGTCTCTCAGAAGGTTAACGTCGAGGTTACCGCAGGCTGGATTAAGCTGGTAGACCCCGTTGTGGCCATCTCTAACGTTTCCGAGGGCTTCGGCAAGTCCTTCACCGTGACGTTCAACGCCTCTGCTCCTGAGCACCTGCTGCCCGTCAATGCCGCCATCACCTACACCATCGACGGCGGTGCCGAGCAGGAAGTAGCCCCCGGTGGTACCATCACCATGGACAAGGCCGGTACGCTGGTTGTCACTGTCAACCAGATTCCTCAGGGCGGTCAGGAGTGGTATGAGCGCAGCAGCGTGACCTACAACAACGACGTGGAGTACGCAATAGCAACTACTTCTAACTTTGTCTTTACTCCTGCTGAGCTGGCCAGCAATACAGATCTGGAAGCTCCTACTGCTCTTGGCAATTCTGGCAGATCACAATGGGAGCGTGTTTACCAGATGCCTGGTGCTGACGGAGGTGCATTGGAGGGACGCAATCTTTGGGGATTGTGGAATGGTACTGACGATAAAGTCTGCGATATCTACAAAATTAAATTAGATGCTTTGGACAAAGTGCTTGACCCCCTGCGCGTAGCCGATACAGAACGTACTGAAGATCGCAACAACTACTATTTGTTCCCCTACGAGGGTATTGTGTACTATAGTACTGCCAAAGGAAACAACCACACAATATCGATTGACCCGAAGTACGTAACCGATGACGCTGCCAAGCCAAACTTCTATGTTCTGAGCGTCACTGGATCATATGACCGTCCTGACAAAGCAGCTGAGAACGTATTCCAAACCCACGTCATTAAGACTGATGCTACTTACAATCAATACCGTTTTGACAATGCTATCAGCAAGGTACAGGTTCTGACCTACAAGGGCTTCAACCCAGGCACTGGCATCGAGGCTATCACCACCGTGAAGGAGGCTGACAAGAACGCTCCCATCTACACCATCGGTGGCGTGCAGGTGAAGGATGCTTCTCAGAAGGGCATCTACATCCAGAACGGCAAGAAGTTTGTAGTGAAGTAATGTTTTACACTAAACATTAAGAATTAAAGATTAAACTTTAATATTAAACTATCAATCCCCGCCCCCACCATGGGAGCGGGGATTTTTGGTGGAAAACCACCCTACAACTTTCCAGTATTTCTTGCATTTCCTGCATTTCTTGCATTTCTTGCATTTCTTGCACCAGTGTATTGTCTTCGTTTTTATATCCGGCTTTGATACTCGGAGTATCAAGGCTTGATATTGTTTTTGATACTTTTGTTAAATTTTCTATAATGCCATCTTTGGTGCAGGAAATGCAGGAAATGCAGGTTTTTGATGCTCATCAGCATGAGGATGACGATGGAAAGCATTTTGTTTTTTTGGTAGTTCAAAGATATTTTTATACCTTTGCAGCTGATATGACGACAACTCGTTCTGAAACCTGTAATAATGAAAAAGAAATCTCAAACTACTAATACATATTTAATGATGAAAAAAGCCTTTTTTCTTTCATTCCTTCTGCTGGCATCGTGCCTGACGGCTTTCGGTCAGCGGAAGACGGACCGGCTGGACCGTGGCCTCATAGCCATCCAGACCACCAATGGCGTCTACTGCTCCTGGCGCATCTTCGGCGAGGAGTACTACGACGTGAAGTACAACCTGTATCGTGACGGCACGAAGATTGCCAGTGACCTGGAGGTGTCAAACTACACCGATGCCTCCGGCTCGGCCAGCAGCCGTTACACAGTGAAGGCCGTGGTGCGCGGTACTGAGCAGGCCGCCAGCAAGGAGGCCAGGTGTGGAGCCAGAACTACCTGGAGATTACGCCCGACCACGGTTCGCTGACGTCGACCTACATTCCCAACGACGCCTGCTGTGCCGACGTGGACGGCGACGGCGAAGTGGAAATCCTGCTGAAATTCGACAACCTGAGCGAGAGCGACGCCAACTATCCGCGCAACGGCTACAACGGCGAGTATTGCATTGCCGAGGTCTACAAGCTGAACGGCAAGAAGCTGTGGTGGCTCGACTTCGGCCCCAACATGGGTGACTTCCAGAACAACGAACAGAACATCGTAGCCTTCGACTGGGACCAGGACGGCAAGGCCGAGGCCGTGATGCGCGCTGCTGACGGCACCACTATCCACATGGCCGACGGCACGACCTACGTAGTGGGCGACGCCTCGAAGAACTACCGCTCAAACACGGGTGGCGGCACCAACTGGTTCATGCATGACGGTGCCGAGTATCTGGTCTACATGAACGGCGAGACGGGCAAGCCCTACCAGGTGATGGAGTACCCGCTTAAGCGCTTGGAGGCTGGCGAAACCAACCTCAAGACGGCTTGGGGCGATGACTACGGCCACCGCTCGACGAAGCACTTCTTCGGCGCACCCTACTTAGACGGTCGCAAGCCCAGCATCTTCTTAGCACGCGGCATCTACACCCGACACAAAATGATTGCGCTCGACGTCGACCCCGCCACCCACCAGCTGAGCGTGCGCTGGCGCTGGAACTGCAACGACAGCAGCTCGCCCTGGTACGGCAACGGCTACCATAACTACGCCATTGCCGACGTCGACTGGGACGGCCGCGACGAGATATGCTTCGGCTCGATGGTCATCGACGACAACGGCAAGGGCCTGTCCACCACGGGCTACGGCCACGGCGACGCCCAGCACTGCAGCGACTTCAACCCCTACGTACACGGGCAGGAGATTTTCGCCTGCTTGGAGGACAGCCCCAACTGGGGCAACAACTACCGCGACGCCACCACCAGCAAAGTGTACTATAAGTTCACGTCGGGACGCGACGACGGCCGCTGCATGGCCGGAAACTTCTCGAACGACTACCCAGGCGCCATGGCCTTCTCGGGCTACGACACCCCCATCAGCTGCGTCACTGCCGACCACATCAGTGGAATGGAGAAGGGCGGCATCCCCGACAACTTCCGAATCTACTGGGACGGCGACCTCTGCGAGGAGGGCCTCAACACCACTGGCGGCTATGTGGGAAGCAACTACATTGTAGGCTCGGGCATCATTCTGAAATACAAGCAAGGAACCGTAGAAACACTGACGGGTTCGCTGACCAACAACCACTCGAAAGCCACGCCCTGCTATCAGGGCGACATCCTTGGCGACTGGCGCGAGGAGGTCATCATGCGCACCAATGAGAACAAGATTCGCATCTTCACCACTACCATTCCCACCGAGTGGCGCAACTACACGCTATGGCACGACCAGCAGTACCGCAACGCCATGGTATGGCAGATGTGCGGCTACAACCAGCCGCCCCACACCAGCTACTTCCTTGGCGAGTTAGAGGGCATCACGCAGGCTCCCCCCGCACTGACCATGACCGACCGCACGGAGGTCAGCAACGGCGGCACCATAGGCACGTCGCTGAACGACAAACAGGTGCTGATGGCCGAGACGGGCGACATGACCGTCAGCGTGGCCAACGGCGCAGCACCCTACATTTTCTTCGACAACGCTCCCTCATGGGTGCAGGGCACCGACGTGGACGGCACCAGCGCCATGAACCCCGAAATCAAGTACGAATACTACACGCACACGCTGACGGGCGGCGCCTTCACGGGCAACATGCGCTTAGTGAAGCAGGGCGACGGCACCTTGGTGCTGCCGAAAGTCACCCAGACCTACAAGGGCAACACCGACGTATGGGCCGGCACGCTGCAGTTCGACGGCACCATGGAGAGCAGCCCCCTGTGGTTGAACCGCCACACCAGCCTCATCTCGGACGGCGGCAACTTCAAGGGCGGCATCAAGGCCGACTACAACGCCACCATCTATGTCGGCGGCAAGGACAAGGCCGGCCAACTGACGACGACGACACTGGCCTTAGGCTTCGGTTCGCGCGTAACGTTTGACATGTTTGGTGACGGCACTGCCGACCAGCTGACGGCCACCCTGCTGACCATCGAGAAGAAGGACTGGCAGTACGGTCCGCAGTATTCGACACCTGTCATCGAGATTGTGCCCCACTTCGCTGCCGGCAGCAACAAGCTGCCCGCCGGCAAGCACCTGCTGGCCAACATCGGCAGCATTACCGGCAGCATTGACGACATCAAAATTGAGGGCATCAGCGCCCAGAAGCCTACGCTCAGCTATGAGAACGGCAAGCTATACATCAACCTGGCCGACATGCGCGACGCCACCAGCATCACATGGGACGGCGGCACGGACGGCATCTGGGACTTTGCCGACACCAAGAACTTCAAACTGAGCGACGGCCAGAGCGAGGTCTTCGTGACGGGCGACGACGTGGTGTTCAACGACCAGGCCACCATCACCGACATCAAGGTGGAAGGCGAGCTGACACCGAACAGCGTGACCTTCGCCAACAACACCAAGGCCTACACCCTCAGCGGCGAGGGCAGCATCATCGGCAACGCCACGCTGAACATGAACGGTGAAGGTCAGGTGACCATCAACAACGTCAACAGCATGACGGGCGGCGTCAACCTGAACAAGGGCACGCTGACTGTCGGCTCACTGGCCAATAACATCGGTACCGAGCTGGGTGCCTTAGGCCCCGTGGCTAACACCGTCTACATGAACGGCGGCACACTGGCCGTGAGCGGTGACATCACCACAGGCCACGCCATCGCACTGTCAGCAAATGGCGGCAGCATCAGCGTGCCCAGCGGAGCCACCATGAAGCAGGAGGGTGCTGTCAACCGACAGGGTACATCCAGCACCGCCGCCCTGCACAAGAAGGGTGCCGGTACACTGGAGTTAGGCACCAGCAACAACTTTGCAACACTCTCCGTCGACGAGGGTACGGTGAGACTCAACGAGCTAAAGGACGTGATGAACGGCCCGGACAAGATAGTCTTCAACGGCTCGAATGTCAAGGTGTACGATGCCGACGACTCCTACTCCTACTCCTCCAACCGCATCAACTACGAAGTCAGCGAGGGTGCTACGGGACAGCTCTATTTAGACAGCCGCTGCGACTACTACGGAAAACTGACGGGCAAGGGCACACTGACTGTCTTCTCACGCTTCACCCGAGGCAACCTGTACGGCAACTGGAGCGAGTTCGAGGGTACCGTCGTCTGCAACCAGAACGGACAGGAGTTCCGCTGGTTCAACACCTACGGACTGCCGAAGGGCACAATGAACATCCCCGCCGGGTCGACCGTCAACGCCGAGTCGCGCTCGTTCACGTTAGGCAACCTGACAGGTAGCGGTACCTTGGCCACCAGCGGTACGGTGACCATCGGTTCGCTGAATGAAGATATCACCTACACGGGAACCTTCTCGGGCACCACCGTCATCAAGACGGGAACCGGCTCGTGGACCTTCACGCGTCCGGTCAGCGGTGTCAACTCATACACCTTCAAGGGTGGCAACATCCAACTGAACAGCACCAACAGCACGCCGCTCTTCGGTTCGTCATTAGCCACCGTGGAGAACGAGGCCGTGCTGAAGGGCACCGGCACCGTGGCAGCACTGGCCTTCCAGAGCGGAGGTACACTGATGCCGGGCAGCTACACGTCGTCGCGCCGCTACGGAGCCATCACTTCCACGGGCACGGTCAGCCTGTACGCCGGCTCCAAGCTGTACCTTGCAGTCTACGACAAGAAAAACAATAACACGTCGCGTTCCTACCTGACCATCGGCGGCGACCTGAAGCTCTACGGCGACATCTACATCGAGTTAGGCAGCAGCTACACGCCGGCAGCAGGCGACGAAATCATCTTCTGGACGGTAGCTAAGGAGGTGACGGGCAATCCCGTGCTCCACCTGCCCGAGCTGCCCGCCGGACTCTACTGGGATACCACCGGCCTGCTGACCAAGGAAGGCAAGCTGCGCGTCACCGACCAGCCCACCGGCATCAATGCCGTAGAGGCCGACCAGCTGAACGGCGGCAACTACTATACCCTTGACGGCATGCGCATTGACAAGCCCACCAAGAAGGGCATCTACATCCGCAACGGCAAGAAGATTATCATCAAGTAAAAGGAGAACCATACTAAGATGAAAAAGCAACTATTTCTTACAGCTATGTGCGGCCTGCTGACCATGGCAGGCTTCGCACAGAAGCCTACCGACACGCCGGCCAGCCAGATGGAGAAACTGGACCGCGGTGCCGTGCTCATCAAGCGTTCCGGGACGTCATCCAACAGCTACTTCCTCAGCTGGCGCCTGTTGGGTACAGACGACGCCAACACCACCTTCACCCTGCTGCGCGACGGACAGCCCTACGCCAACGGCCGTATATACAAGGACGTGACCAGTGCCACCGTGCAGTGCAACGCGTCGCAGACCTTTCAGGTGGTAACGCTGAAGAACGGCGTGGAGGTGGAGCGTACGGAGCCTATCAAGCCCTGGGCAAAGAGTTTCCTGGAGATACCCCTTGACCGTCCCACGGCAGCAGAGTCCGGTGTTACCTACTCGCCCAACGACTGCTCGGTGGGCGACGTCGACGGTGACGGCCAGTATGAGATTATCCTGAAATGGGACCCGTCGAACTCGAAGGACAACAGCAACACCGGCAAGACCAGCGATGTCATCATCGACTGCCTGAAGCTGGACGGCACCAAGCTGTGGCGCATCAACTTGGGCAAGAACATCCGGGCAGGAGCCCACTACACGCAGTTCCTGGTCTACGACTTCGACGGCGACGGCAAGGCTGAGATGATTTGCAAGACCGCTCCCGGCAGCATCGACGGCAAGGGCAACTATGTCACTGCCGCTGCAACAGTCGACGACATCAAGAATGCTGACAACTCGAAGGACTACCGTAACAACGGCACCGTCGAAAAAGGACTGGGGCATGTGCTGGAAGGCCCGGAATACCTGACCGTGTTCAACGGCGAGACGGGTGCAGCCATGCACACCGTTTACTACAACCCGTCACGCGCCGGAGAAATCAACAAGACCAGCAGCTATCCTGAGAAGAACTTCTGGAACGATGCCTACGGCAACCGTGCCGACCGCTTCCTGGCCTGCGTGGCCTACTTGGACGGTGCCGACAAGAACCCCAGTGCCGTGATGTGCCGCGGCTACTACACCAAGTCCTACTTCTGGGCTGTTGACTGGAACGGTACGGAGCTGAAGACCAAGTGGATGCATGCTTCCATGTCGAAGACGCAGGTAGACCACTATGACGCCAACTTCAAAAAGACCACCAAGACGTACTCCTCCAACACCGGCAACACCCCGTACAGCTTTACTGCCTGGGGTAACGGCAACCACAACATCTCGGTGGCCGACGTTGACGGCGACGGCTGCGACGAGGTGCTCTACGGGTCGGCAACCATCAACAACGACGGCCACCTGCTCTATGCAGTAGGCTTCGGCCACGGTGATGCCATCCATCTGGCCGACATCGACCCTGACCGTCCCGGCTACGAGCTCATGGACATTCACGAAGAGCCCTACGAGGACAAGGATAATAAGATAGGCTATGGCTACGACATCCACGACGCCCGAACAGGCGAAGTCATCTGCAGTGCCAAGTCCGATCGTGACACTGGCCGCGGACTGGCTGCCGACTGGGATGCCGACTACCGTGGACAGGAGTTTACATACGCCACACAGACCAGCAGCTACGACTGCAAGGGACACATCATTTACTATGACAACCCCGGCATGAACTTCCGTATCTACTGGGACGGTGACGCACAGGACGAACTGCTGGACGGCATCACCATCACCAAGCGTGGAAACGCGTCGCCGTTGGGTGTCGGCATTGTCTCCATCACCGGACAGTCAAACAACGGCACGAAGGCTACGCCCTGCCTGTCGGCCGACATCTTCGGAGATTGGCGTGAGGAACTCATCGTGAGGAACAACACCAACGACGGACTCATCATCTACTCGACCATCGAGAATACCAGCTATCGTGTGCCGACACTCATGCACGACCATCTCTACCGCATGGGCATAGCCTGGCAGAACGTTGCCTACAACCAGCCGCCGCACTTAGGTTATTACCTACCGGACTACATCGAGTCGTTCAGGGGCATTGAGCCTACGGGCATCCTGAACATCGAGGCAGATAAGACAAAGACTGACGGTAAGTTCTACAATTTGATGGGCATGCCGGTGGAACAGCCCGCCAAGGGTGTCTACATCAAGAACGGCAAAAAACTCATCGTACGCTGACACGGCGGCTATACGGTAGAAAGTTCTATAGAACAATACAAACAAAGGAGGCTTGCATCAAGATACAAGCCTCCTTTGTTGATGAAGTCCGCCTACAAATAAACCTTGGGGGCGTCAGCGGGTTTGGCCTCCGAGAAGGTGGAGAAGTCGATGGGTTTGCCGTCCAGGGTGAAGTCCAGCAGCTCATACTTGTCGCTGGTCTTCACGTCGAGCATGGTCTTGGTCTCCACCTGGTTGTTGCGCAGCGTAATGTTGTTGCAGCGCGACAGCGGCATGTCCTTGCGGTCGCCGGGTTTGAAGAACTGCGTCCAGGGATGGATGAAGAGGAAGCGTCCGCAGTGACCGGTGATGTTCTCGACAGTCACGTACTCATAGTGCTGCGGCGTGTCGGGGCGCATCTTGAGCCACAGCACACGGTCGGCACGCTCGGAGTAGCAGTTGCGCAGGATGATATTGCGGTCGTGCAGCGACTCAGAGCCTAAAGTCAGACAGCCGTGCACGCGGCCGTAGCGGCAGTTCTGGATGAGGATACGCTCGCAGGCACCGTTGGTCTCGTCCTTGTCGGCCCATGTGCCCTTGCCGCCTTTCAGCACCACGGCATCGTCGTTGACGTGCATGAAGCAACCGTCAATCAGCACGTCGGTGCACACGTCGATGTCGATGGCGTCCGACGACGGTGCGCCGCGCTTGGGGTCAGGGGCGAAGACGTTCTCGGTGGGCGCAAAGATGTAACAGCCCAAGTAGCGCACATGGTCGCTCTTGTAGACGTGGTTGGTCCAGAAGGGCGAGTTGATGAGGTGCACGTCCTGTATGGTCACATTCTTGCAGTTAGAGATGTAGGTCAGGCGCGGGCGCTGGGCATCCTTGTTGGTGCACTGCGGGTTCCAGCGGCGGCGTATCCAGAACTCCTGCCAGTATTTCAGTCCGTTGCCGTCGATGGTGCCCTTGCCGCTGATGGTGAAGCCGTCCAGTCCGTCGGCATTGATGAGTGCCGAGAAGTATTTGCACGTCTCACCCTCGATGCGCGTCATGAGGATGGGGTAGTCGATGATGCGCTCCGAACCTTTCAGCGTGCCACCCTCCTGAATGTGCAGGTGCGTGCCCTGCTTGAAGAAGAGCGCACCGGTCATAAACGTACCCTGCGGCACAACGACCACTCCCCCGCCCTCCTGGGCACAGCGGTCGATGACGGCCTGTATCTTCTCCGTCTGCAGCTCGGGGCTGCCTATCAGCACACCGTAGTCGGTCAGCACATACTGCCGCCCAAAGGTGGCTGGGTCTATCTTCTGCGTGTTCAGGAACCACGCGTCCATCGGCGTACCGTCTGGCCACGTCTCTGCTTTCTTCGCCTTCGGCTTGGCCGTGGCCGACAATGTCAGCACAGCCAGCAACAATAATACAGTTTTTCTCATCGTTCTTAATTATTTAATTTTGGCTTTAATTCATCTGGCGACTCATTAGTAAACATATCCACCTTGGGCGCTTCGCACTCGTAAAGGTGACGAATAGTGGCCACAGGCACTTCCACGACAGGCTTAAAGTCTGGCGACTGCATATAGTGCAAGATGCTGTAACGCAACTGGCGGGCCACAGGGCGACGGTCAAGCCCGTTCACAATGTCCATCGTCGTCATCAACAGGCGTCCATTCAGCACCCTTGCCTCTATCATCATCCCTAACTTACGGCTTATATGCCAGGTATCAATAGGCTGCACTATGGGCTGATAGTCGGCAGGAAACTCGCTCAGGTTCATCACCTGTGCCCTGTTCGTCAGCTCCCACCAGTTCAGGTTCTGCCAGTCGTCAGTGGGGAAATGCCTGAACACGGGGTGGCCGTTCTGGATATAGGCTCCCGTCGTATGCGGCGGACGCATCTTAAACCACGAAGTATTCCAGAAGACGGGCAGGAAGTTATGCTTCACATCATTGCCATAACGCACCTTTCCGGCTGCCGTGAGCAGCACGTCGCCGCCGTTCTGCAAGACATCAATGGCCGATGAGTCAAGCGTGTCGGTCTCATAGACGGTCGTTACAGGCATGTCCACCTGCTGGGGGTATAGCCAGAAGTCCCAGCTGTTGTGAAACGCCGGTGCGTTGTCGGCTGTCACCATCACCTTGAGCTTCAGTTTGCGCGGTATGTCCGTGTCGACGTTCGCCATGCCTTGCAGCGGCCGTATGGTCAGCACACCGACGTTGCGGCCTACGGGCAGCTCCATGAAGTCCGACTGTCCCTTGGCGTCCAGTCCCTCCACCGTCCATGTCAGGCGAGCCTGGTGCAGCGGTTCCTGCCAGGCGTTATACACGTCGATGGGCACCACCACGTCGCTGTCGGTGAACACAAAGCGCGGGAAGCGCGCTAACGGCACCACCGGGGAGCAGAACTGCCTCCACTCCCGGGCCGTGCAATAGCCCTTCTCCTTCCAATGTACGTTCAACGGCCCCACCAGTGCCGTGCCCTGTCCGCTGTAGTCGTTCAGTGCTAACAGCTGGAAACCGGCATAGTCCTGCGTACGCAGGTTGCGCTCTATCTCGTACTTATAGCACAGTACCTGCAACCTGCCACTGGACATCAAGAAGTGCTCGGCTTGCGACTGCATGCCGTGGTCGCGCAACAAATCCTGGAACAGTTCAAAGTTACGCGCTTTGTAAACTCCCGTATATTGTGGTATCTCCTTGAAGTCGGGGAACGCGCACCACTGTCCCTGTTCGTGGGTGACAATGGGGGCATGATTGGGTTCTGCGCTCTGATAGTTGCGCGGGAAGAGCAACTGCTGGCTGTAGTCGTCATCGGCATGCGGGGCCACCTTGTCCCAGTCCAGTCCTCGAGCACCTGCCTTGACGTGGTACTCCGAGCCGTCGTCCCATGCCCAGCCGCCGCCCACGGAGGCTCCGGCATAGATCTTGGTGTCGTCATAGCGTTTCATCTCCCTGACCCACTCGTTGCAGTAGCGCACCCAGTCACCCGCTGGTTCGTTACCCGCTGCCATCATGACAAACGACGGGTGGTGACCATAGGTGTCCACGATGCGCCGCGTCTCCTCATTCAGGTATTCGTCCGTCAGCATGCCGCGTCCTAACGCCACGCCATGATTGGGCCACGACGGACCCTCAGGTTGCAAGTATATGCCTAACTCGTCGGCAGCACTGAAGGCTGCCTCGGGAGGACAGTACGAGTGGAAGCGCACGTGGTTCAGTCCCCACTCCTTGCACTTTCCCAGCACCCTCAGCCACTCTTCCTTGTCCGTAGGCGGATAGCCTGTCTCGGGGAAGCAGCAGCTCTCCACGGTACCTCTCAGGTACAGCGGTCGTCCGTTGATAGTCAGTCTTCCGTCGGTCACGCGGATGTCGCGCAGCCCGAAGGTGACGGGCACCAACCAGCCGTCGTAGCTGACAACCTCAGTATAGCATACGGGATGGTACTCGTCCCACAGCTCGGCCTGTGCATCGTACCTGACGCGCACGGTCTGCTCGTTCACGGTGATGTCCACATAGTGGTGCTCCAGGTTGGGTACCGCCTTCTTGCGCCAGATATAGGGTCCGGGCTGTAGCTCTATGCGCCCCACTATACCGTTCCAGTTGCCTTGCGTCTGGTCAGACACGGAGTGCGAGTCCTGTCCTACCATCACGTTCTCTGTACCGTTGTACACACAGATGGTGATGTCGTTACCCGTGCCGGGCTTCAGGTATTGCGATACATCGTACACATGGGGCGTCGACAGTGAACGCTGCCGTCCCACCTTGTGCCCGTTCACCCATGCGGTAGTCTCAATGTGCGGGCGTTCCAGGAACAGCATCACGGGCATGCCACTCCACTCGTGCGGCACGTACACCCGCTTGTGGTACCACGCCCGTCCCACGTAGTGACGCTCTGGTGTCAGGAAGAAGGGGAACTTCATCGCGCCCTCGCGCCTGTACTTTTCCATATAGGGGTTGTAGTAGAACGACGAGTCGTACAGCGTCCCCGTCCACGGCGTGCGCACACTTACCACGTCGCCCTTGCCGTTGGTCAGCATGGAGCCGGGCAGCATCACGTAGTCACTGTAGGCCACCGGAGTCTCGTCGCCCGTGGCGAAGTCCCACGCCCCGGCTAACGACAGTGCCTGCTGAGCCTTCATGGAGCCACAGCAGAGTATGCAGCAGAGTATGAGCAGTTTCTTCATCTTTCAGTCATTTCTATCTTGACGACCTCCTCTCCCGCCCTGCGGTCTGCTTCGCGGGGCAGGTAGACGGGAGCGTCAGGTTGCAGGGGCAAGATGTGCAGCGTGAGCTGCTTCGTGCCTTCGGGCAGCCGCCACAGTCCGTAGACAAAGGGACGCCCGTAATAGAAGTTATCAGCCACCAACCGTCCGTCGGCATAGAGGCGTGCGCAGTCGCCACGGTAGGTGATTTCAAGCAGCGAGGAAGTTCGAGGAGCGAGGAAGGCCGCAGGAGGAACGAGGATGCTATATACGGCAGCCTGTTGCCAGTCGGCCTCCGATGGAGCCTCGGCCACCTTGGCACGCCCCTTGACGATGGGGCGCGGCACTCCCGCCTCCTTCTCCTTGTGCCAGTCTACGGTCTGCGGTGCCACCGCCGGGTTAGTGTCAGCCAATCCAAAGTGTTCGGCCTGCTGACGGGTGAGCAGGTAGATGTTCTCGCAGACAGGAGCGACCATGCCCCGCGCCTTTAGATTCCTGTAGGTCTTGCCGTGCTCCAAGGCTATCTCCGTGGGCACGCCCTCTATCTGCATCATATAGATGCGACCGTCCCTCTTGGCCACCAGCTGCCCCGTGGCATAGCGGATGCCGTCAACATGGATGGGGAAGACCGCCATCGTTCCGCCAGGGATGGTCATTCGGGGAAAGCGCACGCCACAGGCTTCCAACAGCACGCCATGCTTCGTCGACAGCTGTTGCATCCGTTCGTAGTTGTTGACAAAGACGAAGCCGCTGCCACCCTCCGAGCGCACTGCCCAGCGCAGATGCGTGTCGTCACCCCTGCTGATGTCCTGCGGGGCCGGAAACGACGGTTCCATGGTAGCCAACAGCGACCCGTAGTCGTGCATGAACAGGTGCAGCGGGCGCAACATGTAGTAGTGGGGATAGGCCTGGCCGAACTCGCCCAAAGGAGCCTGAAAGTCGTACGTCACCGCCGGCAGGTCGTTGTTGGCCGTACCAGGCGATGTCTGACACTCGTTCAACGAGCCCGACACGCCCTCGGGGTTACTGCCGCCGTGGTACATATAATAGCCTATGAGATTGCTGCCGCTGCCTAACTTGACCAGTGCCAAGGCATAGGCATCCTCAGGATACAGGTAGGGACGCCGGTGGTAAGCCGTGGCCATGCCGCCGCCCAGTTCGCAGGTAAAGTACGGATACTGCTCGTCGCCTCCGCTCACGCGCTCTTCCTGTTTGCCCAACAGGTCAGTGCCGATGGCTGTCGACGAACGGAAGGCCTTGAAGTTAAATGCCTTGTAGTAGTTGCCGCAGCCCTCTGTGAGTTCCTTGTCCCAGAATCCGTCAGCATAGTCGCCATACAGGGGTATCATCTCACCATAGGGCACCGGTGTGCGCAGCTCAGGCCATCCAGTGCGCGTATAGAAAGGAAGGTCGAACCCCACGGCCTCGGCCGTGCCCTTCAGTGCCATCAGATACTCGCCGCGTCCACGGTATTCGTTGTCCAACTGGGCAGCCACCACGGGACCGCCGTCCTTCCACTGCAGGCCCTGCACCTGAGTGAACACCTGTCTGTAAAGTGCCGTCACGTAGCTCATGAACACGCTGTCGGTGTCTCTCAGCCGACAGCCCTTGCCGAACAGCCAGTCGGGCAGTCCACCGTTGCGCACCTCCCCGTGGCAGAACGGTCCGATGCGCAACACCACGGGCATCTCCTCCTGTCGGCAGACCTTTAGGAATGCCCTTAGGTTGCGCCGCCCGTCCCACCGGAAGATGCCTTCCTGCTCCTCCACATGGTTCCAGAACACGTAGGTGGCCAGCATGGTCACACCACCCTCCTTCATCCTGTGCACGGCCTGCGGCCACTCCTGCTCCGGCAACCGGGCATAGTGCAGCTCGCCCATCACGGGACACACGCGCACCCCGTCCACCAGGAGTCCGTGGCAGTCCCACGTCACAGGCTTGCCGAAGTCGGCAGCCCGCGCGCTGCACGCCAAGGCACCTGCCAGTGCTAACAACACGATGTATCGTCTCATTGGGCAACGGCTTTACGCTGGTTAATCCAGGTGGAACACCTCCTGAACAGGGATGGTGACGGGGGAGTTGTCAGGGTTGACCTCCATGATGTCGGCCATCATATCCCACCACTTCTGCGTGATGGGGTCCACGCTGTCCGTGTCCTGCGAACTGCCTTCGCCCTCGCACTCCTGATAGCCGAACAGAATGTTGGTGTCACGGTCCCAGAAGATGCTGTAGTTGCTCACACCGGCAGCCTTAATCATCTCCACCAGTTCAGGCCAGATGGCGGCATGCCGTTTCTCGTACTCTTTCTCACAACCTGGTTTCAGGTACATCTTAAATGCAAAACGCTTCATATATTTACGATATTCTATTTACAATTTTGAGGCAAGAAGCAAGAGTAATCATATTTCTCATTTCTCAACTCTCATCTCTCAACTATGAACTAATTCCCGTCCGGCTTCGTCAGGTTGCTGCCCGAAGCGGTGTACCATACGAAGGTGTCGGGATTGTCGGGACGTGCCGGGTCGAAGTCCTGCCAGTCTGTACGCAGATGTCCGACCAACGGCGAGTTCATCTGCTTCAGTCCCATCACGATCATCTTGGCTATCTCCCACGCGCCGAAGGGGTTGAAGTGGGTGTTGTCGGCCAGCGGCTTGGGCTGGTTGGGGAACGTGTTGGCAGCATAGTGCACCAGAGCTTTCTTGGAGCCTTCCTCGCCCAACGCCTCGAAGAACGTCGTCGACATCGTGTTCAGGTCGATGACGGGCACGCCCTCGCGCTTGGCCACCGTCTTCATGGCCTCGGGGTATTCGCCGTGCGTGTTGCGCATCGTGCGATGGTCGTCATTGAACAGGCGGCGTGCCGTCGGTGTGACAAAGATGATGTTTCCGCCTTTCTCGCGCACACGGTCGGCAAATATCTTCAGGTTTCGTGTGTAGCTGTACCATGCGCCGTCGCCGGCACGCTTCTCTTTCTCGTCGTTATGGCCGAACTCGCAGATGACGTAGTCACCCTTGCGCAGCTGCGTCAGTATCTTGTCCAACCGCAACTGAGCCAGAAACGTCGTGGCCGATAGTCCGCTCTCAGCGTAGTTGGCCACCACGACACCGTCGTCCATCCACCGGGTAAACATCTGTCCCCACGACGCCCACGGCTCGTCCTCCTGGTCCACCACGGTACTATTGCCGCAGAGGAACACCGTCGTTGCCACAGTGTCAGGCTCAATACGTATGCTCTTGACGGCAGGCGACGGTCCGCAGAAGGTCAGCGTCAACGAGTCGTCCCAATTTTTGTACCCCACCTCGCGGGGCTTCAGCTTGACACGGCTCTTGCCGTCGATGCGCGGGGCATGCTTGTTGACCACGAAGGTCACCGTTTCGTAGCGCCCTTTCTTCGTCGTCACCACGTCGGCGTAGTGGCGGCGGCTCTCCGCCCTGACCACGGTCTGGGCAGCACGACGCTTCGAGCCCAGCGTAACGGTCACGCGGTAGTTGCCGTCGGACACTGGCACGCTGTAGCAGAAAGGCTTGTCGCTGGCGCGGTCGAGCGTCACGGCCAAGGGTTTCATCTGCTTATAGATGCCTGCTGTCGGGAAGGCGGCAAGGAGACGCTGGTACTCGTCGCGTGTTATCTGCATGACGGTGCCGTGACGCGGTGTGAAGTCGCCCTCGGTCTTGGTGTTCTGCACAAAGGCGAAGCGGCGCAGGTCGTTGCTCCGGGTGAACTGGTAGTGGTGGTCGCGGTAGCAGTCGTACATCAGACACCAGCCGCCGCCGATGAGCGGAAACACGCCCGCTCCTTCCACGTCGCTCTTCGTCGTCTCGCAGAAGCCGTCCAAAAGCGTCCACGTCTCCGCGCGGTGCAGGTCTTTTACCAAATACTGGCGTATGCCTTTGTGCTGGCCGTCGGCCTCAGTCTTGAAGAAGAGGTGCAGCTGTCCCTTGCCGTCCTTCACGATGTCGGTGTCGATGGCTGGTGCACCGAAGTCAAACAGCACCTTCGGCTCCGTCTCCAAGGTGCTGAAGTCGTCGTCAGCGTAGCACCAGTAGACGCGGTCGTAGGGTATGCTGCCGTCGTTGGTCAACAGCGAGAAGTACACCATATATTTGCCTGCTTTCTCGTCGTAGAACGTCTGCGGTGCCCATACCCTTGTGACGTTGGCAAACGACGTACCGGCGAAGCGCTCGGGGAAGTGTACTGTGTGGTGCTCCCAGTGTACGAGGTCGCGCGACCGCATGAGCACCAGTCCGCGGTTGCTGTCCCAGCCCTGCCGGCAGCGCATGTCAGTGACCGTCATGCGGAACCAGCCGTCGCTGCATCGCAGAATGTGGGGGTCGCGCACGCCCTTGGCCATCGCAATGGTGTCGCTGCCAATGATGGGCTGCCCGTCGTTCAACGGGGTGTAGTTGAAGCCGTCGTCGCTCACGGCATAGCAGATTTGTTCTTTCTCCGGGGCATTGCCCGTAAAGTAGACGAAAAGGTAGTTGGTGGCCGTCAAGACCAATGCTAATAACAAATGCATAGATTTATTTGACTATTTTACTATTTGACGATTTTACGATTTTACGATTTGAAGTATTTTCGATTTACGATTTTCAATTTTCGATTTTTGAGGCAAAAGTTATCATAATTATTTAATTTTTATTTTTTATTTATTATTTATTATTTACAATGAATTCTGCCTCGACGATGCGGAGCTCGCTGCGCGGCTGGTCGCCGTCCTTGGCCTTGTAGAGGTCCAGTTCGCCTGCGGCAGGCTGCGCCACCTCCACGATGCCGCCAAAGGCATCCTTGTCCGTGCCTGCACCTTTGAGGCGGATGGTCACCTCGTCCGTGCGCACTGGCTTCGCTGGTTTCAGGTGGACGTAGCCCAAGCTGCGCTCCGTCTCACCGCTCCAGATGAGCTGCCGCCCGGCGTAGACCTCCAACGGATAGCTGCGCAAGCGCCAGCCCGTCAGTTTCAGACAGATGTCTCTGACCACGGCCTTGCGCGCCAGACGGTATGTTATCCAACCGGTAGACAGCCGTCCGTCGTTTTTCCACTCCGTCAACTCGTTGTCGTCGTAGCTGTTTGCGGCCTGCTGGCTGTCATAACCAGCCCGAGCCGACACGATGGGAATGGCCTGCGCACGCTGGATGAACGACGGAGTCTGCGGCGTCTCGCCACGGTCCAGCCTGCCTTTCAGCGTCAGCTGGGGCAGGTAGTGCGCCGCATCGACGCTATGAGTCTTCAGTTCCAAGTAGGCCGGTTTCAGTCCGTCAGCACACGCCGACAGGCAGATGGTGCCCGCATTCACCGTGCTGCGCACCAGCACGCGGTTGACACCACAGGCCACGGGCAGCGTCGTTGCGCCGACGTAGTTGCCGGGGGCACCCTTGCCGATGCCGCCAAGCCAGCGTCCCTCGCCCCACAGGGCAAAGTTGACCATGCGGTCGTCCAACGGGCAGCGCCGTCCCTCACGGTCCAGCACCTCCACTTCGACCAAGGCCATATCCGCCCCGTCAGCCTTCATGCCCTCGGGGTTCTCCGTGGCGGTGAGCTTCAGCTGGTAGGGTTCGCCCGCCGTCTCCACCCGGTAGCGGCTGCCGTCGGAGCCTGCGGCCTCCAGCACGCCTGGCTCGTAGGGCACGTCGTCGAACGTGAACAGGTAGTGGTGGCTGCGCCGTCCCTTGCCCATGCTCCTGCCGTTGAGCAGCAGTTCCACCTCGTCAGCCGTAGAGACGACATAGACGGGTTTCACCGTCCCTGCGGGGTAGTTCCAGTGACCTATTATATAAGTACGCGCGGCCTCATCGTCCACCCAGCCGCTCCACATCACCTGATGGGCGTAGAAGGCATCCTTGGGTATGCGCATAGCGTCGGTCACGCCGCTGGTGCGGTAGTTCGACTCGCCCCGGTGGTGTGTGTTGGTGTCGGAGAAGACAATCTTGACGCCACCCGCCGACACGCGCGTGCCCGTGCCGGGACGTTCGCGCCAGTAGTCGTACCAGCGTCGTACCATCTCGACGGCCAACTGGTCCATGTTACGATTGTAGTCTGTTGCAGGCTTGCCGCGATAGAGCGGACCGTCGCCCTCCTTGTGGAAGGGGTAGCTGTAGGCGTCCCAATAGTTGCGCAGTCCTTCGTCGCGGCAGTATTCCATGGCCCACATAGGGTGCTTGTGCGACTTGTTGATGTAGAGCATCTCGCCGCCATACTCCGCCTCGTCAATGTCGAGCATCTCGCGGCTGCCTATGGCACGGCCGCCCGAGGGGTCGTAAGTGTCGCGTATCTTTTTCATCTCCAGCATGTGTTCGCGGCTGATGCTCTCGTTGCCGCACTCGTAGAACAGTATGCTGGGATTGTTGCGGTTGTAGATGATGGCATCCCGCATCAGCGCCGTGCGCTGCTGCCAGCGCGGGCCCTCCACGTCCTTTTCGGCATCGCCTGCCGGCATGGCCTGTATGAGTCCCACGCGGTCGCACGACTCGATGTCCTGTTTCCATGGCGTGACGTGCATCCATCGCACCACGTTGCCGCCCGACTCCACCATCAGGGCGTTGGAGTAGTCGCTGAGCCACGCCGGCACGGACAGCCCCACTGCCGGCCACTCGTTCGACGTGCGCTGGGCGTAGCCGTGCACCATCAGCACGCGGTCGTTGAGCCACACTTTGCCCTCGCCAAAGCGCGTCTTGCGGAAACCGGTGCGCGTGGTGACGCAGTCGCCGCCTGCCGTCCCCTCCTGCAGGCTGGTCTTGACGGTATACAGGTAGCCGTAGCCCCACGACCAGAAGTGCAGGCCGTCCACAGCCTGCGCCGCCGTCACCGTCCGCGTCTCGCCGGGTTGCAGCGTGACGCTCTCGCCATGGAAGCGTGCCACCTCGCTGCCGTCGGCATCCGTCACCAGCGCCTGATAGGTGAAGGTGCGTGGCCGTGTGTCGTCGTTTCTCACCTGCGACTCAGCATGTATCACAGCTTTGCGGGCAGCAATGTCGAAGTCGGTGGCATAGATATAGGTTCCCGTCGTACCGAGGCTGGAGTAGAGGGGCAGCGTCTGGTAGAGCCTGTCGGTCAGATGCAGGAAGACGTTCTTGGGAATGCCGCCGTAGTTGGCGTTGAAGTTGCGGTCGTTCCACTGGTAGCGGCTGTCGTACTGTCGTGAGCGGTACGTCCAGCTGTTGTCGCAGCGCACGACAATGACGTTCTGGCCGCTCCTTACGTATGGTGTCAGGTCGAAACCGCAGGCCATCACGCCATTCTCGCTGTAGCCTACATGGCGACCGTTCACGTAGAAGTCGGCACCCTGACGGACTCCCTCGAACTCTACGAACACCTTTGCTTCCGCCACGTCGGGCAGCACAAAGTGCTTGCGGTACCAGACTATCGTGTCCGTCAGGTCCACAATGTCGCGGCGGAACGCTTCACCGCCATTGAAAGCGTAGGGCAGCGTGACGGGAAGCCAGTCGCGGTCGTCATAGTCGGCACCGCCAGCCTCGGCCACGTCGCCGACGGCCAGCAGCCAGTCGGCGTTGAAGTTCAGCTTCTGGCGTTCAAAAGCCTCTGCCGCCACAGCACTGGCCACCATCAGCATGACCGTCAGCAAACGCTGTCCCCAGCGTAGTCTGACCGCATTTTTCATCATTGCCATCATGTGCTTTTTCTCGCGTTTTTAGTCTTGGTTGGCAAAAGTACGAAAAAAAGCGCGCAACACAAAATAAATTCATTTGTTTTTATTACTAAGAATAATGTCGTACCTTTGCAATCGGAAAAAAACGAAGAGACGATGAAGAAACGCTTATTGTACGTCATAGCCGCCGTGTTGGCTATGGCTTGCGGCCCAACGACGGCCTCAGCAGCAGAAGTGGTGTGGTTCGACGGCAGCCACCCCGTCACCTATAGTCTGCCACGGACGGTGGAGCCCGTGGTGAGCGCAGCCTTGGAGATGTGGAAGGACGACATGCGGCAGGTGACAGGTCTGGTGCCACAGCCCGCCAAGGATGCCGCCATCCGCATCGTCACTGCTCAGGGCGGCGACGACGGTTTCCGCCTCAGCGTAAGCAACGGCCAGGTCGTCGTCTGCGGGTTCAGCCCGCGCGGCACGGCCTACGCTCTGTTAGAGCTGTCGCGCATGGCGGGCGTGTCGCCCTGGATATGGTGGGGCGACGTGGTGCCGGAGCGCAAGAGCCGCCTGTCCATGGCCGCCGACTTCACCATGGAACATCACCCCAGCGTCGAGTACCGGGGCATCTTTCTCAACGACGAAGACTGGTCACTGCGACCGTGGAGCAGCCTGACTTACGAGCCGGGGGCCAAGGGGCGCATAGGCACGCAGACCTACCGCCGCATCTTCCAGCTGCTGCTGCGCCTGCGGGCCAACGCCGTGTGGCCGGCCATGCACGAGGGCACCACGGCGTTCTTCCAGCTGTCGGGGGCCAAAGCCGTGGCCGACAGCTTCGGCATCGTCATCGGCACCAGCCACTGCGAACCGCTGTTGCGCAACAATGTCGGCGAGTGGGACACGGCCGTGCGCGGCCGCTTCAACTACCGCACCAACCGCCAGGCCGTGCACGACTACTGGACGGAACGGCTGCGCGAAGTCAGCACGTCGCAAGGCAATATGTTCACCATTGGCATGCGCGGCATCCACGACAGTTCGATGGAGGGCTACACGACGGGCGAAGAGAAACTGGAGGCCCTGCAACAGGTCATCGACGACCAGCAGCAGCTGCTGCGCCGCCACGTCGGCGACCCGTCAGGACTGATGCAGGTGTTCGTGCCCTACAAGGAGGTGCTGCAGCTCTACGAGCGCGGTCTCCGCGTGCCCGACTACGTGACGCTGCTGTGGTGCGACGACAACTACGGCTACATGACGCGCTTCTCGTCGGCCGCCGAACAGCGGCGCACGGGCGGCGGTGGCGTCTACTACCACCTGAGCTACTGGGGACGCCCGCACGACTACCTATGGCTGACGACCACCCAGCCGGGACTCATCTACAACGAGATGCGCCAGGCCTACGACCACGGCATGCGCCGCCTGTGGATAGCCAACGTGCACGACCCCAAGGTGGCCGCCTACGACCTGGAACTGTTTCTCGACATGGCGTGGGACATCAACGCCGTCAGTGGCGCAACGCTCACCAACCACTACCGCCGCTGGCTCTGCCGCCAGTTCGGCGAGGAGGCCGGACGCCTGCTGCTGCCTGTCATGCACGACTTCTACCGTCTCTGCGCCGTGCGCCGCCCGGAGTTCATGGGGTGGACACAGGTGGAGCTGGACAAAAAGAAATATGCCCGCGGACTGTCTCCCGTCACCACCGTCGGTCTGACGCGTCAGGAGGCAGACGTGCGGATGGCGGCGTTCGACAGCATCGCGGCCGTCGTCAAACAGGCCGCCACGCTGGTACGTCCTGAGCTGAGCGACGCCTTCTTTGCCGCCATCACCTACCCCGTCATGGCCACGGCGGCCATGAACCGCAAGCTGCTCAGCACCGGCACCGCCAGCCACGAGGCCTACGAGGAGATACGGTCGCTGACGCGCCGCTACAACGAGATGTGTCACGGCAAGTGGCGCCACCTGATGGATGCCGCCCCGCGCCGGCTGCCCGTCTTCGGCGACATCAGCGCCACGCTGGCTCCCGACACGCTGGCAGGGCGCACGGTGGTGACGCACAACGCCTGCGACTACGCCGAGGCCACCACGGGCACGGCGGTCGTCCAGATGCTGGGCCACTCCATGCAGGCCGTCGCCATGCCCAAGGACGGCACGCTGACTTACCGCTTCAGCGTGGACCGCGAGGGTGACTATACGCTCACCACGGCTCTCGTGCCCACCCACCCTGCCGACAACGGCGACCTGCGCTACAGCGTCGCTGTCGACGGTGGTCAGCCCACCGTGTTCTCGCTGAAAGAGCCTTTCCGCTCCGAGCGCTGGAAGCAGAACGTACTCAACTGCCAGACGCGCCGCAGCCTGTCCGTTCACCTCACCGCCGGCACCCACACGCTTGCGCTCCACGCCTTGGATGCGCACGTCGTCTTCGACCAGTGGATGCTCGTTTTTTAAGCAAGAAAAGTCGCGTCTCTAACCATTTCATATTCACCGCATTAGAATTTTATGCCCCGCGACACCGAATTTTATGCCCCGCAGTGGTAAAAAAGATGTCCCGCAGTACCAAATCGGCTAATCAAATTTGCAACCGCGGGACATAAAATTCGCCACCGTCGCTGATGTTTTTTACCACCGTCGCTGATGTTTTACCATCGCGCCGCTGACACTTTCTGTTTGTTTGGTTGAAAAAACAGCATAACTAATGTCATTTTCCTTGTTCATTATTTCGATATTTGTTTGTTGTTCCAATATTTTTTCGTATCTTTGCCGTAAATTTCACTAAAACTACTAAAAACATGGATTACTACTTGGCAAACGAACAACGCTACGACAACGGGATGCAATACGAGCGGTGCGGACGCACGGGCGTGCTGCTGCCCAAGGTCAGCTTAGGACTGTGGCATAACTTCGGAGGCGTGGACCCCTACGAGCGTTCGCGGCAAATCATCAGGTATGCCTTCGACCACGGCATCACCCACTTGGACCTGGCCAACAACTACGGGCCGCCCTACGGTTCAGCGGAACAGACGCTGGGCCGCATCATGGACGACGACCTGAAACCCTACCGCGACGAGCTCTTCATATCGACCAAGGCGGGCTACGACATGTGGCCCGGCCCCTACGGCAACTGGGGCTCGCGCAAGTACCTCATGGCCAGCCTCGACCAGTCGCTCAGACGCATGCACTTAGACTATGTCGACCTGTTCTACTCGCACCGCTACGACCCCGACACGCCGCTTGAGGAGACGCTGCAGGCACTTGTCGACGTCGTCCGCCAAGGCAAGGCGCTCTACGTGGGCATCTCGCGCTGGCCGTTGGAGGCCACACGGACAGCCATCAGCTACCTGCGCCAGCGCGACGTGCCACTGCTGATATACCAGGGACGGCTGAACATGTTGGACCGCGAACCGCAGGACGAAGGCATCCTGCAATTGTGCCACGAGGAGGGCGTGGGCTTCATCTCGTTCTCGCCGTTAGCCCAGGGCCTGCTGACCGACCGCTACCTGAACGGCATACCGCAGGACTCACGCATGGCCAAAGAGAAATTTCTGCGCCACGAGATGCTGACTCCCGAACTGCTGCAACAACTGAAGGCATGGAACGCCGAGGCTCAGGGCGAGGGCCGCACGCTGGCCGAGTATGCCCTGCGATGGATTCTGAAGCAGCAGGGCGTGACCTCGGTGCTGGTGGGAGCCAGCAGTACCGAGCAACTGGCCAAGAACCTCAAGTGCGTATAAACACAACACCAACAGACTATGAAACGAATAATTTGCATGACACTGACGGCTCTCGTGGCCGTCAACGCCGCACAGGCACAGCGCAACACGGAGACGCTGAACTTCGGCTGGCAGTTTGCCACCGACTCGCTGTTCACCAACGCACGCACCGTGGACCTTCCCCACGACTTCCAGATAGAACAACCGTGGATACCGCCCGCAGCCGACGAGAAAGCCGACAACAGCGACGTGGCTGCCAACATCAAGAGTCGCCTGTCGGCCCGTGGTTTCAAGGAGATGGGCTGCGGCTGGTACCGGAAGACGCTGAACATCAATAAGAATAAGAACACGCGCGTGCTGCTCGACTTCGAGGGCATGATGCTGGTGGGCGACGTCTACCTGAACGGACACCGCATAGGCGGCACGGACTACGGCTACGTAGGTTTCGAGATTGACGTCACCTCGCTGCTGCGCCCGGGCGACAACGTGCTGACGGTCAAGACGTCGACGATGAAGGAAAATAACTCGCGCTGGTACACCGGCGGCGGACTGATGCGCAACGTCAGTCTGGTAACAACACCCGCCGACCTCTACTTCGGACGGCATCCGCTGACCATCACCACGCGCGACAACCGCTACGTCAGCATCAAGGCCGAGGTGGCCAACCGCACGCGGGCGAAGGTCGTAGCCGCACAGGTCAGACTGTTTGCACCCGACGGCGGCATGGTGTATGAACACACCGACAGTCTGCGGCGCACCACGCCGGCACGGCTGATGGAGGCCTCGCTGGCCGACATCGAGGTGGCCAACCCGCTGCTGTGGGACACCGAGCACCCACACCTCTACAAGGCCGTGGTGACCCTGCTGCGTCCGGACGGCACCGCCGCCGACCAGGTGGAGGAGCACTTCGGCATCCGCACCATAGAGACTGACCCCGCCTACGGTCTGAGGCTGAACGGCCGCAAGGTGCTGCTGAAGGGCTACGCCAATCACCACACCTTAGGTGCCTTAGGCGCTGCCGCCTATCCGCGTGCCATCGAGAAGCGGCTGCAGCTGATGAAGCAGTTCGGCATCAACCACATACGCACCAGCCACAATCCCTACAGCCGCGACTTCATCCAGTTGTGCGACAAGTACGGCATACTGGTCGTGGACGAACTGTACGACAAGTGGACCGACCAGCACACGGGAGGGCGCGCACCGTTCATGAACCACTGGGCTCAGGACGTGACGGAGTGGGTCAAGCGCGACCGCAACTCGCCCAGCGTCGTGCTCTGGAGCTTAGGCAACGAACTGCAACAGGACCCCAACCAGCCGTTCAACGACTTCGGCGTGACATGCTACAAGATGATGCGCCCCGTCGTAGCCCGCTACGACTCGACACGACTGGTCACCGTGGCCATGCACCCCAGATACCGCAACTGGCAGACCGACTCGCTGCCCTGCGACCTGGCTATGCTGACCGACGTGCAGTCTTACAACTACCGCTACATGTACTTCCCCGGCGACGGCCGACGCTTCCCCTGGATGAAGTTCTACCAGAGCGAGGCCTCCACGGCTGCCATGGGACCCAACTACTTTGAGATGAACCTCGACAAGGTGATAGGACTGGCCTACTGGGGAGCCATCGACTACTTAGGCGAGTCGCAGGGCTGGCCCGCCAAGGGCTGGGCACAGGGCGTGTTCGACATTGCACTGACGCCGAAACCCAAGGCTTACTTCAGGAAGAGCTTCTTCAGCGACGAGCCGCTGGTACGCATCACGGTGGTCGAGGACAAGAACAGCGGCATCATGTGGAACGGCATCGTCACCGGCACCGACCGCCAGTCGGAACTGTGGAACCGTCCGGAAGGGTCGAAAGCCAACCTGCTGGTCTACACCAATGCCGACGAAGTGGAACTGCTGCTCAACGGCAAGAGCTTAGGGCGCAAGAGCAACCCGAAGGACGCCAAGAAGCGCAATCAGATCAGCTGGAACGACGTGACCTACCAGAAAGGCAGGCTGACGGCCATTGCCTACAAGGACGGCAAGGCCGTGGCCCGTCACCAGTTGGAGACCACGGGCAAGGCCGTGCGTCTTATGGCCGAACCTGACAACGCCAACTGGAAAGCTGACGGCATGGACTTGCAGCACGTGCGCATCACGGCTGTCGACTCAAAGGGCCGCAAGGTCATCACCGCTACCGGCGAACTGAAGTTCGAGGTGGAGGGCGACGCCAGGATTGTGGCCGTCACCAACGGCGACATCAACAGCAACGAGCTGAACGTCACCGACCGCCGCAGTCTGTGGCAGGGTCAGGCCATGGTCATCCTGCGCAGCGGACGCCAGCCGTCGAAGATTACTCTCAAGACCACTACCCCCGAGTTTAAGAACGTTACCACAAAACTTGAAACAAAATAACCCATCAACATGAAACGACTCATCATCCTTTGCATGACATGCTGCGCACTGACCGCAGCATACGCACAGGCCGACGTGCTGAAGGCAGCACAGCTAACCAACGACTACTTCATGTCGAAGTACAGTGACCCCACACAGCCTACCTTTGTCAAGAAACAGCGGCCGTCGTCGCTTTGGACACGCGCCGTGTACTACGAGGGACTGATGGCCCTGTATGCCGTGGACAAACAGCAGCGTTACTTGGACTACACGGCCAAGTGGGCCGACTTCCACAAGTGGACACCACGCAACGGCACGAAGACCACTGACGCCGACGACCAGTGCTGCGAACAGACGTACATAGAGTACAACCTGGCCACGGGCAAGGGCACACTGGAGCCCATCAAGGAGAACCTGGAGAAGCAGATGGCCTCGGGACGCACCGACTACTGGACATGGATTGACGCCATACAGATGGCCATGCCCGTATATGTGAAGATGTATGCCATCACCAACGACCAACGCTACTTGGACTATGCCATGCAGAGCTACCGCTGGACGCGCAACGAGTGCGGCGGCGGATGCTTCAACGTGAAGGAGGGACTGTGGTGGCGCGACAAGGACTACGTGGCACCCTACAAGGAGAAGGACGGCAAGAACTGCTACTGGAGCCGCGGCAACGGCTGGGTGTATGCCGCCCTGCTGCGCTCCATGGAGGTGCTTCCCGCCAAGAGCAAGGCCTACAAGGAGCTGAAGAAGGACTTCCTGCTGATGAGCGAGGCACTGCTGAAGTGCCAGCATGAGGACGGTTTCTGGCACGCCAGCTTAGTGAGTGACGCCGACTACCCCACACCGGAGATGACGGGTACGGCACTGTTCCTCTACGGCATGGCATGGGGCATACAGCAGGGACTGCTGAAAGAGAAGGTGTACCGCCCTGCTTGCGACAAGGCATGGTCGGCTCTGAAGAGCTGCCTGCACAAGGACGGCTTCTTAGGCTGGAACCAAGGAACGGGCAAAGACCCGTCGGCCGGACAGCCCGTCACCTTCACCAGCGTTCCCGACTTCGAGGACTACGGCACGGGCTGCTACCTGTTAGGACTGACAGAATACTATAAACTGCTGAAGAAATGAAACGTACACTCGCCCTTTGTATAGCATGCTGCAGCATGGCAGCAGCAATGGCGCAGGCGTGGCCCACACCGCAACCGGAGGCCAAGGCAGGCACGCGCTGGTGGTGGTTAGGCTCTGCCGTAGACCGCCAGAACCTGGAGTGGAACCTTGACCAGTATGCCCGCACGGGCATAGGAGCCGTGGAGATTACGCCGCTCTACGGTGTGCAGGGCAACGACAAGAACAACATCCCGTTCCTGTCGCCACAGTGGATGCAGGCCCTGAAGATGGTGGAGGACATTGCCGCCAAGAAAGGCATTGAGGTGGACATGAACTGTGGGACGGGATGGCCTTTCGGCGGACCGCACGTCTCGTTAGAGCAGGCGGCCTGCAAGGCTATTTTCAAGGACACCGTCATCAACGGCAACACCGTTTACAGCGTGGAGATAGGACGCACGAAGCAGAAGGTGAAGCGCGCCGCACCGGGCGGCGAGGGCTGGGTGGTCGACCACTTCGACCGCGAGGCCGTGCGCAACTACTTAGACCGCTTTGAGCGTGCCTTCGCGGAGTCGGGTGTTCCCTACCCCCACACGTTCTTCAACGACAGCTACGAGGTGTATAAAGCCAACTGGACGCCGTCGCTGTTCGACGAGTTCCAGAAGCGGCGCGGATATGACCTGCGCCAGAAACTGCCTGAACTGTTGGGCGTTGTGGACGACGGCAACCAGGTGCTCTGCGACTACCGTGAAACGCTGAGCGACCTGCTGTTGGAGAACTTCACGCAGCAGTGGGTAGACTGGGCACACAGCCACGGCGTGAAGGTGCGCAATCAGGCGCACGGCTCACCGGCCAACCTGCTGGATCTCTATGCTGCCGTGGACATTCCTGAGATTGAAGGCTTCGGACTCTCGGAGTTCGGCATCAAGGGACTGCGCACCGACCCCGGCAAGACGAAGAAGAACTTCAGCGACGTGTCGATGCTGAAGTACGCCCCGTCAGCCGCCCACGTCACGGGCAAGCCGCTGACGTCGAGCGAGACGTTCACATGGCTCACCGAGCACTTCCGCACCAGCCTGTCGCAGATGAAGCCCGACCTCGACCTGATGTTCACCTGCGGCGTCAACCATGTCTACTTCCACGGCTCGTGCTACACGCCGAAAAACGACCCGTGGCCAGGATGGAAGTTCTATGCTTCTATTGACATGAGTCCGACGAACAGCATCTGGCGCGACGCGCCTTACCTGATGCAATATATAGAAAGGTGTCAGAGTTTCCTGCAATTAGGACAGCCCGACAACGACTTCCTGGTCTACCTGCCCGTACGCGACATGTGGCACCAGCGCGGTCCGCGCAACGACGACGCCAAGTGGGAGAGCAAGGACCGCCGGGGCGGCGAGGACCTGCTGATGCAGTTCGACATCCACACCATGGACGAGAAGGCACCGCAGTTCATCCGCAGCATCCTGACCATCGACAGTCTGGGCTATGACTGCGACTACATCAGTGACCGCCAACTGGCTAAGGTACGCGTGGAGGACGGAATGCTCGTAACAGAGGGTGGCACCCGCTACCACGCCCTTATCATCCCCTCAGGCACTACCATCGACATCCGCCTGCAAGCCCTGATAGAACCGCTCGCATCGTTTGTAATCATGGGTGAGAAGCCAGCAGAGATGGAGCACTTCGCAAAGGCCGAACCTATAAAGCGAGACCTCGGCCTGCGCGCTATCCGCCGCAAAACCACCGACGAGAACTACCACTACTTCATCGCCAACCTGACTCCTTACGACATTGAGTCGGCCGTACCCCTTGCCGTCGACTTCATGAGCGCCACATGGTTTAACCCCATGAACGGCGATATCACCCCTGCCACCGTTACCGACGGCAAAATTGCCATCCACCTGCGTAGCGGTGAGAGCCGCATCTTACAAACCAACGCCTCCCCTAATGTTCCGTACGCTGCGACTATGCCGCAGCCTTCTCTAACGCCGTCCCAGCCTTCCCGCTCTATTCCGCTGTCAGGTCCTTGGACATTGTCGTTTACCGAAGAGGTACCGAAAGTCAACAGGCTCTTCAAACTCAAAAAACTCCAGACATGGGAAACGCTCGACGATGACAGTGTGAAGGTGACGATGGGCACTGGTATATATACCACTTACGTAAAACTGAAGGCTCGAGACTTAAACAGATTCAGCCATTGGCAGATTGACCTCGGCGATGTCCGGGAGTCGGCCCGTGTCTACATCAACGGACAGTTTATCGGTTGTGCCTGGGCCGTTCCCTTTGTTCTCGACTGCAAGAACACGCTCCACAAAGGCAAGAATGAGATACGCATCGAGGTCACCAACCTGCCCGCCAACCGCATTGCCGACATGGATCGTCGAGGAATTCCATGGCGCAAGATGAAGGAAATCAACGTGGTGGACATCAACTACAAGAAAACCACTTATAAGGACTGGGCACCGATGCCCAGCGGCCTCAACTCGGAAGTCCGAATATATGGGTTACGTTAACGATTGAGTACAAAAAAACGGTGAAAAGTGTTCTTTTCGCCGTTTTTTTATTATCTTTGCAGTCGAATACGCTAAAACAAATAAAATATCGATATTAAAACAAACAAATGGAACAAGTATTTAGTTACATTATCAGTTTGGGCGCCAGTGTGATGATGCCCATCCTATTTACTATTATTGGCCTGTGCATCGGCCTTAAATTCGGTCGTTCGCTGAAGAGCGGTCTTTATGTAGGTGTCGGTTTCGTGGGCTTGGGCATTGTGACGGCCTTGCTGACCACCAACTTCGGAGGTCCGCTGAGCGAGATTTCCCAACTCTACGACCTGCAGTTGAAGGTGTTCGACATGGGATGGCCTGCCGCTGCCGCTGTAGCCTACAATACAGCTGTCGGCGCCCTCATCATCCCCATCTGCTTAGGCGTCAACTTCCTGCTGCTCATCACGGGTTGCACGCGTACCGTCAACATCGATCTTTGGAACTACTGGCATTTCGCCTTCATCGGTGCCGTGGCTTATTTCGTAATGGACCAGAGTCTGCTATGGGGTTATTTTGCCGCCATCGTGTGCTATATCATAACCTTAGTGATGGCCGACCTGACGGCCGACAAGTTCCAGGAATACTATCCTGAATGGCAGGGTATATCGATACCGCAACCCTTCTGCCAGAGTTTCGTACCCTTTGCCTTGGGCATTGGCAAGCTGTTAGATATGATTCCCGGTTTCAACAAGCTGAACATCGATGCCGAGGGTATGAAGAAGAAGTTTGGCGTCATGGGTGAGCCTCTGGTATTAGGTGTTATCGTGGGTGCGCTGATCGGCGTACTGGCACAGTTGGACATCAAGAAGGTACTGTTCCTTGGCGTAACGATGGGTGCCGTGATGGAGCTCATTCCGCGCATTACCTCTTTATTTATTGAGGGTCTGAAGCCTATTGCCGAGAAGACGCAGGAGGTGGTGAAGAAGAAGTTCAATGGCAAGAAGGTGTACATCGGTATGTCACCTGCCGTCGTCATCGGTCACCCCACGACGTTGGTGGTATCACTGCTGTTGATTCCTGTAGCCCTCGGTCTCGCCGTCGTGCTGCCCGGCAACCAGTTCCTGCCATTGGCCTCATTAGCAGGTATGTTCTATCTGTTCCCAATGGTACTGCCGTTTACCAAGGGTAACGTGGTGAAGACATTCATCATCGGTCTTGTGGCATTGGCCGTAGGCCTCTATTTCGTCACAGACATGGCATCAGCCTTTACGCAGGCCGCCCATACCGTCTTCGAGCAGACAGGCGACAAGGCTGCCGACATTCCCGCAGGCTTTGAGGGTGGTGCGCTCGACTTCGCCTCGTCACTCTTCGGTTGGGTCATCTTCAAGTGCGTGGCCTATCTGAAATGGGTCGGTGCCGGCGTGCTCACACTCATTACTATCGGTATGGTGGTGTGGAATAAAATGCGTATCATGAAAGAGAATAATAACAATCAATAAATACATGACAATGAAAAAAACATTTCTTTTATTTTTGCTTATGAGTAGCTTGACAACAGTCTCTGCACAGCAGAGCGTACAGTTCCAGACCGCCTGTCATCCGGAGGATGTGAAGCATTACGACACAAAGACACTGCGTGAGCGCTTCGTAATGGAGAAAGTGATGGAGGCCGACAAGATCAATCTGACGTATTCACACTACGACCGTTTCATCTTCGGCGGTGCCATGCCCGTCAACAAGACGCTGAAACTGGAGAACTTCTTAGAGTTAGGTCTTGATGTCGACCCTACTATCAAGGAGAAATATTTCCTCTACAACCGCGAGATAGGTATTGTGAACTGCGGTCAGGGTGACGGTGTCGTCATCGTCGACGGCAAGGAGTATGCACTGGCTCCGAAAGAGGCACTGTACATCGGTCGCGGTCATATCGGCAAGGACAAGGATGTGAATAAGGAGGTGCTGTTCCGTTCAAAGGATCCGAAAAATCCCGCCAAGTTCTACCTCAACTCTGCCACAGCCCATCAGCACTATAAGACGCAGTGGGTGACCCTCGACGGACGCAAGGGTTCGCTGAAGGCTGCCGTCTGGGGCCCCGTCGGTTCACTGGAGGAGTGCAACAACCGCACTGTCTACAAGCTCATCGTCAACGACGTATTGGAAGAGGGACCCTGCCAGCTGCAGCTCGGTCTGACCCAGCTCAATCCCGGTGCTGCCTGGAACACGATGCCCCCTCACACCCACGGTCGTCGCATCGAGGCTTACTACTACTTCAACCTGCCGCAGGAGCAAACTATTGCACACATCATGGGTGAGCCGCAGGAGAGCCGCGTCGTATGGCTGCACAACGAACAGGCCATCATGTCACCCGAATGGTCGATGCACGCTGCTGCCGGCACCTACTACTATACCTTTATCTGGGGTATGGCTGGCGAGAACCTCTACTACAACGACAAGGACAACATTCCCGTCATCGACATCAAATAATGTCGTCGTAACGGAATAACGTGATAACGAAATAACGAAAAAACGATCAAATAACAATGACACCAATTCAAAAAACCAAAATGTCCAACTTCCGTTGGGTCATCTGCGCGCTGTTGTTTCTGGCAACGACGATTAACTACATGGACCGTCAGGTCTTGTCGCTAACCTGGAAGGACTTTATTGCCCCCGAATTCCACTGGACGGATGGTGACTACGGTACGATTACCGGTATGTTCTCGCTGTTTTATGCCATCGCCAACCTCTTCGCCGGTAAGTTCATCGACTGGATGGGTACCAAGAAAGGCTATCTCATCGCCATCTTTGTATGGTCGCTCGGTGCTGTGCTGCATGCTGGTTGCGGATGGGTGGCTATGACCATCGAGGGTTACGACTCCGTAGCCCAGCTGGGTCAGTTGACGGGTGACGCCGCTGTAGCCATTGCTACCATTTCCGTATGGCTGTTCCTCAGCTGCCGTCTCATCCTCGCCGTTGGTGAGGCAGGAAACTTCCCCGCAGCTATCAAGGCTACGGCAGAATACTTCCCCAAGAAGGACCGAGCCTTCTCGACATCCATCTTCAACAGCGGTGCATCAGTAGGCGCTTTGGCTGCTCCTGCCACTATCCCCCTGCTGGCTCGCGCCTGGGGTTGGGAGATGGCCTTCATCATCATCGGTACTTTAGGCTTCATCTGGATGGCTCTTTGGATATGGCTCTACGACAAACCTGCCAAAAATCCACGTGTCAACCAGGCCGAGCTCAACTACATCGAGCAGGACAACGACCTGGCCGAGGCTCAGGATCGCGACAACATGAAAGAGGAGAAGACCATTCCGTTCTTCAAGTGCTTCACCTACAAGCAGACGTGGTCGTTCCTCGTAGGTAAGTTCATGACCGACGGTGTATGGTGGTTCTTCCTGTTCTGGGCTCCCGCATACTTCAGTGACCAGTATGGCTACACGTCAGACTCTGCCATGGGTATCGCCCTCATCTTTACCCTCTATGCCATCGTCACCATCCTGTCGATTGGCGGCGGCTACCTGCCCACCTATTTTGTCGATAAGAAGGGCATGAACCCCTACCTTGGCCGCATGCGTGCCATGTTCATCTTCGCCTGCTTCCCCGTACTCGGTCTGTTTGCTCAGCCCATGGGAGCCTACAGCGCCTGGTGGCCTGCCATTCTGATTGGTCTTTTGGGTGCCGGACACCAGGCATGGAGTGCCAACCTGTTCTCCACCATTGGCGACATGTTCCCGAAATCAACGATTGGTACTATCGTCGGCTTAGGCACGATGGCTGGTGGTTTAGGCTCGATGAGCATCAACCTCGGCTCTGGTATGTTCTTTGACTGGGCTGCCAATCAGGGTGCTAACTTTACGTTCTTCGGATTTGATGGCAAGCCCGCTGCCTACATGGTCGTGTTCTGCATCTGCGCCGTCGCCTACCTCATCGGCTGGTGCATCATGAAGGCCCTGGTACCGAAGTACAAGCCCATCACGATGGAGGATTAATCCACTACCATCATCTCTACCATATAATAAGGGCATGCCAACATCGGCATGCCCTTATTATATGATAGATGTCAGCAGCGACTACTTAACGACGGTTTTAAAGGTACGTCCGTCAGTAGTTTTGACGACGGTGACCTGTCCGTGCCGTGGAGCACTGATGCGCTGTCCACCTATATTATAATAGGTTTCAACGCCAGGTTTCTCAGTCTTTGTCGTAACGGCAATACCCGTTCCGGTCTTACAATGGATGGTGTAGGTATTGCGCGACTTCAAATCGCCAGAATAGACATCGACATAGATATACTTTCCGTCAGCAGCCGGCTTTTCCGTCTTCAGCACATGCGTTTCCTGACCGTTGCCAACAGCCACTAAGCTTGCTGCATCAATGTCGGTGTTGACTTCATAGTCATACTTGTCTGGCGAGAATCCTGTAACGCCTCCCAACTGTCTCAGCTGACAATTATAGACCAGCGACAGGTCGTCTACCAGTAGCTCGTCACCATCATTGCCTTCTCCTGTTGTTGCGCTACTCGATATAGTAATCATAATGGCCTTGCACTCGGCACCATAGGGATAGCTTGCATAGTCGAAGGGGATGGAGATACGCTTCCATCGTTTGTCCGTCGGCACGATATTAGCATTGCGAGCGTTGCAGACAACATGACTTGTTTGTACATCTAACGGCGGTTCCTGATAGAGTGTTCCGTCAGTGATAGTACCACTTACTACGCAATAAGGGTCAAAATCATAACCACCCTGGGTAAACTGTACCCAAAGCGAAAGCGAGTCAGGCTTGTGAGTCAACGTGATGTAGTAGGGATCGTTATTGCTATCCCGCTCAGTACTGCTTAAGTCCAAAAAAGTAAAATTCTGTGTTTTGTCAGAAGCAGTGAGCGAGCCACAATTTAAGCGTCCTGTGGTCATCGTACCGTTGAGAATTCTATTACCCATAAAATTCTTCACTACAGTAGCAAGGCGAGCACACTTGCCGCTATGTCCAGACGTAGAAATCGTCAGAAGACCGGCAGGTGCTAATATGTTGAAGGCAGTAGCGACAGCTGAACTGGTGATATTCGCACTTGCATACGAATGCCAGCCGTTGGGTTCAACGAAATCTCCAGCTTCAGAGGTCGGATGCCAACTTTCAAAGTCGCCATTGGGTACTTGGTAGTTCGTACCTTTCAGTATGCCGTCACCTAAGTAGATGTCAACCAGCTGTCCTGTTGAGGCAGACATGTCGACGGTAAGGCGGGCGGTCATCTTACTGACATTGATGGCAGCTACCATCTTGACCGGCTGAGGATCTGCGGCAGATGTGATTGCCACGTCCTGATTAGCCATCAGGATGACACTGCTGCCCTGTGCCTCAGACTTGACATCTTTCAATTCCACATTGCCCACATACGTTGCATTAAAGGTGACATTATAGAGTGAACCGTTCTTTGTAACGGTGATAGAGAGTGGTGAACTGTCCACCAAAGAACCATTGACATAAGCCTTCGCGTCTTCATTGAAAGCCTGTGCCCAAATAGCTGCCGTTGTCATGACAGCAAATAGTAAAATAACAAGTCTTTTCATAAATGGAATAACTATTGATTCGAAATTGCGCGCTAAGGTAGTCATTTTTATTAAAAAAATGAAGATTTGCGTGCAAAAATGAAAGGGAAAGACGATTTTTTGGCAAATATCCCCCTAATATGGTACAAAAACAACTACATAAAACCCTGTTTACGGAGGACTTCAAGCAGTCCTAAGGACATGGCTTCGTTGTCTTTCTTCGTATAGCGGATGTCAGTGAAAACCTGTGCCAGCGTCTCTTTATGGTTGATGTCACAGAAGTGGCGGTTTTCCTCCAACTGCTCCTTATAGCGATAATACGTGTCGATGTCGGCAGGCGTATAGTCGTGATAGGTTTCGCTGTGTATGAAACTCTGCAACGGCAGACGGTCTGAGAGTGGCGGTTCCTCGGCAGGCCATCCGACGGTGAGCGTAGCGACAGGTATCACAAGTTGCGGCAACTGCAGGACGTCGATGATGGTCTGCGGCATGTAGACGGTGGTACCCAGATAACAATATCCCAGCCCCTCTTCGTCCATCAGGTTGCAGAGCGTCTGGGTGTAGAGCAGGGCATCAATGGCCGCATTGACGAACGACAGGAAATTGTCATAGCCCGGCTGGGCCTTGCGTTCTTCACACCAACGTGTCGTACGATGGAAGTCGGCACAGACAGTGAGCACAACAGGCGCCTGTGTCACCATCGGCTGGTTGAAATGGGCAGGAGCCAGTTTGACCTTCATCTCGTCGGAGCGTGTGACGACGACGCTGTAGAGCTGCAGGTTGCCCATGGTTTGTGTACGTGCCGCTTCCGTCATCAGACGGTTCAGCAGTTCTTCACTCACTTCGCGAGAAGCGTATTGGCGGATTGTTCGCCGAGTCAGCAAATTTTTCATGTTGCAAAAATACGCAAAGTTTTCTATTCGGGAAAACTTTTGCTAAAAAAAATCAAGGAAAGTCTCCCGAAATGTGAATTATTATGTGTAACTTTGCAGCCAAAATTAAAATTATCATGCAGACATATACTTATGACGAGGCATTCAAAGCCTCTTTGGACTATTTTGGTGGTGACGAACTGGCAGCCCGTGTATGGGTGAACAAATATGCCATGAAGGACTCGTTTGGCAACATCTACGAGCAGTCGCCGGAACAGATGCACTGGCGCATCGCCAACGAAATAGCGCGCATTGAGCAGAAATACAAGAATCCCCTCAGTGCCCAGCAGATTTTTGAGTTATTGGACCATTTCCGCTACATCGTCCCCGCCGGCAGTCCTATGACGGGCATCGGTAACAGCCATCAGATTGCGTCGCTGTCGAACTGTTTTGTCATTGGCTTGGACGGCGATGCCGACTCGTATGGTGCTGTCATGCGCATCGACGAGGAACAGGTGCAGTTGATGAAGCGCCGTGGTGGTGTAGGCCATGACTTAAGCCATATCCGTCCGAAAGGATCGCCAGTCAACAATTCAGCATTGACATCAACGGGACTGGTGCCATTCATGGAGCGTTATAGTAATAGTACGCGTGAGGTGGCCCAAGATGGTCGCCGCGGTGCACTGATGCTGAGTGTCAGCATCAAACACCCTGACTCGGAAGCTTTCATCGATGCCAAGATGACAGAAGGCAAGGTGACGGGCGCCAACGTCAGCGTAAAGATTGACGACGCCTTCATGGAGGCAGCCATACAGGACAAACCCTACGTGCAGCAGTTCCCGATTACGGGCGACGACCCCAATGTCCGCAAAGAGATTAGCGCCAAGACCCTATGGGAGAAAATCGTACATAATGCCTGGAAGAGCGCCGAACCTGGCGTGCTGTTCTGGGATACCATCCTGCGTGAGAGCATTCCTGACTGCTATGCCGACTTAGGGTTCCGTACTGTGTCCACCAATCCCTGTGGCGAGATTCCCCTGTGTCCCTACGACTCCTGCCGTCTGTTGAGTATCAACCTCTATTCGTATGTCAAGCAGCCGTTCACCAAAGACGCTTATTTCGACTACGAGCTGTTCAAAGACCATGTGCAAAAGGCCCAGCGCCTGATGGACGACATCGTAGACCTGGAGCTGGAGAAGATTGACCTCATCATGGAGAAAATCAAGCAGGACCCGCAGTCTGACGAGGTGAAGGGTGCTGAACAACATCTGTGGGAGAAAATCAAGAGGAAGAGCGGCATGGGTCGCCGGACTGGCGTGGGTATCACTGCCGAGGGCGACATGATTGCCGCCATGGGACTGCGCTATGGCACACAGGAAGCCACAGACTTCAGCGTCAACGTGCATCAGACTCTGGCGCTCAACGCCTATCGTTCCAGTGTCGAGATGGCCAAGGAGCGTGGGGCCTTTGAAATCTATGATGCCCAGCGCGAAAAGGATAATCCTTTCATTCTGCGTATCAAGGATGCTGATGCCCAGTTATACAGCGACATGACAAAGTATGGTCGCCGCAACATTGCCTGCCTGACCATTGCCCCTACGGGTACCACATCACTGATGACGCAGACCACCAGCGGCATCGAACCCGTATTCCTGCCTGTCTACAAGCGCCGTCGCAAGGTGAACCCTAACGAACCTGACGTGCACGTGGATTTCGTCGACGAGGTCGGCGACTCCTTTGAGGAATACATTGTCTACCACCCGAAGTTCATGGAGTGGATGAAAGCCAATAACATCGACACCACCAAGCGCTACACCCAGGAGGAAATAGACAGTCTGGTAGCCAAGTCACCCTACTACAAGGCCACAGCCAACGATGTCGACTGGCTCATGAAAGTACGCATGCAAGGTGCCATCCAAAAGTGGGTTGATCATTCTATCAGCGTCACCGTCAACCTGCCCAACGACGTGGACGAAGCCCTGGTGAACCGCCTCTATGTCGAGGCATGGAAGAGCGGCTGCAAGGGCTGTACCATCTACCGTGACGGCAGCCGTGCCGGTGTCATGATTAGCGTGTCGAAGAAAGACAAGAAGAAGGAAGACAAGCAGGAGGACACCACCAAGGACAACAACCTGGAACAGAAACCGCAAAATGCCCCCTGCAAACTTCCCGAGGTGACCGAGGTTCGTCCTAAGGAACTGGAGTGCGACGTGGTGCGTTTCCAGAACAACAAGGACAAGTGGGTGGCCTTCGTCGGACTGCTCGACGGCTATCCTTACGAGATCTTCACGGGTCTGCAAGATGACGAAGAGGGCATCGTGCTGCCCAAGACCGTTACCAAGGGTAAGATCATCAAGCAGATAAACGACGACGGAACGAAGCGCTACGACTTCCAGTTTGAGAACAAGCGCGGCTACAAAACCACCGTTGAGGGCCTTTCGGAGAAGTTCAACCCCGAATACTGGAATTATGCCAAGCTCATTTCCGGCGTGCTGCGCTACCGCATGCCCATCGACCACGTCATCAAGCTCGTATCGTCGCTGCAGCTGAAGTCGGAGAGCATCAACACATGGAAGGTCGGCGTGGAGCGTGCCTTGAAGAAATACATCCAGGACGGCACCGAGGCCAAGGGCCAGAAGTGTCCGAACTGCGGCAGCGAAAGTCTGGTGTATCAAGAGGGCTGTCTCATTTGTAAGAACTGCGGCTCATCCCGATGCGGATAAACATATTAAGCATGAAGATATGAAGGTAGAAAGTTCATACGTATTTATCAAAGAGGCACGCTTCCATGCCTACCACGGCGTACTGCCACAGGAACAGGTCGTAGGTACCGACTTCCTGGTCTCGGCACGTGCTTCCATTGACGTGAGCTATGCCATGGAGCATGACATGGTGGAGGTGACGATGGACTATGGCGCCCTGTATAACATCATTGAACTGGAGATGTTGGCAACGTCGCAGCTCGTGGAGCATGTGGCTGGGCGCATTGCCGAGGCTGTATTCAAGAAGTTTCCACAGACTGCAACGCTGGACCTGACCATCACCAAGCTCAATCCGCCGATGGGTGGCGACTGTGCCGGCGCTGGTGTGGAATTACACTTAATAAATGATAAAACTCAGTCGTAACGCATTGGTATTTCACGGGAAAACAGTAATTTTGCACCCGAAATGAGAAAAAAACTACAGGTTCTGATAGGATTATTATTGCTGGCAGTGACGCTGCAGGCTGCAAATGCCAAGTTTACGTTGGTCATTGATGCAGGCCATGGTGGCCACGATGCCGGTGCTGTAGGATCTATTACGAAAGAAAAGACCATCAATCTGAATGTGGCACTGGCATTTGGCAAACTGGTAGAAAACAACTGCCCTGACGTCAAGGTAGTCTACACGCGCAAGACCGATGTCTTTGTACCATTGCATACCCGTGCTGACATTGCCAATCGCAACAAGGCCGACCTGTTTATCTCGATTCATACCAACGCCCTACCTAAAGGACGTATCTCACGAGGCATGGAAACCTATACTTTAGGTATGCACCGGGCTGCCGACAATTTGGATGTCGCCAAGCGTGAGAACTCCGTCATTCTGATAGAGAAAGACTACAAACAGCGCTATCAGGGCTTCGACCCCAACTCGTCAGAAAGCTACATCATGTTTGAGTTCATTCAGGACCACAACATGGCGCAAAGCGTCGAACTGGCGAAATTCGTCCAACAGCGTACCTGTAGCTCTGCAGGACGCCAAAATAAGGGGGTCAAACAGGCAGGCTTCCTCGTTTTGCGCGAAACCTCCATGCCAAGCTGTCTTATTGAGCTGGGCTTTATCTCGACACCCGATGAGGAACAGTTTCTCCATTCGAGCGCTGGTGTGAGCCGTCTGGCATCAGGTATATACCAGGCCTTTGTCGACTACAAACAAAAGCATCATCGTTCCAGCCAAGCAGCACCCGTTAAGGTGAGCGTTGCGGACACCCAAAACGTCCTTCCCCAGGAAAAGCCCCGGGAGGAAGTAAAGGTTTCCAAACGGGACAGCCGTAAGAGCAAGGTGATGCAGGACTTGGCTGACGCCCGCGAAGGAAAGGTAACACAAAGCACAGAGAACTTAGCTCCCAACGCTGACTCTATCATCAAGGCCACTCCCGTCGTACAGGAAAAACCGGCCGTTGTCGTACAGGAGCAACCGGCTGTCGTCGTGCAGGAGAAGCCAGCAGTCGTCGTGCAGGAGAAACCAGCTGTTGTGGTACAGGAAAAGCCCGCCGTTGTCGTACAGGAGAAACCAGCCGTGGTGGTGCAAGAAAAGCCAGCTGTTGTTGTTCAGGAGAAAGTACAGGAAAAGCCCGCAGTCGTACAGGAGAAACCTCAGGCACCTGCAACGGATGCGCCCATTTTCAAGGTGCAACTGTTGGCAGCCTCTGTTCAGTTGAAGGCCAACGATCCGCAGTTGAAGGGCGTGCAGAATACAGACTATTATCGCGAGAACGGTATGTTTAAATATACCGCCGGTGCCTCTACCGACTATAACGAGATTAATCGGCTGCGCCGTACCCTCACTGACCGCTTCCCGCAGGCCTTTGTCATCGCTTTCAAGAATGACCAGCGGGTAGACGTGCATGCAGCAATACAAGAATACAAGCAAAGGAAAGCAAAAAAGTAAACAGAAATAACAAATAGAAATATGATGGCGAAGTTCTTTACAAAAGAGGTGAAAATAGCATTGACAGCCATTGCCGGCGTGGTGATATTGTTCTATGGTCTCAAATTCCTGAAGGGGCTGACACTGTTTTCTACCGACGACTCCTATTATATTGAGTTTAATGATGTCAGCGGCCTGTCATCCTCATCGCCTGTCTATGCCAATGGCTTTAAGGTGGGCGTTGTCACCTATATTGACTACGACTATACGCACCAGAAGAAGATCGTCGCCAAAATGAGCCTCGACAATAACATGCGCCTGCCACGCGGTTCACGGGCAGAAATTGACAGCGACCTCTTGGGTAATATCAAAATCAACCTTGTTTTGGGCGAAAACCCCTTAGACCTGCTTGCCGAAGGCGACACCATCATTGGCGCAGAACGTCTGGGACTGATGAGCAAGGTGGGCTACATGATTCCTGCTATTGAGGCTATGTTGCCCAAGCTTGACAGCATTCTGACAAGCCTGAATACGCTGTTGGCCGACCCCGCGCTGAGCAATACGCTGCACAATGTGGAAGGCATGACAAGCAACCTCAACAGCACCAGCCGTGAGTTGAAGACCCTGTCGGCATCACTCAACCGCGAAATGCCGGCCATGATGCAGAAGACCAACGGTGTGCTGGACAATACCCAGCAGCTGACATCCAATCTGGCTGCCATCGACGTCGCCGCCATGACTGCCAGCGTCAACCAGACACTGGCCAATGTCCATGAACTGACGAGCAAGCTCAACAGCGACCAGGGCACCTTGGGACTGCTGATGCGCGACGCCTCACTGTACAACCATCTGAACCAGACGGTCGCCGACGCCGACTCGCTGCTGACTGACCTGAAAAGTCATCCCAAACGCTATGTTCATTTCTCCATTTTCGGCAAGAAAGATAAATAAATATTCTTCCTAATTTTTATTTCGTCTAAATAGTATACCGCCTGCAAATTATCTTCGCACAACGTCCCCAAGTGCTTGATTTTGCATGACTTTTCAAGGGTTCATTGGTATTCCAATGCACAGGATGCCAGCGCTATGTATTTTTACGCAAACAACTGACATTCAAAAGCTTGGAAATTTGCAAGAGCCTGCCCTGTATCAGTTTTTTAGAATCCGGTTTAAAAGCCGAGTAATAAGCAAGTTACAACCTTCGCCATAGAAAACGAGAAAAAATACAGATTTGTATATTTCAAAAAAAAGTGCGACCTTTGCAAACGAAATCAATTAAACCATTTCATTCATTAATAACTAAAATAGCTAAAAAAAAGTAACACGCCGCATGGAGAATAGTCCAAAGGCGCTTTGGGACAACTGCCTTCATCTGATTAAGGAGAACGTCACGGAGCAGCAATTCAGAACATGGTTCGCGCCTATTGTCTTTGAGCAATACGATCAAGACAGCCGGACTTTACTGGTACAGGTACCAAGCAGGTACGTGTACGAGTATCTGGAGCAGTACTATGTCACCTTGCTGAGCAAAGTTCTTTGCCGCTGTTTTGGTACCGATGTCAAACTGAACTACCGCATTGTCGTCGACAAGAAGCACAAGCTGACCGTCGATGAAGAAGGCAGCGAGCCTGTCAACATCACTGAAGCACAGCCTTTGTCACGCGTCAACAAGTCGCCCACGGTGCTTGATGCTGCCCTGCCGCAGGACCTGAACCCGCAGCTTGACATCCATAAGACATTTCAAAGCTTCATCGAGGGCGACTCCAACAAGCTGCCGCGTACCGTGGGACTCTCCATAGCCGAGCATCCGGGAAAGACGACGTTCAACCCCTTCTTCGTCTTCGGCCCCTCAGGATGCGGTAAGACACACCTCATCAATGCCATTGGCGTACGTTGTAAAGAGATGTACCCGCAGAAGCGCGTCCTATATGTATCGGCACGCTTGTTCCAAGTGCAGTTTACCGATGCCACACGACAGAACACTGTCAACGACTTCATCCGCTTCTACCAGACCATCGACGTCCTCATTGTCGACGATATCCAGGAGTGGGCCACGTCACCCAAGACGCTGGATACCTTCTTCCACATCTTCAACGACCTGTTCCGCAACGGTAAGCAGATCATTCTGGCCAGCGACCGTCCTCCCGTGGACCTGCAGGGCATGAAGGACCGCCTGCTCACACGCTTTGCCTGTGGACTCATTGCCGAACTTGAAAAGCCCAACGTACAGCTGTGCATCGACATTCTGAAGGCGAAGTGCCGCCGTGACGGACTCCAGATTCCAGAGGATGTCATCCAGTTCATCGCCGAGACCGCCAATGGCAGCGTGCGCGACTTGGAGGGTGTCATCAATTCTCTGCTGGCCTATTCCGTAGTCTACAACAGCAACGTTGACCTGCGGTTGGCCGAGCGCGTCATCAAGCGTGCCGTGAAGGTCGACAACAAGCCGCTGACCATCGACGACATCTTGGAGAAGGTGTGCGACCACTACAACATCTCGCAGCAACAGGTGTTCAGCAAGAGCCGCAAGCGCGACTACGTCCTTGTGCGCCAGATTTCCATGTACCTGGCTCAGAAGTACACCAAGATGCCCGCATCGCGCATCGGCCAGCTCATCGGAGGCCGTGACCATTCGACGGTCATTCACAGCTGTACCACCATTGAACAGCGCCTGAAGATTGACAAAGCGTTCAATGCCGAAGTCAACAGCATTGAAAACTCCTTTAAATTAAAAAGGTAAAAGTGAATAATGAAAAGTGAAAAATTTGCTACCGCCTTTAGTTGTAATAAAACTGAGCGGTAGCAAATTTTTCACTTTTCACTATTACCTTATACCCTTAGATCAGGTTGTCTTTTTCGATATCCTTGAAGTACTTGTAAGTCGAGACCTTCAGCTCGTCCGTAGCAGGCTCGTCGGCAACGATGATGCCATGAGGATGCATCTGCAGGGCTGAGATGGTCCACTCGTGCGTGACAGCACCCTCTACGGCAGCCTTCAGGGCGCGGGCCTTGTGGTGGCCGTTCACCAGAATCATCACCTCCTTAGCGTCCATCACCGTACCTACACCTACTGTCAGCGCCAGCTTGGGAACCTTGTTGACATCGTTGTCAAAGAAACGCGAGTTGGCAATGATGGTGTCCGTCGTCAGCGTCTTGACGCGTGTACGGCTGGTCAGGCTCGAATAGGGTTCGTTGAAGGCAATATGTCCGTCGGGACCGATGCCGCCCAAGAACAGGTCAACACCGCCAGCCTCCTTGATCATCTCCTCGTAGTGAGCACACTCGGTAGCCAGGTCTTTAGCATTGCCGTTCAGGATGTGGATATTCTCCTTCGGACAGTCGATATGGTCAAACAGGTTGCGGGCCATGAACGAGTGGTAGCTCTCGGGATGCTCCTCGGGCAGACCGACATACTCGTCCATATTGAACGTCAGCACGTTCTTGAACGACACGCGACCTTCCTTGTTAGCTTTCACCAAACAGGCATACATACCTTCAGGAGAGCTTCCCGTGGGCAGACCCAGTACAAACGGTTTCTCCTTCGTAGGCTGAGCCTCATTGATGCGACGGATGACGTGCTCGGCAGCCCACTGTGACATTTTCTGATAGTTGGATTCAATAATTAGTCTCATAAGTCTTTTAAATAAAAATTGTGTTTGTAATATGGGCGCAAAAATACAAATAAAAAATGGACTGACGAAGAAAAAAGAACAAAAAAAGAATAATTTATTTTGTATTGTGCTCGCTTAATCGTATCTTTGCCATAAAAAAATGGCGAAGATACTTTCGCTCGACAAAAAAAAGAATAAATTCTTTTGTTTTGTGCTCGCTTAATCGTATCTTTGCCATAAAAAAATGGCGAAGATACTTTCGCTCGACAAAAAAAAGAATAAATTCTTTTGTTTTGTGCTCGCTTAATCGTATCTTTGCAAGTTGAATAACTAAAACAAGGCATGAAGGAATTTGTAATCTCTGAAGCTAAGGCCGAGACTGCGGTGCTGGTGGGACTGATCACACAGCAGCAGGACGAGGCCAAGACGAAGGAGTATCTCGACGAGCTGGAGTTTCTGGCTGACACGGCTGGCGCCGTCACGGTGAAGCGTTTCACGCAGAAGGTGCAGGGGCCGAGTCAGGTGACGTATGTCGGCAAGGGCAAGCTCGAGGAAATCAGACAATATATCAAGCAGCAGGAAGATGCCTACGACGAGTGGCTCGAAGAGGTACGGAGGTACGGAGGTACGGAGGCGCGGGGATACGAGAATACCTCTGCCGATGACACCAATCTCGCCCCCCCACAGCCCGTGGGCATGGTCATCTTCGACGACGAACTCAGTGCCAAGCAGATACGTAACATCGAGGCAGAACTGAAGGTGAAGATACTGGACCGCACGTCGCTGATTCTCGACATCTTTGCCATGCGTGCGCAGACAGCGGAGGCCAAGACCCAAGTGGAACTGGCACAATACCGCTACATGCTGCCACGCCTGCAGCGCCTGTGGACGCACTTGGAGCGTCAGGGCGGCGGCTCTGGCTCGGGTGGCGGCAAGGGCTCGGTAGGTCTGCGCGGACCGGGTGAGACGCAGTTGGAGATGGACCGCCGTATCATCCTGCAGCGCATCACACTGCTCAAGCAGCGCCTGCTGGAAATTGACCAGCAGAAGACGACGCAGCGCAAGAACCGCGGGCGACTCATTCGTGTGGCCTTGGTGGGCTATACCAACGTAGGCAAGTCGACCATGATGAACCTGCTCGCCAAGAGCGAGGTGTTTGCCGAGAACAAGCTCTTTGCCACCTTAGACACGACGGTGCGCAAGATGGTCATCGGCAACCTGCCCTTCCTGCTGGCAGACACCGTAGGTTTCATCCGCAAGCTGCCCTCTGACCTGGTGGAGTCGTTCAAGTCGACACTCGACGAGGTGCGCGAGGCCGACCTGCTGGTGCATGTGGTGGACATCTCGCATCCCGACTTCGAAGAGCAGATCAACGTGGTGGAGAAGACGCTGGCCGACCTGGGCTGTGCCGAGAAACCGTCGTTGCTCGTGTTCAACAAGATTGACGCCTACACATGGACGCCGCAGGACGAAGACGACCTGACGGAGCCCACGCGGGAAAACATCTCGCTGGACCAGCTGAAGCGCACATGGATGGCGAAAGTAAGTGAAAAGGGGAAAGTGAATAGTGAACAATTTGCTACCGCCCCATTGTTTATCTCAGCCAAGAAGAAAGAGAATATCGACGAGCTGCGCGAGGTACTTTATAATAAGGTACGCGAGCTGCACGTCCAGAAATATCCGTATAACGACTTCCTGTACCAGACGGTGGAAGAAGAATAATAACGCCCTACCCAACCGAAGAGACTATGAGCATCACCCCGTCCCCGGCATTGTCCGCCCGCATCCTGTCCGTCCGCCGCACCTTGGCGGCTGCCGCCCTGTGGCTGGTAGCTATTGCAGCCTTGGCGCAGACTGCCGACAAGGCGCAGACTGCCGACAAGGCGGGTGCCGTTGCGCTGAAGACCAACCTGCTCTACGATCTCGCCTTGGTGACCAATGCCGGCATCGAGGTGTCGTTAGGACACCGCTGGACGGTGGCTGCCGACGGCCACTTCACGTGGCTCTCGAAGAACAGCCGCCACCGCTACTGGCAGAGCTACGGCGGCTACGTCACCCTGCGCCGCTACTTCGGCCAACGGTCCATGGTCAATGGTAAAGGTTCAGCGTTCAGTGGTCACCACCTCGGCATCTATGGCCTGGCGCTGACCTACGACGTAGAATGGGGTGGCGAAGGCTATCAGGCCAACCGCCTCGGCTTCGGCGGCGGTGTGGAGTACGGCTACTCCCTGCCCATCAGCCGCTACTTCGACCTCGACTTCTCCCTCGGCGTGGGATTCCAGGGCGGCGAATACGAAGTCTACGAACCCATAGGCAACCGTTACGTGTGGCGTGCCACCCGCCAGCGCCACTGGTGGGGACCTACCAAGGCTGAAGTGACGCTGAAGTGGAAACTATAAGGAAACAGTGAAGAGTGAAGAGTGAATAATTTGCTACCGCACAATGAATAGAGATAGAATACATACTGGCAAGGTTGAGCACGGGCTTAAAAGCTTGTGTACGCTGCCTGCATGTCTGTTCGGTAGAAAATTCTTCACTCTTCACTATTCACTTTTACCTTTCATAATCCTTTTGTTAACTGGCTGCCACTACAAGGACCTGGACTACGAGGGCGTGCAGTGGGTTGAGGTGAACGTGGTCTTCGACTGGACGGGGCCGAACGGCACCAAGGGTCCCTCCTATCCTGTCCCCGCCGATAAGCCTGGCGTCGGCATGACGGTGCTGTTCTACAACCTCAACAGCCCCGCCGCTGAGCCTATCCGCTACGACCTCCCCGGCCGTCAGGGCGGCACGGTGCGCCTGTATCCCGGCAAGTGGCGTGCCTTAGCCTATAACTACGACACCGAGACCATCATCTATCGTGGCATGGCCGACATCGCCACCCTCGAAGCCTACACCCGCATCTCCAGCATCGAGGAGGGTACGCAGCTCAGCCGTAGCGGTATGCCGCGAGCCGACAGGGCTGCGAGCGAGGACGTCATCCTTGAGCCCGACCCGCTGTGGGGTGCTGCTGGCGACGTCTTCACGCTGACCGACGACGACATCACCACGCCCTCCGATGTCAACCCCAAGCGCACCACCATCACGCTCTATCCCACCACCCGCGTCTACGAGGTCACGGTCACCATCCTCAACGTGCCTAACCTGCAGTACTCCAACCAGTTCGGCGCCGCCCTCTCAGGCCTCGCGCCCTCGGTATGGATGGAGACCGCCATCCCCGGCGAAGGCTCCGTCACCCAGGCCTTTTCCGGCGGCCCCATCGACGAGACGACGCTGCAGATGAGCTTCCGCACCTTCGGTCACTGCACCCATGCTGACGGGGGCGACATCAATCCCCACATCCTCACCGTCTACGTCATCCTGGCCGACGGTTCCAAGTGGTTCTACACCGTCGATGTCACCGACCAGCTGCACCCCACTGATGGCGATCCCTCTGGCGACGACCATACCATCACCATCGTAGTGGACGGCCTGCCGATTCCCAAGCCCATTGTCAACGGCTCCGGTTTCAAACCTACCGTCGACAGCTGGCAGGGCGTCGAGATAGAAGTGGGAATGTAGTACATAATGCTTAATTCATAATGCATAATTCATAATTCTCTTCTAAGGAGCACAACATCACGGAGTGGAAAAGCGCGTTGTTCAAAGAATTTGGAGCGGGTTAAGGTTTATTAACGAAATTAATTCGGCATTCTACAAATTATACGCTATCTTTGCCAATTATTACTAAGATTACTTAAAACATTTCTTAAAATATTACAACTATGAAAAAAATTTATTTCTTCGCAGCCTTAGCAGCCGTAGCGCTCGCTTCCTGCAGTAATGACGAGACCACAGCCGAATACAAAGGCGAGGTCATCAGCTTCCGCCCGTTGATGGGTAATGTGACTCGTGCAGCTGACCAAACAGTATCAACGCTTCAAGTGGCTAATAAGGGATTTTTTGTAACTGCTATTCATAGTGTAGGTTCTACCACGTATATTAACGATCAGCAGTTTACGTGGAGCGATCCTAACTATGTTTCAACACCAAAGTACTATTGGCCGGCAGAAGGAACGCTTGAGTTCTTTGCCTATGCTCCTACTGCTGTTTCAAATGATCAGTTGAGTAAGACGAATTACACAACATTTACTGTGACCCCGTCTGCAACAATTGCCGAGCAGATTGACTTCATCTATGCTAACACGAATGGTAAGTCGAAGACCGGAGCATATACTCCAGTTGGAGGCACAGCTTCTACCTATGGTGCTGCTGGCGTACCTCTGAACTTCCGTCACACTGGTGCAAAGATTGTTGTGAAGGTGAAGAATAGTGTTGATAACAATCTGAAGTTTGAGATTACAGGTTGGAAGCTCGTCAACGTTGACGGTTCGGCAACATTCACTTACAACAACACAGCTACTACCGGTGATGAGACTACTGACGGAAAAGATTCTAAGCAACTGCTTTATACTGACTGGACTGGTAATGCAGATGCGCAAACAGTTGCTTACACTTCTGCAACTTTCTCAGCAAACACAGTTGACAAGCAGTTGACCACGTCTAAGTACTTGAGCTCTACAGCTGGTGATGGTTCCGCCGAAGACCAGAGTCTTAACATGATTCTTATTCCTCAGCAGACAACAGCTGCAGCCAAGTATTCTGCTGCTTCATCAAATGCGGCTGTAACGACTGGTTCATATATTGCCTTACAGATGGTCATCAAGAACTCAAGTGACAATGTAGTTATTGCAGATGCTTCAACAACAGTAAGCAGTCATACGAAATGGGCTATGTGGCCAGTTGCATTCAATTGGGTCCCCGGTAAGAAATATACATATACCATAGACCTCGCTGGTGGTGGTTACTGGGAAATCAATGACGACACTGATGATGACTTGGATCCCATCTTGGAGAACGCAGAGATTAAGTTCGTTGACGTAACAGTTGACAACTGGATTGATGCTGAAGGCATTAATGTAACTGGTGGTATCTAATTCTCAAGCTCACAGGGGGACAGACCCCGTGTGAGGTGGCAACATAAAAATCCTGCTCCGGCGATTGCTGGAGCAGGATTTTTTTTGCATGAATGTGTACGCTGCGCGGGACGGAGCTAAGCACGTCTTAGCCCGAAGCTGAGCCAAGCTTGGCCCGGAGCCGAGCCAGGCTTAGCTTGGCCTGGGCTCACGGAGCAGGGGGACAAACCTCGTATGAGGGCGGGCAGAGACTACAATTATTTTTACAAACCATCATTTTAAAGCATAATTGTTAAAAAGTGTGCCTACGTTAGGCACACAGTGTGCCAAGCGTTGGCACTAACTGTGCCTAACGTTGGCACACTTCACGATGCTGTAGCCTAAAATTTTGCTTTTGGGTAATTATTTATTACAAATATCACTCTTGTACTCACAGGGGGCAACCCCGTGTGACGATTTATCAACCACCCCCGACCCCTCCTTTCAAAGGCGGGGAGAAAGTTACATTATGAAGTGTCCTCATTTTTTATGTTTACATGGGGGGCCCGAGTGAGCCATGCCAGGAAATGATGCTATTTGTGTAATAAAAAAAGAACCTACACTTCCTACACTTCCTACACCTGAGCTTGGTGTCGGAAGTGCAGGAAGTGTAAGATAAAAACTTGTTTAGCAATCATATACTCAATTTTCGAAAAATTTCCTGCCGTAGGCAGCTAAATATTTGGATGCTGAGTCCACCACTAAGATGAGGCTGATTTCTGGAATTCTGATGCTCAGCAGCGAAATTCTAATGGTCAGAATTTTCCTGCTGAGCATCAGAATCCAGCTACGGAGCATCAACCTTCGGAAAAGTCAGTTGGCCAAGTCTTAACTGCTGACGACTTAACTATTGTCAAGTAATTTCATACTTTTCCAAAGTCATTTCCCGTCAGACGCTTACATTGTATTTTTACTCAATGTAACATAAAAGCACGCAAAAGTTTGGTTATTTCATAATAATGTCGTACTTTTGCAGTTGATGAAACTAATAACCTGTCTAAATATATTCATCGGGGGATTACTTTTGGCAGCAGTTATACTGCTGTCTGGTTGTTCCAATGACGACGGCACTGCTGCCGCCGACGACGGGGCAATACGTTTCAAAACCGACGTCTGGCAGGTGATGGAGGGCACTCGTACTGCCACCTTCGACAATGCTGCCGCCCTGCAGACAGAGGGAAGTTTCACTTGTGCCGTCTACCAGGCCGGCACCACCACAACTTACATCACCGGAACGGCTGTCGACTGGGACGGCACTGCCTCGAAATGGCAGTTCAGCGACGGCAAGCACTACTGGCCCGCCACGGGTTCGTTGGATTTCTTTGCCTATATGCCCGCCACGCTGCCGTCTTATATCACCGCTGTCACTTACGCCGTCAGTGGCGAGCCAGCAGTCCCCGCACCGCAGTTTACCTGCGCTGCCCTACCCCTCTCTGACACCGGCCAGAGCAGCACCAAGGAGTTCGTCTATGCACTGACCACCGGTCAGAGCAAGGCCGCACAGGGAGCCACGGGTGTCGCCCTGAACTTCAAGCACCCCCTGGCCCGCATCAAACTGCAGTGGTCGGATGCCGACCATACAGGCATCACCATCAACAGCATCGCGTTCAAGAATGTCAAGAACAGCGGCACCTGCGTCATCGACGGCACCACCGGCAATCCCTCGTGGACACCGTCGGGCGACGCCGCCGACTTCACCGCCGCTGATATGGGCGGCCCGTTCCTCGTCGTTCCCCAAACCTTCACCGGCGACAATGTGACCATCGAGGTCAACGCCACCAAAGAAGGTGATACAGAGACGTTTACGGCTACCGTCGCCACTGCATGGGCGGCAGGCAACAGCTACACCTATTCTTTCACGCTCAACTTCAAGCCGAAAGAGCTGATTGTTGACACTCAAAAATACACCGAGCAATGGTAGGGAGATGTCTGATGGAAAACGTGTAATTGAAAAAAACAATCGTAATGGGAATATATATAAATACAGGTAATGCAGGATTTCAGAGAGTTCGCAACAGCGAATACATTGACAAGTCGAGGCTAATCTCCATTGTCAACAGCACGCTGTTTACGGAGCGTAGCTTCAGTTGTGTGACCCGTAGCCGTCGCTTCGGCAAGTCGATGGCTGCCAAGATGCTCTGTGCCTACTACGACCATTCGTGTGAGTCGCGCCAACTGTTTGCCGACCTGCAGATAGCCAGCGCCCCGCAGTTTGAGAAGCACCTGAATAAGTATCCCGTCATCTATCTGGATATCACGTCTTTTGTTACCCGTTTCAAGGATGACAGCATTATACAGCACATCAACGAAGAGATGAAGGCCGACATTCACGAGGCCTATCCCGATGTTCCCGTGAAGGACGGCGATGACCTGATGGCATTGCTCATACGCATCAACGCCAAGACCAACGAGCCGTTTATCTTCATCATCGACGAATGGGATGCTATCTGCCGCGAGTTCAAGGCTGGCACTACGGCTATGGACAACTACGTCAACTGGTTGCGCCGTATGTTCAAGGACTATGCAGCCTACAGGGTCTTCGCTGGAGTCTATATGACTGGTATTCTGCCTGTTAAGAAATATAAGACGGAGTCGGCCCTAAACAACTTTTCGGAATACTCTATGGTGGAGCCTGGAAAGATGGCTCAGTTCTTCGGCTTTACCAAAGACGAGGTAAGGGCTTTAGCCACCAAGCACAATATGGACTTCGACGAACTGGAGAAATGGTACGACGGCTACCATATAGGCGACGAACCCTCGATATTTAATCCTAATTCTGTAATGCAGGCTATTTCTCGACGTCGTTGTCGCAGTTTCTGGGCCTCTACAGGAGCCTTTGCCGCTGTGGCCGACTATATCAACATGAATTACGAAGGCTTGAAGGACGATATCATCTATATGCTGGCAGGTGGGCGATGCGCTGTTGACCCCACAGGATTCCAGAACGATATGTCCACCATCCGTAGCAAGAACGACGTGCTGACGGCACTCATCCACCTGGGTTATCTGGGCTACGACTGGCGCGAGGACGAATGCTACATCCCCAATCGTGAGGTAGCTGGCGAAATGGCTAATGCCGTCAAGGAAAACAACTGGAAACCAGTAGTGATAGCCTTGGAGCAGTCGAAGCAGTTGCTACAGGACACACTCGCAGGCGATAGTGAAGCTGTGGCACGAGCCATCGAGGCGGTACACGACGAGAACACCAGCATTCTGTCGTACAACAACGAGAATTCGCTGGCATGCGTGATAAGCCTCGCCTATTATTATGCCAAGAACGACTATATCATCCATCGGGAGTTACCTACGGGCAAGGGGTTTGCCGACATCGTGCTCATTCCACGAAAGAATGTCGACTCACCCGCCATCGTCGTAGAGTTGAAGTTCAACCAAGATGCCGATGCCGCCATCAATCAGATCAAGCGCAAGCAATATCCGGCAAAGGTGGCTCAACATGCCGACCGCCTGTTGCTCGTGGGCATCAACTATAACCGCGAAACGAAAACTCACACCTGCCAGATAGAGCAGAACTACTGAACAGAATGTAATGCATAACACGAGACTACATATCATCCGAATATTTACCCTGCTGATGCTTCTCGTCATCGGCGCGGGGAACGAGGTGTGGGCAAAGGAAATCAGGTACCACATCCTGACCTTGCCGTTTTCTATCAGGAATTACAATAACTCCGATAATTATTTAACGGACATCCGCGTTGAGGCGCTGCTGGTGAAAAGCGACGCCACGACCGTTGGGCTGCCCGAGCAGTACAAGAGTCCGTTGGCCACCAAATTCCAGTACTACACCGGTTGGGAGACCCCAGAATATAAATTTTTGTTTGACCGAGTAAATAATACGCATGTTTTGCAGGTAAAATACTACATCTATAGTCAAAATGGTGGGAAGGGATATGAGGTAGTTGAAGGGGCTGACGTCGGAGATGTTACCGATATCTACGTCACCTACGACTATAACCCTGTCAACGAAATCTATCTCGACAAAAGTCAGGACTATAACATCAGCGTAGGCGGGAACAAGTTTCTGTGCTACAACCGCAGCCGCAACAACCGTATCGCCAACGCCAACAGTGCCGCGATAACGGGTGAGCACCTTGCCAGCACGGAGTTCGTCGTGCCCACAGCCGGTACGGGTGCTAACCAACTCGGATTCAACTGGTCCAACGACCAATATGCCGGAGCCAAAGGCGTACACATGGGCTTTTGGCTCACTCCCACTCCTGACCGATATGCCAAACCAGACCCCTACAACATCACCCTTATGACGGCGTATGAAGGCAATGAGACCTACCAGAAAGACCCTGTCGAAAGTAAATATTATGTTAAGCCCTATAAGGGAGCCACGCTCTTTGCCAAGATTGTCAGCAATGCAAATAATAAAGGTACAGAATCCAAGATGTGGTTCGACTGTGACAACGACTTGCATTACAAGGGTGTGCCCGGTTCTGAAGGTATCAATGATCCCAATAGCGATAATTATTGGGAGAAACAGGTGGATTACTGGCCAGGATATTTCAGAAATGCCAATCAGCCTCTGTTAAACTCTGTCGCCATATTGAACCACCCCAGTGGCACGGGCTATGTCTTTGTAGCAAGCAAGCTTAACCAGGGAGTGAACAATAATGCCTACACAGAATACGCTCCCAACTCCAGCGGCAACTATGCCACGCTGACTGCTGACAACAACGACCCGAAGATGTACTTCAAGACCTTGGCCAGCTCGCCCGTCATCAACATCTACAAAATCAGGAGCTATACCTTTATGGTCAAGACGCACGGTGCTGACCCACAGACCTTCACTGCTGACATGAGGTGGAGTGATGCGAAGATTTCAGAGAACATCGTGAACCAGATTCCCGAATCCCTCAGACGTAAATACTGCAGCTACAAGGCATACTCCGACGCGGCACTGACTAAAGATAAAGAAATCACCACCTTTGCCGATGCCAAGGACCTGACGCCAGTGGACGGGAAAATCGTGATATGGCTGGACTATACCGTCAGCGAGTCGCTGCCGTTCGAGACGCTGCCCGCTGATGGTAGCTACGAAAACGCCCACTGGTACACCATGCGCGTCAACGGCAAGGCCGAGGCCAAGAACATTGCTTATAAGAATACTTCCAGTAATGACTTCATTACCAGTCCCACTATAGGCGACAACACCAATCTGCACAGGGGCGAGAACTCTGCCGAGGCTATGGTGGCCTTCGTTGGTGACCCTTATAGGCTGAAGATTATCAACCGTGCTGCCTGCGAAGCGGCTCCCGCAGGTAATCGCTATGTCGGCTGTGCGACAAGTGCTACCGACGGCACGACCCTCACCACCAACAACTCTGGCACTGACGACATTAGTACCTGGGAAATCATGTATGAAAGCACCGACATGGACAACTTCGTGCTCAGAGAGTTCAATACCTTTGCCGACCCCAAGTACATCGGGTGGAGCACCACCGGCGAAAAGCCCGTCGTCTATAGCGAGACCTCTACCCGCATCAGGGTCATCGACTTGGACAAGGTGAACTACACCTACCACATCATGCGGGCTGACCACTCCATCGCCATCAAGGCCACCGTCAGCGAGTATGTGGGCAAGCCGCTGAAGAGCTGGACGGACATCCCCTCCATCATCCGCAGCCCGTTCCTTGCCACCGCTACTGTAAACTACTACGCTACGACAGAACACGCAACGAGCAACAATACAGCCAATAAAATAACCAACGCACCATATAACCATACTGCAAATAAAGACATCTACGTGCGCTATAGCTATGGCGAAGGCGACTCTCCCGCAGGCTCGGGTAGCAACTACAATGTCACCCTGAACGCTGAGTACATATATACCTCGTCGGTTGACAATACTGACAACAACATATATAGTAAAGAGAATCTCATAAAAGAAGGTGAAATAGATGATGCTGCAAACTCTCATTACCAATGGACTCTCGATTATAGCGATCCCTACGCTATGAAAATAAAAAATATTGGAAAGGGTAAATACATCAAGCTTTCATCTACTACTCCAACAAACAATATGGCTCTTAGCTGGGATGACGAAGCTACACTATTTATTGCAAAACAATCCGTCGGCAACCCAGGATTCTATGAGGTGATGTATGCAACAGGTGACTCATACGACGCTGGAAACGGTGTAGGCATCACCACACAATACTTCAACATCGGACGCAACACCTCAGGCAATACAGAGAACACAGTCAAGCTTTTCCAAAATACGACATTTGCCTCTGGTTATAACCAGTTACGGTTCAGGTTGATTGGAACGGAAGCAAGAGATATTGTTTATCACCTTATAGATAAGGCAAATCACGACTTACTGCAAGTAACATTCCGACACACGACTGAAGACGAGCCGTATTTCCCGCCACGATACCGCAGTCCGTTGGTAAGTACATACCATTATTGGTCTAATTCTGCATGCACAACACCTTTAGCATATAATAAAATTGGACAAGTTGGCGATGTTTACGTCACCTATGACGTCAACGACGAGGTGAACATGAGGGGCACACAGCTGTACTTGCTGAAGTATGAAGGTGGCGAGCTGTTCCAACAAGAGGACGGCAGTGATGGCTTGCGGACAGACCCGGAAAAGTTTACAGGACCAGATGAAAAAAAAGCAGCTCGTTATAAGGCCGTCTATCCATATTGCAATGGCGACTGTAACTTCTTCGTCTATGGCCAGGAGCAGTACGACCTGCAGCAGCAGGGTGCCGCCAGCACCCGCACGCGCTGGGCCTGGTCGGTGCAGAGCGACAACCAGGACCCCTACCACGTGAAGATCGTGTCGCGCCAGACGGAGACTTTTAATTCTCGAGAGAACAATGCCTACTTCTCTACTTACCAGCCTGATGGTTACGACAAGGTGGTGACCACGCTCACCTGGCCGGGCATTTACAGCGGCAACGGCGTCGCTCCCGTCACGGAATACATGGTGCTCGGCAACTCCGGACAGTACCAGTTAGTGACGACCAACGAGATAAACGGCTCGCGCTATGCCGTCAACTCCTTTGAGCAATACTGGAAGACCTTCGACACCATCAGAAAGAAAATCTACGGCGACAACATCAGCAACAGCGCCGCCGATCCCGAAGACCCGGACGTGGTGCCCGACGTCTATCAGACCAAAGACGCCAACTCAGGGAAGAAGCTGAGAGAGTACCTGCAGGAGGACTTAGGCTGGCACAGCTATGAGCGGTGGGCCTACGCCAAGCGCTGGGACGGCTGCAACGCTGCCGACCCACCCGCAAAGAGCAAGGGCTGGGAGAAGATAGAGCACTGGTTCCAGACGGTCAGCATGGGCGAGGGCTACTTCGACTTCGTGGAGACGAAGATAGACCCCGTGCTCATCCTGCTCGACCAGCACGGCTGGGAAGTGATGCGCAAGCCGCTGCCCAGCAGCCCCGACGACCCGGAGAAGAACGCCAAGTATGACGCCATCCGTCCCTACAACAGTCCGATGGTGAAGGAGTACGCCTTCTGGGCCACGGCCAAGAAGCGCACGGGACTCCACCAGTACTACCAGATTAAGGACCGCATCGGCGGCGACGGCTTCACCTCTACCGACCTGACCAGCCTGCCGCCCTATGAGTCGAAGAACGTGAAGGACAAGAAGGGCAACCTGAACGACCAGTACGTCACCTACATCGTGAAGGACGAGTACGCGCAGAGCTACAACCCGGAGACCGGAGACGGTGCCGAGTTCCTGATAGAGCAGGGCAGCGACAAGAAGTTTGCCACCTCTGACGGCACCACGCTCTCGACCACCGTGATAGACGATATCCAGGAGCATCTGCTGAACGAGACCATACCTGTAGGCGAGATATGGTATGTGAAGCCCAATGCCCACATAGACTACGAGATAGGCTACGGCACCGTGAGCCACTCGTGGGGCAGCAACCCCAATGCCTACGAGACGGCGGCCTATCAGAAGCTGCGGACGGCCACCTACATCAACGATGCCACGTTGGGTCAGTTCTCGTTCTCCAACGGCTTCGACCCGTACAACATCCAGATCGCGCCCAAGTCGGCCAGTACGACGTTCATGCAGACCAATGCCACGGGAGCACAATTGGACGAAGGTGTGATGCATGGCATCTATGGTGCCAATGCTGCCATCAGCTTAGCCGCCATTCCTAATCCTATTCCTGAAGACCGTACCAACAACTCGGTATGGTTCGACAACGTCCATCTGGCCATGACCAATGCCACCTTCATGGCCGTTCAGGACGCTGACGGCAACATGCAGCTGATGCCGCGCTTCGACCAGGACCACGTGATGAGCGAGTTCGGCACGCTGGTGCTGCCCAACGCCTCCGAGGCTGCTGCGACCACCCATACCACGCTGTATCGTGCCGAGCGGTATGACTACCGCATCATCGACAACGACGGCCACGAGGCACTGCGCTACAAGTCGGGCGGCGACCTGCTGCCGCAGACCCCCGACCACTTCAAGAGTCCGCTGGCCACCAACTACACCTACTATGCATCGGCCACGGTGGATGGCGACACCTATACCAATCTGACCGACACGATAAAGGGCGCCTTGGACGGGGCGACACTGACTGATAAAATCGTGTATGTGCGCTATGAGTATGACGACTATGCCGACAACAAGTACATCCTGAAGGGCAACTGGCTGACGATGCAGGTCAACGATAAGGATGCCCAATATAGCAGTGGTATTGCGTTGGCCAAGGACACCAAGCCCGCCACGATAGACGGTACGGACGAGAAAAAGAAGTGGCAGTGGAAGTTCGTGGAGGGCACCAACAGCACGCCAGACCCATACGCCGTCTACCTATACAATCGCAGCCAGACGGCCGGTACGAAAGCCAACGCGACCCGCTTTGCCATACTCTCGCACCCGGAGGGTGGCTATGCCTTGGCTGAGACAGGCACGAAGAACTATACCTACCGGTTCCTGGGTGGAAGCAGCAGTACCGCCACCGTCGCCACGGAGAGCGGCTTCAAGAATGCCGCCGGAAACTTCAGCGGAACGGTGTCGCAGGTGTTGTTGTCCGACGACGTGCAGCACAACTTTATATATAAGGTGTACACCAATGGTGGCGTGATGGCCATCGACGCCAGCCAGGACTTCAATGAGGTCACCTATACCAACGAATGGAAGCCGGTGTTGCCGGAGGCAGCACGCACACCGCTGCTCAACATCGACCAGTACCGTTACTATGAACAGAGTCTGGAACCAGTAGCATTGGCAACAAAGGATACAACTGGCCTGGCACTCAACTACCTCTTTGGCCTCTACGACGACGTTGTATATACGCACTATACACCGTATTCTGACAAGGTGAGCAATTATTTGGTGCCAAATGTGAGAAACTCCACGTCGGAAACCACGGTGGCACGTGCCAGTAGCTCTAACGATGCGCCACTTGGACTTGACGGCATACGCCCATATAACATCATCTGGTATGACGATAACATGATGAAGAGCAATGGGACAACAATAGAAAGTGATGTCGACAAACCACTACAGGCAGAAACTGTTTACGAGTGGCTGCTGGAAGGTGGCGACCCCTACGCTATCAAGATTAAGAGCGTTGGTTCAAGTGATAAATATGTTCATCAGGATGGGGCGAAAGCCAACCTTAATGCAACCCCCACCACCTTTATGATATTAAATAGGAGCGGCTACCAATATGGTGTGCTGGCAAAGACTGGCGAACAGACAACGATGCTCAGCGGAAATGGCAATGCGTTCATCACCAGTGGTGACCCGAACCATTTCATCATCTTCGCTCTCTCTACCTATAAGGTCATCTACCACCTGATGATTAAGAACATCGGCAAAAAAGTCATCATTCCGTTTAGAGAGACGGCCAGTGAGACGGTTGAGCTCACTCACATCAAGGATGGCACCACCTTGCGCGACCTGGTAGCACGTGAAGTCACCGGCGATGTTAACACCCACATCGACGGCGACAAGTATCAGCTCGGCGGAAGCCTGAAGGCCATTGGTGCCAGGGAAAGCCATAGTACCGGCTTGTACGCACGGGACAGCATCTATTGCTACGACGCCGGCCACGTCAGCTTAGGCGACGTGCTCAGCGTGCCGGATGTCTTCTACCGGCCTAACGTGAACTACGACTTCTATATTGAAGGAGTGTACAACCAAACCGGCGCCAGCGAGGTTTCGGCTATGAACGACAAGTATAAGGGACTCAAGATGAGCAACATGGGCGAGGACGGCGGTCTGTTGGACAACATCGTGTTTGTCAACATCGTCTATAGCTTCATGGGTGGACTGGACACCAACTCGGGTAGTGACTTCGTGGAAAGTGTCGAGCAGAACAAGTGGTACTCTTTTGAGACCAACGACGCCACACCGAGGTTGGCAGAATATACGGGTATCACCGACACCCAGCTCACCACCCAGAGCGGCTATACCACGCACTATACCAACGACTACCTGTGGACACCCGTCGGCGACCCCTACGGCTTCAAGATGTATAACCGTTATGGCACCAGAAACGGCCAGGAGGTGGTGATGACGACATCGGACATCAGCGCAGGAAGGGTCGTCACGATGACTACCGACAACATCAACGCCATCTATGAGCTGCTGGCCACCAGCACCACGACACCGGGCTACTTCCATGTACATCCGATGGTCAACATGACGGGTCTGCAGTACTACGTGAACAGCAACAGCAGCACGGGAGCCATGACGCTGAGCACCACGCCCACGGAGTGGACCTTCGGACTGAGCGAAGAGGTGATGAACCCCTACTACCAGGCTGCAGGCTACGTGGGCGGACTGACCGCTGAGGGCAAGGCAAAGTACGAGGAGGCAAAGGCAAAGGAGGATGCCTTCACCATGCTGATGGGAATGCAGGCCGTGGTATACAATGACGACTACATTGTGCCATATACCCCCGGCTACTACCGCCTGCACTCGCAGCCCGGCTCCTTAGGACTCAGCACGCCGCGCTACGCCAGCGGATATACACACAAGACGGAGCTGACGGCAGGCGAGGGCGGCACGGCCATCCCGCTGCACTTCTACGAGCAGACCAGCTACAGCATAGCGAATCCGGTCTTCACCGACCTGGAAGCCGGCGGATACACGGAAACCGTTGCCACCCGGGGCGACATGCCGCTACAGACCGTGGCCAACGACCCTGCCAGCATCTTCTACTTCTACGAAGGAACGGCAGACAACCCCACGTCAAGAATTCAGACGCAGGGACTCTACGTTAAGCAGAATGTGATGACGGAAACGGAAAATCAAGCCACGACATTCAACATTATCGACATCGGCGGCGCCATCGTGGCCCTGTATAACAGCACCGACAACAAGTTCCTGTGCTACAATCAGGAGACGAAACAGTACGACCTGAAGTACGACGTCTACCCCTCTATGGAGAGTGCCCGCTGGTGCATGCAGCCCGTGCAGAAGTCTGCCACGGCAGGCGACGGCGAGATGGCACTGAGAATCCCCACCAACAAAGACAGCAAGGACGACTACTACTATGCCACGTTCTATGCCCCGTTCGACGTGCTGCTGACCGATGCCTCAAAAGACATTGCATACGTCTGTAAGACATGGAACACGACTTCACTCACTCCAGAGAATATCGGCAAGTACAATACAGCTGAAAATGGTTGTCCTAACGAATACATAGGCAACAACCGCTTCATCCCTGCTGGTACGGCTGCTATCATTCGCACCAGCAGCACCAACGGCTATGTGACAGCAGCCATTCCTACCACCACACCGTCTACTGCAATATCGAGTGCTTTGACAGGTCAATATTGGGAGCAGATGTTGCCGCATGGCGCAGACTATGTCTACGTCTTCGGACTGCCATACAGCGGTACTATTAAAGCAGATGCGAACTTTGCCACCAATGGTCTGATTACTGCCCAGGTGCCACAGCCCACGACGGGGGTAGGGTTCTACAAGAACATGAACTTGGACCGTGAGTCAAGTGAGCAAGCAAACCTGTGGACGCGCAATAACAAGTATGTCCTTGGCAACAAAATCTACTATCGTGCTCCCGGCAGTCAGGTCGTCAGCCCTGCCCGCGGCGAGACGAGAGGCATTGACTTTGTGCCTGTGTTGTTCGATGTGGAACCCAGTGACGAAGAACAGCAGGAGAGCCAGACGGTGGTTGGCGACAACCGCGTCTACGATATGCTGGGCCGCTGTGTGGCTACCGAGGAGCAGGTGAAGGACGGCAGTTGGCGGCAGAGTCTGTCTAAGGGCATGTATATCCTGAATGGAAAGAAGTTCATGAAAAAGAATTAATAATTAAGTTATCGTTAACGTTATCGTTATCGTTAATAAAAAGAACAATGATATGAAGAACTACAGAAATCTGACTAACGAAGAGATTAACGTGCTTGAGAGCAATAGCTGTTGGGCCGAGGACTGGAACCGTGTGATGGTGGACGAGGCTTTCACACCGTACGGTTTCCACCGTGTGGTGTTCTACGGCAGCATCCGCTTAGGCAAGTTTGAAAAACAGGTGGAGGTGACCAAAGGGTTCACCAAGCATGCCGGCATCAACGATGCCACGCTGCGCAATGTCACCGTTGGCGACAACTGCCTGATAGAGAAGGTGGGTAACTTCATCAATAACTACACGATAGGCGACGACTGCTACATCTCGAACATCTCGACGATGGAGACCACCGAGGGCGCTACCTACGGTGAAGGCCACATGGTCAGTGTGCTCAACGAGATGGGTGACGGCAACCTCATCCTGTTCCGTGACCTGAACTCGCAGCTGGCTGCCCTAATGGTGAAATACTTCAAGGACAAGCAACTGAAGGACAGCCTCACGCGGCTTATCAACGAGGAGATACGCTTCACACAGCCCGAGCGTGGCACGTTAGGCAACGGTGTGAAAATCATCAACTCAAAGGAGGTTACCAACACCGTGGTGGGCGACGACTGCGAAATCAACGGTGCTGCCCGCCTCAGCGACTGTACCATCCTGTCGTCCAAGGACGATTCGGTATATATCGGTACGGGTGTCATCAGTGAAAACTCCATCATCTGCAACGGCTGCAGCATCACCAACAGCGTCAAGATGCAAGACTGCTTCGTAGGCGAGGCCTGCCAGATTACCAACGGCTTCACGGCTGAGGCCAGCGTATTCTTCGCCAACAGCTATATGGCTAACGGCGAGGCCTGTGCTGCCTTCTGCGGCCCGTTCTCGGCATCGCACCACAAGAGCTCGCTGCTCATCGGCGGCGAGTTCTCGTTCTACAATGCCGGTTCCAACACCAATTTCTCCAACCACGCCTACAAGATGGGCCCCCTGCACTACGGCACCTTAGAGCGCGGTACCAAGACGGCATCGGGTGCTTACGTGCTGATGCCGGCCAAGATTGGCGCCTTCTCGGTGTGCTTCGGCAAGCTGATGAACCACCCCGACATGCGCTGCCTGCCTTTTGCCTATCTGCTGGCTTACGGTGAGACCATGTATATCGTGCCCGGCCGCAACATCACCACCGTCGGCCTGTACCGCGACATCAAGAAATGGCCTAAGCGTGACAAGCGTGCGGCCAGCAGTCGCAAGAGCATCATCAACTTCGACTGGCTCTCGCCCTTCACCGTCGGCGAGATTGTGCAGGGCAAGAAGATACTGGAAAACCTGCGCCAGGCCGGAGGCCAGAACGTGTCGTCCTACAACTTCCAGGAGTATATCATCAACGCCTCCTCGCTGAGGAAAGGCATCAAATACTACGACATCGCCCTGCGCATTTATATGGGTGCCGTGCTGAAGCGTGCCGTGAAAGGCGGATTCCTCGGAAAACCGACGTCTACCGTAGGCGAAGGACAATGGAACGACCTCTCGGGACTGCTGCTGCCGGCCAGTGAGGAGCAGCGACTGCTTGACGACATCAAGAACGGTACGCTGGAAAGCATCAATGACGTGCTGCAGCGATTCTACGACATTAATGACCGCTATCGTGAATACCAGTGGGTATGGACCTACAAGCTGATTCTCGACTACTATGGTCTGGACGAAATCACGGAGCCTGCCATGCAGCGCATCCGCGAGGACTACGTCAAAGCCCGCCGCGCATGGATTGCTGAAATCCGCAAGGATGCCCAGAAGGAGTTCGAGATGGGTGACGTCGAGCAGGAAGTCTACGATGACTTCATCTCGAAGCTCGACCACGAAATTGACTATGAAGACTGAGAAGAATTAAACATTAAAAATTAAACATTAAACATTATTAAGATGAGCTATAAGCAGTTTTTGTTGGGATGTCTTGTGGCGCTCGGGATGAACGCTCAGGCGAAAGACTACAGTTACGAGACCGTTCCTGGAGACTTGACGAAAACGAGAATCTACACTCTCGACAACGGACTGAAGATTTATCTTTCTGTCAACAAGGAGAAACCGCGTATCCAGACTTATATCGCCGTGCGCACAGGATCGAAGAACGACCCTGCCGAGACCACGGGACTGGCACACTACCTGGAGCACCTGATGTTCAAGGGCTCACAGCAGTTTGGCACCATTGACCCCAAGGCCGAGGCTCCGCTGTTGGACGACATCGAGGCACGCTATGAGGCATACCGCCACATGACCGACCCCGAGGAGCGCCGACTGGCCTACCACGGGATAGACAGCGTCAGCCAGGTGGCAGCGCAGTACTTCATCCCCAATGAGTACGACAAGCTGATGGCAGCCATCGGCGCGCAGGGTACCAACGCCTTTACGTCGAACGATGTGACGTGCTATGTGGAGGACATCCCCTCCAACGAGATCGAGAACTGGGCCAAGATACAGGCCGACCGCTTCCAGAACATGGTCATCCGCGGTTTCCACACCGAGTTGGAGGCCGTCTATGAGGAGTACAACCTTTATCTGACCGATGACGGCGACAAGATATGGCAGGCTTTAGGCAAGAAGCTGACACCGACGCACCCCTATGGTACACAGACCACCATCGGTACGCAAGAGCACCTGAAGAACCCCAGCATCACCAATATCAAGAACTACTTCCGCAAGTGGTATGTGCCTAACAACGTGGCTATCTGTATGGCGGGAGACTTCGAACCGGACAAGGTGGTCGATATCATCGAGCGCTACTTTGGCCAGTGGAAGCCTGGGGCCGACGTCCGTCAGCCCGAGTTCCCCGCACAGCGTCTGCTGACAGCACCGTCAGACACCACCATCATCGGCCAGCAGGCTGATCAGGTATGGATGGGATGGCTGGCTCGTAAGGCCAGCGACCTGCAGTGCGACACCTTAGAGGTCATCGAAGACCTGCTGTCGAACGGCAAGGCAGGCATCTTCGATCTGAACCTCAACCAGGACATGAAGGTGCAAGTGGCACAGGCTGGTCTGCAGACACAGCAGGACTACTCGTCGTTCCTCATGATTGGACAGCCCAAGCCCGGACAATCGTTAGAGGAGGTGAAAGACCTCATGCTCGCTGAGTTAGACAACCTGAAGGCCGGACGCTTTGCCGACGACCTGCTGGAGTCGGTGGTCAACAACAAGAAACTCAACTACCAGCGCGCACTCGACAACAACCGCTGGCGCGTCAGCCAGCACATGAATGCCTTCATCAACGGTGAGTCGTGGCAGCAGTACACTGGCAAGATCAGCCGCATGGAGCGGATGACCAAGCAGCAGGTGGTCGACTTCGCACGCCGCTTCTTCGGCGACGGCTATGCCGTGGTCTACAAGAAGCAGGGCGTCGACACGCTGCAGAAGAAGATTGACAAGCCTGCCATCACGCCCATTCCCGCAAACCGCGACTTGGTGAGCCAGTTTGTCAAGGACATCCAGCAGTCACAGGTGGAGCCCATCCAGCCCCAGTTTGTCGATTACAGCCGCGACCTCACCGTCAGCAATGTGAAGAAGGGCCTGCCGCTTCTCTACAAGCAGAATACCGACGACGGACTCTTCACGCTGACCTTCCGCTATGAGTTCGGCCACGAGGACGACAACCGCTACGACATCGCTGCCAACTATCTGGACTATGTGGGCACCGACAAGCTGACGGCCGCACAGGTCAAGCAGCAGTTCTACAAGTTGGCATGCAACTACAGCGTCAACGTCAATGCCGACAACCTGAACGTGTCGCTTTCAGGACTCAGCGAGAACATGCCCCAGGCCCTGCAACTCTTAGAGAACGTGCTGCACAATGCCAAGGCCACGAAGGACACATACGACCAGTATGTGGACCTTGTGCTCAAGGGCCGTGCAGATGCCAAACTCGACCAGCGCACCTGCTTCGACTATCTCTACCACTATGCCGTCTATGGTCCTCACAACATGCGCCGAGGCGACATGACCGAGCAGCAGTTGCGTCAGGCCGACCCACAGCAGCTGCTGGGACTCTTAGGTGCTCTTAACGGTCTGAAACACAGCGTGCTGTACTATGGCCCGCTGTCGGAAAAGGAGCTCGCTACCGCTATTACCAAGTACCACCGCACACCCAAGGCTTTGGCCGACGTACCGCAGGGACAGCCCTATACCAAGCAGCTGACACCGCAGAACGAAGTCTGGCTGGCACCTTTCGACGCCAAGAACATCTATATGCGCATGTACCATAACGAAGGACGCTCGTTCAATCCCGACGAGGTGGCTACCATCCAGCTCTTCAACGAGTACTTCGGTGGCGGCATGAACGGCATCGTCTTCCAGGAGCTGCGCGAGGCCCGCGGACTGGCTTACAACGCCGGTGCTATCTATGCCCCCGTCAGCAAGAAGGACGAGAAGGAGAGCTTCATGACGCATATCATTACCCAGAACGACAAGATGATGGACTGCGTGCGACAGTTCCACCAGATACTCGATACCATTCCGCAGTCAGAGGCAGCCTTCAACATTGCCAAAGATGCAGTAATCAAGCAGTTAGCATCGCAGCGTACAACCAAGTTCGGCGTCATCAGTTCATACATCAACGCCCAGCGTCTCGGTCTGGACTACGATCTCAATGCCAAGCGCTACCGCGACATACAGCAGCTCAAGCTCAGCGACATCGTCAACTTCGAGCAGCAGCAGATGACGCACAAGACCTACCGCTATGCCATCTTAGGCGACGAGAAAGAGCTCGATATACCTGCGCTGGAGAAGATAGCACCTATCAAACGTCTGACCTTAGAGGAAGTCTTCGGTTACTAATGAGTCGCAACATGGTCGCAGGCACATAAGCCCCGCGACCAACGGTCTATCAACCTTTAGCTTAACCATTGGGCGGGGTAGCTTCGGCTGCCCTGCTTTTTTTGTAGCCGTTTTCGGTTGAAAAGTTTGGCATTCTCAAAGAATATGCTTACCTTTGCGCACATATATTAATAATAAGCAGATACAACTATGGCAAATGTAGTAGATTTCAAGTACGCCCCGATGTTCCAGTTGGGCGAGGACAAGACGGAGTACCGTCTGTTGACGAAGGATGGTGTCAGCACCGCCGAGTTTGAAGGCAAGCAGATCGTGAAGGTGTCGAAGGAGGCACTGACGCTGTTGGCCCAGCAGGCTTTCCACGATGTAGAGTTCATGCTGCGCCGCGAGCACAACCTGCAGGTGGCAGCCATCCTGAACGACCCAGAGGCTTCGGAGAACGATAAGTATGTGGCTCTGCAGTTCCTGCGCAATGCCGAAGTGGCTGCCCGCGGCATCCTGCCTTTCTGCCAGGATACGGGTACAGCCATCATCCACGGCGAGAAGGGTCAGCAGGTATGGACGGGCTTCGAGGACGAAGAGGCACTGAGCCGCGGTGTCTACAATACGTTTACGCAGGACAACCTGCGCTACTCGCAGAATGCACCGCTGAACATGTACGACGAGGTGAACACCCGCTGCAACCTGCCAGCACAGATAGACATTGAGGCCACCGAGGGTGCCGAATACCGCTTTGTCATGGTGGCTAAGGGTGGCGGCTCGGCCAATAAGACCTACTTCTACCCCATGACCAAGGCTACCATCCAAAACGAGGGTACACTGCTGCCCTTCCTGGTGGAGAAGATGAAGTCGTTAGGAACGGCAGCTTGCCCTCCCTACCACATTGCCTTCGTCATCGGTGGTACCAGTGCTGAAAAGAACCTGCTGACCGTCAAGCTGGCCAGCATCAAATACTACGACGGACTGCCCACGACGGGCGACGAGACGGGACGTGCCTTCCGCGACATCGAGCTGGAGCAGAAGCTGCTTGACGAGGCCCACAAGATTGGACTCGGCGCACAGTTTGGCGGCAAGGCCCTGGCCCACGACATCCGCGTCATCCGTCTGCCGCGCCACGGTGCCTCATGCCCCATCGGCATGGGCGTCAGCTGTTCTGCCGACCGCAACATCAAGGCCAAGATCAATGCCCAGGGTATCTGGTTGGAGAAGATGGATGCGAATCCCTCAGAACTCATTCCTGCCGAGTATGCCAAGGCCGGCGAGGGTCAGAATACCATCGAGATTGACTTGAACGAGGGCATCGATGCCGTCCGCAAAGAGCTGTCGAAGTATCCCGTATCTACCCGCGTCAACCTGAAGGGTACCATCATCGTAGCCCGCGACATCGCACACGCCAAGCTGAAGGCCCGTCTGGATGCCGGCGAGGGTATGCCTGAATACTTCAAGAAATATCCCGTGCTGTATGCCGGACCGGCCAAGACGCCCGAGGGCTATCCCTGCGGCTCGATGGGTCCCACGACGGCCAACCGCATGGACCCCTATGTCGACGAGTTCCAGTCGCTAGGTGCCTCGTTAGTGATGATTGCCAAGGGCAACCGCTCAGACGTGGTCACCGAGGCCTGCAAGAAGCATGGCGGCTTCTATCTGGGAACCATCGGCGGCGTCGCTGCCGTGCTCAGCCAGTCGAGCATCAAGAGCATTGAGTGCGTGGAGTATCCCGAACTGGGCATGGAGGCCATCTGGAAGATTGAGGTCGAGGACTTCCCCGCCTTCATCCTGGTCGACGACAAGGGCAACGACTTCTTCAAGCAGCTCAAACCGTGGGCTCCTTGTAAAGGATAACGGGAACGGGAACGAGAACGGGCTACGAGCTCCGCTCGCTTATACCTTTAGGTGTAAGAACGTTAATCTTAATGAGAAAGAAAACGAGAAAAGGAAACAAAAACAAAGATGAATTTGAAGATACGATTAGCCGTAGCGACTATTCTGATGACAATGCTCCCCCTGTGCTCCATGGCACAGGAGGAGTTGTCGTTCAGACGCGGTAACTGCTTACCGGACTTGGACGAGAACGGAAATGAAAACGTTAACGGGTCACACCGGGCATCACGCAGACTGTCGCCAACTAATACAAACTGGGATGCCAACAAGACCTACAAGCAGTTGGTGGTGCTGTTTGAATTCACCGACACGCTGTTCCATCGGGAGGATGCCCGCGCAACCTATGACAAGTTTTTCAACGAGCCAGGCTATAATGAAGGACAGGGAGCAGGCTGCGTGGCTGACTACTTCCGCGACCAGTCCAGCGGACTGTTGAACCTCAGCTTCGATGTCTATGGTCCCGTCAAGGTAAACCAGAAGGCGCAGCCGTACGATAACCCCACTGAGAAGACGCGCAATTTCGGTAAAGACATGATGGGGCAGGCTCTCAAGCAAGTGCTTCAGGACAACCCCACTGTGGACTACTCGCAGTATGACTGGGACAGCGACGGTACCATCGAACAAGTGGTATTTGTCTATGCAGGTCCTGGCGGCAACAAGAAGACTCAGTTGAGCTACGGCCACATCTGGCCTAACACCGGCTCCATGACGCAGCAGATGACACCTGACGGCAAGAAAATCAGCAACTATACCTGTAGCGCTGAGCTATGGCTGGCGGGGAATAAAGACCTCCGTTCATGCGGTATTGGCACCATCTGCCATGAGTTCAGTCACTGTTTAGGACTGCCAGACATCTATCCCGTAGGCAACGGCTATCCCTATAGTGCTGTCGATGAGTGGGACCTGATGGACGGCGGCAACTTCACAAACTTTGGCTGGTGTCCTCCTAATTATTCACCATTAGAGAAGATGCTTTTAGGCTGGCTGGCACCTGTCGAACTGACAGAGGCTACGTCGGTGACGGCGCTTCAACCTGTCGCTGAAGGCGGCACGGCTTATCAGGTCAAGCATACTGCCAACGAGTACCTGCTGTTGGAGAACCGCCAATGGAACGGCTGGGACAAGGGACTGCCCGGCAAGGGACTGGTTGTCTATCAGGTGGACTATTCTGCATCAAAATGGAGCAGCAATAGTGTCAACAGCTTTGTCGATGAAAATAAATTCCTCTATAGAATCGCTCATGCTGACAATCTGAACTATACAGCATGGGCAAATCTCGCAAAAAGCAGGGGGGTAAAATATCAAAGCCAACTTTACAAGAACAGTACCGACCGTCTGAACAGTATGTTGCTCAGCACTTCGTCCTATCCATGGGCTACCGACTCCACTACCTTTGTCAACAGTGAACTGACGGACACCTCTGTCCCGGCGACCATCATGCACAATAACAACAGTGCCGGTGTGAAACTGTTAGGCAAGCCCATCACGAATATCCAGATGTCGGAAGACGGCCTGGTGTCGTTCGACTTCATGGGAGGCACGACGGGGATAAGGAGCGTTAACGGGAACGGGGACGTTAACGGGAACGGGAACGGGAACTATTCTGTCTATGACCTGAGCGGGCGATTGGTGTATAACGGGAACCGCATTGGGGTCTATATGGTTCGTGACAAGAACGGAAAAGTAAGAAAGGTAGTATCGCGTGGTACTCGCTAAGAGGAACATATTATCCCTACTACTGTTGCTCGCCGTGCTGACGGTGTCAGCAACAGAGCCTGTACGTCCGCTGTGTTCCAGCGGGCGGCATCCGCGCCATGCCTCCCTGCTGTCAAAGCGTGCGGCTGGTACTTCCCAGCGCAATGCCTATGTCGGCGAAAAACGCCAACTGGTGTTATTGGCCAATTTCAGCGACCGGCCCTTCATGGATGAAGACCCGCTGACACTATGGACCCGCATCTTCAACGAGGAGAACCTGACAGAACCTCCCTTCTATGGTTCCGTCCGTGACTATTTCCTCGCTCAGAGCTATGGTAACTTCGACCTTTCCTTCGACTTGTATCTGATAACCCCGTCCCAAGAGCATGCGGCCTATAGAAGTGGCTACATACAAGGGAGTCCCGACGATACTGGCTCGGGACTGTTGCTGACGGAAATGCTTGATGCCGTCAAAGACGACATCCCAGACTGGTCCGTCTACGACTGGGATGGCGACGGCTATATTGAGCAGGTCATCATCCTGTATGCAGGAAAAGGGCAGAACGACACCGGTGATGACTCTGCTATATGGCCGCACCAGTGGCGACTGAGCGAACAGTCAGAACCTCCATTTAATCGCGAATGGGGACATCCCTACATCGTCGTCAGCGGCGAGAAGGAATACAGTGTCGACATTTATGGTGCATTCCCCGAACTCAACAAGGAGGGGAACTACGGCACTTTCGGTACTATATGCCATGAGTACACCCATTGTCTGGGACTGCCCGACTTCTATTACGGCTCGTCGACAAAAGTGGTAGGAGCCTGGGATCTTATGGACTCTGGCAATTATAATATGGACGGGTACTGTCCACCAGGCTATTCAGCCCACGAACGAATGCTGTTAGGATGGCTTGACGTAACAGAACTGACAGAACCCATATCCATCACGGACATGCCGGCATTGGCAGAGCAGGGCGAGGCCTATCTGATTCGCAACGATGGTGCTCCCAACGAATACTATATCATCGAAAACCGTCAGCCAATAGGCTGGGATGTGTCGCTGCCCAGCAGCGGTGTCCTGATATTCCACATCGACTACGACGAGAACGTGTGGCGTTATGGCCTTCCTAACTCCAGCAGCTTGAAGCGCTATACGCTGTTTCCCGCCAACAATCAGGCATTTGCAAACGCGACATACTGGAAAGACTGGGCCTATCCTTACAATGGGAACGACGCGCTGACCAACGAGTCGAAACCTGCCGCTAAGTTGAACAACGAGAACACGGACGGTACCAAGCTGATGTCGAAGCCTGTGACTGGCATTGCCATCCATGACGGACTGGCGTCGTTCGACTTCATGGGTGGTACGACGGGGATTGAAAACGTTAACGTTAACGTTAACGGGAACGATAACGGGAACGGGAACGGGAACGTTAACAGGAACGGGAACGTTAACGGGAGCCTGGCTCAAGCCGTCTATGATATGAGCGGACGGTTGGTGTATAACGGGAAGTGCCGTGGTGTCTATATGGTACGTGACAGGAACGGAAAAGTCAAAAAGGTAATTTTACGTTAAGACAAACATGCAGAAAAGAAAGATATACAACGTCGCTGGACATCGCTTTGCCGTCATTAATGCCGACGAGGCCCTGCTGCAACAGATGACACAATATGCCCCCTTCGAGGAAACTACTGCCGACGAAGCTGACGGCGCCCCCTTTGTCTTCAGTCTCACGGTAGCTGGCGGAGAAGCATTCCCCGACGTGGCACTGACCGTGGACACCACCCAGGATGATGAGGGTTCACAGATTGTGGCAGGTCATATCGATGACGGCCGCTCTTACTTTGAGTTTCAGCTCTTTGGCGACCGCTCGGCACGTTTGCTGGCGGACAACAGCTATCAGTCGGCCATGATATGGTTAGAGAAGCACGAACTCTATGGCATTAATAATGCAATGATGGTGCTTTACGCCTTGGCTACCGCTAACAAGGGCACTGCCCTCTTCCACTCCGCCGTGGTCGGTCGTGGCGGCTACGGCTATATGTTCTTAGGCAAGAGCGGCACGGGCAAGAGCACCCATGCCAGCCTCTGGCGTCGCTATTTAGACGGTACGGAACTTCTGAACGACGACAATCCCGTGGTGCGCGTCTTCCCCGACGAGGTACGTGTCTACGGCTCACCATGGAGCGGGAAGACACCTTGCTACCGCAACAAGAGCCTGCCCCTTGGCGGCATCGTACAACTCAGTCAGGCCCCTTACAACAAGATACGGCGACTGCGCAGCATCGAGGCATACGCCGTGCTGATTCCCAGCATCTCCGGCAAGCGCTGGGACAAGACTGTCGCCGACGGACTGCACGAGACGGAGAATGCCCTGGCAGGCCGTGTCCGCGTCTGGCATTTAGAGTGCCTGCCCGACGAAGCCGCCGCCGTGTTGAGCAGCTCCACCATTGAACGGGAACGATAACGGGAACGGGAACGAAAACGAAATAACGAAAATCAACAAAGTGTCTGACAACGAAATCATAGAGAGTGCCATAGCGCTGGTTGACGATGGTGTCAACGTCACCTTTCCTGTCAAGGGATGGAGCATGCTGCCGTTCATCATCGGAGGCCGTGAAAGCGTCATCCTGATGAAGCCTGACAGCGTGGCTGTCGGTGACGTGGTGCTGGCATGGGTCGAGGGCTGCCGCTATGTGGTACACCGCATCATCCGTATCGACGGTGACCGCGTGACACTGATGGGCGACGGCAATCTGGTAGGCGTGGAGCACTGCCTGCAACGTGATGTCAAAGCGCGCATCGACTATGTCGTCGATGCCCAGGGGCGCAAGCACTATATATATAATAGGTGGCGCACGCTGGCCTCCCACCTGTGGTGGCGACTGCGGCCCATCAGACGATATTTGTTGTTTATCTATAGGAAAGTAAAAGGAATCAAACGTATATGAAGATTAAGAAAGGATTTGTGCTGCGCAATGTGTGCGGCGAACAGGTGATTATGGGCGAAGGGCTCGATGCCATCGACTTCGGCCGTCTGCTGTGCCTGAACGAGACAGCGGCGTGGCTGTGGCAACAGGCCGAGAAGATGAGCGAGTTCACCGTTGACCAACTCACAGAAGCATTGTGCGAGGAGTATGACGTAACGGCAGAACAGGCCCGCGAAGACGTGGCTGCCATGCTCAGCGAGTGGCAGAAAGTTGGCGTTATTGAACGATAACGGGAACGGGAACGATAACGGGAACGGGAACGAAAACGGGAACGAAAACGGGTATTATGAAGTATGCTTGTTGGCTTTGGCGTCACACTCGCGGCATCCGCCTGAATTCGGCGTTGCGCATCGTGGTGGGCATCACTCAGGTGGTGCTCGGCCTGATGATGGTGTGGCTCAGCAAGCGCTTCATTGACGAAACCATCCGCACAGGCACTGATGCTGACATCGTGCAGATGATTATCCTGCTGGTGTCTGTCGTCTTTGCCGGTATCCTGCTGCGCCAGCTCTTCTTCTACCTGACAGTGACGGCAGGCATACGGCAAACCAACACCCTGCGCCTGCAGGTGTTCAGCCAGATGTTCTCGCGCCAGCTCTACGACGACCACGAGATGCACTCTGGAGACATCACGTCGCGACTGACTAAGGACATCGACACCGTCAGCAACGCTACCACCTCGGTATTGCCGCAGATGATCATCACCACCCTGCAGCTCATAGGAGCCTTCCTGCTGATGCGGTGGTTCGATGAATGGTTAGCATGGGCCTTGCTGCTGCTGACCCCTGTAGCCTTGGTGTTTGGCAAACTCATTGCCCACAAACTGCGTCAGATGACCCTCGACATCCGCAATGACGAGAGCCGCATCCAGATGCAAGTACAGGAGGGCATGGAGCATAATGCCATCCTGCGGTCGTTAGGCAGCGAACAATGGGTGACAGGCCGTTTGGACAACATGCAGCAGCGGCTCAAGGGTAACGTCATGCGCCGTACCCGTTTCACGGTGCTGACACGCATCATCTTAGGCAGTGCCTTCGGACTGGGCTATATGATGGCTTTCGTGTGGGGCGGCATCGGACTGCGTAACGGTACCATCACTTTTGGCGTCATGACCTCGTTCCTTCAGTTGGTGGGTATGATACAAAACCCCATCCTTTCGCTACTGAACATGATACCGGGACTCATCCATGCCACGGCCAGTATCGACCGTTTGAAGGAGTTGGATGACAACGTCAACGAAAACGAAAACGATAACGGGAACGATAACGGGAACGGGCAAGGTTCAAAGTTCATGGGTTCTCTTGGTGCCCGCTTTGACGACATCACTTTCCGTTATGCCACGGGTGACCGCGAGGTGCTGTCGCATTTCACCCATGACTTCCAGCCTGGTTCCAAGACGGCACTCATGGGACCGACGGGTATCGGAAAGACGACGCTGTTCCGTCTGCTGCTGGGCTTCATCGTTCCCAAAGAGGGCCGCGTGTTGCTCTACGATGCCCATAGCGAGGAACCCGTCAGCGATGCCACCCGCATCCATTTCGTCTTTGTGCCTCAGGGCAATACGCTGATGAGCGGCACAATCCGTTATAACTTGCAATTAGCATGTCCCAAAGCTACCGATGACCAACTGCTCGACGCGCTTCATACCGCCTGTGCCGACTTTGTCCTCGACCTGCCTGACGGACTTGACACTGAACTGGGAGAGCGCGGCAGCGGCCTCAGCGAAGGACAGGCACAGCGCATTGCCATTGCCCGTGGTCTGCTGCGCCCGGGAAGCATCCTGCTGCTCGACGAAATCAGTGCGTCACTGGACGAACAAACCGAGCGCGAACTCTTCACCCGCCTCTTTGCCGCCCGCCCCGACAAGACGATGCTGTTCATCACCCATCGTCCTGCCGTTGCCGAGCTGTGCACCAGCATCGTTCGCCTCTGAAAAGTTATCCTTTTACCCTTTTTACCTTTTTACTTTTTTACCTTTTCCTAATTCCTAAACACCAGTCCGTCGCCAAACTCATCAATGATGATAGGCTTCGTGCGGTCTATCTGGTCAGCAAGTATCTTGCGTGACAAGTCGTTGAGCACCAGCGTCTGGATAGCACGCTTGACGGGACGGGCACCGAAGTCGGGGTCGTAGCCCTCCTGTGCCAGGAAGCTGACAGCCTGGTCGGTCACCTCCAGACGGATACCCTGCGGTTCCAGCATGTCGGTCACCTTCTTCATCTGCAGGCGCACCACATCGGCTATCTGCTGCTGTGTGAGCTGCTGGAAGGTGATAATCTCATCGATGCGGTTCAGGAACTCCGGGCGCATCGTCATCTTCAGCTGTTCACGCGTGGCGTTAGACGTCATGATGATGATGGTGTTCTTGAAGTTGGCCGTACGGCCCTTATTATCCGTCAGACGTCCGTCATCCAGCACCTGTAACAGGATGTTGAAGACATCCGGATGCGCCTTTTCTATCTCGTCAAAGAGCAACACCTGATACGGCTTGCGGCGCACGGCCTCCGTCAACTGGCCGCCCTCGTCGTAGCCGACATAGCCCGGAGGCGCTCCGATAAGTCGGCTGACGGTATGCTTCTCCTGATACTCCGACATGTCGATACGCGTCATCATCTGCTCGTCGTTGAACAGATACTCTGCCAGTGCCTTGGCCAATTCCGTCTTACCGACACCCGTGGTGCCGAGGAAGATGAACGAGGCGATGGGTCGCTTCGGGTCCTGCAGGCCGGCACGCGAGCGGCGCACGGCATCCGACACCGCCGTGATGGCTTCGTCCTGTCCAATGACACGGTGGTGCAGTTCCTCCTCTAAGTGCAACAGCTTCTCGCGCTCGCTCTGCAGCATGCGGGTGACGGGGATGCCCGTCCAGCGGCTCACCACTTCGGCAATGTCGTCGGCAGTGACCTCTTCGCGCACCAATCTGCCAGCGGCAGAACTGCTAGACTCACTATCCAGCTGGGCTTGGATGGACTTGATGTCGTCCTCCAGAGCCTTCAGCTTGGAGTAGCGGATTTCAGCCACCTTGCCGTAGTCGCCCTCACGCTCGGCACGCTCAGCCTCTATGCGCAGGGTCTCCATCTGTTGCTTGTCCTGCTGAATCTGGTTGATGAGCTGGCGCTCACCTTCCCACTTGGCACGGAACTGCTGCTCCTGTTCGCGGAGGTCGGCGATTTCCTTGTCGAGTTGGGAGAGCTTATCCCCAGCGGCAGAACCGCTGGGCACAGAAACCTCTCGCCTGATGCTCTCGCGCTCGATTTCGAGCTGAGCCAGACGGCGCATGATTTCGTCCAGTTCCTCAGGCACGCTGTCACGCTCCATGCGCAGCTTGGCAGCAGCCTCGTCCATCAGGTCAATGGCCTTGTCTGGCAGGAAGCGCTCGCTGATGTAGCGCTCTGACAGCTGCACGGCAGCGATACAGGCATCGTCCTGGATACGCACCTTATGGTGGTTCTCATAGCGTTCCTTCAGTCCACGCAGGATGCTGATGGCACTCAGCTCGTCGGGCTCGTCGACCATGACGGTCTGGAAGCGGCGCTCCAGGGCCTTGTCCTTCTCGAAGTACTTCTGGTACTCGTTCAGCGTCGTGGCACCGATGGCACGCAGTTCGCCACGGGCCAGTGCAGGTTTCAGGATGTTGGCGGCATCCATGGCCCCCTCACCGCCACCGGCACCCACCAGTGTGTGTATCTCGTCGATGAACAGGATGATACGCCCATCGGCTTTCGTCACCTCGTTGATGACGCTCTTCAGGCGCTCCTCGAACTCACCCTTGTACTTGGCACCAGCTACCAGGGCACCCATGTCAAGCGAGTAGAGTTGCTTGTCCTTCAGGTTTTCCGGCACGTCGCCACGTACGATACGTCCTGCCAGTCCTTCGACGATGGCCGTCTTACCCGTACCCGGCTCACCGATGAGTATCGGGTTGTTCTTCGTGCGGCGGCTCAAGATCTGCAGCACACGACGAATCTCATCGTCACGGCCAATGACGGGGTCGAGCTTACCATGACGGGCCAGCTGCACCAGGTTCTTGGCGTACTTCTCCAACGACTGGTAGTTGTCGTCGGCACTCTGCGACTGCACCTTCTGCCCCTGTCGCAGTTCCTGGATGGCACTGCGCAGGTCCTTCTCCGTGATACCGGCATCCTTCATGATGCGGCCTGCCGTGGCACCGTCAGTCAGCAGGGCCAGCAACAGCGGCTCCACGCTGACGAACTCGTCGCCCTGCTTTTGGGCATAGTCCTGTGCTTTCAGCAGCACCTTATTCGTGTCGCCCGACAGATACGGCTGTCCGCCACTGACGCGTGGCAGGTGTTGCAACTCGCTCTGTACGAGCATATCAATCTGCTGGCTGTTCACGCCTAACTTCTGGAACAGGAAGTTCGTAATATCCCTGCCCTTGTTCATCACACCTGCCAACAGGTGTACGGGCTCTATCATCTGCTGCCCGCCTCGCTGTGCAGTGTTGACGGCCTCTTGTACCGCCTCCTGCGCCTTGATGGTAAACTTGTCTAATGTCATAGTTTGTCCTCCTATTATTTTTAATTAATCTACTTACATGCGGACAAACCTTGTGCCGAAACACCGAAAACCGACAAAATGGCGGAATAGACTGCCGTTTTGTCGGTCTTCGTTTCCGTTATCGTTTTCGTCCTAATCTTGATAGTACACCTTCTTGACGCGCCCCGAGACGCTGGTCAGCACCTCGTAGGGGATAGTGCCGAGCACGTCGCTGAGGACGGTGACGGGCAGGTGCTCGCCAAAGATTTCCACGCTGTCGCCCTCACGCACATCGGGGATGTCGGTGACGTCAATCATGGCGACATCCATACAGATGTTACCCACGTATTGCGCCTTCTGACCATTCACCAAACAGTAGCAGGCACCGCGTCCCAGTCGGCGATTCAGTCCGTCGGCATAGCCTATGGGGATGGCGGCAATGAGTGAGTCACGCGTCAGAATGCCCTTGCGGCTGTAGCCCACGGTTTCCTCCTTCGGCACATGGCGCAGCTGAAGAATGGTGGTTTTCAGCGTCGATACCGTCGACAGCATGCGGTTGTCCCTGGGGTCAACACCATAGAGCCCCAGTCCCAGACGGCACATGTCGAGCTGGCGCTCGGGGAAGTGCTCGATGGCGGCGCTGTTGTCCATGTGGCGCAGAATCCTATGGCTGAAGGCACTCTGCAGCTGGCGGCTGGCCTTGTCGAACTTCTCGAACTGCATGGCAGAGAAGCGGTCGAAGTCGTCGCTGTCGGAGCCCACGAAATGGCTGAACACGGAGCGTGGAATGATGGCCGTCTGCGACTTCAGGCGACGGATGACCTCGTCGATGTCCTTTTCAGGGTCGAAGCCTAAGCGGTGCATGCCCGTATCGAGTTTGATGTGTACGGGCCATCCCGTGATACCCTGCTGCTCAGCGGCATGGATGAGGGCATCCATCAGTCGGAAGGAGTACACCTCAGGTTCCAGGTCGTAGTCAAACATGGTCTTGAAGGCCGTCATCTCAGGGTTCATGATCATGATGTTCTGCGTGATGCCGTTGCGGCGCAGCGTCACACCTTCGTCAGCCACAGCCACAGCCAGGAAGTCGACGCGGTGGTCCTGCAGTGTCTTGGCTACCTCGACGGCACCAGCTCCGTAGGCATCGGCCTTGACCATGCACACCAGCTTTGTCTCAGGCTTCAGGAACGAGCGGTAGTAGTTCAAGTTGCTGACCACGGCATTGAGGTTCACCTCCAAGATGGTCTCGTGTACCTTCTGCTCCAAGAGTTCCGTGATGCGGTCGAAGCCGAAAATGCGCGCCCCCTTGATGAGGATGACCTCGTCGTGCAACGAGCGGAACAGGTCGCTATGTACAAACTGGTCCACATCGGCGAAAAACCACTTGTCTTCCACCTTGATCTTATCAGCCTGTGTCGGCAGTGCCTGTCCGATACCGATGAAGCGGGTGACACCACGCTGTTCGCACAGACGCCCTACCTCGCCATAGAGCTCATCGTCGCTCATGCCACTCTGGAAGATGTCACTGAGGATCAGCGTAAGCTTAGGACCATTGACGTCAGACTGGCCGCGGCGGGCCATGAAGTCTAAGGCGATGTCGAGCGAGTTGATGTCGCTATTGTACGAGTCGTTGATGAGTGTACAGCCGTGCTGGCCCTCCTTCACCTCCAGTCGCATGGCCACGGGTTCCAGCTTTGCCATGCGCTCTGCCAACTGCTCAGGGGTGACACCTAAATAGAGGGCGACGGCGGCACAGGCATACGAGCACTGCAGCGATGCCTCGTCGGTGAAGGGCAGCGGATATTTGCCTGCCATCTCGTCGCGGCGCCAGCCAATCTTCTTGCCTGTAAAGCCTGAGCGGCGGATGCAGCGGCTCACCAGGTCGTCGTCGGCATTGTAGACAATGACCTTGGCATCCTGAAACAGGCGCAGCTTCTCCATACATTTCTCCTCCATCGAGCGGAAATTCTGCTGATGGGCAGCACCCAGCGACGTCATCACGCCGATGGTGGGCTGGATGATGTCGCGCAAGGCTTCCATCTCGCCCAACTGACTGATGCCTGCCTCGAAGATGCCCACCTGGGTCTGCTCGTTGAGCAGCCAGACGCTCAGGGGTACGCCAATCTGCGAGTTATAGCTCTTGGGCGAACGGGTGACGGTCATCGACGGCGACAGCAGCTGGTAGAGCCACTCCTTGACCATCGTCTTGCCGTTGGAGCCCGTGATGCCTATAATGGGGATGTCAAACTCGTCGCGGTGGCGTTCTGCCAGGCGCTGCAGCGCTGCCAATGGCGAGGGCACGACGAGGAAGTTAGCGTCAGACCATTTTAGAATGGAAGAATTGGAGGATTGAAGAATTGAAGTCAACCACTCTCCATTAACCACGAAGTTCCTGACGCCGCGGCGGTATAGGTCTTCTATGTATTGATGGCCGTCGTTGCGCTGGGTCTTCAGCGCAAAGAACAGGGTTTCTTCGGGGAAGCACAGCGAGCGGCTGTCGGTCAGCAGCCACCTGATTTCCGCATCAGCCGTACCGATGCGCCGTGCACCAATAAGTGTCGTAATCTTTTCTATAGAATAGTTCATCTCATAAGTACTTTAACTGGTTTGTATTTCTTTCGCAGGTCGTCGACCTGTTGCATAGTTTTCTGCATCAGAGCTTTGTAGTCCTCTGAGTCTGGATTGAAGGGGCGGTGAGCCAGTATCTGCTTCAGGGGGCGCCACTCGTCAAGGAAGGTCTTGGCGGCAGCCGAGAAACAGCTATCAACGAGGCGTTCCCACACGTAGTCAACGGCCTGCTGCGAGGGGTGCAGCATGTCGGGGGCATAGAAGCGGTAGTCACGCAACTCGTCCGTCAGGATTTCGTAGGCGGGGAAGTAGTAGCATGAATCTGCCTTCAGGCGGTCGATGGCCAGCAGCAGGGTGGCTTTCGAGAGCTGGCTCTCATGGTAGCCGTACTTGCGGTAGCGGATAGGACTGACGGTCAGCACCACCCGTACATCAGGATTTCGCTGACGTAACACATCGACAGTCTTCTGCAGATAAGTCACACAGGCTTCAATGGGGAGCTGTTCTTCCTGAAAAAGGTTTTGCGGACGCTTCTCGCAGTTGTCCACAATCTCGCCAGTCTCCTTCAGACGATAGACGTGGTTGGTACCCAGCGTGAGGAAGACGGTCTGAGGCACCTCACAGGGGGACAGACCCCATGTGCGGTTTTCCTCACAGAGGGTCTGTCCCCCTGTGAGATTGGGGTCGGCGAAATAGCGTTCAACGGTGTGCAGGATGCTGGCGGGGTTATACATGGTGCCGTAGGGGTTCACCGCCACGGGGAAGCCGTTTTTCTGAAAGCGCTGCCCTATCTCGTTGGCAAAGCACGACCCCACGAAAAGCATCTTTTCACAGGGCTGTATCTCAAAGCCAGGCTTAGGTATATCAACTATCGTCCGAAAATTCATTTTATTCACATCAGCCGCCTACGGCGGTGCCCGTTAATTTTCAATTTTCCTACGAGCTTTGCTCGCTTATACCTTTAGGTGTAAGAATTTTCAATTATCAATTAGGGCGAAGCCCGCCATCAGCTCCTACTCACCTGCAGTCCTTTCTTCGACAGCGTCATGTCCACGAAGCGGGCATTGGCATTGGGGTGCAGGACGTTCAGCGTCTGACGGATGCGAGCGGCAGCCTCAGGGTCTTTCGCCACCATGTAGAGATAGCCGCCACCACCGGCACCAGGCAGCTTATAGCCCAGGCAGAAGTCGTCCACCAGACTGGTGATGTGGCGCACGGCATCGGGATTCGTGCCGCTGTCAATGAGCTGGTTCTGCTGCCACGTCTTGCCGATGAGCCTTCCCATCTCTTGGAAGTCCTGCCGCTGGATGGCCTCGTACATGTCCTGTGCATGGGCTTTCATGGCCCGCAGCTGGTGCAGTTCGCCACCATGGTTGAGGAACATGCGGCGCACAATTTCAGCCAGGATGGTTTTGGCAGTACGGGTGATGCCCGTATAGTACAACAGGTGACACGGCACATATTCAGGCTGCGTGAAGACATCGTCGGGCAGCCAGCGCACCAGCGGTGTCTGGTCGAAGCCACGCTGCGTTTCCAACAGCTTCACACCACCTAAGACACCACCAAACTGATCCTGCCAACCACCGCCGGTGGTCAACAACTGTTCGAGTACGAGTGTGCGCTTGCCTATCTCGTTCTTGTCCCAGCCCAGTCCGCAGAAGTCGTTCACGGCTCCCAACACCGTCGATGCCAGGATGCTGCTGGTACCCAGTCCGCTGCCAGCAGGGATGGCCGACAGCAGCGTCAACTCGATGCCACAGCCAAAAGCCTCTAACTGCGAGCGCAGCGAGGGGAACGCCCCCTCGGAGAATCCTGGCAGGAAACCTGCCAGTGTCAGGGCAGCCTTGGGTATGGAGAATGGCGAGCCGACCTTGTTGTAGGCAGCCAGCTGGTCGTAGGTCTCAATGACCTCCATGGCGCCGAGGTCGATGCTGCGCAACACGATATGGGGTGTCTGACAGGGTTTGACGTAGGTCTGCAGGGGCGGCTGGCCGTTCAGCTCGATGGCGATATTGACCACGCTGCCGCCTTCCATCAGACAGTAGGGTGGCGTGTCCGTCCACCCGCCAGCCAAGTCGATGCGCACTGGCGAGCGCCCCCACACAATCTGGTCGTGACAGACGGAGAGGCGTGGCGCACTCTTGGTCGTCAACTGCGAACGGAGGACACCGTTACGCAGCAGGTCAAAGGCGCGTTCGTTGTCGCCACGGAACATGGCATCGTGGATGCGCGTCATCAGCGGTGCCGTGTCAGGGACGGCAGGGGGCAGCGGCAGCTGCAGCTCGCGGAACTCACGGGCAGCGTCGTCAAGGTCCAGCTGGTAGAACACGCTGTGCTCCCAGTTGTGGGCCAAGGCAGGCCAGTTCTGACGCCTGAACGCCCGTCGCTGGGCAAAGAGCCGTCGCAGGTTGGCACGCTCTGCCACCTCGTTGCTGTTGACGGCATCGTCTATGTGATAGCGGCGCACCTCGTAGTCATTGTCGCCCACAGGCACCACGTCGATGCACTCGCCAGGCTCCAGGCGGATGTCCCAGTCGTTCTCAGGCACACCCGTCACCACGTTGTCGCAGGTCAGCTGCCAGCGCGGCCCGATGTAGCTGTTCTCTATCCAGATGTTGCGGTTCTCGGCAGTGAACGGATAGTGGCACACGGCATTCTGCGTGAAAATGCTGGGCTGCGGCTTGCGGTCGTGGTGCATGATGTCGCGCTGGTCGTTGACGACACTCTGGATGGCCACCGTCGACGAAATCATCTCCCGCGAGGTGCCGAAATGGTAGAACTCGCCACCCGGCAGCGGCACAACAGCCACCGTGAGCTCGCGCAGTTCGGGGTCGTCAATGGTGGGTTCGGTACCTAAGGCACAGCCGAACTCGCTATAGAGGTCATAGGGTTTGAGCGGGGGTTCGGGGGTTCGGGGGTACGAAGGGTCTGCACCGCTACGCTTCATCAGCAGCTCGACGGCACGGTCGCTGAGCATCCAGATGCCGATGTCCGTCAGGTAGAAGTGGTCTTTCAACAGCTCCGACAGCCGCCCCACCGAGGGTTTCTGCAGCATCATCTTCAGCACGCCGGGATGACGGCGGTCACTGACGAAGACACCATGATCCTTGGCGATGGAGGCATCGAGCCACAAGCCGTAGCACACCACGTCGGCATTAGGAATCTGCCCGATGCGCTCTGCTGCACGGATATACACGTCGCCGCTGACTATCATCGTATGGAGGCGCGAAGGGGCCTGCTGCATGATGCGCTCATAAAGCGGCAGCTGCAGGTCGAGTAGCGTCTGCGAAAGGCGCTGGCCGCGCTCCCAGCGGAACACGGGGACAGGTGTCAGTACCTTGCCGCTGACGGCATAGGCAGGCAGACGGCGGCTCTGACCGCCGGCATGCAGCATGATGCGCTTCTCGGCAGCCAACCAGCGGGAAAAAGATTCGTCAGTGTCTGAGGCTGCGTATGCCTGCTGCAACAGCCATGCAGTTCCCCCACCAGAACCTAACCGATGGCCAACGGGGTCACAGGAACAAAAATACTCATCACGCGAAAGTCCCGTCACCTCATGGAAACTATCCACAAGATTGGGCGGCACAGATAGCAACTTTTTCATTTCACTTTTTTGATTCTGCCTGCAAAAATACGAAATTTAAGTAAAAAGGAAAAGTGAATAGTGAAAAATTTGCTACCGCCATGAAATATTTTTCAATTTTTCCTACGAGCTTTGCTCGCTTATACCTTTAGGTGTAAGAATTTTCAATTTTCAATTTATTTCGTAACTTCTATGTTGCAAACCAAATAATTGGTCTGTCTTTTAGCATTGTTTAATCGTTTTATTATTGTTTTTACTTTATTTTAGGGATATATTGCCAATAAAT
>Ga0247608_10000113_pt1 | contig 157815 bp, 119 predicted proteins | sample 176DNAGHGlowgp2_FD_193490 | JGI IMG/M metagenome (GOLD analysis project Ga0247608, IMG submission 193490) | Sheep rumen microbial communities from Palmerston North, Manawatu-Wanganui, New Zealand - 1766 DNA GHGlow gp2 | ecosystem: Host-associated > Mammals > Digestive system > Stomach > Rumen...
TACGAGCCTCCGTCGTCGCTCGGCAATAATCAAGCAAGCTTGTTACTGCTCTCGCTCCTAGGAGCCTTGTACAATATAATATCTTCCGATTCTTTTGTTCTGTATATATAATACGGTATAAAGAATCATCAACTGGCCGAGTTTCTCTTCTTCTTTTCAGAATGACGGTTCGTACTTGTTTCTCTTGTACTACAATTTCTGTCTATGGAATTATGTCAAAGAACTTGATGCAGAAGAGGGACTTCCGAAGGTCTCAGAGACCCGTTACCCTCATTTGCGGCTGCAAAGGTACAACATTTCCGCAAACCGCCAAAACTTTACATGACTTTTTTTGAAAATAATTTGAAAATACACAAATCCTATACATTATATTATATATTATTAACCGAAGTTTCTGAAGTTGACGGAGTTAGAGAAGTTATCGCTTCGCTCGTCCATTCGGACAGGAGTTAAAGACGATTGTTATACACGTGCAATGGTGACGTCTTACACGTGTCCGTTGGTGGTTGACAGTCAACAACGAAAACCAAAACAACTTTCAACTGTCAACTCTCAACTGTCAACTGGTAACCTATGTAAAGCAAGAGTTGGCCTAAATAATAGGGAACCATAATAGACAGGACAGAATGTGGAATTTTCTCCACAAAAAGGTGTATGCCCAGTATGAAATCAGAGATGACAAAGAGTAGGGCGCCAATAATCAGAAAGACATTTCTGTGACGCAGAGCCGAATAGCACATCCCCAACAGCAAAACGGCATAGACGGCTATTCCATAAGCAATAGTACGCTCCTCTACTTTGGGAAAAATCCAGACCATTGCCATCCCGTAAAATATAACCACGAAACACAGAAGAAGAATCCTTACAGATTGGGGCCATGTTTTCTTGGGCGGATATAAGAGACAGAAGATAACAATATATGCAATCTGGGCAAGGGCAAAGAATCCTATCTGAGGGATAAGCTCGTTCTTCCATCCCATCACATCACCACAGAAGGAAAAAAGAAGGGCCATCGACAAAGCCCATTGCCTTTGGAACAAGGCGCAAAGCGTGAGCCAGGCAAGGGGGAAAATCATTCGGGCAGGAAATGGTATGGGTAGAAAGTCAAGTACAGCCAGAATGAGAAAAACGCTAATAACGACAATATTCTTAGTTATATTCTTCATATCGTTAGAAAGTCTGTTTATATCTGCCACAAAAATACGAAAAATAATCAAACTGCCAGAAAAAATCTACGGAATCTATTAACAAACACGCAGCTTAATGCAAAAAAAACAAGGAAAATTTGGTACTACGGCAAAGAAGCTTTACTTTTGTTGGAAATATAACTAAATTTAATAAAAAAAGAAAAAACATGAAAGATTTTTTTAAGTATGTATGTGCGACGATTGTCGGCATAATCCTGACAAGCATCATTATGTCTGTCATCTGTATCGTTACCATGGCTGGCATGATGGCTAGTGAAAACATGGGTCAACCCGTTAAGGACAACTCCGTTTTGCGTATAAAACTGCAGGGAACCATATCCGAAAAGGGTGGTGAGCAGAATCCCCTTATTACACTTATGGGTGACGAAATGGAGGAGATTGCCCTTGACAAGACCCTGGATGGTCTGAAGAAAGCTGCCAAGAACGACAAGGTAAAAGGTATTTACCTGGAAGGCGGTATTCTATCTTCTACTCCTGCCGAGTTGGAAGAGTTGCGTCAGGGACTGGTTGAGTTCAAGAAGAGCGGCAAGTGGATTGTAGCATACGCCGACCAGTACACACGCGGCGCCTACTATCTCTGCTCAACAGCCGACAAGGTATATATGAACCCCATAGGTATGCTTGACTGGAGTGGTATGGCAAGTCAGCCTATATTCTACAAAGGCCTGTTGGAGAAAGTCGGCATAAAGATGCAAGTATTCAAGGTAGGTACTTACAAGAGCGCCGTTGAGCCATATATCTGCGACCAGATGAGTGATGCCAACCGCGAGCAGGTTACCAGTTTCCTGGGTAGCATCTGGGGGAATTTTTTGAAAGATGTGGCCAAGAGCCGTAAGATGGAAGTGGAAGCGCTGAATGCCTTGGCTGACAGCCTTTCTCCTCTTTCTCCTGCAGAAGCTTTTGTTAAAAACGGTTTGGTTGACAAACTGTGCTATAAGAGCGAGGTAAAGGAAGCTTTGAAGAAACGTCTGGACTTAAAGGAGGACGACAAGCTTACCTTCACAACACTGAACGATGTAGCCAATGCAGAGGACCTAAACGAGAAGGTTGACGATGAGATTGCCATTTACTACGCTTACGGTGAAATCACCGACGACCGCACTGCCGGTTTCAATCAGGAGCACGTTATCACCTCCAAGGAAATGTCTTATGATTTGCAGAAACTGGCAAATAACAAGGACGTAAAGGCTGTGGTTATTCGCGTCAACAGTCCTGGCGGTTCTGCATACGCCAGCGAGCAGATATGGCACGAAATAGAGTTGCTTAAGGCCAAGAAACCCGTTGTTGTAAGTATGGGCGGTATGGCTGCCAGCGGTGGTTACTACATCAGTTGCGGTGCCAACAAGATTTTTGCTGAGCCCACCACCCTTACCGGTAGCATCGGAATTTTCGGTATGTTCCCCGATCCAAGCGAACTGCTGACAAAGAAACTGGGTCTTTCATTTGATGTAGTAAAGACCAACGCCCTGAGTGACTTCGGTGCAACGGGTCGTCCCCTCAACGAGACTGAATGCAATCTGTTACAGGCATACATTAACCAAGGTTATGAGCTCTTCACCGGAAGAGTGGCCAAAGGCAGAGCTATGGCACAGGACAGCGTAAAGAATATTGCTGAAGGCAGAGTATGGACCGGTGAGCAAGCCCTGAAGATTGGTTTGGTTGACCAACTGGGTAATCTGGACGATGCCGTGAAGGCTGCTGCCAAGATTGCTAAAGTGGAGAAATATACCACTGCTCAGTATCCCGATGCCAAGCCTTGGTATGCAGGCTTACTGGACAAGAGCACCAACGACTACATGGAAAGTCACATTCGTGCGCTGTTGGGTGATGAATACTACAGTGCATTCGGGCTGATTCGCAACCTCAAGAATCAGGACCCCATACAGGCACGCATTCCCTTTGATCCGAACATTAGATAGTTGACAGTTGAGAGTTGAGAGTTGAAAGTGAAGCGTGAAGAACGCCGAAGGGGTCGCGAGCTAAAGCGAGAACGAAGTGGCAATTTGCTACCACAATGTTCAATAATTTTCAACTGTCACCAGTCAACTGTGACCTTCGGTCGAGCCTGCTCACGCTCGGAAATGCTTAAACACGTTTATCATTGCTCTCACTCAATCGCAGCCTTCACCTGTCAACTATCACCTGTCAACTGTCACCTGTCAACTATCAACTAATAAAGATGGAAGGAAGCCACATCAAAATAAACAATTGGTTAGTACCTCTGAGCTGGCTCTACGGAATCGGCTCAGATGTACGCAACTTGCTCTTTGATATGGGAATCCTTGCATCAAAATCGTATGACATTCCTATTATCAGTGTCGGCAACCTGACGGTAGGCGGTACAGGCAAGACTCCCCATATAGAGTATCTTATCCGGTTACTGTCGAAGAATTACAAAGTTGCAGTATTGAGCAGGGGATATAAAAGAAAGAGCAGCGGGTATGTGTTGGCTCAACCGGACTCACCGATGAAAATGATTGGCGATGAGCCTTGGCAGATAAAACAGAAATTCCCTGAAACATACGTAGCGGTTGACAATGACCGCAGACATGGTATCGAGAAACTGACGACTGACAAGGAGACACGTGACGTTCAGGTGATTCTGCTGGACGATGCCTTTCAGCACCGTTATGTTGTACCGAAACTGAACATTCTGCTGATAGACTATCACCGCATGATAACGGAAGACCGTCTTCTACCGGCAGGCCGGCTAAGAGAGCGGGCATCCAACAGAATCAGGGCCAACATGGTCATTATAACAAAATGTCCTCGTGACCTGACGCCAATAGGATATCGTGTTGTACAACAGGCCTTGCACCTTAAGCCCTTCCAAAGTCTTTTCTTCAGCACATTCAAGTACGGAAACCTGAGAAAGCTTTTTGGTGATGGAGAGATACCCTTGGAACAGTTGCGCAAGGAAAATATGCACGTTTTACTGGTAACCGGCATAGGAAATCCGGAACAGATGGAACAGGATATGAGAAAGTTTGCACAATATGTAACTCATCTCGTTTACGCTGACCACCACTATTTCACAGCCAGGGATGCCAAGGAAATAAACCGTGCGGCACAGAAGATGCCAAAGCCTATGATAGTTGTCACCACAGAGAAAGATGCAGCCCGACTCAGGAACCTGAAAGGATTGGACAATGCTGTTTACGACAACACGTATGTATTCCCCATAGAAATTGAAATCTTGAAAAATAAAGAAGCTATACTAAACGAACAAATCATAAACTATGTACAAAAAGATTCTTGAAACCGCAGCATGGATAAAAGAGAGAATGCCCAACAAGCCTCTTACCGCCATAATTCTTGGTACAGGTCTGGGGCGTTTGTCTGAGAAAATAGATAAGGCACTATGCATACCCTATAGTTCTATCCCCAACTTCCCTGTGTCCACCGTGGAAGGACACAGCGGTCAACTTATCTTTGGTAAATTGGGAGGTAAGGACATTATGGCAATGGATGGGCGTTTCCATTATTATGAAGGTTACAACATGAAAGAAGTCACCTTCCCCATCAGGGTTATGTACGAACTGGGCATCAAGACGTTGTTTGTCAGCAATGCTGCCGGCGGCACGAATCCCAGTTTCCGCATTGGTGACATTATGATTATCATAGATCATATTAATTACATGCCAGAGAATCCGCTGCACGGTCCTAACATACCCACCGGTCCACGCTTCCCCGATATGGGCGAGGTTTACGATCCTGAATTGGTAGATCTTGCAGATGCCATCGCCGCTGAGAATAAAATCAAGTTAAAGCATGGAGTTTATCTGGCAACACAGGGTCCCACCTATGAGACTCCTTCTGAATACAGAATGTTCGCTCACTGGGGAGCTGATGCAGTAGGCATGAGTACAGTTCCCGAAGTAATTGTCGCTCACCACTGCGGTATGCGTTGCTTTGGTGTCAGCATCATCACAGACCTGGGCGTCAACGGCAAGATAATAAAGGTTACCCACGAGGATGTACAGAAAGCAGCGAATGAGGCTCAGCCCAGAATGGCTGCTTTGATGGAGGAGATGATCAGACGCTCTTGAGCGCTATCGATAATTGAAAGCGGAAAGTGGGAAGTTGAGAGTTTATAGTCAGTTAAATAGTAGATAGAAGAAAGTGTGAAGAAAGAATCATATTAAACTCTAAACTCATAAACTGACTCTAAACTATAAACATTAAACTATAAACTATTTGATAATTGGAAATAGCTGAATTAGGTGAGTTCGGATTAATAAGACGACTCACAGAGGGATTGAAAATAGAGAATCCCACAACCTCGAAAGGCGTGGGAGACGATTGTGCTGTTCTGTTACCCACAGCAGGTACACAGACATTGGTAACCACCGACCTGTTGATGGAAGGTGTTCACTTTGACTTGACCTACTTTCCCCTGAAGCATCTGGGCTATAAAGCAGTGACGGCCAACCTGAGTGACATCTATGCCATGAACGGCACACCCAGACAGATAACTGTCAGCCTGGCTATTAGCAAAAAATTTACCGTAGAAGACATCGAGGAACTCTATAGCGGTATGAAGTTGGCCTGCGAGAAACATCATGTTGACATCATAGGCGGAGATACTACCAGTAGCCTTACTGGATTAGCCATCAGCATTACCGCCTTGGGTGAAGCATTACCCCAAGATATCGTTTACCGTAATGGTGCCAAAGAAACCGACCTTATTTGCGTCAGTGGCAACCTGGGCGCCTCATATATGGGCCTGCAATTGCTGGAACGTGAAAAGATAGTATATAACAATCAAAAAAGAGAGTTGCAAGAGAAGATCGAGAAAGCAAAAGCCAAGGGCAACGACAAAGAACTCTCAACTCTCAACTCTCAACTCTCAACTATTGCTACGCCCGATTTCTCCGGTTATGAATACTTGTTGGAAAGACAACTGAAGCCGGAAGCCCGCAGAGACATCATAGAAGCTTTGGCAAAGGCCAATATACATCCTACCAGCATGATGGATATCAGCGACGGATTGAGCAGCGAGTTAATGCATATATGCTCACAGAGCAAGGTAGGCTGCAGGATTTACGAAGACCGCATCCCCCTTGACTATCAGACTGCAGCGATGGCAGAAGAGATGAACCTAAACGTCACCACCTGTGCCCTGAACGGAGGTGAAGATTATGAGTTACTTTTTACCGTTCCTCTTTCTCAGAACGATGCCGTTAATGAGTTAGAAGATATAAGGGTAATAGGATATATCACAAAGGAGAGTTTAGGCAGGGTTCTCATCTGCAGAGACAGTAGTGAATTTGAGTTAAAAGCGCAAGGCTGGAATCCTCTCCAATAATTTCTATCTTTTTATTTGGAGATTTGACCAAAAAGCACTACCTTTGCACTGCTTTCTGAAGAAAAACTCATGGTGCCATAGCTCAGTTGGTAGAGCAAAGGACTGAAAATCCTTGTGTCCCCGGTTCGATTCCTGGTGGCACCACACAAAAAAACATCAGCGTTGGCTGATGTTTTTTTTACTCTCAATTTTCAAGGAAGAACAGGCTGACGCCAAAGACAGAGATAATGGCTCCAATGACAGCGCGCCAGGTAATCTTCTCGTGGAAAAGCCAATACGACGGGAGCAGGATTATGATGGGCGTCATTGCCATCAGAGTGGATGCGATGCCTGCGGCTGTGTACTGAACAGCCATCAGAGAAAAGCCTACACCCACGAAGGGGCCAAAGATAGTTGTAGCTGTAGCTACGGACAAGCCTTTCTTATCGTGAAAAACAGAACGAAGAGAAACCTCTCCACATCCCCCGCCAAGAGAAGGGGCCTTTTTTTTACGAAGACTTAACAACAAAGAGAAGCCTATGACACCGGCTATGCAACGATAGAAGTTGGCACTGAAAGGAACAAGCCACGCGGGCATTCCGTCTGTCACTTGGAAATGGTCCATACCTATTTTGCTGAGCACCAATCCTATTCCCTGACACATAGCAGCGCCAATGGCAAAAAGCACGCCATTAAGCGGCAGGCGAAGCGATACTTTATGATGCTCTCCCCTACCAAGGACAGAGATTCCGATGCCAAAGAGTGTTACCAACATGGCTACGATACTCATCTTTGTCATCTGCTGTCCTAATGTTACCCATGCCATCAATGCAGCAGAAAGCGGAGCCAACGTCATGAACAACTGGCCGAAACGAGAACCAATGATGATGTAGCATTGGAACAGGCAGAAGTCACCTATCACATATCCCACGACTCCCGAAAGCAGCATCCACCCGACGGCTTCATTCGATGCACCGGACGGTAGCATTCTACCTGTGACGAAGCCAAACAGAAACAGAGAGAATAGTAGTGCCAGTGACATACGTAGCACGTTCAGCGTCAGATTACCCAACCGCTTACTGCCAAATTCACTCAGCAGGGCAGTCGCCGTCCACGAGAATGCCACACCTATGGAAATAAGTTCACCTAAATAAGTCATGAGAATTGAGAATTGAGAATTGAGAATTGAGAGTTGAGAGTTGAAAATTGAGAATTGAGAATTGAGAGTTGAAAATTGAGAGTTGAAAATTGAGAATTGAGAGTTGAAAATTGAGAATTGAGAATTGAGAATTGAGAGTTGAAAATTGAGAATTGAGAATTGAAACTGGGAGATGGTTAGAATTCAAGATATGGTTGGAGTTTCTCGATCTTAAGTGGGGTAAAGCCTTCTAAGCCCTTTAAATCCTCTATACCTTTTATATTACCAAACGCCTTACGATACTCCACCATGGCACGAGCCTGATAGAAAGAGATATAAGGATGGTTCATCAGGCGTTGCAAAGACAGTTTGTTCACGTTCAGTTTTCTTGTAGGAACATCAGGAGAAACCCAGACCCATTGCAACACAGAATCGGGCAATTCGCAGGCCTCCATTACTTGTTCCGCATTCTGGAAACCTCCCAATTTCCTTCGGTACTCCACAATCTTATTTGCCCTGTATGTGCCGATTCCAGGAATACGCATCAGTTCAGTAGTATCTGCCTTGTTGATGTCAACCTGCGTGACCGTCTCGAACTTACGAGAATGTATTGCTACAGAATCCGTTTGCTGAGCAATGACCGGTTCCTTGGAAGCGTGGACCTGTGAAGCACGTTGTTCTGAGAAAGAAGAACGTTTCTCGCTCTCGTCAATATACTGAAACTGACGCGCTATCCTTACCTGAGGGCCCAGCCGTTCCCATAACTCGTAGGTCATGCCAGGTAATCTTTTGAACTCCTCTGGTGTATGATACCTGCCGTTTTTAGCTCTGTACTTATATATGGCACGTACCTGCCAAGGAGCCAAGCCTAATTTCAACAGCATGGTACTATCAGCTGTATTTGGGTCGAAAGGAAAAGTCTCGACATTCTCTACTGGTACGGCATAGCTGAGAGACCGAGAAGAAGTTCCGGACTTTTTAGTATCAAATGATAAAGGCTTTTCCTCCTTACGAGGTTCTGAAGTATCTTTTGGATTATGCCAAGACCAGATAAAAGCCCCAATGACAACAATGATAATAATCCACTCCAAAAAGAGAAGCCCTCTGCGAGCCGAATTTGAAAGGAATGGTAATCGACGGTTCATCCTAATAGCTCGTTAATAAAGATGAGCGCTATGGCAATGGGCACCACATAGCGGATAAGGAACACATAGACACGGAACAAACGGAAGGGAACTGTCCCCCCATTAGTAAGCTCATTGTAAACAAGTTTTCTATCCAGATACCAGCCCGTAAAGAGGCAGATGATAAGTCCGCCTGCAGGCATAATAATCTTAGAGGCACAGAAATCGAAGAGGCCAAAGATGGTGAGGCCGCAAACAGTGAAATCACTCAGCACGCCAAAGGACAGACAGCATAACACACCTAATGCCATACAGCTGACAGAAACCAGCGTAGAGGCTTTCTTTCTGGGCATACCAAGAGACTCTATGACGTATGCTGTTACCGATTCGTGCAATGACATTGCACTGGTCAGTGCTGCCAAAAGCAAGAGCAGATAGAACAGGCCAGAGAAAAGGTAACCTAACAATGGAACGCTGTGAAAAGCAATATTAAAAACGTGCGGAAGGGTTACAAACACCAATCCGGGACCCTCGTCAGGGTTCACATTGGGAACACTGAAAACGGCAGGGAAGATAATGAAGCCACTCAGGATAGCCACAAACGTATCAATAGAGCAGACACTGAAAGCAGTTTTAACCAACTTGGTATCCGGTGTAAAATAAGAAGCATAGGTACAAAGACAACCCATGGCAAGACTCAAAGAGAAGAAAGCCTGCCCCATGGCACTCAGCACCACGCTGGCAGTTACCTTGCTGAAATCAGGTTTTAACAGGAAGCGTAATCCTGTTCCTGCACCCGGCATTCCAAATGAGCAAACCACCAGTATTACTATGATGAGCAGTAGCATGGGCATCATGATCTTCGAGAAACGCTCGATACCCGACTGTACCCCACGAGCAATCACTAAATGCGTCATAAGCATAAAGAAAACGGCATATAACAAAGGGACATAGGGGTCAGAAACAAAAGAAGAAAAACAGGCAGAATAGTCCTGGTTCTCCAGAAAGCTTCCTTTCAGCGACTGCACCAGATAGTAAAGTGTCCATCCGCTGATAATAGTGTAATAAGACAGGATAAGGAAAGCCACAAAGACGCCTGCCACTCCTTCTATACGCCACCATTTGCCAGGTGCCAACTTAGAGAATGCAGTAATGGTATTGGCGTGCGTGTGCCTTCCTATGAGAAACTCGCTCATCATAACAGGGACACCAACGGCCAAGACGCATAACAGATAGATAAGAATAAAAGCAGCTCCTCCGTTGTTACCTACCTCGGTAGGGAAACGCCATACGTTTCCTAATCCTACAGCACTACCGGCAGCAGCCAGTACAACGCCTAATTTACTGGTAAAATTTACTCTATTGTCCTTTTCTTTCATATTCTTTTTTTTAAGAGTTATCGCGGCTAAATCCGCTAAGACGTCATAGAATTGAGAATTGAAACTTCGTTTCGAGCCTGCTACGCCATGGCAAAGCTGATGCAAGCATCGCTATGCTCATTTGGCTTAAACGCAGCCTTGAGAATTGAAAATAGAGAATTGTTTTCGTTTTCGTTTTCGTTAACTCTCAACTATCGTCTTTAACTTCTTTAACTCCTTTAACTTCTTTAACTCCTCTAACTCCTCTAACTTCTTTAACTCCTCTAACTTCTTTAACTCCTCTAACTTCTTTAACTCCTCTAACTTCTTTAACTCCTAAAAGTAATTCTCAATTCTCAATTCTCAATTTTCAATTCTCAATTAGCTTCACCACCTGATTCAGGAACACCATCCCGACTCCTATGGGAGCTATCCATCGGATGAGGAAGATGAGCGCCCTTAGCCCTCTAACCTTGAGCGTCCCGTTATTCGTAAGTTCATCTGTCAACAGTTTACGTTCCAGGACCCATCCGGCAAACAACGAAATGAAGATGCCGCCAATGGGCATAATGAACATGGCAGTAGCAAAGTCGAACCAGTCAAAGATTGTCTTTCCAGCCAGCGTATAATCTTTCCACGGACCAAACGATAGCGAACAGGCAGCTCCCAGAACCAGATAAACCAAGGTTACCGCTGTTGCAGCACGTTTACGTGTCAGATTATAGTGTTCGCTCACATAAGACGTACATATTTCATGCATGGATATGCTACTGGTTAGGGCTGCCAACAAAAGCAGCAGGTAGAACAGCGTAGAGAATATGTAGCCCAACAAAGGCATTTGCGAGAAAGCACTGCTGAACACATGGGGTAATGTTATGAACACCAGCCCCGCACCGGCATCGGCCTGCACACCCTCTACGCTGAATACTGCCGGGAATATGATAAAGCCGCTCATGATGGCCACCAAGGTATCAATGGTACACACATGGACAGCGGACCCCACAAGGTTCATGTTCTTATTAAAATAAGAAGCGTAGGTTGCCAGACAACCTATTCCCACACTTAATGAGAAGAAAGCCTGTCCCATGGCACTCAGGATTACATCAGGGGTAACCTTAGTAAAATCCGGTTGCAAAAGGAAACGGAGTCCGTCTGCCGAGCCTGACATACTAAGGGAACAACCCACCAGAACGACTATAATCAGCAGCAGCAAGGGCATCATCAACTTAGAATATCGCTCTATTCCACCTCTTATACCACGTATTACCACCAGATGGGTAAGTAGCAAAAAGAGAGCCATATAGAACATCGGACTCCAAGTATCCGAAACAAAAGCGTTGAAAGTTTGGGCCGGGTCAGTCCCACTGATACGATACACAAAAGCATCTACCGTATATTTCAGGGTCCATCCTGCCACCACGCTATAGAAAGAGAGCACCAGGAATCCGGCTAACACACCCATTAAACCTATTATCATCCACCATTTTTCAGGAGCCAGCCTACGAAAAGCATGGACAATATTTGTTCCCGATGAGCGGCCGATAACAAACTCGCTGACCATAACAGGCATTGCCAAAAACAGTACAAAGACTATGTAAACCAGAATAAAGGCCGCCCCACCGTTCTGTCCCACCTCGGTAGGAAAACGCCAGATATTGCCTAAGCCGACGGCACTTCCTGCTGATGCCATGACAACTCCAAACCTGCTTCCAAAACGACCTCTGTTATTCATCCTTTTAAAAAAAACTGATAATTGGCGCAAAAATCGCACAAAAGTACAAAGATTTTTATAACTTTGCAACAAAAATATGTGATTATACTTTCAAAATGGAAACAAACTATATGAAAACCTATCCACTCTCAATTTCTACAGCATGTGTTATTATCTGTCTGTCATTGTGTCCTTTTCAGGAGTTACCCAAGGTTGATGTACCTTTTGCCGATAAATGGACGCACATGGTGATGTACGGAGTATTCTGTCTGATTATCTGGTTTGAGTACCTGAGATCACACCATCGTATTCAAACAGGCAAGATTACTTTATACGGATGGTTATGCCCCATTGTCATGAGCGGTCTGTTGGAATTGGCGCAAGAATATCTGACCACCTGCCGTAGCGGAGAATGGATGGACCTGTTGGCCAATGCCATAGGAGCCACGATTGCTTACCTGCTTGGTTGGATCGTGCTAAGAAAAATCGTTTCTCCTAAAACCGTTGCTTCCCTTCTGTTCCTTCTGTTTGCACTGCCCACACTGGCCCAGGAAGGCTACCCGGCCAACTATGCCCGCGGTCCCCGTTTCAAAGCCCTTATCTATTATAGTAATAATGTGGAGTCTGCCCACAAGGAGTTTGCTGAGCAAGCCTTGAAGTTCTTCCATAAGCTTTCCTACGGTGAAGGATTCCTGTACGACAAGACCACCGACCTTTCCCAATATACCGACGAGCAGTTGGCTGAATACGACGTACAGATATGGCTCAACAATTCCGTTCACGGAGAGAAGGAGCGTAAGGCCTTTGAACGCTACATGGAGAATGGCGGCGGATGGATTGGTTTCCATGCAGCAGCATATAACGACAAGAATACCCGATGGCCCTGGTTTGTCAATTTCCTGGGTGGAGGTGTTTTCTACTGCAACAACTGGCCTCCTCAACCAGCATTAGTAGTGACAGATACCGATCAGCACACGGTTACCAAAAGTCTGCCACGCGAGTTTGTCATACCTTCCAGCGAGTGGTATCAGTGGAATCCCAGTCCCCGAAAGAACCCCGATGTAGAGGTGCTGTTGAGCATCTCGCCCAAGAACTATCCTCTTGGCATTAAGGATGTTGTGAAGTTTGGAGATTTTCCCATTGTCTGGACCAACAAGAAATACCGTATGGTATATCTGAATGGCGGTCACGGAGACGAATGCTTCACCGATGCGACCACCAATCTGCTATACGTAAACGTCTTCCGTTGGGTAGTGAGCACATCACCCAAGGGGAATCCGTTTGAGAAGTAAGAACGTTCCCTCAACCTCCCCACAACTTGTAGGGATTCTTACGCATGTGGGAGTTGTAGTAACGACGGTCGCCTGTTACCTCTTTGCCAATAAAGGCAGGTTTACTGAAAGCCTCATCTTCGGAACCTAACTCTATCTCAGCCATAATCAGGCCTTCGTTGTCTCCGTGGAACTCATCCACCTCCCATGTATGGATGCCATCATCAGCCTTCACCAGATAACGTGTTTTGTCTATGATACCAGGCTCGCATATTTGCATCAGGTCCTGGGCATCTTGTAAAGGTATCTCCCTTTCAAACTCATAACGGGAAAGGCCAGCCTTTCCACTGGGACCTTTGATAGTAAGATAGCCCTTATCATCACGAATACGGACACGCACAGTGCGTCCGTTTCCCGATGCGATATACCCTTGTTGTATATGCGTATGATTATAAGACTGGCTCTTGAACTCTCCAACAACCAGAAACTTCCTTTCTATTTCGAAATGCATTATTCTATATATTCTAGAAGTTAACGCTTTCGTTATCGTTATCGTTGACGTTAACGTTTTACTCAAAGAGAAGAGCCGCTCCCGCAAAGATGAGAATAAACATCACAATCAGTGCAATTGCAACGTATGCAACGACTCTCTTACCATTAGCAGCAACTCTCTTAGAGATCTTCTCTGAATTCTTATTCTTTTTCATTGTTATTATATTTTTAAAGTTATTATTATATTACGAAGTTACCGGGCTTTCGCCATAGGAGTTAACGGGCTTTCAGCCCTCCGAAGTTATCGCTTCGCTCGTCCATTCGGACAGGAGTTAAAGACGATAGTTGAGAGTTAACGAAAACGAAAACTCTATTAAGCAATTAAGCTATTAAGCTCTTTTCGCTAACCGCTAACCGAAACTTTCAATTCTCAACTTTCAATTCTCAACTCTCAATTCTCAACTCTCAATTCTCAACTTTCAATTTTCAACTTTCAATTCTCAACTCTCTCCTCCCCCAAACTCCATGAGGTAAGCCTTGATAAAGGCGTCTATCTTGCCATCCATCACACCACCTACATCGCTGGTCTGATAATTGGTACGGTGATCCTTCACGCGGCGGTCATCAAAGACGTAGCTACGAATCTGGCTTCCCCACTCTATCTTCTTCTTGCCTGCTTCCACCTTAGCCTGCTCCTCCATACGGTGCTTCATTTCCTTATCGTAAAGCATGGAGCGGAGGATACGCATGGCATTCTCCTTGTTCTTAGGCTGGTCACGGGTCTCGGTATTCTCAATGAGGATTTCCTCCTCCTCACCTGTATAAGGGTCCTTGTACTGGTAACGAAGACGGACGCCCGACTCCACTTTATTTACATTCTGTCCTCCTGCACCACTACTGCGGAAAGTATCCCACGAGATACGGGCCGGTTCAATGTTCACCTCGATGGTATCATCCACCAAAGGCGTAACGAAGACACTTGAGAAACTGGTCATACGTTTACCCTGTGCATTATAGGGAGAGACACGTACCAAACGATGCACGCCGTTCTCGCTCTTCAGGTAACCGTAGGCATACTCGCCCTGAATTTCCAACGTACAAGTCTTGATACCTGCATCATCACCGTCTATTAGGTTACTCACAACGCACTTGTAGCCATTGTTTTCTGCCCAGCGCATATACATACGCATCAGCATCTGGGCCCAGTCCTGTGCTTCTGTTCCACCGGCTCCCGAGTTAATCTTCAGCACGGCATCCATCGCATCACCCTCTCCACGAAGCATATTCTTCAGTTCAAGGTCTTCTATAGCTTTGATGGCACGGGCATAGAGGTCGTCCACCTCTTCTTCTGTCACCAGTTCTTCTTTATAGAAATCGAAAGCAGTTTCCAGTTCATCGGCGAGGGTTTTCACCTCCTCGTATCCTTTTATCCACTTTTCCAATCCTTTCACCAGCTTCATCTGCGCCTCGGCACGTTTCTGGTCATCCCAGAATTCAGGAGCCTGCGTTCTAAGCTGTTCCTCTTCGTACTGCATCCGCTTGGCGTCTATATCCAAATAGCGGTTCAATTGTTCAGTACGTTCTTTTACCTCTTTTAATTGATCTGTTGTTATCATTTTATATTAGTTGATAGTTGAGAGGTGACAGGTGATAGTTTATCTTCCTTCAACTTCTTTATTATTGTCGTTAACATTTTTATTATTTCAGCACAGTCGTTATTAAGCGAATCATATGCAGAATCATCTAAATAATTTGTCTCATGGAGCAAATCCAACCAATACTCCGTTTCGTCAGCTTCTTTGAGCGCTATGTTAAGTTTGTTAAGGAAATCCATTCGCGATTGGGCGTTTTTGGATTCTCTAGTATTAGCCCCAATACTTGTTCCACAACGAAGCAATTGTCTGGACATTATTGTTTCCTTTTTCTGCTCTGTTAGGTACTTATAACATCCTATAATGCGTATAGCATAATCCCTACTTTTTTTTCCAACAATACTTTTTGCCATAATTATCAACTGTCAACTCTCAATTCTCAATTCTCAATTCTCAACTCTCAATTCTCAATTCTCAACTCTCCTCGTACATCTTATCTATTTGTTCTTTATAGCGTTCGTTGATAACGGGGCGCTTCACCTTTAGGGTATTGGTCATTTCACCACGTTCCAGGCTGAAAGGTTCGGGCAGCAAGGTAATGCGTTTTACCTGTTCGTAATAAGCAAGGTCCTGCTGCATAGTTTCCAAACGGTCGAGGATAAACTGCACCACCTGTTTGTTCTGACAGAGATCTGCCCTGTCCTGATATTCTATATTATGACTCTGGGCATACTGTTCCAGCAATTTATACTCCGGAATCACTAATGCCGAGACGAACTTCTTCTGTTCTGCGATAATCACGACCTGGTCAATATAACGGTCTACACACAGTCTGGCTTCCAACATCTGGGGAGCGATGTACTTACCGTTACTGGTCTTGAAGAGATCTTTTATACGGTCAGTCAGGAAGAGTTCCCCATTTTTCATGTAACCGGCATCTCCCGTATGGAACCATCCTTCGTTATCGATGACCAGACCTGTAACCTCGGCCTTCCTGTAGTAACCTCTCGTGATGGTATCTCCCTTCAAGAGAATCTCATTATTCTCTCCGAACTTCAACTGTACGCCGTCCAACAGGCGACCTACAGAGCCCATGCTTATGGTCCGGTTCCATCTGTCAGCAGATACCGTAGCTGTACTCTCCGTAAGACCGTAGCCTATAATCATCATGATACCTGCAGAATGGACAAATTCCTCCACCTCCTTGGATATAGCTGCGCCTGCCGTAGGGAAGAAGTTATGCCGTTCCAGGCCGAGGGTCTTCAACAACAGGGCAATCACTGTCTTCTCGTAGAAGAGGTATTGCATCTTAAGTGCCAAAGGAGGAAGGATACCTCGCATCTTATAATTGACGTTATACTCTCGGCCCACACGCAGCGCATCCTCCAGCATTTTACGCTGAATGGGACTGCTGGTATTCATCTTCTCCTGTACACCGGCATACACCTTCTCCCAGAAACGGGGCACAGCACACATACAGGTAGGATGCACCTCACGTAAGCTCTGCAGAATCTCCGTCGGTCGGAGATTTACTGCCAGCGTACAACCGGTGGCAATACAGAGGTAGGACCATCCGCGTTCAAAGACATGCGTAAAGGGCAGGAAATTCATCACCAAGTCTGCATCGCTCAGATTGAGTACACCATCATGAGCGCGAATAGCTGCATTATACATGCGGTGTGTAAGCATAACACCCTTGCTCAGACCCGTTGTACCACTTGTATAGAGGATATTAGCCAGATCATCCTGATCAAGTTCCGCTGTACGTTGTTCTATTTCTTCCTGGTGCTTGAGGGAATCTCCCAAGGCCAGGAACTCGTCGAAATACATGCTCACCTTGTCCTGCTCATCCTTCTTGACAGAGCGGTCAAAGATAATCAGTCCGCAAACACAATTCTCTATCTTCAGCACCCGGTAAGCAGTATCGTACTGGTACTGTTCACCCACAAAGATATAGCGAACCTTGGCATCGCTGACCATGTATTTCACCTGTGTCTCGCTGCTGGTAGCATAGAAGGGGATGGTAACGGCGCGGATGGCATAGGCGCCAAAGTCCACATACATACACTCCGGCATATTCTGCGAGAAGACAGCCAAGTTCTCCTGAACACCAATGCCCAGTTCCATCAATGCGCTGCTAACCTTATGAACAGTCTCCGAGAAAGTATTCCACGAGATGTCCTTCCACTTATTCTCCGTGTAGTCTTTATATTTCATGGCAGTCCGGCTACCATATCTCTTAGCCTGACTGTGAATAAGAGTTGATAAAGGACTATTGTTTTGCATTTGGTTTCTTTATTATTTTAACTACAAAGGTAACATCTTTTAAGATAAAAGCCAAATAAATTTGGTGTTTTTGAAAATACAACGTAACTTTGAGATTAAAAAATCCCGAACTTACTACGTCTCGGCATAAAAAAGATTAAAATCTTTTGTTCTGCTCTCGACTTTTCGTAACTTTGGGAATGAAAATCTCAAGAAGGATGAGTACAGAAGCATTAACAAAACAGGCAATTGAAGTTTTAAGTCGTCTTATTTCGATTCCGCGAACGAGCAGAAACGAGGCTGAGGCCTCCGCTTTTCTGAAGTCTGTTATGGAGCAGGAATACAAACTGCCCACACAGGCCGACGGCTGTAACCTGTGGTCTATAGCTCCTGATTACGACCCTAACCGTCCCACCCTTCTGCTGAATGCCCATATAGATACCGTAAAACCTGTGGATGCGTGGACCCGTGATCCTTTCTGTCCCGTGATAGAGGATGACAAGCTTTATGGTCTGGGCAGTAACGATGACGGCGCCAGCCTGGTTTCCCTGCTTCAGGTATTCCGAGTTCTCCGTCAGCAACAGCGTCCCTATAACCTTATATATTTAGTCAGTGCCGAGGAAGAGGTAAGTGGCAAGAACGGCATAGAACATGTGCTACCCCTGCTGCCCCACATAGACATTGCTCTGGTGGGTGAGCCAACAGGCATGCAACCCGCCTTAGCAGAGAAGGGACTGATGGTATTAGATGTCACAGCACACGGAAAAGCCGGACATGCAGCCCGCAACGAAGGTGACAATGCCATCTACCGGGCCATAAAAGACATTCAGTGGTTCCAGACCTATAAATGGGAAAAGGAATCTGAGTTACTGGGCCCCGTAAAGATGTCCGTCACCATCATCAATGCAGGTACACAGCATAATGTCGTTCCCGACAAGTGTACCTTTACCGTAGATGTGCGGTCCAACGAACTGTACACTAACCAAGAACTGTACGAACAGATTTGCCAACATGTGGAAAGCGATGTGCAGGCACGTTCCTTCCGTCTGAACCCCTCCAGCATAGAGGTCACCCATCCTTTGGTACAACGGATTATCCAATTGGGAGGCAAGCCATTTGGCTCTCCCACCCTCAGCGATCAAGCACTGATGCCCTTCCCCAGCCTGAAGATGGGACCAGGGCAGAGTTCACGTAGCCATACGGCAGATGAATACATCGAAGTAAAGGAAATAGAAGAGGCGATAGCGTTTTATCTTTCCATTTTTCGAGATAACGATATTACGTTATAACGTTATACCGCCCCAACTGGCAACTATCTCCCTATCCAGGATTCAGGATTTAGTTTTGCGGTTTCCTTGCGTAGCTGGAAGTGAAGGACACACTTACCTGTGCCATCGTCAGCAACAGTACCGATAATATCCTTAGCATTCACCTTCTGTCCCTTTGCAACCGTTACCGAAGAAAGGTTACAATAGACGGATATATAGCTACCGTGACGAATAAGCACATTGCGTGAACCGCCAAACTGGAAGACAGCCGTCACCTCACCGGCAAAGATAGAACGGGCACGGGCACCTGGACGTCCCACATAGTTGGTTCCCTTATTCTCCAACTGCACATTCCTCAGTCCTGGAACATTATAGGTACCAAAGCGGTTGCCAACCATATACTGACCAGTAATAGGAACGGGCAGACGGCCACGGTTCTGTTCAAAGGTACCGTTCAGCTGGCGATCCTCGGCTGTTAGCCAGGTAGTCGGTTTGACGGGTGTAGGCTTACTGTTAGATTTGGTTGCGGGAGCAGCCTTACCACCAGCCTTCTTACGAGCAGCCTCTGCAGCTGCCTTCTTGCGTGCTGCCTCTGCAGCTGCCTTCTTGCGTGCTGCAGCCTCGGCAGCCTTGCGGGCCTGCTCTATCTCGTAGGCAATCAGATCGTCAATCTTTTTATTCAGCGCATTCAACTGCTTCTGTTGTTCAGCAATCTTTCCAGCCAATCCCGACTCCTGCTTTTTCAAGCCGTCCACCTTCTTCTGCTGCTGAACCTGTTGGACACCTAAGTCCCTGCGCTGCAACATAACCTCATGTACGAGGTTACTCTTTTTGCTTTTAGTATCCAAAAGTTTGTTCTGTTCCTCCAGCAGCTCAGCCTGTTTCTTGAGAACCAGCTCACCCAGATTATGCTCGAACGAAACATATTTCTTGGCAAAGTGAGAGCGACGGAACATCTGCTTCACATTTTTGGCAGAGAGGATAAAGACCAGCGAGGAGGTATGCGTCTTCTGCGTTCGGGAATAGCGCATGGCCAGCTTCAGTTTTTCTCGTTTCTCCTTCAGTTCCGATTCCTTTTCGCGAATCCTTCCCTGCAACTGAATGGCGATTGAATCCAGTTGGTCTATTTCCTTCTCCAGGCCCACAATCTGATCCAACCTATTGTTCAGCTGCACCCCAATATAATGGATATTCTGCTGACCCGCCTTCACTTGCTGCTTGGTCTTGGTCAGCTGATCCTTGGATTTCTTGAGTGTATTCTGCAGCTCCACCTTTTGCTTCTGTAGCGCCTTCACCTTCTTACTGTTTTGGGGAAAGACCGCAACAGGAAGTAGTAGGAAAAGGGTCAGGAATACCATTTTCCTACAATAAGTTACCGTTGAAAGTATCAACGGGCACTGTAACTTATATTTTTCACTTTTCACTATAGATAGTTCCCGTTATCGTTAACGTTAACGTCGTAAATGATCATTGTGCCATGCTCATGATTTTTCTGAAGGCTGCCTCCAGGGAGATTTCCGAGTAGCGGTTCTTATTAACCTCGGTACGTGTTTCCCAGGAGGAATCCGGCTTGACCGAACTGATACGGAAAAGAGCCTCCACATTATCATTGTTGATATCGAATGACACCTTCATGGTGCCAGGGAAATCCTTCTCCCCCACCTTGGTCCATTCAGAATACTGCCATTTTACAACCGGGTCGTAGGAATAAGCCCTCGAGAACACCGTTTCGCTCACCAACTGATTAGCAGCATTCAGGATGAATGTCAATGCCACGTTCTCATTTTGAGAGTTCACCAACTTCACGTCACCCGCATCAGACTTCAGGCTGTAGCTATCGCTGCCCGGTGTTTCTCCCTTGCTGTTCAGGACAAACAACTCATCCCAAAACAGTGACTGGAACGTATAGAAATCTATTCCCGCCTCACGGAAGAAATGCACTTCATCGTAGTCACATTTCACATACTGATGGTTCATACGGTCCACCAGCATCATATAGTCGGGGGTCAGCTCCAGACGGCCCACCTCCATCAGTCCCAGCGCCACCAACGAAATCTGAATGACATCGTTTCTCTTCATACGTAAAGAGCCTCCTACCCTGGCACTATTCTTAGAAGTGCTGATGCTAAGGTTCAACTTTGCGGATATACACGGTTCTGTTACACGCTTTTCATTGACAGTCTGCACAACTTCAGCAAGAGTGGTGTACTTCCCCAATAATGGGTTACCGCCAGCCACAACACTCTTCTTACTACCACAGGAAGCAAGAAGAAGGAGAGTGGCAAAAAACATTAAAAACTTTATTCTTTTCATCATCTGTTAGGAGTTAAAGGAGTTAAAGGAGTTATCGCTACGCTCGTCCATTCGGACAGGAGTTAAAGACGATAGGAGAGAGTTAACGAAAACGAAAGACGAAGGCTGAAGGCTGATGGCTGAAGGCTGAAGTTCGATAAACAGTAAACGGTAAACGGTAAACAGTAAACGGTAAACGAAATTTTCAATTCTCAACTTTCAATTCTCAACTTTCAATTCTCAAGGCTGCGTTTAAGCCAAATGAGCATAGCGATGCTTGCATCAGCTTTGCCATGGCGTAGCAGGCTCGAAACGAAGTTTCAATTCTATGACGTCTTAGCGGCTTTAGCCGCGATAACTCCTCTAACTCCTCATTCAATATACTTCTTTTTCTTTATTTTCTTTTTTATCAGTGGGGTGCAGGTTCCGTCATTTTTCTGAAGGGCTAAGTTCCAATAGCGGAGTGCCATGTCAACAGAGCCACATTCGACATATATATCTCCTGCATGTTCCAGCAGATTTCCCTGCAGGTCCTCCACCTTCAGCAGTTCCTCGTCAGTAAAATTGGGATTCACCACCCTGTCCATATAGATACGGGCATTGGTATAATCCTTCTTCATGAACAGAATCCATGCATAGGTATCCAGATAGGTGAAATTGTCCGGTTCAGCCTTTATCGTTCGGTAGCTCATCTCCTCCGCCTTATCCAGTTGTTCGTTTCTAAGGCTCAGGTAGTAAGCATAGTTATTGAGACAACTGATATTATCATCTTTATAGACAAGGGCCGAGTCATAGGCAGCGAATGCCTCCAAAGGCCTTTCCTCCTGATAATACAAATCGCCCAAGATAGAATACATATCCGAAATCAAAGCCGGACGGGCCTCCTCTGTCTTTGTCCGCAATCCCTGCAGGAAGGCTTCGGAAGCCTCTTTCCTTTTGTCCTGCTGATACAACGACAATCCCAGATAATAAGCATAGGCCAATTCGTCGGGATGATAGTTCACACCCTTACGACATATATCCTCGATGGCAGCAAAATCATTCCTGGGAGCATAATACTGAAGCAGTTGTGACAGAGCCATCTGGTTACCCGGTTCAACCTCCAGCACCTGCTTCATCAAGTCAGCCACCTTATCGTCACTCGCTTTGGCATATGTCAGGTAGGCAGCTTTCAGCATCAGCAACTGAGCATCCTTCTGAGGCTTTGCCAAGAGAGAGTCAAAGGTCTGCAACAAGCCGTCAACCTTCGTAGAGTCCTGTATGGTCTCATCAATATAGTCCTTCATCAGCGCCACGCGCAGCTCATTGGTATTACCTTCGTCGTAAAGGAGAGAGTCGCGCAAATACACGAAACGCTCATTGTCTTTTGTCGTTCTGTAATAATTCATCATGGCCAGCAGGAGATTCAGGTTATGGGCATCCTTCTTCCTAACCTCATTATAAATGTCCATAGCCTCTTCTGTCCGACCTGCCTGCTGATACTGGTTGGCCATTATAACCCGGTAGTTCAGGTCGTGAGGATATTCATCGCAGAGACTCTGCAACTCCATAAAGGCAGAGTCTTCCTCCTCCTTGCTCATATAGAGCGTAAACTTCTCCATGCTCAGCTGCACCGATTTACCTTCCTGTATTTCTATACGGTTCAGCACATCAATAGCCTTATCGGTATGTCCGTCGTTACGATAGATACTGGCAAGTTGCGACAGTATATCCGTGCGTTTCGACTGAAGCTTTGTCAATTTCTCCAGATAAGGAATGGCAGCACTTGTCTTACGTGCATTCAGATAGATGGAAGCCAAGGTTTCCAGGTACCAAGGATTGCAAGAATCTATGGTACAAGCCTCCTTGAGCATATCTATACCAATCTCCAAACTGTCCTGTCTGAGGAACAGTTTCATCAAACCCAGGTTGTAAACTGCCTCTGCAGCTTTGGGATTGATATCCAGACAATGCTGATATAGCTCCAGAGCAGAAGCATAGTCGCCGGCAAGACGACTTTTCTCTGCCTCCAGATAAAAATAGTCAAACTTCGTCTGAGCAAACAAAGTTCCGCTACATAGAAGTATAATTGCCAGAAGTTTACTCTTCACCCTAATCTCTAATCTCTAAACTCTACACTCTATTTCACTCCGCTATGACCGAAGCCGCCGGCTCCACGTTCTGTTTCGTCGAGTACCTCCACCTGTTCCCATTCAGCCTGTTCGTGACGGGCAATAACCATCTGTGCTATACGTTCGCCATCCTCGATGATGAAAGGATCTGCCGAGAGGTTAACCAAGATTACACATATCTCGCCACGATAATCGGCATCTATGGTACCAGGAGAGTTCAGCACCGTTACACCTTTTTTTATAGCAAGGCCACTGCGTGGACGAACCTGAGCCTCGTAGCCCTTCGGTAACGACATAAAGAGACCTGTAGGAATCAGGCGTCTCTCCAAGGGTCTCAACTCTATAGGAGCCTCCAGATTAGCTCTTAGATCTACACCTGCCGACTGCTCTGTAGCATACTGTGGCAGTGCATGATGACTTTTATTTACAATTTTTATTTTCATATTGTTTACATTAGGAGTTACCGCTTCGCTTAGGAGTTATCGTTTACTGTTTACCGTTTACCGTTTACTGTTTACTGTTTACCGTTTACTGTTTACTGTTTATCGAACTTCCGCCTTCAGCCATCAGACTTCAGCCTTCGTCTTTCGTCTCTCAATTCTCAACTCTCAATTCTCAATTCTCAATTCTCAACTCTCAATTCTCAACTCTCAACTGTTTACTGTTTACTGTTTACCGTTTACTGTTTATCGAACTTCCGCCTTCAGCCATCAGACTTCAGCCTTCGTCTTTCGTCTTCGTTTTCGTTTTCGTTATTAATTCTCAACTTATTAAACGTCCGGCAAACTCATGCCGTTAATCTTTCTATATAGATCCAGGGCAAAGACATCCGTCATGCCACTGATATAATCCAGCACCGCCATGACCCGTTCATAGAGAGTCGGTGCCAGAATCTGATACTGAGGACTTACCCTGTTGATAAGCAACTTCGAGAACGCCTTGTCAGGTTCCGTAACAGCCTTAATCATCAGGTCGGTCAGTTGTGTTATCACCTTGTAACCCGCAATCTCTATATCCACCACATCCTTGCAGTGATAGATACTGGAATATGCAACCTTCTCGCATTCCTCGTAAGCACGCCTGGGAACATCAGCGATATATTTGATGAGGGGCCCAGGGAAAGTACCCGACAGGAACTCCTTTTCATGCTCCACAAAGACACGTACGCACTCCTGCTCCAGGCAGTTGATAACGCAGGAACGCAGATAGACAATCTGTTCGTTCACATCCTCCACTGTTTCCATACGTTCAGCAATATGGTTGCGCTGTTCCTCCTCGAAGTAGTTCAGGAAGAGGTGCTTCACCTGTTCTGTTGTCAGCAGTTTCAGCTTATGAGAATCCTCTATGTCCATTATCTGATAGCAGATATCATCAGCTGCTTCCACCAGATAAACCAAGGGGTAACGAGCGTATCGGTAGGAACCTTCCGGAGCATCCAGCTTCAGGATTCCCAACTCATCGGCTATGCGGCAGTAATCCTCCACCTCGCTGCGGAAGAAACCGAACTTACGTTTATCGCCTGCCTGATCGGAAGAGAAAGGGTATTTGACAATACTGGCAAGGGTGCTGTAGGTCATAACAAAGCCCCCTTTCCTGCGACCGTTAAAGTGATGCGTAAGCAAACGGAAGGCATTGGCATTACCCTCGAAATGAATCAGGTCCTCCCATTGCTTGGGATTCAGGCAGTCACCCGTCTGCTCGCAGACATAGTGTTTCAGGAACTGACCGTCCCCCTCGCTGAAGTAGGTGCCTATTGCCGTCTCACCGCTGTGTCCGAAGGGAGGATTGCCCAAATCGTGTGCCAGACAGGCAGCACTGACGATACTACCCAACTCCGTGAAATGAGTATCTATCAGCTGAGGATGACGTTCCAATAAGAGTCGGCTTACATCATTACCCAGGCTACGTCCCACACTGCTTACCTCCAGGCTATGCGTCAAACGATTATGAACGAATATGCTTCCAGGCAAAGGAAACACCTGAGTCTTATTTTGCAAACGACGGAAAGGAGCCGAGAAAATCAGTCGGTCATAGTCGCGTTGGAACTCCGTTCTATCGTCGTACCTATTCGACAAGCCCTCCTGCCCCAACCGCTTGTTGGAGAGCAACTGATTCCAATTCATCATCTTAATTTACTATTTACCATTTACCTTTTACCATTTTCGACTGGCGGCCTCTTCGTTATGACGTTATATCGTTATTATTACGATGAGATTTTTGGGCCGCCCAACTATCAACTGTCAACTGTCAACTCTAAACTGTTTACTGTTTACCGTTTACTGTTTACCGTTTTCGTCGATAACCAATAACCGATTAAAGTTCCCGTTGACGTTATCGTTATCGTTAGCTTTCAACTCTCAACTCTCAACTCACTCCGGTTTATAGAACAGGCGGTTAGCACCACTGGTAATCTGCACCAGTTCGGGGTGTTCGGCAGCAAAGGTATCAATGTGCCTCATGCGCTTCTCCTGCAGAATCTCGTCAACAGCTATCAGGATACCCGTCTCCTCCACATCGCCAAAGCCATCGTTGATAGCTGTGCCAAACAGCTTCATGGTAGGACTCAGACCCATATAGGCATTTACCAAGGGCGGTATGTTATACCCCAAGGCACGTACCTCGCTATTGAGGATACGGTAATCAGCCTTGAAATCATCCTCCACAAAGATCTTCTCGAACTGCTTTGTGTCGTGCTCCAGCTGGAGGGGCTTCATGGGGAATATCAGGTTATCGGGATCCGGGAAATGCTTCTTCAGGAAATAGAGAATCATATCACGGGCCATGCGGTCGTAGCTGGGATACATCGTAAACTTGCCAAAGAGGTAACGGATAGTAGGTTCTATTACCACGATGGCACCCAAACCATCCCAGAGATTGTCCAAGGCAAAGATACCTTTTCTGCCACGCAGGGTGCTCTGGTACTCCAGGGTAACGAAGCTGCGGCCCAGCTCTATGGTCCACGGAGCATATTCCTTCAGGAACTTATCGGAGAAACGGAACATGTGACTGGTAGCCAGGATGGGCTGTCCCTCCGCATCATATCTCCAGTCCTTTCCCAGGATATAACGGTAGCCACCCACAATCTCCTCTTCCTCTGGGTTCCAAACCAGGATCTGCTTATATGGATTCTCGCACGTATCAAACTCGTCAAGATCAAGGCTTTTTCCTGTTCCGCCGCCGGCAGCACGAAAAGCTATCTCACGTAAACGGCCAATCTCCCTGACCACATTAGGAGAGTCTTGCCATGTGACCACATACACCTCATTGCTGCTTTTGTTGGTCATACGCAACTTCTTATCAGGCGTCAGTTCCGCCTTCAACATCTCACGTGGAATACTGCTAATAATCTCCTCCATCATATTTCATATACTTTATTCCTTACCCACTGAGCCCACTGCAACGGGGTTTGGGATTTATCGAATGTCTGCCATGCAATAGGCTTGCCTATTTTTACTGTGTACACATTCCCTTTGCTCTTGTACATCTCATCCGGCAAGAGAATCTGGGCAAAGTTAGGAAGGTGGAACTTCTTGCAGAAGCGGGCCACTCTATAGAAACGGGGTGAGAGCTGTCCCTCGAAATGAATGGGAACAACATCGCGCTGATGCTGTACGGATTTCGTAATGAACGACTTGCTCCAGGCAATATCCCTGATCTGCCCCTCATCGTTCTTACGGCTGCACAGTCCGGCAGGGAACATAATCACATGATTCTCGCCGGAGAAAGCACTCTCCACCATAGCAGGGAAGTTTCTTCCGTTCTTGCCCAGCTTATTGATAGGAATGCACAAAGGTGCCAAGCCTTTGAGGTTCATCAGCAAGTCATTAACAAGATACTTTATCTTGCCATCGTACTGCTCGCCTATCAACCACCCCAGGGTTACGCCATCGACAGCCCCCAAGGGATGGTTGCTTACAAATGTATAATAGCGATTGTCGGAGGGCAGATTCTCGCGTCCCTCCACATTCACCTTAACGCCCAGGTACTCCACGCAGTATTTGCAGAAGTCAACACCTACGTAGCCCCGGCGAAGATAGATATTAATAAATTCCTGATGAATAACACGCTTAAGCCAGTTTATTAAAAACTGCGGAATAAGCCTTGCCTTCTTGCCTGCCTTACTGCGGATAATCTTGTCAAGGTCTATTTCTTGGATGGTAGGGTCTGTTTCTTCCATTGATTTCAGTTGATAGTAATAGGACGGTTGTTAATGAAATAGTTACCGCGTGGGAGTCCGTTGAGCCAGTTTACACCCTTATTCAGCCGCACTGCCATATAAAAAGCACCGCCTCTGGTATAAATAGGAAGAATCTGATTGTGGTCGCTCTGAATCTGAACGGCTCTGCCGCTGGTATGAATCTTCACAGGGAATGTAGAACAACTCATACGGTTAGACCGACTAAAATCCTGTAATTTCTCGGCCAGTGGTATCGTATCAGGTTTTGCCAAGACACGCTTTTTGCGCATAGAAGCGCCCATTGGCAGCAATACCAACAGGGCAAACAACAAAACAATTAAACGAACCACTGTGTTATTTCGCATAAAATCCTTCTACACCTTTACAAACTACAAAAGTACATCTTTTACCGTAAAAGGACAAATATTTTCCCAAAAATATACTTTGATATATGTAAAATGACTATCTTTGCGGAGGAAAATAACGTTAGGCGCTAGACTTTAGCAAACGAAAAACGAAAAACGAAAAACGTTAATCGGTTATCGGTTATTGGTTATTGGTTATTGACGAAAACGGTAAACAGTAAACGGTAAACGGTAAACAGTAAACGAAACGAAGTTTCAATTTTCAACTAAAAAAGAATGAGCACCAACACGATACAATTACTACTGGTCAGCAGTGCCACGGCCCATCTGGTCGTGAGTGCCATCATGGGACTTTATGCCCGCCACAAGGTACAATATCTGTGTCTGGCCTGGGTCAACGGCATCTTCGGATTCGTACTGGCAGCCGTCACAACCATTAGCGAACAGATTGCCGAGGGCGAGCCCGGCATCATGCATCCAGCCATGATTATGCCACTTCTGTGTGGTGTTTATCTGCAGAGTATCTTCCCCCTAAGCATCCCCATGCCAGGTTTCCTTCAGGCCAAACGTATGATCAAGTATGCTAGACCTGTCATTGCCCTGATTACCGTCTATTCTGTGGCAAGGTTAATGGGAAGCAATATTGTTATCATGCACACCTTCCCGGAGGTCATCCAGAACCTTCTTTCCAGCGATGTCCTGCTACGTATTCTGGCATTGGGTATCAGCATTTACTATATTGTCAACATCTTCCTGTTGCCCCGTCGAATGGTTCACAAGACCGATATCCCCAGCTACCTGATAGGCTATTGTCTGTGCTTAGGATTCTCTGTCGTTTTCTTCACCATCGTCTCCATTCTGTACAATCCCACGGCACTCATGATATACATTATTATATTTACCCTTCTGAATCTCTATCTCGCCTTCCGCACATTAGAGGAGATGGCTATACATCTGCCACAGCCAGCATTGATAAAAGTTCAGGAAGAGCCTACAGAAGATATTGTCGAGAAAGCCGAGAAGGAAGACTTCAACGAGGCCAACCTTTTGCGATTCAAGCGTTTAGAATTCTGGATGCAGAATCACAAGAAAGAGTGGACCGACAACACCTTTGGTCGCGACCGCCTCTGCGAAGCTGTAGGTTACAACCGTCACCTGATTCTTCAGTGCGTGCGCAGTCAGGGCTATAATAATGTACACGACTACATCAACCGCTACCGTATCGAGGAACTGAAGCAATTAATCTCCAGAGGAAAGATTACTGCCCTTGGCGAAGTGGTGGATGCCGGCTTTGGTACCATTCAGACTGCCCGCTCCTGTTTCCTTAAAATGGAAGGCATCACCCTGGATGAATACTGGAACAAGAAAAAGAACTTCGTACGATAACGAAAACGAAAATTCTAATCGGTTATTGGTTATCGGTTATTGACGAAACGTCAACGAGTTTGGTTCTTCGTCAATTTAGTTGAAAAGTGGTTGATTAACAAAAACCGCAAAAACCCCTAAAGATGTATGATGTAAGATGTATGATGTAAGAGGGAACCACATAACCGATAACCTCTCAACGGTAAACCGTAAACTGTAAACAGTAAACAGTAAACTTTATTCTCTGTTTTTCCTTGTGTGCAAGCACCCAGATAAAAGCCCCCAGACACACCATCAATCTCTATGAGATTCAGCCTGAACAGAAGAAAAACCAAGAAAAATTCGGGCAAGCCCCAATTTAAATTCAAACATGCTAAAGTCAAAAGGTCTAGCGTCTAAAGTCTGTTTTCTTTGTTTTTCCTTGATGAGAAAGAGACCCCTGAAAGGGTTAACGGTTTTAGTTTAAGGCTGTCTGGATGCTTGCATACAAGCAGAATTAAACTAAGGGCGTTAATGACTCTGACAAGAGTTCTTTCTCAGAAAGGGGTTTTTATTGTTTTCTTCTTAAATCAGAAGCAATGGTTAGGGGTTAGCGGTTAGCGGAAATTAAGCTGTAAGCAGTAAGCCGTAAACGGGTTTTTGGGGTTTTCTTTTATCAACGAAATTGAAGAAAAAATGTTTTTGTTTTCGTTTTCGTTTTCGTTAACTCTAAACTATCAACTTCTTCCCCGGGGAAGTCAGAAGGAGTCTGATCAAATGAGTCTTTGTTGAGAGAGGAAAGTTCGTAGAAAGGGGCGGTGGTTTGGAATGGGGCTGATGTGAGCTTGCTTACAATCGGACACAAGCCAAACTGCTGACCTAAGCACGGCAGTGCTCCTCTCTCAATAAAGAATAAATCGGATAAGATTATTCATAAGATCTCTTGGCGGAACGCCATAGGAGCTATAGAAGATAGTTGACAGTTGATAGTTGACAGTTGACAGTTGACAGTTGATAGTTGAAAGTTGATAGTTGAAAGTTAACGATTAGGAGTCAGAACCTTTCTCACCGTACCGTCTGCATTGCGGATAATATTAATGCCCTTTCCTGCTCTTGGCAACTGACGGCCCTGCAAGTCGTAAATATTCTCAGGCTCTGTAGCTTCTGCATTCAGCAGTTCCAGAATGCCATCAGCCTCATCCTCATCCAGGTAAGCTGTCTTCACCTGAGTCGGAGCCGCCCCATTATATATAATGTATGCAGTATATGCCTTCAGGGTAGAGCCTGCCCCACCCTTCTTCAGAGCACCCTCAGTACCAGCAGCATTCACCACTCCATACTTGCCTTCCATAACACAGTTGGGAGAGTAGTTAGAAACCATCTGCCATTCTGAATAATTGCTGACACCACCAGTAGCGGTCTGGGTAGCAGATGTCGCAGCTACCAGATCAACGTTCTTAAACACCACATTGCTCTTATTAGCACCCAAGTGAAGAATGTATGGTTGATTAGCAACAATCTCATTGGACCTCTCGAAATACAGAGAATAGCCATCTTGCTTGTTATAGGTTACCAGACTAAGTTGAGCCACCCAGTCGGTAGTTGCATCATAATCAGCGCCCATAATATCCTCTACAGTGGTATTGAATGGCAAAGCCAAGGAATTATAGCCAGCCTTCAGAACACGGTTCAGTACGACCCTTCTGTATGTTCCTGCAACAAATGAGGGAGCCTCCGTTGGAGACAATGTCAGATAGTCATCAGGCATATAAACCTCAATGTTATAAGTCTGACTCTTTGCTGTGTAGTCGTCATTACCCACCTGTTCCAATGTCAAAGTCGTGCTACCCAGTGCAAGACCCGTAATAGTTATGGTCTCACCATCACGTTCTACGCTGATAATGGAATTATCTCCGTTAGTAATAGTGAAGTCACCATCCACACCATCACTAACACTTGTAATCGTAATGGTTGCCGTACCTTCTATCTCTATCTTACCATTTGAGCCAGTGAAATGCTCATCTGCATCAAAGACAGGTGTCTTTTTATTGAAGACAGAGAACTGACGGGTTATAGAAGCAGGCAAATACTTGTAGTTACCCGCCTGAGAGGCTGTAATAGTGATGTTTGAACCTGTTGCCTTGGCAGTCAGCACACCCGTCTCTGAATCAACAACTATAGCATTTGTGTTGTTAGACGAGTAGGTCACAGGAGTCAGGCCCGCACTAGATTTTGCAGTATTTCCCTCCAGTGTATTTCCCATCTGCATGGCTGTCTCCAAGTCGGGATCGTCCCAAGTCAGTGTCTGAGTAAACTTATTTACAGTAACGTCGAACTGAGCACTCTTGCTTTCGTACTTATAGGTCTCTGCTTGCGTTACCGTAACAGTTACCGTACCTGCATTATTTGCGAAGAGTCTCTTTGTCTCAGGCGTAAATGTAAGCAATCCACCCTGACGGTTCTGTGCCTCATTAGTATAAGCAATATTAGAGAAGGTAGCAGAGAGGGCACCCTTGCTATCATCGTTCGTTAGCTGTACTGTTGCCACATCATCCACTTTAAGTGTATTGGCGCTGAGTGCAAAGCTAACGTTGTTAGGCAGTTTGCTAACAGTAAAGTCAAAACTCTGGCTAGTAGCCTCATAGATGTTGGTCTTCTTCTGATAAATAGTCAGACGTGCAGTACCAGCGTTCAAACCCTTAATAGTATTTGTAGAAGGATTGTAGCTGATAACGCCCTCACCTTTATTAACATCAGATGTCTGCGTATGACTAATGGTATAATAGAAGTCGTCACTACTATTGTTTGATGGTATTGAAGAACTTGTACCTGTAAAGGCAAAAGCATTTGCAATAGTACCGTCAACCGTAGTTGTTGTCTCTGTGTTGCTACCACGTGTAATGGTTGTAGCGTATTTCTTGGAAGAAGCCGTCAAAGTAATCTGTTGTGGATAGAACAAATCGCCAATAGTAATGACTGCAGATTCTGCTCCAAGTTTATCTGGGTCTGGCGTATAGGTAACGGTAAAGGTCTTCGTGCCGTCGCTATTGTTCTCTACAGCCAACTCATCAACACTGGGCGTAAAGTTCTTGTTACTAGAGCTAACACCAATATTACCTCCATTTGTGGAACTATAATTAACGGTGAACGTAGCCTTTGGCTTAGGATTACAATCTGTATAGACTTCGCCAAGATCAGTCTTATCGGAAGAAGCACGAACATAAGTTTTACGCGTAACCTTTACGTTCTTGATGTACTTAGTCAAGGTTCCACCACCAGGGAAACGGAAACGAAGATATCTGGCATTCTCAGGGATAGCACAAGAGAAGTCCTTATAACTATCAGAAAGACTTTTGTTATCATGAATCTCCTCCCATGACGAATTATCCGTAGAATATTCAACATACAAATCATAATAGATTGCCGCCCATTGGGTGCGCGCTGAATAATACACTGTTTCACCTGGTCCAGATAAATCGTAAGTGTGAACAACACCTGCACCCGTTCCATGAGAGTATTCTGTCGTCTCATTTAGTACATAACCTACAGCCTCATCAGTATTATTCACCCTAATTGTGAAGCTTGCGTAACCAGCCTCATACTTGTAAGTCTCTGCCTGCCTAATCTCATAGATATCTGTACCAGCAGTATTACCGGCTTTAATAGTGCCATTGGTGTATGTTGTGTATGAACCGCTACGACGCCTTACCTCAATATCAGTATCCTTATTGACAGATTCATAGTTGAGCAAAGCGGTAGCACCATATTTCAGCTTAATATTGGAAACACTTCCACCAGCCAATGTAAACGTTATGGGATTATTAATCTTATTTACTGTTATCTCAAACTCTTCGCTCTCGAAGCCAGTATACATATCGTTGGCTTCTTGTTTGAACTTAATCTTAGCCTTACCACCGTTCTTGGCAGATATAATACCTCCAGAGTACGTAATAACATCCGTACCGCTAGTAACCGTAGAAGACAGACGTACATCAGTAATCTCCGCAATAATGGTAGCATTACTGTTCTTGCTTGTAAACGTTGGAGTTAACGTGCCATCCACATCTACCTCCTGTGAAGTAAGAGAGACTGATAAAGTATTAACAACCTTGGTAACTGTTACGTCCAATGTCCTAGTTATGCCCTCATGAGTAGTTGTAGCCTCCTGTGTAAAGGTAACAGTTGTTGAGCCTTCTTTCTGGGCAATAATTTTATTGCTACTGGGAGAATAAGTCACAATGCCGGATTCACTGTAAGACACTTGCGTATTACCGTTTCCTGTATTCGTTACCACACTTTCCCATTCATCGCCTACCTTCATCGCCTTTGTTTCAGCAGCAATGGCAAAAGTATTGGGATATTTGCTAACAGTAATGGTGTAGGTTGAGGTATTACCATCCAAGAACATATTTCCTGTCTGAGAAAGCGTAAGCTCCGTTGTACCAGCCTTTGCGCCATGAATGGTAAGGACATCCCCTTCTCTACTCCAAGTAATAATGCCTGTAGGATTAGCAGATATAGTAAACGAATCATCTGTTGCAATATTGGTAAGACCTATGGTCGTATCTGTTCCAACTTTAATATCCGCTGCGCCATCACCCCATGCAGGACTAAAGCTAGCCTGTTTCTTCTCACCTACAGTAAACTCACGGGATATGCTTTCTGCATTGTAGGTCAAGTCGCCCTCCACGCTGGCAGTAACAACACTGCGCCCCAAGCCTTTTGTCGTGATATTACCCTCATCATCTATGGTCAGAACAGCCATATCACTACTAGTATAAGTTACCGTCTTATCTGTATTGTTTATAGTAGCAACAGAAGACAAGCCGGTAGCTCCCAAAACTAGGTTGAGATCCATATTTGCATCAGCCCATTGCAAATCCTGGTTCTTCTTAAACAGAGCATAAAGGGTCTTTGATTTAGTAGAACCCACTGTGCTGTTTGAGAGTGTTACAGAGTATTCTAATTTATCTGAAACAAGCGAACCTGCATCGTATTTGTCGGAAGAATACCAACCCTCAAAGGTACAGTTATCCTCAGGCGTAGCCGTAAATTTGGCAGTTGTTGACTTGTTGGTGGCACCTATTTCTCCTTGAATTTCTTCCGTAACCTCTGCTGTAGCTGTACCCGATGTCTCATTGCTTGGTACTGCGGTGGCAGAGAAGTAGAACATGGGAGCAAACCAAGCTTTATAAGTTGTGACTGTTGGGGCGCTTGAATCTTCAGAGCTATAGGTTATATCAGGGTTATAAGTTAAACTGGTGGATACAACATTGTCTGCACTATATTCTCCTGTTCCTTTTATCCAACCAACAAATCTATAACCGTTCTTTTCTGTTGCCTTATAATAAGCTTTCTTTTTTTCGCTTGAATTTGCAGTATTAGCTGTATTGGTTTCTGCATTTGCCATTGTTGCATCATCGTAAGAAGAGAAAGACACGTAGGCATTACCACCCGTAGAGGCTACAGCTGCAGCTTTTCCGTAATAAGTGGTTACCACTTTAGCTGTAGCTGAAATGGATACAGTCTTACCATTCATTGACAATGTAATAGTACCATTATGGTCACCTAAAGAAGTATTGCTTGCAGCTGTAAAGGTCACAGGAACGCTCACAGTTCCTGTAGCACCTACTGACGTAGCTTCTACAGAATAACAACCTGGGAGATTCGTTCCTGTTACCTGTTGATTATAGGTAGTATTATTGTAAGCTACACTAGCATTCAACGTTTTTGTTTTATTGGTAATACGATGAATGTTGCCAAAGGCTAAGGATGTAGTAGAGGTTGAAAACGTTGTTGCGCGAGTAATCTGGACATTACGTATATACTTACGCTCTGTTTTTGAACCATGAAATCTTATCTTCCTTATATTCTCTGCCAGATCAATTTGTTGAGTGCTCCAACTACTATTATTTCCATAACCATTTAACTTGGTTTCTTTTCCATTAACATCCGTTGCATAAACTTCCACCTCACCAAGAGCAGACCAATACGTCTTGTAATCAAACTTTAACGTCTTACCAGGACCATCCCAAGAATAGGTTTTATCACTAGAAGACGACCACCTATCCTCAATTTCAATTTCTGTTGAACCTTGCGGAGAAATAACATAACTAGTCGTCTCACCCCAGGCCAAAGCATCAGTGCTCCACGCTAGGGTGAAGAATAATAGGATTATATATAGTATTTTTTGCTTCATTATTCTAGTTTAGTGGGTGATATTCTTTTGTATCGAATTCACCATTGTGTTCGCCATTGCCCATATTAATCAGAAGTTCTGAGATGGCAGCGGCTGTTATATTTATCGGATAGCTATTACCGGCTTCTGCATTGATAGTGCCTATAATGCCTTCCGCAGGAATATCTGTTACATGTGAGCCCTGCTTAGCTGAGCCCTTGATGGTGTAAAGTACCTTGGCTCCGGGCATTGCATAGAGCTTGCCATTGGCCTTAAGTGTGTGATTTCCTATAGTTACAGAGTAGTTATCGTAGAGTGTTGTGAAATCTTCTGCAAAAGTGACGTTGACCTCTGCGTTCTTGGGCTTTCCCAAACTAATACTAACAGATTTGGTTTGCCCCTCTCCTATTGTAAAGGAGGCAGATGTTCCCTGATACCAAGGAGCGGCATCTGCTGCATTCTTGCTAGTTGCTGTAAGTGTATATGTACCAGCAGAGATGATGGCAGAACCATCAGTTGAGAAACTAATTGTCGTACTGCCTTCACTTCCATTAAGCGTATAGTTAAAGTCGGCAATACTTGCATTGGTCTCAGCTCTTGTCGTTCCCTCAGTATATAATTCCACTTCTGGGAGAGAGAGTACAATACGACCTGTCTTAGCGTCCTCTGGAAGCAGAGATATCTCTTCTGACTGGCACGCAGTAACCAAAACCGTTGCCAGCAATAGAAGTGCCTTTAGACTATGTATTGTTCTTATTCCCTTCATTTATCTTTTCTTTTGAGTTAAGAGTATGTCAAAACCATTTAGGCTTTGGCATACTCTCTTTTTATATTAGTTCTTTTTTTCCTTTTCACCTGTTGCAGCATCGATAGTGATAGTCTCTGCTGTCTTAGTTTCAAACTCTGTATCGTAGGTAACAGTAAGCGTAATGGTACCATTCGTATTGGTTACCACCTTTACCTGGTACTCTGTAGCAGCAGCAGGATCTGAAATGCTACCAGTCAAAGCATCCTTTGCTGTACCATTGTACTTGTATCCCAGGCTATAGTTAATTGTCTTACCCTGGCCTGCGTAGAAATAACCAGTAGATATACCATTAGTAGAATTATCCAAAACTCTAGGATCTGTAATACCTTCCTGGCTAACAGTCAACTTAGCCTCAGAAATAGCTGTAAATCCTTCCAGACCAGCCAGATCAACTTTTACGCGACAATTCTTTGCCTTGCCACAAGGAACCGTTACATCATTACTTCCTTTCACAAGTGTTTTTGATACTTGGCCAGAGTAATAAGCATCGTTTGCTTCAATAGCACCAGCCTCTGTAGCATAGTTGCTAACAGTAATGTTATAAGTACCGGCTTCGTACTTCTGCTTGCTTAACTCAGATACCTGAATCTGTGCGTTGGTTCCAACAGTAATATACCAAGAAGATGGATTGGGAACGTCACCTTCTGCACGTGTCACCATTACATTGTCGTTGGTAATGTTCAAATCGATAGTAGCCTTATCAGAACTGATAGGGTCAAACATATCCATCTCGTTAGAACAAGAAGTGAAACTTGCTGTAGCAATAACAGCTGCAATTGTCATTACAAACTTTTTCATTTTTTTTTATATTTAATTTGTTATATTATTTACCTTTTCTTAATCTTCAATAGGAACCTTAATATACTCAAACTCAACATCGAAGGTGTCTTCATACGTAATGTTGAGAGAGAACTGATTCATATCCACCATGTCAGGCATTACATTCACATTAATCTGCTTGGGGGTCTCTATATTAACCTCCTCTTGCATTACTTCGCCATCTTTCTCAACTGTGATGGTAACTTGCAAGGGCGCTGTAGCATTGATATTGAAATAAGCCACACGACTTTCTTCTGTGCTGAGTTCGCGACCGTCTGAGGTAGTAAGAGTTACCTTACTATTTGCCACCGCTACGTCCACATTTATTGCCGCATTTGCCTGATGGCAGGGAACAGCTACAGATGTGGGCTTGTTAGATACTATACCAAAACTCTTGGAGTTGCCAGTAAAACGCTTGGCGCCCCAGCCTTGGTTAGCTTCTATGGCTTGTGTCTCTGTGATATTCTCCACAAATACCTTATATCCGTTACCCACAGGGAAGGTGAGATGTACTAGGCCCATCAGTTCCTTTTGCTGACAAACCACCTCGCCATTATGCGTTACAGTTACCAAGAAGAGATCTGCCTCCTCCTTACTGATAACCGTACTAGTATTGTCACCACGGGTTACAGATTCCTTTCCCTGCAATTGCACATCTATATAACCCACCTCAGTTTCTGTGGTGTTCTCGGGCCAATCCTTTACGTTACAACCTGCAAGCAAAAGAATTGTCATTGAAAGAATTGTATATATGAGGCTCTGTTTCATTTGTCTATATTCAAGATTAGAAGTTATGATCCTCCTGGTCTATATCATCAGTAATCACAATATCAATACCTCCTGTGTTTATATCTGTGCCATACAGATAGTGAATATTGTAGCACTTGCCGCCTTCTACCACTTCCACTTCTATGGGATTGTGATGAGAGGTACGCTCATCTGTATTGGTGGCCCAAAGTTCATACTTAAAACCACTAATGGCAGAAAAATATCCCTTCTGTCCTTCTTTAATCTGCAAGGAACGACTACCATCCAAGCCGTCATTAACGGTGAACGTATAACTCTTAAAATAATCGCTGAACCGCTCTGGCAAGGTGATGGTTACAGCATAGTTGCTCATAGGAACCTGATAGTCAACGTAAACTGTAGCATCTTCTTCTACTATGGCAGTAGTCTCACCTCGGAAGCAAGGTTCGCCAAAGCCATTATTAGCTGTCTGCCAAGTATTCTGATTGCTGGTATAAGCCACAATCTTATATTCCTTGTCGGCAGTCAGATTGATCTTTGATGGTACATCGCCAGCATCATAGTGACGGGTAGATTCCACACCTGATGGATCTATAACATCTACATTCAGATCGTCGTCCACAGCACGGGTTGAAGCAGAAGGCAACGGATAGCGTGAAACTGTTAGTTCCAGCGTACCTGTCTTCTTTGCAGGAGCCATCTCCTCGTTACTGCAAGCAGTAAAGCTAAGAAGCAGTGCACCTATTATATATATAATGTATAGTCTTCTCATTGTTTTCCGTACTTGTACTTGAGATAATATATAAAACTGTGAGTTACCGCACCTGAACCCCAACTACTATTGGCTTTAAAGAAAGTTATATCATCTGGAGCGGCAAAGGTTGCAGAAGATTCGTAAGTGTCTTCTTTATTTGAAGAGAAATAATCTTTACTACCAGCCGACAACGTCATAGTGGTTGAAACCCATCCGTTATTGATCCTAACTTTATAAGGGCATTGCATTATCGTACCTTTAGGCACAGCAACACGGTGATATTCAATATAGTGGGGCTGCGATGTAGCCATGTATCCAAGTTGGACAGCTTTTGAACCGTTATCCTTAGCATCCCAGTCAACAACTCCGCTTTTAGTCCATCCTGCCCCTTCGGTGGGGGGAACAAACTCTACAGGAAGGCCTGTAATGACATACTGAGTACTGGCAGAAGCACTACCACCATCAAACTTTGCATTAACACCAATAGTATGGGCAGAAAGAGATGGGGTAAGGCCTGTAGCATTATCCAATACGCCAGAATTCTTGGTGCCAGTCTTGGTGCTACCATAAGCCGTACCGTCTATAGTGCTACTGAACTCATAACTCAGGTTCTTGTAATTGGTACCATTAGCAATTGCAGATGAAAGGGCAAATGATGCTGTAGGCTGATAAATGGTAAAAGCATCGCAAGCATTGGCTCCGTCTATATCGCCAGCAAGATACTTGGTGTATGAGGTATAACCACCTGTAATATTAACCTTCAGCTTATCAGGACTGCCAATAGTAAAGGTTCTACTACCTAAACGACTGGGTTCCTCTCCCTCCTTTACCAAAAAATAGGTGGCGGTATAGTTGCCCTTGGGAAGATAAGGCCAGTTTTGGGAAGAGGAATAAACGGATGATAAAGCATTGGTTCCCTGAACCGTTCTAACCTCATCAAGATTACTGTTGGTAACAACAGCCTTCCAAGTCATACCAAAATAGCAATCCTGGAATGAAAGATTGGTTCCAACCAATGCACCCGTTCCATCATACTGATGGGTAGCTGTAACCTTGGGGACAGGCAGCCAACTAAGGGGTATGGTCTCCTCCATTGTTGCTTCTTGCATCTCAACCTTACCAATATTTACCACAGCCACATTCTCTGGGTCAGGAAGTGTAAGGGTTATGATAGCATGATCAGCAGCCTCAAATGTCTGTGGGAAGTTAGGAACATCAGAAGCATTTAATGTACAGGAAACGGAACGGTCAGACTCCCTGAGAACACCTGAGAACTTTAAAGTAATCTCACTACCTGCACGGAAGTAAGCACTCAGATTTGAATTGGTGCTGGGAATGGTAACCGAATAGTTCTCAACCTTTATATCCAGACCATACTCTTTATAGAATTTATTGAAACGAACGCGTTCTGCCTCGTTCAGGCCAAATACAGCAGAGATTAGGGCATTGCCTACTCTACAGTTGATGTTGGCATCAGCTACCTTCTCACTTACTACAGTAACCTGGGTGGTTCCAACATAATAGGGTTTCTCAAGGGCAAGAACAGGATTCTCGCCATAATCTGCTGTTAAACTATATGTTCCAGCTGCCAGTGTGATGGTATCATCAACAACAGGACCATCATACTTAGACATTCCTTTTGTATCAACTACACTAAGATGGAACTTATCTGCTGTGGGCACTCCAATCTCACTAGGAGTGCTACGGGTATTTGTTGAAGAAGATACATTATCCAACGTAATGTGCAAACCGCCCTTAGGCTCAACAACATCCAATTCGTTCTGACACGATTGGATAGCTGTCATGCCCATGAGCAACAGCATCAGGTTGAACAATATGATATATAGTCTTCTCATTTATTACTATTTCTTATCAATCATATAACAACTTTAAGTTGTCAATCTTTAACAAAGAAGCATCCCCACCCATAAAGTAATCTCCATACTTACTGCTTGAGCATACCACGACAATGTATTTTGGCGTACGGTTTTTGAAATGATAATCTATTGTTATGGTCTTTGTCTCCCAGTCCTCGTTACTTTCTCCACTCGTAAAGTGACCATATGCAATTACATTCTCATCGTTTGGGTCAAACAAGTGCAATTCGCTAGGACGAGTGCGAATAATAAACGGATAAGTAACACCATTAAATTCTTCCTCGTCTTTATCACCAATAAGTGCAATATATACACAGCAAGAATCTGGTTTCCCTCGCATATTGTCATAAGTATCTTTACTGATATAACGCGAATACTTTTCGTCCCACCTATTTCCGCCTCTATTAACTATAGAGGATGTATAGTAATAATCAAATTGCAGTTTAGTTGGGAAGCTTTCGAAGGGACGTCCAAAACTAAGGATACCATTTGAGCCGTCAGTATCTAAGTAGATTCCCGTGAAGATATTACCAGCAGCAAACTTTGTAACAATGAACTTGGCTTGTAAATTAGCATAAATTCGGCCATAATCTGTTCCATATGTACTGTTGCTGGCACCTACGGTAGTAGCACCTTTGTTCCCAGTATCCCAGTAACTTGTACCACCCTCTTTCCAAGGGTTATATAGTGCTTTTTTTCCAGTACCTTCGACATGCCATTCATCAAAACTTGCATTCTCCATCTGTAATTCAGGTGCTGTCTTAAACGGGATAACGCCTGAGGAAACTCCTCCTGCAGTGACCTGACACTCGTAATCATTACCAGGAATAAGAGATGGGAGAACAGCCTCGTAGGTTGTGGTGGTATATGTCACCTTATTGGCGGGAACTACCAACCATTCTGAACTACCCTTCTGACGGTATTCTACTATGGGAGATGTTCCATTCTGCATTTCTCCGCTTACGTATGCCTTATTGGCATGAGGGAAAATATTTGCTGTTGTAGAAAGTGACTTATCCGAATTATAAACAAACACATCCCATGCCACAGGAGTATCAGACCAAGCATAAGTAACCATGAAAGTCTGATGCAGTCTGAAATCATACGTTTGGCCTGTTGGGTCTGGATCAATCTTACCATGAACTCCACCCAGTATCATCTTGTTCACTCTCACACTTCTCAAATCCTGATTGGGAGCGACATAAACTATTACATTACAGTTAATAGGATCTATCACAGCATTTCCAACCTGATTCTCTACGTCAACCTCTCGCTTAACCACCTGATGAACACGCAACTTCCAACGATAGGTCTGGTAGGTAGTAAGTATAAACGTAACATCCTGCGAGCAATCCAATATTGGACAAGCATCACCCACGGCATAGAATGACTTCTCTGGGAAATAGGTTTTACCATCTTCCACAGCAATAGAAGCATCGAAGGTTACATCCATACGCTTGATACGAAGACGAGAGATATCTACCCTGTCATTTACATACACGTCGATGGTACTTTTGTCCTTGTCGATAGTAGCTTCAGCGTAGCCCTCGCCGGTTTCATCGCACTGTCCTTCTACCTCGAATGAAGTAACCACTACCTTTCTGATGGGCAGAGGCAGGTCATCCTTGATGGAACATGAGGTAAAGAGAAGCAGGGGCAACAGAAGAAGAAGAAGACCTTCCCCCTCCCCCTTCCTTGTAGGACGGGGAGTAGTCACTTTCAGTATATGCGCTACAGCTAAAAACTTATCTATGATATTATTTATAATCATTTAATCTAAATTTCTCCCCGCCCTACAAGGGAGGGGAAGGGAGAGGGTCCTTGATGGTCCTATAGATAGAATGTCATACCAATATGAATACTGAAGATGTTGAACTTGAAGTTGGCACCTCCGCTATGGCTCTTGCCATATTCATACTCTGTAGAGTTGGGATGAATATTCTTGAAGCTACTCCATTTATAGTCAACACCTAATACACCGATAGAGGTTTCAACAGCAGCAAAGTCAGTTACAAAGATACACAAGCCAGGACTGATACCCAACTGTACCTTATGAACTGTCTCGTATGTGCCGTCAAGGGAATTAATCAAAGGGTCTTCGTCGTAGGTACCCGTACTATTCTTGCCATTGGCACGAGAATAGGTAGCACGCACCTCAGCAAAAGCACCAAATATCTTACTACCGAAAAGGGGCATATAGTTACGCATGAAGACGCTAGCTTCATGCTTATGCTCCAGATAGTAGAGGTTATCAAGGCTGATGTTAAGGTCTTCACCCAGGTTAACATCCAAGTCGCCCAGAAAGAGATAGTTCCTACTGTAAGTGTAACGCAAGCCAACAGCCAGATTCTTGGCTACGAAGTATCCTACGTAAGGAGAAACAGCGAACACGTGGCCCTCCATATTCAGATTCTTCAGGACCAAAAGGTTCTGGTTCTCATTCTCCCACTCACGATAGTTAACGGTAGCACCACACATCCACATACCTTTGGGGATGAACGGAGCCTTCAGCTCACCACGGTCTATACGCTGAATATGACGTTTCTGAAGATTCTGCTCATACTGATCGCGTACCTTATTATATTTAACAGGTTTGGTGGACTGCTTACCAGTTATCATATCTGAGTAAGTAGAGCCTCCATTATAAGACCCTTGGGGATACTGATTATATTGCGCGAATACTGCTACCGGCATAAAAGCCAGCAGCAGCATCAGCATAATACTATAATTCTTGCGTTCTTGTATCATATTATCTTACAGTAGGTTCTTCGTATTCAAACGAGAATTTGTCTAAGTACAGAACACTATTATTTGATCCGTAGAAATAATCTCCCCACCTACTGGATGAACAGACAATAATCAAATGAGTAGGAAGTTTAGTCCAAGTGTGATATTCCAACGGAATATTGAATGACTGCCATTCGCCTCCACTACTTGTACTTGTTGCCATTTGACCATAAGCCACTACTCGTTGATCTGTCTGCCAATTAATGTTAGTAGACAACTCATACCCATCATCATTTTTATAATTTGCAACCTTAAATTGTTCAGTAACAAGAGCACAGAATATCTGGCATTCATCATTCGTATTCTTAGCAGGAGCACCAGAAGGCTGAGTCCCGACATTAATACTACCAGGAGCATAAGAGAAGTATCCCTTCAAAGCAGATGGACGAGATGTGAATGATACACCCCACTCAAGTTCTGCACCCTTTGTACCTATTAAATCAATAAATTTACCTGTAAACAGACTTGCAGCAGCCAGTTTACCAACAGCCGATTTTGTTGCAAGTTTTGCAGATGAAGATCCATCCTTCACGAAAGAAGTCTCTTGCGTAGTTACATTTCCAATGAAATCATGGGCACCTGTATTACTTGAATCCCAATACCAGCCATCATTCTTTGAACCACAAATAGCAATACCGTCATTTGTATACCAATTCTCAAAACTAGAGTTATAAATTTGTTCCTGAGTCTCCGTAGCGAATGTAGTGAATGTTTCTACCTTACTTGTTGCGTTAGAAGTATCATCATAATACAAACGGTATTCATACTCTGTATTGGGATTCAAGCCCGTCAACTTGTACTTATAAGCAATTTCCTTTCCTTCTACCTCTACCTTTGTGAGAGTTGACGCAGGAATACTTGTCCAGCTTTCATCGGAATCTGAGCTCTTCTTCCACTGAAGCTTAAGTTTGCTCTCATCAAAGTTAGAATCCTTTGCAGCTACTGCACCAGAAAGGTAAGCGTATGAAGCAAATGGCTTAGCTGCATTAACTTCAAGTTGCGTTGAACTCTTGCGAGGTACTTCAACATCAATCTTCCAAGATTGCGTAGCATCATCAACATAAACTTTGACTCCACCTACTGTACCTTCCTCAGCTATCTTGAAGGTAACATCGAAATGATCGCGAGCTTTTACATCAGTAATATCCCATGTATCACCATGAACATCATTAGATTCTTTGCTGGTTACCGATAATTTAAAGCTAAGAGGGGCGACAGGGAAGTAAGCAGACTTTTTTGTATTAATATCAAAATATTGTTTAGCAACATCTGTTAATTCTGATGTAACCCTACATTCTACATCCTTAAAGAACGTACGAAAATCATCACTGAAATTAACCGTCACCTTAACATTGGCCTGAGTAAGCGTCAATGTGGCTGGAGTAAGATTCTTACTTTTTATCTCAACCTCAGTAGAACCTGTATAATAAGGAACATCAAAGCCAGAGTCAGAACCATCCCAACCAGCAGAAGAGGCGGTAATGGTGTATTTACCAGGCTCCAACTTAATTGTTTTCTTAAAATCCTGGTCGTTAGTGGCATCCTGTGATTCCTTAACGACTTCACCTGCAGAGTTTTTAATCTTAACGGCAATAGTCTTAGGATTATAACCCTGAGGTACTTCCATTGCACGGGTATAAGTAGAAACCAAAGTTGTAATATCTAACTTCAAATAACCCATGTTTTCGTCCTGGTCTCCTTCCATATCATTGTTACAAGACACAGATAATAAAACCAAACAAAATACTGTTAGTATTGAATATATCTTTTTCATTGTCATTATCTTTGTTAAGTTTATTCAAAAAACCAAGCCTTTTATTTTATAATAGTAATTTTAACCACACCAGATTTGGTTTTTCCATCCATGTCAGTAACGGTCAATGCAAAATTATGTTCTCCAGTCATAATAGCAAGGAAACCATAGAACTGGCCAACTGGGAAAGTGTAATTCTTGTCACCACTAGAAGGAACAGTAATCTCAACACCTACTTCACCTAAACAATCAACAAGATTATTATTTCCTACCACCTCGCATCCATTAAGTAGGTCGACACCAGAGTAGTTATTTGCAATACCTCCCAACTCGTCCACCATATCTTCACTTGTTGATGTAACCTTAACCATAATACTCTTTATTCCATTTTCTGCAGACATTACAACGTCACCAGAGGTTGGATCTGCAGCTTTTGCCTGTGCTTTCGTAAATGTAACAGGATCTGGGATAGTTAGAGTAATATTATCACCACCACCTGACTGAGATTCTACCTTCAACGTATATTGTACAAAGCCTGCCTCATACTCATCATCTCCTGCAAATATTGCCATTATGGTTGTCTCACCCGCAGCAACAAGGGTTACAACACCATTCTGATTTACTGTTGCCACTGTTGGGGTACTGCTTGACCACGTCAGTGGTAAATTATATGGATTATTTAAAGTAGGAGAAACAAATTCTTGGCCGATAACACCAGTTGCGGTGGTCTTTGAGAAAGCTAATTCATTAGGTTTCTTTACTACGCCAGGATCCAAATCATCCTTATCTCTAACAATAACGTTAATGGGCTCATTAGTTTCTGTAAATCTAACGCTTGCATTTATATTAATAGATTTAATATCTCCTTCGGTTGAATCAACAGGCTTGAAGTTAAGTTCCAGCGCATCACCACCAGAGAAATTTGGGTTATCATTATCATAATGCTGACCCTCCTTAAAATCTTTTTTCAACGTATTAGTGGCCTTTACAGTACTGCCATCCTTCTTAGTAATACCTGTAAAATTAAGCGTCAATTCACTAACACCCTCCTCACCAAAATACCAATAGAAAGGAGCTGAATCCGTATTTGTAAATTTGAAAGCAGTTGTGCTGTTGGCTGTTCCATCATCAATAGTAATATCCCATGATGCGAATACATCTTTGAAATCATCATCGTAAGTTACAGAAATTGGGCTGTTCATCATCTTACAGATGACTTCAACGCCGGAGTTAATTCCCTTCATAACCTCTGCTTCCTTTACTCCCTTATAATAAGGGGCTGTCATCTTCGGCTGAATCTCACCAGGTGTATGAGATTCTACAGTATAGATACCAACGGGCAGGGTAATCTTAGCTGGGACTGCAGAAACAGTTTCCCACGACATATCTTTTACAGGCTTACCATCAGCATCATAGATAGTAACAGGAAAGTTGGAAACCTCTGTTTTGGCACGTGTCTGAGGCTGTGCAATGTCAACATTCAGTTCCATTGTGCCCGTTTCTTTGCCAATATTGTTTAAATCTGCTATCTCGCTTACACAAGATGTAAGAGCAAAAACGCTCAATGCGCTCAAAAAGAGCGAATTCTTTATATTATTCATTCTAACCATCGTTTTCATTGTGTAAAATCAGAAATTTAATTAGTCCAAGATGAAGGAACCTCCCACGTAATTGGATGGTTATTTGTTCCACCATCAATTGTAATGGTCAACTTCATACCACCACCAGTGCTGGGAATGTAATTAGGACGAATATCAAGCTTATGGCCTTCGTTGCGCTGCAAACTGAAAGAACCTGTTACTGTACCAGTATTCAATTTCTCTTTTCCAATCTCTGCAAGATAATCATCCTTAGCTGTTAAATGTATCGTGTAGTTGATTGTGTTATCACCTTCGTCAAGATATATATACCAAGGATCTTTATCAACTTTTGCCCAATCAAAGGTTTCTTTGCCCTTTGTAGTTGTCAAATCAAATGACACATTGTATTCTGTAAAAAGTTCTGACATCTCACCATCAAATGTAACAGATACCTTACCACATGTTGGTGTACAATCAACATTAACTGTCTCCTGACCATTTGACTTTACTGTGACCACTTCTTTTCCATACATATAAAATTCATCACGACTCTTCGTGCGTTCTTGACCATAAGAAGCTTCAACAATGTAACTGCCGATACCTAAGGTTAAAGGGAGCTTAGAACTTAACTCAGAACCTTTGCAACTTAACTTTTCTTTCCCATCGGAAGTTAAAACCTTGACATTGTAATTCTGAATGTTCCTGTAATCATCCTCATCTACAGCACGAGTCTGATCAAAGTTTGTAGAAGCATTCAGATTCAAGACAAGTGTGCCTTTCTCTGTTTCTTTTGAACCCTCTGAAGGGAATTCAAATTCGCGCTCGTTGCAAGATGTGAGGAGTGCAATGGCACTCAATCCCATGCAAAAGATTAACTGTTTTTGTTTCATCACTTGATATTTGTTTTTTTGTTTTATTGTTATTCGGACATTATTTTTCGAGTGCAAAATTACGCCGACTTTCCCTAACACATATTAAAATATGGTAGTATTTTTTAACAATCTTGGTAAAATAGCACAAATTATGGTAATAAAATATCAAAATTCGGTAGAAAGCGAGATGCTGAGGATAAGGCAAAATAAAGAAAAATAGCGTTGAAATGGGTAATTTTGATAAAACCACCGCCTCTTTCTCCGAAAATTCCTCTCTCAACAAAGAATCACTTAATCAAGTTAAAAATGTTTAGTGGTTAGCGGTTAGCGGTTAGCGAACTTCAGCCTTGAGCATATTCAATAACCGATTAAAGTTTTTGTTAACAGTTGATAAGGGTTAGATTTGATTGTGGCTGATGCTGAACCGCGTTCGAGCGGTGATGATTTATTTGTTATGGCGTCAAGAGCTTGTTCTTGAAAGCCATAACAAGGAAAACATCAAGGGCTGCCGGAGGAAGACTAAGCATAAGAAACAATCAGCCTTAGATTATTCATAAGATCTCTTGCCCGTAAGGGCATAGGAGGAGAGTTATCGAATAACGGTTATTGGTTATGGGTTATGGGTTATTGAGATAATTGTAAAGGTTTTTGTTTAATTTTGGCAACAGGCAAAAAGTTGTTTGCTCGAGAGGAATTTTCTATTCCAAAGTTTGGAACGTACATACCAAAGTTTGGAATGTACATACCAAAGTTTGCAACATACATCCCAAAGTTTGGAATGAAAAAAAGCTATAGATGGAGCAACTTTTTCTAAGCGAGAAAGAAACTTTTACTTCTTGTTCTTGCTGTATTGCTCTACAGTCATCTTCAGGACGACAACATCTTCAAGGGGGCGATCGTTCTTATCGGTGGCAACGGCCTGAATCTGCTTGACAATATCCAAGCCCTCAATCACCTCGCCGAAAACTGTATATTGTCCGTCGAGATGAGGCGTTCCGCCACGCATTTGATAATCGTCGGACATCTGAGCAGTAATCTCTATACCCTTCTCGTCCAACATAGAACGTGCTTTCTTGATATCGCCAGGCGTCTGCTTCTTGCCATAAACGATATAAAACTGGCATCCGCTGCTGTTCTGCTCAGGATTTACATCGTCCGGCTCTCGTGCTGCAGCCAAAGCACCACGCCAATGATATATATAAGGAAGGCAGAACTCGGCAGGAATCTCGTAACCAGGATTTCCCTCACCAAGGAGCTGGCCCTTCTTGGCTGTGCGTGACTCAGGATCACCGCCCTGAATCATAAAATCCTTGATACAACGATGAAAAAGAGTCCCGTCGTAGAAACCCTGGGAAGCTAACTTGAGGAAATTATCACGATGCAGAGGCGTCTCGTCGAACAGGGCTACACGGATAACTCCAGAAGATGTCTCGATACGAACGACGGCACGCTTTTCCTTTTTTCTTGCCTGAGTAGAAACAGCTGATGCGAAAAGAAACAAAATCAGCACAAAAAGAATCTTATTTTTCTGCATATTTTTGATGTTTTGTGCAAAAGTACGGAAAAATTCCCCACCAACCAACAAAAAACAGAAAAAAAATTTCAAAGGGGAAAATAAAGGCATAAAATGAAAGAATTTTACCATTTCATCGAAAAATTATCTTGTATTTGGCTTACTGACAAAGATGGGGAAGAAAGTTAATACAAAGATTGTTGAAAAATTTTTTGGAAAAAGTGTGGGGAATTGTGGGGAATTTTATTATCTTTGCACCCAAGATTTAATATAATTAAGTACACGTGATGAGATTTACCGGCAATATTGATGCCAAAGTTGACGAAAAGGGACGTGTTTTTGTTCCCAGCAGTTTCCGCAAAATCCTTCAGAGAGAGGAGGAGCAGGGACTGATTTTACGTCGCGACATCTTCCAGCGCTGTCTGATTCTGTACCCCCAACAGATTTGGGACGAACAGGTTGACGCCATCACTGCCAAAACCAACATGTTTGACAGGAACGGACGCAACGCCCTCAGACAGTTTGTAGCTGGTGCTGAAGCCGTAACGCTGGATAGCGGAGGCCGCATCCTTATCCCCAAACGCTATCTGGAAGAGGCTAACATTAAGAACGACGTGCGCTTCATTGGTGTGGACAACACTATAGAAGTCTGGAACAGACAAGATGCCGAGGCATTACTTAGTCAGCCCGAAGCTTTGGCTGACTGCTTGGAAGAGATGATGAACGCACCTCAGGAGGGCAAGTAAAACAACAATCATGATGAGCGAGGTCTATCATATTCCTGTTCTGTTGAAAGAGACAGTAAACGGACTTAACATCAAGTCCGACGGGACGTATGTTGACCTGACTTTCGGTGGAGGCGGACACAGCAGGGAGATTCTGAGCCGACTGGGAAAAGGCGGTCATCTGTACAGTTTCGACCAGGACCTGGATGCCCTGCAGAACGCTCAGCCATTGGAGGAGACCTACGGAGAGGCTTTTACCTTCGTTAGAAGCAACTTCCGTTTCCTGAAGAACTGGATGCAATACTACGGAGTAGAGGGTGTTGACGGCATCCTGGCCGACCTGGGCGTCAGCAGTCACCATCTGGACGAGGGAGAACGCGGATTCAGCTTCCGCTACGATGCCAAGTTGGATATGAGAATGAACCAGGCAGCCAAGCTGAAGGCAAGCGACGTGCTGAAGAACTACCCGGAAGAGCAACTGGCAGATGTTTTCTATCTGTATGGAGAGCTGAAGAACAGCCGAAAGTTAGCATCGGCCATCGTTAAAGCAAGAGCCACAACAGAGTTGGAGACCACAGGACAGTTGGCAGATATCCTGAAGCCCTGTCTGGGGTACGACCGCGAAAAGAAAGATCTGGCCCGTGTGTTTCAGGCCTTACGAATAGAAGTAAACGGAGAGATGTCCGCACTAAGGCAAATGTTGGCAGCAGCCATAGAAGTGCTAAACCCAGGTGGAAGAATCTCTATCCTGACCTACCATTCGCTGGAAGACAGGATGGTGAAGAACATCATCAAGTCAGGGAATGTGGAAGGAAAGACAGAGACAGACTTTTTCGGGCAAAGCAAAGCGCCCTTGAAGGCAGTGAACAGAAATGTGATTACAGCATCGGCAGAAGAGGTGCAGCAGAACCCCAGAAGCCGGTCGGCTAAACTTAGAATCGGAGAAAAATGGCAGAGATAAAAGATAACATACAAGAGGAACTGGAACAGCAGGAAGTACAAACCCCGGAAGATCAGGAGCAAAGCAGTAAAAGCAAGATCTACAATGCCCTGGTGAACGAGGAGGACGATGACAGCCAGAAGAAAGACATTGAGCATCTGAAGGATGTTCTGCAGGCACTGAGCATCAACGGACTATGGTTCAAGAAACAGCTTGGTGTGCTGGCGCTGATTCTACTGGGCATCATCATTTACATCACGAACCGCTATCAGGCTCAGACGGAGATGATTGAGGAGGATAAGCTGCACGAAGAGCTGCAGGACTGGAAGTACAGAAGCATGACCAGAAACAGCGAACTGACATTACGCTGCCGTCAAAGTCAGTTGGAGGAACAGTTGAAAGCCATGGGCGACAGTACCCTCTGCTCGAGCAACGAACCGGTTTATGAAATTACAAACGATTAAGAGAAACGAATGAAGTCAACAAAAAACGATAGTTCAATAGGGCGCTTTCGCATCATCCTTGCGTTGATTGCGATTATCGCCGTATATATTCTTGGTACAGCCCTTCATACCATGCTGCCCCCACAGAGTAACTACTGGGAGCAGGTTGACAAGCGCTTTACCACCGAAAATATCTCCATTCCTGCCAATAGAGGTAACATCCTGTCAGCTGACGGCCAGGTGCTTTCCGGCTCTATTCCGGTTTATCGTTTGTATATGGACTTCAAGGTTATCGACCCAGATTCTGTCAGTCAGAAAAAGATTGAGCAATGGAGAGACTCTGCTTTTGCAGCAGATCTGGACAGCATATCAGTCGGTTTGGCAAGGATTTTCCAGAATCACGATGCGGCTTGGTTCAGGAACCACTTGCTGAAGGGAAAGCAACGCGGCAGATTCGCTTGGAACATCTGTCCGGGTAAGTTGGCTTCGTACATACAGTACAAGGAATGCAAGAAGCTGCCCATGCTGAGGGAAAGAACCAACAAGAGCGGCTTCCACGCCGAGGAGATTATGCAGCGCAAGAAGCCTTACGGCATGCTGGCTTCGAGAACCTTGGGCGACCTGTATGCCGATTCCAGCGCAAAGGCAAAATGCGGACTGGAGTTGAGTTTCGACAGCATCCTGAGAGGGAAACCAGGCACCTCGCACTCGTCGAAGGTGCTGAACAAGCGAATAAGATTCGTTGATATGCCCCCAGAAAACGGTAACGACCTGCTGACGACCCTCGACATCAACATTCAGGATATGGCAGACAGAGCCTTGCGCAACAAGTTGAAAGAGGTTGGAGGCGAAATAGGAATAGCTGCCGTGATGGAAGTAAAGACGGGTGACGTGAAAGCTATCGTGAACCTGACCCGTATGTCCGATGGTGAATACTACGAGTGTAAGAACAATGCCGTGAGCGACCTGATGGAGCCAGGCTCAACCTTCAAAACAGCCAGTATCATGGTTGCGCTGGACGACGGTAAAATAAATAAGAACACGCGCGTAGAGACGGGAAGCGGAATCTACCAGATGCACGGACGTTGGATGAAGGACCATAACTGGCGAAAAGGCGGCTACGGCAACCTGTCTGTTACCGAGGTGCTGATGTACAGTTCGAACATCGGTGTCAGCAGACTGATAGACGATGCCTATAAGGATGATCCTGACAGATATGTAAGAGGTCTGAACAAACTGGGCGTAGGACTGCCCCTGAACCTTCCCTTCGTAGGAAAAGGCGAGCCTCGTGTCCGTCACCCCAAGAAACAGGGCAGATTCTGGTTGAACTGGAGCAACACAGCCCTCCCCTGGATGAGTATCGGATACGAGACAATGCTTCCTCCCATTGCCACACTGACCTTCTACAACGGTATAGCCAATGGCGGAAAGATGGTCAAACCACGCTTTGTGACAGCTGAGCTGAAGGACGGACAGGTGATTCGCGAGTTCCCCACGGAAGTCATCAAGGAGACTATGTGTAAGAAGAGCACCTTGGTTGATATTCAGGAGATTCTGGAGAAGGTAGTAAGCGAAGGTCTGGGAAAGAAAGCCGGCAACAACGGCAGGTACTTCAAGGTAAGCGGAAAGACCGGAACGGCTCAGATAGCTGCAGCCGGAGGAGGCGGATATCATAGCGGTATCACCAGGTATATGGTCAGCTTCTGCGGATACTTCCCCAGCGAAGCACCTAAATACAGTTGTATCGTCTGTATCGTAAAATCAGGCCTGCCTGCCTCCGGAGGCGGTCAGTGCGGTCCTGTATTCAGCGAGATCTCGCAATACATCATGTCTAAGGGCAATAGTCACGATGCCAGAGAAGTCAGCGACTCCAACTCGGTATATATCCCTGCTTCGGTACGCGGACAAGAGAAGAAGTCGAACCTGGTATTGGAAGAGCTTGGCATCAGGGAACAACTGGACACCAAGGTTGATTCCATGTCTGAGGACAAAGTTCCCAATGTTATTGGCATGGGAGCAAGAGACGCTGTATATGAGCTGCAGAAACGAGGGCTGAAGGTGAAGGTGAACGGCAAGGGGCATGTAAAGGGCCAGAGCATCCCTGCAGGCAGTATCGCAGAGAGAGGAAAGACGATAACAATACAATTAGGACAAATCTCGAAATAACATACAATTATGAAATTGACAGAATTAATAAATGTATGCCATCCCGCAAAAGTTGTAGGTGACACGGAAATTGAGATAACTGGGATTGAGATAGACTCCCGCCTGATAAAAAGCGGAAATATGTTCGTTGCCATGCGAGGAACGCAGGTTGACGGACATACCTATATCGCCAAAGCGATAGAACTGGGTGCCAAGGCTATCGTATGCGAGGAGATACCCGCTGACATACAGGCTGGAGTAACCTATATACAATACGATAAGACTGACGATGCGGTAGGGCCTTTGGCAACAACCTTCTACGGTAACCCCACCAGCAAGATGAAACTGATTGGTGTGACGGGTACCAACGGAAAGACTACCATTGCCACCGTATTATATAATATGTTTAGGAGAATGGGGCACAAATGCGGCCTGTGCAGTACCGTCTGCAACTATATTGACGGCGAGGCTGTTCCCACAGAATGCACAACGCCCGACCCTATCACATTAAACAGACTGTTGGGTCAGATGGCTGACGCAGGTTGCGAATATGCATTCATGGAAGTCAGCAGTCATAGCGTTACACAGAAGAGAATTGGCGGTCTGACCTTTGCAGGAGGTATCTTCACCAACCTGACACGTGACCATCTGGACTACCACAAGACCTTCGAAAACTATAGGGATGCCAAGAAGGGATTCTTTGATTTACTGCCCAAGGGAGCCTTTGCTATCACCAATGCCGATGACAAGAACGGCTTTGTAATGGTGCAGAACACGAAGGCTAAGGTAAAAACTTACTCGACACGAACTGCCGCAGACTTCAAGGCTAAGATTCTGGAGGAGAGCTTCGAGGGCATGAATCTGGAGATTAACGGTCAGGAGGTTTGTGTACAGTTTGTGGGACGCTTCAACGTGAGCAACCTGTTGGCTATCTACGGAGCAGCTATCATGATGGGGGCAGAGCCAAGGGAAACACTGATTCACCTGAGTGCCCTGAAACCTGTAAACGGCAGATTCGAGACCATCCGTTCCAAGAGCGGTGTGACTGCCATTGTGGATTATGCCCATACACCCGATGCACTGAAAAATGTGTTGGATACCATCAACGAGGTACTGAAACATCGCGGTCAATGTTGGACGATATGTGGCGCTGGCGGCAACAGAGATAAGGGCAAGCGTCCCCTAATGGCACAGGAAGCTGTCAAGAACAGTGACCGTGTGATTATCACCAGTGACAACCCGAGATTCGAGGATCCTCAGGAGATTATCAACGATATGCTGGCAGGACTGACCGAGAAACAGCGTCAGGGTGTGCTGACCATCGTGGACAGAAGGGAAGCTATCCGAGCAGCCTGCATCCTGGCTCAGCCTGGGGATGTCATCCTGGTTGCAGGAAAGGGACATGAGGATTACCAGATTGTCCAGGGTGTAAAGCACCACTTTGACGATCACGAGATTATACAAGAGGCGTTTGGACTGGTGCAAAGCATCACGAAACTTAGTTGAGAGTTGAGGGACCCTCCCTAGCCCTCCCTTGTAGGGAGGGGATAAACGGTAAACAGTAAACAGTTGAGAGTTGAGAATTGAGAATTGAGAGTTGAAAATTGAAAGTTGAGAGACGAAAAACGAAGGCTGAAGGCTGATGGCTGATGGCTGAAGTTCAGTAAACGGTAAACAGTAAACGGTAAACAGTAAACAGTAAACGGTAAACAGTAAACGGTAAACGGTAAACTAAAATATGTTATATTACTTATTCAGATATTTGGGGGAATATGGAGTGAGCGGCGCTCACCTCTGGTCGTATATCTCATTCCGTGCCATCTTGACGTTGGTACTCTCGCTCATTATTTCCGTATGGTTTGGAGAATATTTCATCAAATGGATGAAGCAACGCGGCATCAATGAGGCACAGCGCAGTGCCAACATCGACCCATACGGAGTGGAGAAAAGAGGCGTTCCTACGATGGGCGGATTGATTATCATCATTGCTACGGTGGTTCCCTGTTTGCTGCTGGGCAGATTACGTAACATATACATGTTGTTGATGATTCTGACGACAATATGGTTGGGAGCTATCGGCTTTGCTGACGATTACATCAAGATGAAAGTCACAAAGGACGGCTTACGTCCGATGTACAAGCTGTTAGGACAGGCTTTATTAGGACTGATAATCGGTCTGACCCTATGGTTGAGTCCCGATGCTGTTGTACACGAGAATGTAAAAGCAGAAAAACAGAATCCAACAGAAGAGGTTACATACCAGAAAGAGGCAGTAAAGAGTACCATCACTACCATTCCGTTCGTGAAGAACAACAATCTGCAGTACAGCGATTTCTTCCGCTTCTTGGGAAGATACCGTACAGCAGCAGGATGGATATTCTTTGTATTCATGACAACCTTCGTGGTTATGGCTGTGAGCAACGGATGTAACCTGAACGACGGAATGGACGGTATGTGCGCAGGCAACTCAGCCATCATCGGCGTAACCTTGGCTATACTGGCATACGTAAGCAGTCATATTGTGATGGCCGGATATCTGAACATCATGTTTATCCCAGGCAGCGAGGAGATGGTAATCTTCCTGTTGGCATTCGTGGGAGCATTAATAGGTTTCCTCTGGTACAATGCCTATCCGGCACAGATCTTCATGGGCGATACCGGCAGTCTGGCCATAGGCGGTATCATTGCTGTGGCTGCTATCATCATACACAAGGAGCTGATGATTCCTCTGCTTTGCTTCATCTTCTTCATGGAGAGCGTCAGCGTGTTGCTCCAGACGAGATATGCAAAGATGGGCAACAAGAGAGGAGAGAAATGGCGTGTCTTCAAGAGAGCACCCATACATGACACCTTCAGGGTGGCGCCCGGTCAGCTTCCCGCCGACTTTAAGGTTCTCATCAACTGGCCTAAAGGCTGTTGGCTGGAGTCGAAGATAACCGTCCGTTTCTGGATTATAACCATTATACTTGCAGCACTTACCATAGTGACGCTGAAAATCAGATGAAAAAGAGTTGAGAGTTGAGAATTGAGAATTGAGAATTGAAAATTGAAAATTGAGAATTGAGAGTTGAGAGATTAGAGAAGTGTGAGAAAATAAGATATTAAAGTAGGATGAAAGAGAGAATAGTTGTTTTAGGTGCAGCCGAAAGTGGCGTTGGTGCAGCTGTACTGGCTCAGAAGAAGGGCTTTGAGGTCTTTGTCAGCGACATGGGAACCATAAAGCCTGAATACAAGAGTATGCTGGAACAATATGCCATTGAGTGGGAGGAAGGTCAACATACAGAAGAGAAGATCCTGAATGCCAAGGAGATCATCAAGAGTCCGGGTATTCCCGAGAATGCTCCCATGATTGTCAAGGCCAGGGAGGCAGGAATCCCCATTATCAATGAGATTGAGTTTGCCGGTCGGTATACCCATGCCAAGATGATCTGTATCACAGGCTCCAACGGTAAAACCACAACGACAAGTCTTATCTATCACATCTTCAAGAATGCAGGTTACAACGTTGGCTTGGCAGGTAACATCGGACGAAGTCTGGCTCTCCAGATTGCCGAGGGTAAGGAATATGATTACTACATCATTGAGCTGAGCAGCTTCCAACTTGACAATATGTATAAGTTCCGTGCCAATATCGCCGTCCTGTTGAACATCACGCCAGATCACCTGGACCGCTACAATAATAGCATGCAGGAATATACAGATGCCAAGATGCGTATCGTGCAGAACCAGACAGAGGAGGATGCTTTCGTGTACTGGGCTGACGACCCTATCATCTCGAAAGAACTGAAGAAATACGGTATCAAATCGCAGTTGTGCCCCTTCAGTATCCTCAAGAAAAACGGCATGATAGGTTACATCAACGACGGACATTATGTTATTGAGCGCCCCACCCCATTCAACATGGAACAGGAAGGCCTCAGTCTGCACGGCAAGCACAATATGTACAACAGCCTGGCTGCTGGTATTGCAGCTCATCTGAGCGGTATCAAGGACGAAACGCTGAAGCAGAGCCTGGGAGACTTTGAAGGTGTGGAGCACAGACTGGAGAAAGTAGCTCGCGTGGGGGGGGTACAGTATATCAACGACTCGAAGGCAACCAATGTGGATGCTTGTTGGTATGCCCTGGAGAGTATGACTACTCCGACCATACTGATTATCGGAGGAAAAGATAAAGGAAACGACTACAATGCCATCAAGGACCTGGTAAAGAAGAAATGTGCCGGTCTGGTTTTCCTGGGAGCTGACAACACCAAGTTGCACAATTTCTTCGACGGCATGGGGATACCTATTGCAGATACCCACAGCATGAAGGACTGCGTGGCTGAATGTGTGAAGATGGCCAAACCGGGCTATACAGTGCTCTTGAGTCCTTGTTGTGCAAGCTTTGACCTCTTCAAGAATATGGAAGACCGAGGCGAGCAGTTCAAGGAACTGGTTAGGGCTTTGTGAGTTGTGAGTTGAGAGTTGAGAATTGAGAATTGACAGTTGAGAATTGAGAATTGAGAATTGAGAATTGAGAGTTTAGAGAAAGATAAAATATGACACTGAGTAATCTGAAAGAAAGAAGTTGGATGCAAGGAGACACAGTAATATGGATGGTCTTCCTGACCTTGTGTATGATATCCGTAATTGAAGTGTATAGTGCAACCAGCTCGATGACCTACTCCAACGGACACTATTGGGACCCTGTACTCCGCCACAGTGCATTCATTGGAATAGGCATTGTCTTTGCCTGGATTATCACACAAATATCCTGCAATTGGTTCAAACTGGGATCACTTGTCGTGCTGGCTATATCCATTCTGTTGCTGATTGTCGTTCTATTCACAACCAAGATAAACGGAGGAGCCCGCTGGCTCGAGATAGGAATGATATCTTTCCAACCCTCTGAATTGGCTAAGATGGGACTGATTGGCTTTGCAGCCTTCGTTCTTTCGACATCAAGGGACGAGAAAGGGGCATCGAAGATTGGAACAAGATGGGTGATGTACATAACAGGTTTTGTGCTGATTCTGATAGCTATGGAGAACCTCTCTACCGCTATCATCATAGCCACCACTATATTCGGCATTCTGTTCTATGCACAGGCCCCAAAGAAGTACTTGGGTTTTATTGTAGGACTGGCCGTAGCAGCTATTGTATTAGGTGGTACAACGGTCTATACCTTGTCGAAGTCTGAAACTATGATGGAAAAGATGGCGCAAGGACCGTTGCACAGAATTCCCACCTGGGTGCACCGCCTTACCACCCAAAACGAGATACCCGAGGATCCGCAAGACTATCCGCTGACAGATAATATTCAGGTTACACATGCCAATATAGCCATTGGCACCTGTGGCATCATCGGTAAGGGACCTGGCAATTCCGTACAGCGCGACTTCCTGCCTCAGGCATACTCCGATTTCATCTATGCCATCATCATAGAAGAGACGGGGGTCTTTGGCTTGTTTGGAGTGATGTTCCTGTATCTGCTACTGATGTGGCAGTCGATGAAGATTGCCAGCAGATGTAAATCCAGGTTCCCGTCGTATCTGGTGATGGGGCTGGCGTTGATGATAGTGATACAGGCAATGGTGAACATGGCCGTTGCAACGGGTGCAATCCCTGTTACGGGTCAACCACTTCCCTTAATCAGCAGGGGTGGTACCAGTACATTCGTTAACTGTGCTTACTTCGGAATGATTCTGAGTGTGAGTCGTACAGCCAAGAGAAAAGAATAACATTCTATATAATATATAATAAGGTATATATGGAAGAATTGAGAGTCATAATAAGCGGAGGTGGAACCGGGGGACATATCTTTCCCGCTGTGAGTATTGCTAATGCACTGAAAGAGATGCGTCCTAACGCAGAGATTCTTTTCGTTGGTGCTGAAGGTAGAATGGAAATGCAGAAAGTTCCTGCTGCCGGCTATAAGATTGTAGGGCTACCGGTAAGAGGTCTCTTACGTCCCCTATGGAAACCAGGCAACATAGGCGTGCTGTGGGATTTCATACGAAGCAAAAAGGCTATCAAGAAAACCATACGCCAGTTTAAACCACAGGTAGCGGTAGGCGTTGGCGGCTATGCAAGTTCTGCCACACTGAATGCCGCGTATGAGCTGGGCATCCCCTGCCTGATTCAGGAGCAGAACAGTTTTGCCGGACTCACCAACAAGACACTGGCCAAGAAAGCCAGCAAGATCTGTGTGGCCTACGAAGGAATGGAACGTTTCTTCCCCAAAGACAAGATTTTACTTACAGGCAACCCCGTTCGACAGAATCTGATTAACAACAACATAACAAAAGAAGAAGCTGCCAAGGCATTCAACCTGCAAGCCGACATACCGACCATTCTACTGGTAGGAGGAAGTCTGGGTGCCAGGACCATGAACGAGAGTGTTCTGCAAAATCTTGACAAGATTGCCCAGGCTCCTGTGCAGTTCATCTGGCAGACAGGAGGATATTACAAAGAGGCCATTGCCAACGAACTGAAGGATAAGAATGTACCTGGCAACTTGTACATAACCGACTTTATCAGTAGGATGGATATGGCATACCGACTGGCCGACCTCGTTATCAGCAGGGCTGGAGCCAGCAGTATCAGCGAGCTTTGCCTGCTTGGAAAACCCAGCATTCTGGTTCCCAGTCCGAATGTAGCAGAAGACCACCAGACACATAATGCAATGGCATTGGTAAACAAACAGGCAGCCCTGTACGTGAAAGATGCCAATGCTGTGACTGACCTGATTCCGTTGGCCCTGTCGACGGTGGTGGATGCTGACAAGTTGAAGTCATTGGGAGAGAATGCCTATAAGATGGCATATAAAGACTCTGCACGCATCATTGCAGAAGAAGTTTTGAAACTCGTAAAGGAATAAAGAACATGAATCTAAACGATATAAAATCTGTATATTTCGTCGGCATAGGCGGCATAGGAATGAGTGCCATTGCCAGATATTTCCTGCACAAAGGCCTGACCGTCGGCGGATACGACAAGACGCCCAGCGACCTGACAAAGAAATTGCAGGAAGAGGGCGCTCTTATCCATTACTGTGAAGATGTAGAACAAATCCCGACAGCATGCAAAAAGGCTGACTCGACACTGGTTATCTTCACACCTGCCATACCTGCAGAGCATAAAGAGTTGGTGTATTTCCACGAGAACGGATTTGAAATACAAAAACGCGCACAGGTGCTGGGTACGCTGACTCGCTCCCTGAAAGGACTCTGTGTGGCTGGTACACACGGAAAAACGACAACCAGCAGTATGGCTGCTCACCTGTTACACCAAAGTCATGTGGACTGCAATGCCTTCCTTGGCGGGATAACAAAGAACTACGGAACAAACTATATCATCAGCAAAGAGAGTCCTTACGTGGTGATAGAAGCTGACGAGTTCGACCGTAGCTTCCACTGGCTGACTCCCTTTGCCAGTGTCATCACGGCAACAGATGCCGACCATCTGGACATCTACGGAACAGAAGAGGCCTACCTGGAAAGTTTCAGTAAGTACAGCAGCCTCATCCAGCCAGGCGGTTTCCTGGTTCTGCATACAGGACTGAAGATGAAGCCCAAGACACAAGAGGGAGTTACCACCTATACCTACAGCAGGGAAGAGGGTGACTTCCATGCCGAGAATGTAAAGATCGGTAATGGAGAAATCTCCTTCGACCTGATTTCTCCCTTGGGGAATATCAAAGACTTAAAATTAGGTGTTCCCGTAAGTGTGAACATCGAAAACGGAATAGCTGCCATGGCACTTGCACAGATTGCCGGTGCCAATGAAGTGGAGATACGTAAGGGAATGGAGACATTCGGCGGTGTGGATCGCAGATTTGATTTCAGACTGAAAACCGACAAGATGGTTTACCTGAGTGATTATGCTCATCATCCTGCTGAGATACGTCAGAGTCTGCTGAGCATCAAGCAGCTTTATGAAGACAAAAAAATAAAAGTCATATTCCAACCTCATTTGTACACAAGAACCAGAGACTTTTATCGCGAGTTTGCAGATGCGCTCTCTTTGCTGGATGATGTCACCATAGTAGATATCTATCCAGCAAGAGAAGCACCTATTCCAGGTGTAACCAGCGCACTCATCTACGATAACCTGCGATCTGGCATCAAAAAACAGATGTGCAAGAAAGAGGAAATATGTGATGTGGTACGTCAAGGAGGGTTTGATGTACTCATCACATTGGGAGCAGGAGACATAGAGAACTACGCAGATCAAATAACAGAAATACTGAAGCCGCTATCATGAAAATTGCCATCAAAGTAATACTGCTCCTACTGGTTGCAGGCTATCTGGTCTTCGCAATAGTAAGATTCTCCCAGCGAACAGAAGATCGTGTCTGCGAAGCTGTTGACATACAGATAACCGACAGCCTGGAAGGTGGATTCGTAACAACGGATTATATACACAACATACTGGCAAAGAACAAGATCTTTGTTGAAGGGCAGAAGCTAAGCAACATTGACATACAAGGGTTGGACAGCATACTCCAGCATGACCCTTATATTGACAGTGCCAGATGCTTCTGCACGGCTGCCAGCCATCTGTGTATTCAGATTATTCCGCAAAGACCCATTCTTCATGTCATACAAGAAAACGGAGACAATTACTACCTTGACGGAAGCGGTGCCATCATGCCTGTGGACAATATGAACATTGACCTTTGCGTTGCAACGGGCAACATAACAAAAGACTATGCAAGGAAGCATCTTATGGAACTGGCAAAATTCATCTACGAAGATGACTTCTGGGATAAGCAGATAGAACAAATACATGTAACCAGCAACCATGAGGTTGAGTTATATCCAAGGATTGGAGAACATACAATAGTTTTAGGAACGACTGAGAACTTCAGGAAAAAACTGGAAAACTTAATGATATTCTACAAGAACGGCCTAAGCAAAACGGGATGGAACAAATACTCCATCATCAATCTGTCGTATAACGGGCAGATAGTATGTACCAAGAAAAATAACACAAAAAAAATATAGACTATGGGAGCAGAAAAGGACATTATCGTTGCCGTGGAACTAGGTTCCACCGCCATTAGGGGCATTGCAGGAAAGAGGGAGCCGGACGGTACAATGCGAATCCTGGCTATTGCACAGGAAGAATCCAATGATTGCATTCGAAAAGGACTGGTCGATAACATCGACAAAACGACGCAGGCCATCTCGCATGTCGTTAAGAAGATTAATGAGGAATTGGGTATTACCACGAAGCGTATCTTTGTGGGCCTGTCCGGTCAGTCTTTGAGAACGATGGAGAACAAGGTACCCTACCAGTTTGCCGAAAAGACAATTATCGACAACAAGCTAATTGACCAACTGAAAGAAATAAACAATGGCGTTGTCTATCCCCAGGCTAAAATACATGACGTAATACCTCAGGAATACAGGATAGGCAACCGGTATATCCAAGATCCTGTAGGTATGCAGTGCGAGCAGATAGAAGCCCGTTTCGTCAATGTCGTTGCCCGCAACGGCATGAGCGAGAATGTAGAACGGTGCGTAAAAAATGCCGGTCTTGAGGTTGCCGATTTGTTTATCTCGCCCATATGTCTGGCAGACTGTCTGCTTAACGCTAATGAGAAGCGTTCCGGATGTGCGCTGGTAGATATCGGAGCAGATACGACAACCATTTCTGTATATTACTCCAATATTCTGCGTCACCTCGTTGTCATTCCCTTGGGAGGCAACAATGTCACCACCGACATCAGCACCAAGAGCATAGAGCTGGGAGAGGCTGAACAACTCAAGCTTAAGTATGGAACAGCCTGGCACGAGAACGAAGAAGAACCCAATAAGAACAAAATCCAGTTGAGCTATGACCGTACGATAACAGAAGGTGAACTCTTTAACATCACAGAAGCAAGATACGAAGAGATTATCGTCAATATCTGGGCTCACATTAAACAATACAACGATAAGCTGCTGTCCGGAATCCTTCTGACTGGCGGAGCCAGCAAAGCCAAGAATCTCGTCAAGGCTATCACAGAATATACACAGACCGACAAACAGATAAGGCTTGTCAAAGGCTTGCCTCTGAATATCAGTCATGCTTATAATGTTCATATTCCCGAGGACAATAACCTGAACACCCTTATGGCGCTGTTGATGAAGGGCGACCAGAACTGTGTAGGTGAAGCTCCCGAGACAACGACCGAATCTTCTCCTGCAGCAGAACAGGAAACAATAGAAGTTGCAGAAGAGAATGCTCCCAAGCAAGAGGAAACCGTTGTTGCAGAGGTTGACAACAGCACTGTGGAAGAGAAGGACGAAGAGAAGCCAAAGAAGGATGGCGGTGTATCGAAGAAAATACGCAACGTATTTAGCGTAATCAAAAAGATGTTGACCGACCCAGAGGAGGAAGAAGAGATAAACGACGAAAATTAACTGTTAAAGATGGATGTATTATGGCAGACAATATGAATTTAAACCAAGGAGGCATTTCTTTTAACTTTGAGTCAAAAGCATCACAGAGCATCATCAAGGTGATTGGTGTTGGCGGTGGTGGTGGTAATGCCGTTAATCACATGTATCGCGAAGGTATTCATGACGTTACCTATGTGTTGTGTAATACTGATAAGAAAGCGCTGAGCGACTCTCCCATACCCAACCATCTGCAGTTAGGCAAAGACGGACTGGGAGCAGGAAACCGTCCGGAGAAGGCCAGACAGGCAGCATTGGAGAGCATGGATGAAATCAAAGAAATGCTTAGCGATGGCACCCGCATGGTATTTATTACAGCCGGAATGGGCGGAGGAACCGGTACCGGTGCTGCTCCTATCATTGCCCAATGCGCCAAGGATGCCGGTATCCTTACTGTCGGAATTGTAACTATTCCCTTTAAGTTTGAGGGTAACAAGAAAATTAATCAGGCACTGGATGGTGTAGAAGAGATATCCAAGCATGTTGATGCTTTGCTGGTCATTAACAACGAACGACTACGTGAGATCTATCCGGAACTGACTGTGCTGACAGCCTTTGCAAAGGCCGATGATACGCTTAGCATTGCCGCAAAGAGTATCGCCGAGATTATCACCATGCATGGTATCATGAACCTTGACTTCCAGGATGTGACAACAGTCCTGAAAGACGGTGGCGTTGCTATCATGAGTACAGGATACGGAGAAGGCGAAAACCGCGTAACTAAAGCCATCAACGAGGCGCTGAACAGCCCGTTGCTGAACAACAACGATATCTTCAACTCCAAGAAGGTGCTGTTAAACATCAACTTCTGCAGCGACAATGAGAATGAAGCGCTGATGATGGAAGAAATGAACGAGGTGAACGACTTCATGAGAAAGTTCCGCGAGGATGTAGAGACAAAATGGGGATTGGCTACTGACAGTTCTTTGGGCAATAAGGTTAAGATTACCCTGCTCGCTACAGGATTCGGTCTGCAGAATGTTCCCGGCATTACAGAAATGTCTGAACAGCAAACTCGCGAAAAAGCCGCTATTGAAGCAGAGGAAAAACAAAAAGAGGGTGAACGTATAGAAATGTACTATGGCAGTGATGTATCTTCGCCTCGACGCCGTCGCTACGTTCATATCTTCAGAGATGACGAACTGGACAATGATGATATCATCTCAATGGTAGAAACACTGCCCACTTACCGTCGTACAAAAGAAGACCTGAATAAGCTCTCGGCCACAAAACCAGCTCCTGCACCTACGGAACCGACGTCTCAATCAGAAGAGCCGGAAGGAATTCTGACATTCAACTTTTAATAAGGTAAAGACAATTTAAGAGAATACTGTCCGCAGCACATCCAAGGATTTCAACTCAGGAAATTCCGGGATGTGCATGCGATAGTAATCTACCAATACATTCAGGACCTTTGCCCTTTGCTGGCGACTGAGTCGGAAAATGTGCATTGTTGCATAGTCCATCCTCAATAACTTGGGAAGGAATGCCGATTCTTCGGCATCCAAGTACTGGCCGTGTGCAGGAAGAATGCTTACCATAGTCGCTTCCCTCAAGTCGAACACCATACCCGGCACATAATCCTGCACATTAGGCCAGAAGCCCAGGAACCGAGTAAGACGCATCAAGAACACCAGATGAAAATTAGACAGCCCTTTATCTGAACGGTCGAACCACTGCAGGCTGTTACACAAATACTGAAATAATGCATCGTTTTCTAATTCATGCTTCAAGGCATAGAAAAGGAACTCAGACAGAAAAAGAGAGACCGTTCCCTTAATAGGGTCGTAAGGCAGTGAGCCATAAGAGATATGTAACCTCATATCGCGTATCCGCTGCAAGTTCTGATTGGGTCTGATATCAAAATCCAGCTCCAAGATATTCAACGGTCGCAATAGCTGAGTTTTAACATTGCTACGTTTCAACTTGGGCATTTTGACCAGAAAACTCACAGTTCCGTGCTGTTGCGTGTAGATGTTAACAATAACGCTTTCATCGTTATATCTTAACTGGTGCAGCACAACTCCTAACGAACGTTCCAACATGCCTTCAAATGTTATTTAATGTTGTAAAGTTATCAAAAAAAAGGATTTTTTCAGCAAGTCAGCCTAATTTTACAACACAAATAACATTTTTCTTCAAAAATATTTTGTCAGTCAACGAAAAAGACCTACCTTTGCAACCGCAATTGAGGAAACTCCCTCAAAAGCACTGGCTAAACGCCGAAGGTTCGGTCCCTTCGTCTATCGGTTAGGACGAGAGATTTTCATTCTCTAAAGAGGAGTTCGACTCTCCTAGGGACTACAATAGGACAAAAAATAAAATAAAATTCAAAATGGCTAATCACAAATCATCAGTCAAGAGAATCCGCCAGGAGGAGAAAAGAAGACTCCACAACAGATATTACGCTAAGACTATGCGTAATGCTGTACGCAAATTGCGTGCAACCACAGACAAGGCTGCTGCTATCGAGCTGTTCCCAAGTGTTCAGAAGGCTCTGGACAAGTTGGCTAAGGTTAACGTTATTCACAAGAATAAAGCTGCAAACCTGAAGTCTAAGTTGGCTCGTCATATTCAGAAGTTAGCTTAAAACGCACCTATTTGTCATAGCGGACACAATAAAGGCAGTTTCCCAAGGGGGGAGCTGCTTTTTTGTTTTCGTTCCTCCAGGGCATGTTTTTATGCGAATTTGAATTGGTTTTCGGAAATACTTTCACTCGGGAATAAAAAATAAACTAGTTTATTTTGTATTCCGTCTGATTTTTCGTATCTTTGTACCAAATTTAACGTCGTTCTAAAATAATGGAAGAATTACAGAAAAACAACGCAGAATACAGTGCCTCTAACATCCAAGTGCTGGAGGGGTTAGAGGCTGTGCGCAAACGTCCTGCCATGTACATTGGCGACATCAGCGAAAAGGGATTGCATCACCTTGTTTACGAGACTGTTGACAACTCTATCGACGAGGCTTTAGCCGGTTACTGTACACACATCGAAGTAACCATAAACGAGGACAATTCCATCACCGTTCAGGATAACGGACGTGGTATCCCCGTTGATATGCACGAGAAAGAGCATAAGAGTGCCCTTGAGGTGGTTATGACCGTACTACATGCCGGAGGTAAGTTCGACAAGGGCAGCTACAAGGTCAGCGGCGGTTTGCACGGTGTAGGTGTAAGCTGTGTGAACGCCCTTTCTTCAAAAATGGTTTCACAGGTTTACCGTGACGGCAAGATCTACCAACAGGAATATCACATCGGAAAGCCTCTGGCTCCCGTTGCTGTGGTTGGCGAGACAGAGTTGCGTGGTACACGTCAGCAGTTCTGGCCCGACAAGACTATCTTCACCACAACAACATACAAATACGATATTCTGGCCAACCGTATGCGCGAATTGGCATACCTGAATGCAGGCATTACCATTACGCTCACCGACCTTCGTCCTGACGAGGAAGGCAAGACCCGTACAGAAAAGTTCTATAGCGAGGGCGGTCTGAAGGACTTTGTCCGTTACATCGAGAGCACACGTACCTCACTTTTCAATGATGTTATCTATCTGAACACAGAGAAGCAGGGTATTCCCATCGAGGTGGCCATCATGTACAATACAGCCTACTCAGAGAATCTGCACTCATACGTCAACAATATCAACACCATCGAAGGTGGTACCCATCTGCAGGGATTCCGTGCTGCACTTACCCGTACCCTTAAAACATACGCAGAACAGGAGTGTACAAAAGAACTGGAGAAATTGGCAAAGAACAACATAGAGATTAGCGGTGAGGACTTCCGCGAAGGATTGACAGCCGTTATCTCCATCAAGGTTGCCGAGCCCCAGTTCGAAGGCCAGACAAAGACCAAGTTGGGTAACAGCGAGGTGGCAGGTGCCGTACAACAGGCTGTAGGTGAAGCGTTATCACAATACCTTGAGGAGAACCCACGTGAGGCTAAGCTCATCGTTGAGAAGGTGCTGTTGGCTGCTCAGGCCCGTGTTGCTGCACGTAAGGCACGCGAGAATGTACAGCGCAAGAACCCCATGAGCGGTGGCGGTCTGCCAGGCAAGTTGGCAGACTGTTCCGACAAGGATCCTGCTGCAGGCGAACTCTTCATTGTCGAGGGTGACTCAGCCGGCGGTTCAGCCAAGCAAGGACGTAACCGTCACTTCCAGGCTATCCTCCCCATCCGTGGTAAGATCTTCAACGTAGAACGCGTAATGTGGAACAAGGCATTCGAGCACGAAGAGGTGAACAACATCTTCCAGGCATTAGGTGTTAAGTTCGGATTGAACCCTGAGGATTACAAAGAGGCCAATTACGACAAGTTGCGTTACTACAAGACTATCATCATGACCGATGCCGATGTCGATGGTTCTCACATCGACACCCTTCTGATGACACTCTTCTTCCGTTTCATGCCGCAGCTCATCCGTGACGGCCGTCTTTACATAGCCACACCTCCCCTCTACCGCTGCAAGATTGGAAAGGTAGAGGAATACTGCTACACCGAGGAAGACCGTCTGCGCTTTATGGAGAAGTATAATAACGGCAAGGAAGAAGGTATGTTCACCCAGCGCTACAAAGGTCTTGGTGAAATGAACCCCGAGCAGTTGTGGGAGACAACCATGAACCCAGAGACCCGTCTGCTCAAGCAGGTCACTATCGAAGATGCAGCAGCTGCCGATTATGTTTTCTCTATGCTGATGGGCGAAGATGTAGGTCCGCGCCGCGAGTTCATAGAGCAGAACGCCGTCTATGCCAACATTGATGCATAACAGAACTGCCCAAATATAGAATAGGGGTGTAGCGCGCTACACCCCTATTTTTTTATAGGTCTATGTATTCGTATGTGTTACCCACTATCTGGAGGTAACGTTCAAACTCTGTTCGGCTTATCACCACCGTTCCCCGGCAATCGTTAGGATGGAAACTCAAGGTTGCTGCTTCCTTCAATCGGCTGTCAAGGAAAAGTTGTACGTGATGCTCTGTGTCGTTAATCAATCCGAAGGGAGAGACACTACCAGGCTCCAAACCCAGATAGCGCATCATACGCTCCGACGAGGCAAAAGAAAGCTTCCCAGGTGCATTCTTCCCTTGCGCCACCAAAGAGGCTTTCAGACGATGTTCCAAGTCATGAATATCCAGGTCATAGTCGCAATGGAAGCATACCAGATAATGCTGGTTACCCTTATGGTTACGCAGGAAAATGTTCTTACAGTGTACACTGCCGTCATCCTTCCACCACCTCTTGGCTTCCTCTATGGTCTTCCCCTCAGGATGATTATAGTTAATAAAAGCTATATGATGCTCTCTCAAGAAAGCAAGAACTTTTTCTTCTCTTTCCATATTCCTTATTGATTATTCAACCATTCTGTTGCACGGTTTACCAAATCGGCAGCAGGAACACTCTCGTCATATTTGGTCACGCGGAAAGGTTTCAGAACATCTTCCAATTGCAAATGCTGTGTCTCGGTGAAATTTGGGCGCAAAAGTTTTATCTTCTCGTATGCCTGGATGCCTTCCACCAGACGCTCCATACGAATGCTGCTCTCGCCTGGATAAACCAGATTGGCATCGCCTGAGGGCCAGCTGGGGGTACGACTATCCTGACAAGGAGTCTTCTGCCAGCTATTGAAAGCCCAGCGCAGATAGCCGTCGTAACCGCATGCCAGAGCATGCCATCCCAGATAGGCAGATTCTGCTGGGTCTGAGAAGGTAAACGTATTGGGACGGTCAGGACCGCAGCAAGTATAGAAAGTAATTTTCTGTTTGTTGGCAGCACGTTGTGCCAAAGCCTCTGGTTTCAATAGGTCATAGTTGAACGCCACACTCAGGTCATACATCCTACTGGCAATATCACCTTCGATATTGTAGTTGGCTGCACCCTCTATACGATAACCTGGGTCAGCTTCCTGCACCACCTTCCAGGCAGCCTCCAACTGGTCCATGGGACGCTCATCCATAGCGATACACGTAATATCGAACCATCCCTTCTGCTTCAGATGAAGGGCAAAGTCACGCAAGAAGGGTAAAATCAGGTCGCGATATGCAGCCTCCTTGGGCTTGCACTCCACAAACTTGGTACTATTAGTGGCACAGTCGTAGTAATCAAACTTATACTGCCAAGGCACCAACGTATAACAGTCAATCTGCTGAGTGATGCCACAACTCATCATGAACTCCACCCAACGGTCAAACACCGTGTAGTCGTACTTCCAACTACCATCTATCTGCTTCATCTTGGCAATCATACTCTCGAAGGGGTCAAAAGTCTGGCTGTTCCAGGGATGCTGAATGATAGAGCATGTTATCACCTTTCCACCAGCCTCTGCATACGAAGTCATAAGGGGGCGCATGATGTCAAAGTGTTGCTGACTCCATAAGGGAACCTGGTAATAACGTGCTACTGCATATGGATTCTGCCATAGGTCCAGATGAAAGCCCCACTCGCTGGGAGCAGGCAAAACATGGTCCAGAACTTGCAGTTGCATGGGCAGTATCATCTTTTTCCCGTCAGCCAATAAGGTAAGTGTCCCCTTGTACAGACCGGCCTTCGCAGTAGCGGGGACACGGATATCCAACCACATGGGACGGGTAGTCTTTGCGGCTACAGACATTTCTTCTAATGGAGCCAAACGGTCGGCCAACAGGAAGGAGTCCTTCTTATTGTTGTGCCAGTCAGTCATCACGTAGCGCACAAAGTATTTTCTTATGTTATCTGCCGAGATAACCTGACTGCCGCACTTCAAATCACTCATCTTGAAGGTGACCTTCTCAAGATTAACATTGGTTGACAGAACAGCCTGAGCAGATACACGTTCACCTCTCCAAGCCTTTAACTTCAGAGAAGCGGCTCCCTTAGCAGGCTGACTGCGTGAGTAGCGCACATCTGTGCTCCCCCACCCCAGTGTTACACCTTTGTGAGCATTCCAAGTCAGTTGATCACCAGGGTTAGGGTCAGCCCATTCCCTATCATCCGGCTGTGCCCAGATTTGCATCAAGGGCAGCAGCGCAGCCAAACACAAAAAAGTCCTCTTATTCATATTCTTTTCAACTTTGAACTTTAAACTATAAACTCTAAACCTTCATATTCCCTCCCTACAAGGGAGGGCCAGGGAGGGTCCCTCAACTCTCAACATACCCTTGTTTCTGCAATTCCTCTACCACCTTTTCCAGCTCCGCATACCAAGCCTCGCCAAATCTGCGTACAAGCGGTTCCTTCAGGAACTGATAGACACGGATGCCGCGTTCTTTCCCTAACGCCACTGCATCCTTGCAGATATCCCAACGGTGATAGTTAATACCCGTAAGGGTACCTAATTTCTTTTCCCTGATGGGATAAAGGTGGCAACTGATAGGGCGCTGTGCCAAGAGACAGCCTTTCTGCCCACGGAAACAGCAGTCGCAACTACCGATTATACTGGTCACTAACTCGCCTTCGGGGTCTGTATAGGCAACGCCTTGTTTATCTATCACAGCTTGAGCCTGCGCATTCAGGTGGGGCCATATCGTGTCCAACTGTTCCTCGATGTATGCTATCTCATCCAACGTCACAGGTGCCCCAGCATCTCCTTCCTCGCAGCAACGGCCCTGACAATTCCCTATATCGCAACAGAAATATTCCGTCAAGATATCCGTATGCACAATCACATCGCCCACCATCAGCATGGGTGGCAACGCCTTCTTACCACTGGATGGGCTGCTGTCCATGCTGCTGCAGGTATTGGTTGCACAAGTTAAAATGGTTATTGCCGAAGAATCCCCTATAAGCACTCAGAGGACTGGGATGTGCCGACCGCAGAATACAATGCCTGCCTGCATCTATCAAGGCAGCCTTCTTTCCTGCAGGAGCCCCCCAAAGCATAAACACCAGGCCTTCACGCTCACGACTTAATGTACTGATAACGGCATCCGTAAAAGTTTCCCATCCGTGTCCACTATGACTGAAAGCCTGATGCTGACGCACACTCAGACAGGTGTTCAGCAGAAATACGCCCTGCTTGGCCCATCTGGTCAGATTTCCGCTCTGTGGCATGGGAGCGCCCGTTTCTGCCTCTATCTCCTTGAAGATATTTACCAACGAGGGAGGAAACGGCACCCCATCATTCACACTAAAGCATAGTCCGTGCGCCTGACCGGGTTCGTGATAAGGATCCTGCCCCAAGATAACCACACGAACTTTATCAAACGGTGTGGTATCGAAGGCATTGAAGATAAGTCGGCCTGGAGGATAACAAACGCAGGAGCCATACTCCGAGCGGACAAACTGTGTCAACTGCTCAAAGTATGGCTTCTCGAATTCTGTATTCAGATGAGCCTTCCAGCTCTCTTCTATTCTAACGTTCATTGAGTTTTGAACTCTGAAAGGTTATCGGTTATTGAAACCGTAAACGGTAAACTCTCTAAACTGACTATCAACCTTAACTATAAACTTTAAACTCTCAGACCCTCCCTACAAGGGAGGGCTGGTGAGGGTCCTACTTTATCAGGCACTTACCTGTCATATCGGCAGGCTGCTCCAGTCCCATGATGTGCAGGATGCTGGGAGCCACATCGGCCAACACACCGTTCTCCACCTTAGCATCCTTGTTCTCTGTTACATAGATGAAAGGAACAGCGTTCAGAGAGTGAGCCGTATTGGGAGTACCGTCGGCATTCAAGGCATTGTCGGCATTTCCGTGGTCGGCAATGATAATGGTCTCGTAACCCACCTTCTTGGCAGTCTCTACCACCTCGTTCACGCACTGGTCAACGGCCTTAACAGCAGCCTCGATAGCCTCGTAAACACCTGTATGGCCTACCATATCGCCATTAGCAAAATTGACTACGATAAAGTCGTACTTATCCTCCTTGATGGCAGCCACCAACTTATCCTTAACCTCGAATGCACTCATCTCAGGCTTCAGGTCGTAAGTGGCAACTTTAGGACTGGCAACCAGGATACGTTCCTCACCCTCGTAGGGAGCCTCACGACCACCATTGAAGAAGAAGGTTACGTGAGCATATTTCTCTGTCTCAGCCGTATGCAACTGCTTCAGACCCTTGCTGCTGATATATTCGCCCAATGTATTGTTGACATTCTCCTTGGGGAATAGAATGTGTACGCCTGTGAAGCTGGCATCGTAAGGAGTCATACAATAGTACTGAAGGCCGGGGATGGTCTTCATACCCTGCTCTGGCATATCCTGTTGGGTGAGCACGATGGTAAGTTCCTTGGCACGGTCGTTGCGATAGTTAAAGAAGATAATCACATCGCCCTCCTTGATGGTACCGTCAATGGTGCTGTTGTTAATGGGCTTGATGAACTCATCTGTTACACCCTCGTCGTAGCTTTCCTGCATAGCTTCTACCATATCGGTAGCCTGCTTGCCCTCTGCACTAATCAGCAAATCGTATGCAATCTTCACACGCTCCCAGCGCTTGTCACGGTCCATTGCATAGAAGCGACCGACGATGCTGGCAATAGCAGCATTGCCTGCCTCGTTGCACTTAGCAGTAACTTGCTCGATAAAGCCCTTACCGCTCTTGGGGTCGGTGTCACGACCATCCATAAAGCAATGTACAAAGGTATTCTGAACCTTATATTCCTTACCAATCTCAATCAGCTTAAAAAGATGATCCAGTGAAGAGTGAACACCGCCGTTGCTGGTCAGACCCATCAGGTGAACATTCTTGCCGTTCAACGTTGCATACTCGTATGCATTTACGATTTCAGGGTTCTTCAGGATGCTACCGTCAGCACAGGCACGGTTAATCTTTACCAGATCCTGATAGACAATTCTTCCTGCACCGATATTCAGGTGACCAACCTCAGAGTTACCCATCTGTCCGTCAGGCAGACCGACATTCTCGCCACATGCCAGCAACTGGCTGTTGGGATAGTTCTTCTGCAAATAATCCATGTAAGGAGTTGGTGTATTGAAGATAACATCACCCTTACCCTTATTACCGATGCCCCAGCCGTCCAGGATCATCAAAAGTGCTTTCTTTGCCATAATATTTTCTGTTTTAATTCATTATTCTTCAAATTTGCTGCAAAGGTACAACAAAAAAACGAGATACTTTCAGTTGTCAAGCGCTTTTTATTTCAACATCACCTTTTTACCACCTACAATGTACAATCCCTTTCCCGCATTACTTATCCGCTGACCATTCAGGTTATATACAGTCCCTTCGTTATGAATGACGGATTGAGGATTATGAATTTCCTTAACACCTGTTGTGGCTTCCCACTCATCAAGGTCACCGACAATGGTTCCATAGTTTTTCCAGTCAGATGCCTTGTATTTGGCAAGAGCGCTGGCATAGACATGGATGACGGGATTGCTGCTGAATGTGTAACCATTGGTACTGGGAGGCGTGAGTGCCTTGACATAGACATCCTTAACCGCAGATTCGTAGAAGGCACCTTTCGACAGCGTCTTAACGCCCTTGCCTAAAATGACGGTATTCAGACTGCGGCAATAAGCGAATGCGTCTTCATCGATGGTTGTCACTTTGTCGGGAATCTCAATCATCCTAAGTCCCGAAGAGGAGAAGGCGTTGTAGCCAATCTTGGTAATCGTCTGGGGTAGCTTCATAGCAACAAGTTTCGTAAACCCTTGGAAGACATAGTCACCCAGGATGTTATTTGCAGTAATCTTGTAGCTTTGGTAATAGGCAAGACCGCCTGATACAACCTGAGCATCTGTAAGGTCGATAGAAGCCAGGTGGTTCTCTGTAATAAGCTTACGCATGTGCTTGATGTCCGTTCCGTTAAACTTTCCGCTAAGAATAAGTTTAATGGTCAGTTCGGACATACTATTGGGGAGCTGTCCGACTTTCTCTAATGTAACACATTCCTCACCACCCGTTGCCTTGGTGACTTCGTGCATGGTGCCGTCTGCATCGACTGAATGAAGAGTGAAGAGTGAAGAGTGAAGAATCGAGGAGGGGACACAAAAGTCCCTGGCATTGGAGGCATACTTGATATTGCCTTCTTCATCCAGCATCAGGAAGCCTACGCCTCCCTTACCATCCAAAGCATAGAGGCTGTCGGACTGTAGACAGACGTACGCCGAGGGTTCGCACGCTCCTGGACGATAGCTGGTGAACTGACCCACGTCGCCACACTGACCCAACTGTTCACCGCTGCGATAGTAACGCTGTTTTCCTGCCGTAGTAACAAAACCTGTGGTAGGCACACTCTCCACGCGGTCCTCGACAAAGATTATCTCACGGTTCTTTTTCTCATACTGGGAAATCTTTCTCTTTGTGCTGTTGATGTCCAGTTGCCTATTGGTAACATAATGATCACCATAGCATTCCAGATAGCGATTATTGGCCGGTTCAAAGAAACCATAAACAGTGAAGAAATCGGTGAGGTCTTCCTGTGCGACTTCGCATACCTTGCGTACAAACTTCAACCCCGAATTGTTGGTGTTTGAACCATAAGGAACTATCCTGTCCGTTCGCAATGCCTTAAAGAGTTCAGGGTAGAACGATGTATTCTTCTGTCCCTGATGATAGTATAGGTAAAGAGAGTAGAACATACGGAGGCAACTGTTATCAACAGGTCTCCAATAAAAAGGTTCGCGCTTCACGAACTCCTGCATGGTAACACTCAGGGGCCTGCCGGTAGATGCTCTGTGCCCCATAAGGAAACGGCAAATGTTAGCGAAAAGGTCGTTGCTGCCTTCCGTAACACCCTCCAGCATGATTGGAGACTGAAGCTGATGGCCGAATTCGTGTGCAATACCTCCCTCGTCATACCCATCTATCGATGAGCTGTAAGGATTCAGGAAATACTGGGAAGCACCCTCGGAAAGGTGGATGCCAAACTCGGTGGCATGGGCATAAGAACCAGGTGAGTCGTTATCTACGAAGGTAGGATTATTGAAGTAACCTGGATAGAAGGCATCACCACCGGCAAGATACCAGGGGGCTCCTGCCTTTTCGCCGTTAGCAACCGACTCGCAGATTCCCGTAAGATCCTTTTCCCATACCGAAAGGCTGTCGGTACACTCAACAGTCTTGGCAATTCTATTCGGGTATCTTTTCCTGAGGATGGATGTCCAGATACTCAGGACAGAATGTTTGCCTTTCATAACGAAAGCAGAATGAGCGGCATTAGCCAGCAACTTCTTGTAGTCGGTATCGGTATGACGTGAAGCATCGAAATAACCCTCTACCTTACCACCTTCGATATGTATCTTTATTTCGGGCCACTCGCTGACTCGTTTGGCCATAGACTTTGTATCAACTGTATATAGAATGTAGAATAGTTTACCTGCGTCACCATCTATAATATTAAGACCCCTCTTGAGCTTCTGACCTGTCTTCGCACTTGTAATCATCTTATCGACTCCTATGCTCGCTATGTATAGGGTAGCATCGGAAGGAACATCGCTGTCAACGAAGACATAAAGCTGCTCTGTATAGGATTGGGAAAGGATACCTGTAGGATTTCCCATATAGGAAGCTGCCCTACTCCACAGTTTATCGTTCCAATATTTGGCATCGCTGTAAGCCTTGTAACTGTGAATGCGAAATTCCTGTTCGTAGGCTGCCCATGAGTTGTTCTTCACCTTGAGAGCAATATTGACCATATATTCGGGCATACCACCCTCTGTCATGGCTGTAGTTAAAGCCTCATCACTCATGGTCTGGTATTCTGCTTTCAGCTGCGTACATGCCGCATCTTCGAAGAAGTTGCCAGTCAACTCGCTGATGACATCACCTTCCTCTGGCTCCTCTGGATAAAAATTAGCCAGCGTACCGTAGATGTTGCTATAATATTCTTTCCATGCTGACGATGCCTTATAGTCAGCCAAGGCATCTTTATAGACATACATAGTAACCTTCGAACCAAACAGATAGGATGATATAGCAGGAGGTGTCATAGGTTTCACATAAGCTTTCGTGACAGCAGAGCCGTAAAACGCACCTTTGCTCAGTTGGTTTACTTTCTTACCGATGACAACCGTTGCCAGCGAATTACAATACGCAAAAGCATCTTCGCCGAGAGACCTGACGCTGTTAGGAATATCTATGGTCTTCAGCCCTGTCCTTGCAAAAGCATTGCTCTGGATAGTTGTTGCAGTATTGGGTAATACCATTGTCTGAAGCTTCGAGCAGTTATAGAACATCTTCTCGCCTACAACATCATTTGACGTTGTAAAATTCTCGTTGTAGGCTTCGCCACCAGAAACGATACATACTTCCGACCAGTCGAGCGAAATCACCGTTCCTGCCGTAACAAGTTGACGGATGTACTTGATGTCGGTGCCGTTAATGACACCCGTTACCTTCAGTTCCTTTTCTGTCGATGACAGAAGTGATGAGAGAGTACCTGCTGTTTCCACATGAATCTCAGTCTTTGCCCAAACGCTGGTAGAGACGAGACAGACAGTAGCTGCCAACAGCAGCCTAAAAATTACATTGGTGTTGTTTTTTTTCATAATATAGTGATTTAAGATATGTTATTATTCTTATTTTGTTAGGCCTTATACCCCGAAATCGAATTCCAGTTGTTGTATGTTTCCTAAGAGATTGAAACTCATTCTGTGGTAAGGCGTCGTACCATACTGACGGATGGCCTCACGGTGCACCTTAGCCGGATAACCCTTATTCTTGTCCCAATGATACTGGGGGAACTCCTCGTGAATGCGTAGCATAAAATCGTCCCTGTAAGTCTTTGCCAAAATGCTGGCTGCTGCGATAGAGAGGTACTTACCGTCACCCTTCACAATGGTAGTTGCCGGCACAACTTTTGGCTCGTTATCGTTATCGTTAACGTTATCGTTAGCCGTAGGCTCTTGATACGGTTTCCAACGGTTGCCATCCACAATGATATACTCTGGCCGAACGGTCAACTGATCCAAAGCTCTGTGCATTGCCAGAATACTGGCATTAAGAATGTTTATTTTATCGATCTCCTTATTATCGACTATTCCTACTGCCCAAGCCAACGCCTCGCGTTCTATCACCTCGCGCAACTGATAGCGTTTCTTCTCGGTCAGCTGCTTGGAGTCGTTCAGCATCTCGTTCCTGAAGTCGGCAGGCAGAATCACAGCTGCAGCAAACACAGGGCCTGCCAGACAACCACGGCCAGCTTCATCACAACCGGCCTCAATCAGTCCTTTATTTAAATACGCTTCTAACATCTTTAAGTAGCCTCACCCCAGCCCTCTCCGGAGAGGGAGCCTTAACCCTTAAACTCTTAAACTGCCTTTAAACTCTAAACTATAGATGAAATTCTCAACTGTTAGCGGTTAGCGGTTAGTGGATGGAAAGCCTCACCCCTAACCCCTCTCCCGTGGGCGAGGGGGACTTTTAACCTTTTAACCCTTTAACCTTAAAACATCTGCCTTACTCTCTGTATGCCGGCCACCATGGCGTCCACCTCTTCACGGGTGTTATATAGGGCAAAGCTGGCACGGCAAGTTCCTTCTATACCCAATCGGCGCATCAAAGGTTCCGCACAATGATGTCCTGTGCGGACGGCAATTCCCAATCGGTCGAGCAACGTGCCCATATCCAGATGATGGATAAAGGACCTCTCCAAACCTCCCCTTGTAGAGGAGGCTTCTTGGCTACTTCTAACCAAGAAACTGATGACAGCATCGTGCTGTTTAATTTCCTTGGGACCGAAGATATGCATACCCTCTATCTCATTCATTTTCTGCATAGCATAGGCGGTAAGATCGCGCTCATGGGCTTCGATGGCCTCCCAACCCAGAGCACTGACATAATCCAATGCCCGTGCCAGACCTGTGCTAGCTACATAATCGGGTGTGCCAGCCTCGAACTTAAAGGGAAGATCATTAAAGGTGGTATGCTCGAAAGATACATTCTTTATCATTTCGCCGCCACCCATATATGGAGGCATTTTCTCCAACAAATTCTCCTTACCGTACAAGACACCAATACCCGTAGGTCCATATACCTTATGACCGCTGAAGGCAAAGAAGTCGCAATCCAACTCCTGCACATCCACCTTCATGTGAGGTGTACTCTGCGCACCGTCTATCAGCACGGGTACTCCGTGTTCGTGGGCAATACGGATAATCTCCTTAACAGGATTGATGGTTCCCAGCACATTACTTATGTGTGTCACACTAACGATACGCGTACGGTCGGAAAAGAGTTTCTCGTATTCGTCAAGTCGAAGCTGACCGTCATCAGTAATAGGAATTACACGCAGTTGAATGCCTTTACGCTGCTGTTGTAATTGCCAGGAGACAATATTGGAGTGATGCTCCATCTCGCTCACCATCACCTCATCGCCTTCCTTCATGAAAGCATCGGAAAAGCACTGAGCCACCAGATTGATACTCTCCGTTGTGCCTCGAGTGAAAATTATCTCGTTGGTGCTTCGGGCATTCAGGAACTTCCGTACCGTTTCCCTGCTGCCCTCATGCAGTTCCGTGGCCTGCTGCGACAGGAAATGAACGCCTCTGTGTACATTGGAATTCACATTATAATATTCCTCCGTCATAGCCTCCACCACGACACGAGGTTTCTGCGTAGTAGCTGCGTTATCCAGATAAACCAACGGGTACTTCCCATAGATGGTCTTATTAAGGATTGGAAAATCGTTTCGGATCGGACCCACCCCCATCCCCTCCCTTGTATGGAGGGGAGATTTTACCTCTACGGATTGAGCATCATATATCTTATTCATCTTTAAACTTTGTCTTTAATCCTACCCGCCCTACAAGGGAGGGGCAGGGGGAAGGTCCCACTCTTCATTCTTCACTCTTCATTTACAAAGCTTGCATCCCTCGCACTTTGAAAGCTCGCCCCTGAGACGCTTGTCCACCAATACGTGGAGCCTGTCTCTGAGTGCTTCAAGGGGGATGGTTTCTATCACCTCAGTGATAAATGCTGACTTCAGCAGGAGCCTGGCTTCCGGTTCCGAAATGCCACGCTGACGCATATAGAAAAGGGCATCATCGTTCATCTGTCCCACCGTACTGCCATGACTGCACTTTACATCGTCGGCATAGATTTCCAACATAGGCTGGGTGTACATACGGGCCGAGGAGGTAGCACAGAGATTGGCATTGGTCTCGTTGCTGATAGTCTTCTGAGCACCTTCACGCACCAGGATTCTTCCGGCAAAGGCACCAACTGAACTGTCATCCAAAACATATTTGTACAGTTCATTGCTCTGGCAGTTACCCACCTGATGGTCTATCAGCGTATTATTATCTACATGCTGAGTCTTATCGGCTATCACGCAACCATTCAGGATTACCTCAGAGCCTTCACCCTGCAAACTTACGTCCGTGCGGTTACGGGTATGTCCGTTAAAGAGCGTAAAGCTGGTGTGATGTACATGACTGTCCCTCCCCTGCTGCACAAAAACACTGCTATACCGCGTGCAAAGCAGATGCGTCTCTTCCACCTCATACAAATTCAGATGACTGCCATCCCCGGCAAAGACCTCTACCACCTGATTAGAAAGGAAGTGCATCTGATCCACCGCTTTATCTGTTATAACGATATCAGCCTCGGCACATTGCTCCAGAATGATAAGGATACGACGGTTAACCATCGTGTCCTGTTCGCCCTTCAGTACGTTGCTTATCTGGATGGGGTGCTCCACTTTGGTATTGCGTGGTACGTAGATGACCAAAGCATCCACACTGAGCATGGTGTTCAGTGCCACCACAGCATCTTGCCTGTCAGCCAGCTTGTTATAATAAGGGGTGATATCTACTGGAGCCTCGCTGATTCGGTAGCAATAAGGAAGATTCTTCACCTCCAGCGGAGTCAGTGCGATGCCGTAGTTAGGAGCGAAGTCTTCAGCCACATCGGTGTATTTGTAGCGTTCCACCTTTTGGGTGGGGAACCCGAGAGTCGAGAATGTCTGCAACGCTTCTGCACGTGAGGCATTTATCACCTCACACGAGCGCTTACAGATAATCCTGCCAGCCTGAGCGTAAAAATCTATATATTGTCTTGTATCCTCTGCCATAGCTTACAGGCCTACTTCTTCCTTAATCCAGTCGAAACCGCGATTCTCTATCTCCAAAGCCAGTTCCGGACCGGCTGTCTTTACTATCATACCACCGATAAGCACATGTATAATGTCGGGCTTCAGGTAATCCAGCAAACGCTGATAATGTGTAATCACCAAGGCACTGGTCTTAGGTGTGCGAAGCTTGTTAAAACCCTCGGCTACTATACGGAGTGCATCCACATCCAAGCCGCTGTCCGTCTCGTCCAGAATACTGAACGTAGGTTCTAACATTGCCATCTGGAAAATCTCGTTGCGCTTCTTTTCTCCACCCGAGAAACCTTCGTTTACGCTTCTGCTGGTCAGACGGCTGTCCAACTCGACAATCTTACGCTTCTCACGCATCAACTTCAGGAAGTCGCCGGCACTTAGGGGTTCCTCGCCCTTGTACTGACGCTTGGCGTTCAGTGCAGCACGCATAAAATTGACCATGCTTACCCCGGGAATCTCCACAGGTTGCTGGAAGCTGAGGAATACACCTTCGTGAGCGCGTTCCTCGGGTGCCATCTTCAACAAGTCCTTGCCGTTGAAGATAATCTCACCTTCTGTCACCTCATAGGCAGGATGCCCGACAATCACATTGCTCAGCGTACTTTTACCTGCGCCGTTCAGTCCCATTATGGCATGCACCTCACCGTCTTTTACAGTCAGGTTGATGCCTTTCAGAATCTCCTTGCCATTTATTGTGGCATGTAAATTATTTATCTGTAGCATAACACTCTAAACTCTAAACTCTCAATTCTCAACTCTCAATTCTCAACTCTCAACTCTCAACTCTCAACTCTCAACTACCCCACGCTTCCTTCCAGACTCACGCCTAACAGCTTCTGCGCTTCTACGGCGAACTCCATAGGCAGCTTGTTAATCACCTCCTTGGCATATCCGTTTACTATCAGGCTTACAGCCTCCTCGGTATTGATGCCGCGCTGGTTGCAGTAGAAAAGCTGGTCTTCCGATATCTTGCTGGTTGTGGCCTCATGCTCCACCACAGCCGTATTGTTGTGTACATCCATATAAGGGAAGGTATGGGCACCGCATTTGCTGCCCAACAGCAAAGAATCACAACTGCTGTAGTTGCGGGCATTGTCGGCCGTCTTAGCCACCTTTACCAATCCGCGGTAGGCATTTTGACTCTTCCCGGCACTGATACCCTTGCTGATGATGGTGCTCTTGGTGTTCTTGCCGATATGAATCATCTTCGTACCCGTGTCGGCCTGCTGATAGTTGTTGGTCACTGCCACGCTGTAGAACTCGGCCTGAGAGCCTTCGCCGCTCAACACACAACTGGGGTATTTCCACGTGATGGCACTACCTGTCTCCACCTGGGTCCACGAGAGCCTGCTGTTCCGTCCCCTCAAATGACCGCGTTTGGTTACCAAGTTCAGCACACCGCCCTTACCCTCGCTGTCACCAGGATACCAGTTCTGAACGGTACTGTACTTCACCTCGGCATTCTCCTTCACCACAATCTCCACGATGGCTGCATGTAACTGGTTCTCGTCGCGCATTGGGGCCGTGCAGCCTTCCAGATAACTCACGTAGGCATCATCGTCACAAACGATAAGGGTACGTTCAAACTGCCCCGTTCCTCTGGCGTTGATTCTGAAATAGGTACTCAGTTCCATCGGACAGCGTACGCCCTTGGGGATATATACGAAGGAGCCGTCCGAGAAGACTGCCGAATTAAGGGCTGCAAAGAAATTATCCCTATATGGTACTACCGAGCCCAAGTATTCGCGCACCAACTCGGGGTGTTCCTTCACCGCCTCGCTGATAGAACAGAAGATAATTCCCTTCTCCTTCAGTTTCTCGCGAAAGGTGGTCTTCACGCTCACCGAATCCATCACAGCATCCACAGCCGTACCGCTCAAAGCCAGACGTTCTTCCAAAGGAATACCCAGTTTGTCGAAGGTCTTCATCAGTTCGGGGTCTATTTCTCCGGAGTTCCCGGAATTTCCGGAATTTCCGGCCGTGGGATTGGCATAGTAGCTGATGTCCTGATAGTCTATCTCGGGCATCTTCAGGTGGCCCCAAGTGGGAGCCTCCAGCGTTTGCCAGTATCGAAATGCCTTCAGTCTGAACTCCAACAGCCAGTCGGGTTCGCCTTTTTTCTGTGAAATAAGACGCACCACATCCTCCGAGAGTCCTTTATCTATCACCTCGGTCTGCACATCGGTAGTGAAGCCGTACTGGTACTTCTTCTCCGCTACCTCTCGCACAAACTCATTCTTTTCTTCCATTCATCCTTATCTTTTAGGGTGCAAAGTTACAAAAATTTCGGCTAAGAGAGGGCAGAATAACAAAAATTATCATATAGAATGTAAGAAAATCATACAATAAGCAAACGATTGGCAAAATTTTCTTAATTTTGCATCTAACACGAAACTAACAACTTTAAACGAATGGAATACCGAAGACTTGGAAAAACAGGCTTGCAGGTTTCTGCATTGAGCTTTGGCGCCTCGTCGCTGGGCGGGGTCTTCCACACAATAGACGAAGGACGGGCCATTGAAACCGTCGGCGTAGCCCTCGAAGGAGGCATGAACCTGATAGATGTCTCTCCTTATTATGGTCACTACAAAGCTGAGACAGTGCTGGGAAAAGCCCTGCGCCAACTGCCTCGCGACAAATATATTCTCTCTACTAAGGTGGGACGCTACGGCAAGGACGGCGTGAACACATGGGACTACAGCGGCAAACGGGCACAGGAAAGCGTCTATGAAAGCATGGAGCGCTTAGGTGTGGAGCACATCGACCTGATTCATGTTCACGACATCGAGTTTCAGGCTTCGCTGCCTGGCGGCTTACAGAAAGTAGTGGACGAGACACTTCCGGCACTGGTAGAATCAAAGCAGAAGGGCATCGTGAGCCATGTAGGCATCACCGACCTTCAAATCCCCAACCTGCGCTGGGTCATTGACCACAGCCCCGAAGGTACCGTAGAGACCGTACTGAACTTCTGCCACTATTGCCTGAATGATGATGCGTTGGCAGATAACCTCGATTACTTCGAGAGTCACGGCATCGGACTTATCAACGCCTCGCCCCTCAGCATGGGTCTGCTGTCTATGCGTGGTGTACCCGACTGGCATCCGGCTCCCAAGCCATTGGTAGAAGCCTGCCATCGTGCAGCCGAACATTGCGCTGCCAAAGGCTATCCCATCGAGAAGTTGGCCATGCAGTTCTCTGTCAGCAATCCCCGCGTGCCTTCAACCCTATTCTCTTCTGCTAATCCCGACAATGTGCGTCGCAACCTGCAATACATCAGCGAACCCATCGACTGGCAGTTGGTACACGAGGTGCAAGAAATCATTGGCAACCAAAAGAGAGTGAGTTGGTCGAACACATAGACCCTCCCCCATCCCCTCCCTTGTAGAGAGGGGAGTTATTAGTGAACAAGAGCAAAAAGAATATAGTGAAAAAGGAGTTGACGAACCAAAAACAAACTTCACCCCTCCATACAAGGGAGGGGCTAGGGGGTGGGTCCCTTATTGATGCGCATAGCCATCTGTGGTTGAAGCAGGACACTTTAGTGGATGGGTGCCCCATCCGTACGCTCCAACCGAACGGCAGCCGGTCAGAATTCTTCGGTGAGGAGCGTCAGATGCTGCCACCTTTTATGATTGACGGCAAGAATACCGCCGAGGTGTTCCTTTCTAATATGGATTACGCTCAGGTGGGTGCTGCCGTTGTGGTGCAGGAAGTCATCGACGGCAACCAGAACGCCTATCTCAGCGAGGTGCAGGTCAGATATCCTGACCGCTTCTTCTGCATGGGTATGGCCTGGACGCTGGAGGAAGCTAAGACGGTACAGGCTACAGGACTGAGAGGTATTGCCTTCCCCGGGCACCGCATGAAGGAATCGCTGCACACGCTTATGCCTATCTTCAAATTCATGGAGGAGCAGGGAATGGTGCTGTCGATGTGCTTAGGCGAAGACCCTCGTCAGATAGCAGAGATGGCTGAGGTAATCCAAGAATATCCCAAACTGAAGGTTGCAATCGGACATTTCGGAATGGTCACCACACCAGCTTTCGAAAGTCAGGTAAAGTTGGCCCTCGAAGGTCCGAACGTAATGGTTGAATCTGGTGGTATCACTTGGCTTTTTAACAGCGAGTTCTACCCCTACCCTTCTGCCGTGCGCAGCATTCGTCAGGCTATCGACTGGGTCGGCATAGACCGTCTGATGTGGGGCAGCGATTACCCTCGCACCATCACCGCCATCACCTATCGCATGAGTTACGACTTTATCATCAAGTCTTCCGAACTCACAGCAGAACAGAAGGCGGCCTTCTTAGGCCAGAATGCCCAGCAGTTCTATGGATTCAGGAACTTGCCGGAATTACCTTATATAAAGAATATGAGTGAATAAAACTACAATATCATGAAATATCCCAAAATCGGTATTCGTCCAACTATCGACGGTCGCCAGGGTGGCGTCCGCGAGAGCCTCGAAGAGAAAACAATGGCACTGGCTAAGGCTGTTGCCGAGTTGATAACCAAGAACCTGCGCAACGGCGACGGTTCGCCCGTGGAGTGTGTAATTGCAGATTCTACCATCGGTCGTGTTGCCGAGAGTGCTGCCTGTGCCGAGAAATTCGAGCACGAGGGTGTGGGCTCTACCATCACTGTCACCTCATGCTGGTGCTACGGTTCAGAGACGATGGACATGAATCCTCACTACCCCAAAGCAGTCTGGGGCTTTAACGGCACAGAGCGTCCGGGTGCTGTCTATCTGGCTGCTGTGCTTGCTGCTCATGCTCAGAAGGGCCTACCTGCTTTCGGCATTTATGGGCACGATGTGCAGGACATCAACGATAATACCATTCCTTCGGATGTAGCTGAGAAGATTCTGCGTTTTGCCCGTGCGGCACAAGCTGTGGCTACCATGAAGGGCAAGAGTTACCTGTCAATGGGTAACACCTGTATGGGTATTGCCGGATCTATCGTGGACGCTGACTTCCTGCAGCATTATCTGGGCATGCGTACAGAATATGTTTCGCTGGTGGAGATTCTGCGCCGTGTCGATTTCAATATCTTCGACCCCGAAGAGTTTAAGAAAGCGATGGCTTGGGTTGAGAAATACTGCAAGCCGCAGGAGGGACACGACTACAACGAAGGCCGTCCTCTCTTCCCCGGCACACCCATGACGACCTTCAACGGAAAGGGCAAAGGCAAGAACCGCGAGGAGAAGGATGCCGACTGGGAGTTTACCGTCAAGACCATGATGATTATACGCGACCTGATGCACGGCAATCCACGCCTGCTGGAGATGGGTTACAAAGAAGAGGCCCTCGGTCATAATGCCCTCTTTGGCGGTGTGCAGGGGCAGCGTCAGTGGACCGATTACAAGCCCAACTTCGACTTCCCCGAGTCGATGCTCTGCACCAGTTTCGACTGGAACGGCACCCGCGAGGCTGATGTCTTAGCTACAGAGAACGACTTTCTCAACGGCCTGTCGATGCTCTTTGGTCACCTGCTCACCAACCGGGGAGTGATGTTCTCGGATATCCGTACCTATTGGAGCCCCGAAGCTGTGGAACGTGTTGCTGGTAAGAAGCCTGAGGGTCAGGCCGCAGGCGGTTTCATACATCTTATTAATAGTGGCGCCACTACCCTCGATGCTACGGGTGCCATGACGTCTGCAGACGGGCAACCCACGATGAAGGAGCCTTGGAATATCACCGATGCCGACGTGGAAGCATGTCTTAAGGCCACCAGTTGGATGCCTGCCGACCGCGATTATTTCCGTGGTGGCGGCTACAGTTCACACTTTGTCACCAAGGGCGGTATGCCTATGACCATGATGCGCGTAAATCGCGTAGCAGGACTCGGTCCCGTACTGCAACTGGCTGAAGGATGGACAGTGGAACTCGACCCGAAGACCCACGACATCCTGGATAAGCGCACCGACCCCACGTGGCCCACCACGTGGTTTGTTCCTCGTCTCGACCCCTCGAAGGACTGCTTCAAGGATGTCTATAGCGTCATGAACTGCTGGGGAGCCAATCACGGCGCCATCGCTTACGGACATATCGGCGCCGACCTGATTACCCTCTGCAGCATCCTCCGCATTCCTGTATGTATGCATAATGTAGCAGATGCCGATATCTTCCGTCCCGCCGCATGGAATGCCTTCGGTATGGACAAGGAAGGCGCCGACTATCGTGCCTGCCAGAATTTCGGACCCATCTATAAGTGATGTTTAATTTTAAACGGAAACTTTAATCGGTTATTGGTTATGGGTTATAGGCCCTCTCTCCTAAGAGAGAAAGTTGAGAGTTGATAGTTTAAAGTTGAGAGACAGTTTAAAAAGTAAATAGTGCCGCCACTGGCGGAGTAAAATAGTACTTCAAACACTGACTCTAAACTCTAAACTCTAAACTGAAAAGGTAAACCGTAAACAGTAAACAGTAAACCGTAAACAGTAAACTAATTTTCAATGAATAAGTCCACTCTTGTCGAGAGGAAATACCTCTTCACCTTTATCCTCATCACCTCGCTCTTTGCGCTGTGGGGCTTTGCCAACGACCTGACAAACCCCATGGTAGCAGCATTTCAGACGGTGATGGAGTTATCTGCCGCCAAAGCCTCTATGGTGCAGTTTGCTTTTTACGGTGGTTATGCCACCATGGCTGTGCCTGCGGCGCTGTTCATTCGCAAGCATACCTATAAACACGGTGTGCTCCTGGGATTAGCACTCTATGCCATTGGCGCCTTCCTGTTTATCCCTGCGGCCCAGTACCAGCAGTTTTCGTTCTTCTGCGTCTCGCTGTATATCCTGACGTTCGGCCTGGCCTTCTTAGAGACAACGGCCAATCCGTTCATTCTCTCGCTGGGCGAAAAGGAAACCTCCACACGTCGGTTGAATCTGGCACAGGCCTTCAACCCCGTAGGTTCTCTGTCAGGAATGGCTGTAGCATCGTTCATCGTGTTGCCGCAACTGCTTTCCGACAAGCGCGATGCTGCCGGACAGATTATCTTCGGTTCCCTCTCCGAGGCCGAGAAGGCTGACATCCGCCTGCACGACCTTGCAGTCATCCGCGATCCCTACGTAGCCATCGGGTTGGTGGTGGTGGTGATGTTTATCATCATTGCCCTGACAAAGATGCCACACTTGGCTGGCGAAGGACAGAAGTTGCACCCCAAGCATACGCTCAACCGCCTTTGGCACAACACCATCTACCGCGAGGGCGTATTGGCCCAGGTCTTCTATGTAGCCGCACAGATTATGTGCTGGACCTTCATCATCCAGTATGCCGACCGTCTGGGTATCAACAAGGCTACGGCACAGGTATTTAATATCGTGGCTATGTCGCTGAACCTCAGCGGTCGTTTCATCGGCACTTTTATCATGCGCTATGTCAATACCCGCCGTCTGCTGATGATCTTCGGTATCTGTGCTTCTGTCTGTACCCTCGGAGCCATCTGTATCGACGGACGGTTTGGCCTCTACTCATTGGTATGCATCAGCCTCTTTATGTCCATCATGTTCCCCACCATCTATGGTGTAGCCTTGGAGAATGTCGATGCAGAGGACACCTCTCTCGGTGCCGCCTTCCTGGTGATGGCCATCGTAGGCGGTGCGCTAATGCCTCCGCTACAAGGCATGATTATCGACTTAGGCAGCGTGGCCGGTTGGCCTGCAGTGAACGTTTCGTTCTGCCTGCCCTTGATTTGCTTCATCTTCGTAGCCCTTTACGGCTACCGTACACATAAGGCTTTAATAAAATAACACATGAAAGCATTACAGATTTCCGATACTCATAATTTGGAAGTCATCGAACTTCCTATGCCACAGCCCGCTGCCGACGAGGTGCTGCTGCGCATCAGTTACGTCGGCTTTTGCGGTTCAGACCTCAACACCTGGCGCGGTCGTAATGCGATGGCTCTGAAACCCGTCATTCCCGGGCACGAGATCAGCGCTGTAATAGAAAAGGTAGGCGAAGGCGTGCCTGCTAATCTTCAGACGGGCCAGTTGGTCACCGTCGATCCATACACCGCCTGTGGCAACTGCCCGAGTTGCCGTCGTCGTCGTTTCAACGCCTGTCAGCACAACGAGACCCTTGGTGTCCAGCGCCACGGAGCTATGCGCGAGTTCATCAGCGTTCCCTGGCAGAAGATTATCCCTGCTGACGGACTGGCACCTCAGGACATTGCGCTCATCGAGCCCATGAGTGTGGGCTTCCATGCCGTAGATCGCGGTCAGGTTAGTGACAGCGATACCGTGCTGGTTATCGGTTGCGGTATGATTGGTGTAGGTGCTATCGTCAGAGCCAACCTGCGTGGCGCCACCGTCATTGCGATGGATTTGGATGACGAGAAGCTGGCCCTTGCCCGCGAACTGGGCGCCTCCGCTACCGTCAACAGCGGAACGGAAGATGTTCACGCCCGCTTGCAGGAACTGACTGGCGGTGCCGGTCCCGATGTAGTCATCGAGGCCGTCGGTGCAGCTCCTACCTATAACTGCGCTATCAACGAGGTTGCCTTCACGGGTCGGGTTGTCTGCATCGGCTACGCCCCGGGCGATGTCACACTGCCCACACGATTCTTTGTGCAGAAGGAGCTCGATATCCGTGGCTCCCGCAATGCCCTGCCCGATGACTTCCGCGCTGTCATCCGCTACCTGCGTCGTGGCCAGTGCCCCACAGCACGTCTTATCTCGGGCATCGTTAAACCCGAGGAAGCCGCCCAAGCCATGGCCGACTGGGATGCCGCACCGGGTAAAGTCTTCAGAATACTTGTCAACTTCTCATAAAATCAGAAGAATATGAAAATTATCCAATTTGGGGAAGGAAACTTCCTGCGTGCCTTCGTTGAATGGATAGCTCAGCAGATGAATTACAGCGTAGCCATCGTAAAGCCTCGCCCTGGCAACACCTTGGATGCTTTGCGTGCGCAAGGGTACCGTTACCATGTAAACCTGCAAGGGCTACTGAACGGGAAGACCATAGATACAATGGAAGAAATCACCTGTGTCACCACGGCCGTAAACCCTTACGAAGACCACGAGGCCTTCCTTGCGCTGGCAGAAGATGCCGAGGCACGCTTCATTGTGTCCAATACCACCGAGGCCGGTATAACCTTCGACCCTGCCTGCCGACTTACCGACACACCGCCTGCCTCATACCCTGCTAAACTGACGCAGTTACTATACCATCGTTTTCGCACCTTCAACAGCGACCCTGCCAAGGGCTTTATCATCCTGCCCTGCGAACTCATTTTCGGCAATGGTCATCACTTGGAACAATGCGTTCATCAATATATTAACCTTTGGGCAACAGAGTTAGGCAGTGATTTCGATGACTTTTCCCATTGGGTACAACAGTCATGCTACTTCTGCACCACCCTTGTGGATCGTATTGTGCCTGGATATCCCAAGAAGGATGCTGAGGCGCTGCAAGCCCGACTGCCTCAGCATGATCCCCTGCTGGTGCAAGCCGAACCCTACCACCTTTGGGTCATAGAGGCGGCCAAGAACCTGCCATTAGAGCAATTGGCTAAGGAGTTCCCTGCTGACAAGGCAGGCTTGAATGTTGTGTTTACTACCGACGAATCACCTTACCACGAGCGTAAGGTAACCTTGTTGAACGGCCCCCATACGGTGCTCTCACCTGTTGCTTTCTTAGCTGGGCTCAATATTGTCCGTGATGCCTGTCAGCACGAGGTAATCGGCCCCTTTGTCCGTCGTGTGATGTTCGACGAGTTGCTGCCCACCCTGAATCTGCCCGAAGAGGAGTTGCGCCAGTTCGGAAACGATGTGATGGAACGTTTCTGTAATCCCTTCGTCGATCACCAGCTTACCAGCATCATGCTCAACAGCTTCCCCAAATTCCAGACGCGCGACCTGTCCGGACTGAAGACCTACCTCATGCGAAAGGGCACACTACCCAAGGGAATTGTCATGGGTTTGGCAGCTATCTGTGTCTATTATCGAGGCGGTCAGCGTGCTGACGGCACACCCATTCAGCCCAACGATGACCCTTGCATCCTGCAACTGCTCACCGATCTGTGGGCAACAGGCGATGTACATAAGGTAGCTGAGGGAGTACTGGCAGCCAAAGAACTTATCTGGACAAAGCATGGCGACCTCAACACCATCCCAGGCCTCACCAACCTTCTTGCTGAAGACATCACCAGCATCTTAGAGAAAGGAATGATGGAAACGGTTAAAGGATTAGAGATTAGAGATTAGAGATTAGGGATTAGAGATTAGCGGTTAGAGGTTAGCGGTTAGAGGTTATCGTTCCCGTTATCGCCTCAGCGAGACTCTAATCTCTAATCTCTTAAACTCTCTAAACTGACTCTAAACTCTAAAGGCTGCGATTAAGCGAGAGAAGAGTAAAGCTCGCTTTAACTCTTCCGAGCGTGAGCAGGCTCGAAACGAAGTTTCAACTCTAAACGGTAAACGGTAAACAGTAAACGGTAAACAGTAAACGGTAAACAGTAAACGGTAAACAGAATAAGGATGAAGGAATTCCTGCAAATACACCCCGCAGATACCGTAGCGGTAGCCCTGCAAGAGATGCCCGGCATCCCTGCCGGCCACAAGTTTGCCCTTCGCGACATTGCCCAGGGCGAGGACGTCATTAAGTACGGATACCCCATTGGACATGCCACCCGCGCCATCCGCAAAGGTGAGCTGGTGGACCATCATAACATCGCCACCAACCTAAGCGGCACCATAGATTATTCTCAAATCAAAATTCAAAATTCAAAATTCAAAATTGAGACCCCCAAAAGCCCAACTGTCAACGAAAACGTCAACGTCAACGTCAACGAAAACGACTCTAAACTCTCATCATATCCCTCCCTACAAGGGAGGGCAGGGGGTGGGTCCTTCCTCGGCTATGTGCGTCCCGACGGGCAGGTAGGCATTCGCAACGATATTTGGGTCATCCCCACCGTCGGCTGCGTCAACGGCATCTGCCGCCAAATAGTTGAACAAGCCAAAGAACAGATCAACGTCAACGATAACGAAAACGAAAACGTCAACGATAACGAAAACGAAAACGATAACGAAAACGATAACGTCAACGATAACGTCAACGTCAACGATAACGTCAACGATAACGAAAACGAAAACGACTCTAAACTCTCAACTCTAAACTCTGATTCTTCACTCTTCACTCTTCACTCTTCACTTATAAACTACTTTCCCCACAACTACGGCTGCTCCCAGTTGGGCGACGATCACGAGAACACCCGCAAGATACTGCGCGATATGATCTTGCACCCCAATGCAGGCGGCGTGCTGGTCGTTGGCTTAGGTTGCGAGAACAATCAGCCCAAGGAATTCGAGAAGATGCTGGGCGACTACGACCGCCAGCGCATCCGCTTCATGGTTTGTCAGGAGGTAGAGGGCGACGAGGTAGAAGTTGGCGTACGCATCGTAAAGGAACTCTACGAGCAGGCACAGACCTACGAGCGTATTCCCGTACCTGTCAGCAAACTACGTGTAGGCCTCAAGTGCGGCGGTTCCGACGGATTCTCGGGCATTACCGCCAATCCCCTTCTGGGAGCCTTCACAGACTGGCTCTGCAAGGAGCAGGGCGGCACAGCCATCCTTACCGAGGTACCCGAGATGTTCGGTGCCGAGACCATCCTCATGCGCCGTGCTGTCTCGGAAGAGGTACTCCAACAGACCATCAGCCTCGTCAACAACTTCAAGGAATATTTCCTCTCTCACGGACAACCCGTAGGCGAGAATCCCTCGCCCGGCAACAAAGCTGGTGGTATCTCCACCCTCGAAGAGAAAGCCCTCGGTTGCACCCAGAAAGCCGGCACCGCCCCCGTCTGTGGCGTCTTAGAGTATGGCGACAGGTTAGACTCTGAGGCTGGCCTCCATTTATTATCCGCTCCCGGCAACGACCTCGTTGCCAGCACCGCCTTGGCAGCTGCCGGCTGTCAGCTGGTACTCTTCACCACCGGAAGGGGAACCCCCTTCTCCACCTTTGTACCCACGCTGAAGGTCAGCACCAATAGCAATCTGGCCCGTCGCAAGCCCCAGTGGATAGACTTCGATGCCGGAGTCTTATTGGATGGCGCAAGCATGGAAGAGCTACTCCAACGCTTCATCGCCTACATCATAGATGTCGCCTCCGGCAAGGAGCGCACCACAGCCGAAGTACACGGCAATGCCGAATTCGCCATCTTCAAAAACGGCGTAACGCTGTAAGAGGGTAAAAGACGTGCAAGAACGCACAAAAGCGTGCGATTACGCACAAAATGCAGGTAATTGCCGAGGGGAAACACTTTTTCTGAAGTGAAAGTTTGGGGGAAGTGTTTCTTTTGTCTTATATTTGCTTCCGGAAAGGTAAAAACATATTGGTATGGAAGTAAAGAAGAATGGGAAAATACTTGTCATCGACGATAACGAAGATGTCCTTTTTGCGCTGAACCTTTTACTGAAGCCATTAGTAGAAGACATCCGCGTGGCGAAGAATCCCGAACAGATTGACAGGTTCTATGATCTGCTGCATCCCGATGTGGTGCTGCTGGATATGAATTTCACACGCGATGCCATCAGCGGAGAGGAGGGCTTCGAGTGGTTGGAGCACATCTTGCACCGCGATGCACAGGCTGTCGTCATCCTCATGACTGCCTACGCCGATGCTGATAAAGCAGTACGGGCTTTGAAGAGCGGTGCCACAGACTTCATCACCAAGCCCTGGGATAACTCCAAGCTTCTGGCGACACTCTTTGCAGGGGTAGAACTGAGCCAAGAACGGCATAAGAACCGTCTGCTGGAACAGCGCATGGAGGTAGCAGCCGCTACAGAAGCTCCCACCCTCATAGGCGAGAGTCCCGTTATGCAACGTGTCATGCAGACGGTAGAACAAGTGGCACCGACAGATGCCAATGTGCTGATTCTCGGCGAGAACGGAACAGGAAAGGATGTCATAGCCCGACAGCTTTGCGCCCTTTCCCACCGTGCTGCAAAGCCTTTTGTCAGCATCGACTTAGGCAGCGTGCCTGAACAGCTCTTTGAGAGTGAACTTTTCGGTTACGAGAAGGGTGCGTTCACCGATGCCCGTAAGGCGAAGGCTGGTCGCATGGAAACTGCCAGCGGAGGCACACTCTTCCTTGACGAGATAGGCAACCTTCCCCTACCCTTGCAAGCAAAATTGCTGGCAGCATTGGAGCGTCGGGAAATCTCGCGCATCGGCAGCACGCAGGTTACACCCATTGACGTGCGCCTGCTCTGCGCCACAAATGCAGACATCCATACCGAAGTGGCAGAAGGACGCTTTCGCGAAGACCTCCTCTACCGTATCAACACCATAGAGATTACCATACCGCCGCTGCGTGAGCGTGGCGAAGACATTATCCTGCTGGCCGAACACTTCCTGGCTACCTACGCACATAAATATAATAAGGTGGTGAAGGAACTCAACCGCGATGCGCGTCAACGGCTGCTGCGTCACACATGGCCGGGCAATGTGCGCGAACTGATGCATGCTGTCGAACGTGCTGTGCTCCTGGCAAAAGGGTCAAGTCTCTGTGCGCAGGACTTTGTACTGAAGGACTCCTCTCGCCGGACATCCCAGACACAGACGCTGAATCTGGAACGTTTGGAGCAGGAAGCCATCGAGCGTGCCATGAACATTGCCGGGGGTAACGTCACGAAGGCTGCGGAACTCCTCGGCATCACACGCTTCGCATTATACAGAAAGTTGAAATAGGACCCTCTCCCAGCCCCTCCCTTTAGGGCGGGGAGTAATTACCTTTTATGAAATCATTCCGTTATGAAGATGTTTTGGTTATATCTAATTGCTCTCGTGTTGGCCGCCCTCATCTGCGCTTTTTGCCTCCACGTTAGTCACTACTTTTCCGCTGTGACTATGGCGCTCGTCGTACTCGGCGTTGCCGTCAGCATCTACGGCCGCATCAGCCGCCTACGATACGCTTACCATGAAACGGAAAAGGAGAATCAGAAGTTGCATGTGAAGCTTGCAGAGGCAGAGCGACAGTTGCAGTACTTGCGACAGTTGACGGAGAATGTGGATACGGCTCTCTTTGTCTGCTCCACAGACGGACGCATCGATTGGATGAACCATGTGGCGACCCAATACTCCTCCCCCTCGGGGGAGGTTGGGAGGGGGCTTCTGCCTCCCCGTATCCTCTCGGCCATTGCCGAACATAAAGAGGTGGTGGACGGCTGTGCGCTCTCTACGGTTCTGTTGCGAATCGACGGACAACGCAAACTTGTGGTAGCACTGAAGGATGTATCTATGCTGATGCAACGGCAGGAGATGGAGGCCTGGCAACAACTCATCCGCGTGCTTACCCACGAAATCATGAACTCCCTGACACCCATCATTTCCATCAGCGAGACATTGGCAGGTTCCCTCCCCCAAGGGGGAGGACAGGAGGGGGCTGCCGTCATCAACCGTCGTTGCCACTCCCTACTCGACTTTGTGGAGAGCTACCGACAGCTGACGCGCATCAAGACACCCGAGAAAACGACCTTCCCCGTCTCCGAATTATTTGAACACCTAAAAGCGCTGTTCAGCCTCACCCCCAGCCCGAACACCGTCGAGAGTGGGAACTCTCTCCCCTCTGTGGGGCCGCAGCCACATTTAGTGGCTACTCTAAAGACCCCATTCGCTCCGGGGAGAGGGGAGAAAAATACCCCGCAATTAACGTTTTCCCCTCTCCCCGGAGAAGGGTTAGAGGTGAGGCTGTTGGCCGACCGCGCTCAAATAGAGCAAGTCCTCATCAACCTTATCAAAAACGCATTCGAAAGCGGCGCCACAGAGGTAGAGGTCAAAACCCAGTTCTCCCCTCTCCTCGGAGAGGGGTCGGGGGTGAGGCTTTTCATCCGCGACAACGGATGTGGTATGCCAGCCGACGTACTGGAGCACGCTTTTATCCCCTTCTACACCACCAAACCCACTGGTACCGGCATCGGTCTTAGTCTTTGTCGGCAGATTATCCTCAAACATGGCGGCACCATCCATATCGAAAGCGAGGAGAAAAAGGGTACTACGATAGAAATAAAGATATGATCAATGATATAAAAATATTTTGTCCGGGTTATAAAACTATTTTCAAGCTTTGAAAATTTATAACCAAGCCTTGAAAATAAATAACCAAGTCTTGAAAATATATTTTCACGCCTTGAAAATAGTTTTAGACAAGGGAAAAAGATGTTTTTTCACGACTTAAAAAGAAAAATGCACAACGTATTGATACCTTTTCCTGTGCACTTCCGCACGATGATGAGCGATGACGCACACAAACCCACAAGAACAGATTTCTTTAATTAACTAAGAATCAGCCATTTATCGCTTTGGCACGGTTCTTGCTATAAATAAGGTAAAGTAAACTCATAAACTCACATAATGAAACAAGCATTTCGAATCATCTCCCGAATGAAGGGCTACACAGCCCTCTCCCTGCTGGGCCTTATCATCTCGCTTAGCGGCACCGTCATCATCAGCCGTTATCTGTATCAAGAATGGACCATCGACCACTGGATGCCAGATTACGACAGGACGTACATCCTTTGCAACCGCTGGATCGAAGGGTTCGGTGCGAATGAGGTAAGACCGGCCTTGGCATGGAATCCCAATAGAGTTGAGGGCTTCGTGTCGCCTACACAGGGGCAGAGCGATGTAGAGGCTTTCTCGGATGTTCACCTGCTACAGAACGGCTACTACATCATACTGGAGAACGAAGAGACCATCACCGCACCCGTCATCAGCGTTGACAGCAGCTTCACCGATGTCTATCCGCTGCAAGCTACGGAGGGCACATTGGTGTTACGCGCAGAAGGTCAGGCTATTGTAAGTGATGACTTCGCCCGTCGTTTCTTCTCCAGCGAGAGTGCTGTGGGGAAGACCATGAAAATGGGCGACGAGAACATATTGCATACCATTGTGGGCGTGTTCCGTCGGCCATCGGGCAAGAGCACAATCCACTTCGATGTTGCCAACTATGCACGCAGGGACTGGTGGGTTGGCAATGCCCTTAACTTTACGATGATAAAGCTGGCGAAGGGCGCGAGCATGGAGGCATATAACGAGCGGCAGCCCAGGAATTCATGGGGAGGCCAGAATCCAGAGTTCCATTTCTTGCTTGTGCCCTATACGGGAAACTTGAGAAGGCTGGTTGAGAGTTACGGACAGGAATACCGAACCATTCCTTCGCTGAGTCCGTGTAGCAGTCTGCAGTACCTGTGGATGCTATTCGGTGTAGCTGTCCTGCTCTTCCTCGTCGGCATCTTCAACTTCCTGAACTTGTATGCCGTGATGCGCAGCCACCGTCGCCACGAGCTGGAGGTGCGCCGCATCTTCGGAGCCTCGCGCTGGGACATCTTCTGCCAGCTCTATGCCGAGACGTTCCTGCTCGCTTTGCTCACGATGATTGGCGTATGGACCGTCGTGGAGCTTATGGAGCCGCTGCTCGCTACCTATTATAATATAGAGGTCTTGCCACAACGGACGTTCGACGTGGGGCTCACATTGTTTATTGTCTTCGGCCTGCCACTCATATCCAGCTTCACTCCCCTCCCTACAAGGGAGGGGCACAGGGGTGGGTCCTGGGGGGCCGCTGGGTTCCTGTTCCTCCAGTTCTTCATCTCCCTGACCCTCATCACCGTCAGCATCTACATGATGCGTCAGCTGCACCTGATGATGGACGGCGACCCGGGCTACAGGACAGAAGGCATACTCCACATCGTTCCCAAGCCCAGGGAAGACTACATGCGCATTAGGAAGGATGACAACGGGAACGAATACATCGTCGATAACAGCAGGGGAGAAAAGGCTATGGCTGTCTTGAAGAAGCTGAAGGAATGCCCCTACATCCAAAGCATCATCAAGGACCCAGACATGATAAGTGCCGGTGAACTGATGGAAATAGAGGGGCAGAAACTGGCGTACAAGGAAATGTGCCATAATACGATGGAGATGTTCGGGCTGACATTGCTGGAAGGAAGAGAATTAAACGATACCTTGGACAGCTACTCCTCGTACAATTGCCTGCTCAATGAAACAGCAGTACGACGTTTGGGACTGAAGGAGTGGCGAAGCGCGAAGGTGCAGCTACCGGAACGATGGTGGACGTCATCCAATGAGGATTGCTCAGAGAATCCGCCCTACAACGTGGTGGGCATCGTGAAGGACTTCCATCCCGGTCGTCTCTCAGAGCCACAACCTCCCATCATCTTCTTCCCAACCCTAAACTGGGACAGCCAGACGATGGACTTCCTGCCCGACGACTTGCTCCTGAGGATTGCTCCGGGCAACGAGGAGGATGCAATAAAGTATCTGCACCAAATGAACAAGGAAGTGTGGGGCACGGAGGATTTGGAATATCAATGGCTCTCTGACCAGAAGGATGAACTCTACAAAGAGGACCGTCGCACAGCCCGTATCTTCTTCACCTTCTCGTTCCTGGCGATTGCCGTCACTTGTCTGGGCGTGCTGGGCCTGATGATGTTCGATGTGCGACGTCGCTACCGCGAGATTGCGCTTCGTAAGGTCAACGGTGCCACGTTCCTCGACATCGCTATGCTGCTCTCGCGCCGCTACCTTATTATATTGGCTGTTGCCGCTACCGTCAGCATTCCCGTCTCGCTCATCGGCCTGCACCAGCTGATAACGCGCTACTATACCATCCATGCCACTATCGCCTGGTGGATTCCACTCGTGAGCATTGCCATCGTCCTGCTACTCTGCGCCCTCACCCTCTGGCAACAAGTATGGAAAGCAACAAGAATCAAACCGTATGAAGTGTTAAAAGAAAACTAAAGCCTCACCCCCGACCCCTGAACCCCGTCGAGAGTGGGAACTCTCTCCCCTCTGTGGGGCCGCAGCCACATTTAGTGGCTACTCTAAAGACCCCATTCGCTCCGAGGAGAGGGGAGTCAACTTGTCAACTAAAACAACATGAAACAAGCATTCCGACTTATCTCCCGCATGAAGGGCTATACAGCCCTCTCCCTGCTGGGCCTCATCATCTCCCTCAGCGGCACGGTCATCATCAGCCGCTACCTCTATCAGGAGTGGACCATCGACCATTGGATGCCTGACCTGGACCGCACCTACGTATGCTGCGTACAATATCAGAACTCCAACGAATGGTTTCCGATAAAGACCTACGATCCCAACCACCAAGAGCACTTCGTCTCGCCCGTGCTGAACCAAAGCGACGTGGAGTGCTGGACGAATGTGCAACTGCGCTCGATGTTCCCCCTCAAGCCCGAGCAAGGCGAGGTATTTTACCCCAAGGCCATCAGCGTGGATTCCACGTTTACACAAGTTTATCCGCTGAAAGCGTTGGAGGGGACCTTGGTACTACAGGCAAAAGGTCAGTGCATCCTGAGCGAAGAACTTGCCGAACGGCTGTTCCCTGGCGAAAGCGCCGTGGGAAAGACCATCACGGTGGAAGACGACGAGGTGAATACCGTGATGGGCGTCTTCTGCCAACCTGCCACAAAGTCTACCATCCGCTTCGACATCGCCAACTTCAACGACGAGTTCAGATATGGGCAGAACAGCCGCGGCATCGGTCTCATCCGCTTGCACGAAGGAACCGATATGCAGGCATACAACGAACGGCAGCCCGAACAGCGGTTGACTGAATTTTCCGACCGCCCCGTCCACTACGGGCTACAGCCTTATACGCAAATGCTGCAAAAATGCTGTGGCAGCTATTGGACAGAACTTAGCTGTTTAGTCCCCGTTGCCTCCTCCAGCCATCTGTGGATGCTCCTCTTTGTGGCTGTGCTTTTGCTGTTCGTCGGCTTGTTCAATTTTGTGAACCTATTCGCTGTCATGCGCAGCCATCGCCGCCACGAATTGGAGGTGCGCCGCATCTTCGGCGCCTCGCGCTGGAACATCTTCTGCCAACTCTATGCCGAGACGTTCCTGCTGTCCGTGCTGACGATGGTGGGCGTGTGGACGGTCGTTGAACTGGCAGAGCCGCTGCTGGCTACCTATTATAATATAGAGGTTATGGGACAGTGGAAGTTCGACGTCGCCCTTACCGCAGGAATTGTCTTCGGCTTGCCTCTGATATCAAGCCTCATCCCAAGGAAGCTCCCTTCCTTTAGGGAGGGGCTGGGAGTGGGCTGTCAGTTCTTCATCTCCCTCGCCCTGTTGAATGTCAGCATTTATTTTATGCGCCAGTTGCATGTGATGATGACCGCCGACCCAGGCTTCCGCACCAAAGGACTGCTCAGTGCTTGCATCTATCCCCCCAGCAACCGCGGCAGTTTTTCAGAAGAAGAGTGGGAAGCTATGATAGCAAATCTCGCCAAGCAAACCGAGGTGGTGAAGCAGCGCCTGCAGGCGTGCCCCTATATCAAGGGCATTACAATTGATAATGGATTCATCAACGGTAACATGACCATGAACCTCGCCGATGGCAGCAACGTAGACATAATGTATATCGAGGGATTAGAGGCGCAGATGTACGGCCTACAACTGGTAGAGGGTGTACTGCCCGGTGACAGCCTCTCGATGGAAGACTATACCTGTGTTGCCAATGAATCTGCCATCCGTGCACTGGGCATCAAAGACCGCAATACCGACCTCGTGCAATTTGATGAGCGCTTTTGGTATAGTGGCGACAAGGACTGTAGCGGCAACCCGCCCTACCGCATCATAGGCGTCGTCCGCGATTTCAACCCCGGTCGGCAGTCTGAGCCTGTGCCGCCGATACTGCTGATGTTCGAAGGCTGGACAAGGGAGTTTGACATCTTCGACGCCCACCAGATGCGGGGGAACAACTACCTCATCGAGGTCGTCGAGGGGCACGAGGACGACATCATCCGCGAACTGAAAGCATTGGAAAAGGAACTCTTCGGCACCACCGATCTGAAGTATCACTGGATAGAAGACCAGCGCAAGGCACTCTATAAAGATGATCAGCGCATCGCCCGCATCTTCGTGACGTTCTCACTTTTGGCGATTGCCGTCACCTGCCTCGGCGTACTGGGGTTGATGATGTTCGATGTACGCAGGCGTTACCGCGAGATTGCCCTCCGTAAGGTCAATGGCGCCACGTTCCTGGACATTGCCCTACTGCTCTCACGCCGCTATCTTATCGTCTTCGGCATTGCTGTCGTCGCTTCGCTGCCCGTCAGCCTACTCGTCATCCATCGCATCATGGCCAGCTACACCATCCGCACCTCGTTCGCCTGGTGGATTCCGCTCGTGAGCATTGCCATCGTCCTGCTACTCTGCGCCCTGACGCTCTGGCAACAAGTATGGAAGGCAACAAGAACAAAACCTTATGAAGTATTAAAAGAAAACTAAAGCCTCACCCCCGACCCCTCTCCGAGGAGAGGGGAGTCAACTTGTCAACTAAAACAAAATGAAACAAGCATTTCGAATCATCAGCCGCATGAAGGGCTACACCGCCCTCTCGCTGCTGGGCCTTATCATCTCCCTCAGCGGAACTATCATCATCGCACGCTACCTCTATCAGGAATGGACCATCGACCATTGGATGCCAGACCTCGACAGGACTTACATCTTGACATCGGAGTACGGGGACGGACAATTCTACCCCAATACAGGGCAGATTTCTGTCCGTGACAAGAAGCCTCGGCCACAGCAGACGAGCAGCGCTGTGGAGAGCTGGACAGACGTTCATCTGCGCATTGAGCCTGCTCCGCTTCAGACCGAAGAGAAGGAGTTGTATAATGTCAATGCCATATATGTGGATACGATGTTCTGCCAGATATATCCGTTGCAACCTCTCGAAGGAACACTACAGATAAGGACGCCAGAAGATGCCATCATCAGCGAAGAACTGGCAAACCGTATCTTCCCGGGCGAGAGTGCTGTGGGGAAGACGCTCGCTTTCAATCCCAACATTATCTATCGTATCGTTGGCATATTCCGCCAGCCATGCACCAAAAGCCTTCTGAAGTTCGATCTGGCGGTAAACAGTTACAGAGTAACCGACAACGTCAACACCTCGTTCGCCATCGTCCGCCTGAACAAGGGCGCCCACATGGAAGACTTTAACTCCGTGCAAAAGCCCATAGAGGTAGGGGAGCAGTGGAAGGGAACCTTCCGTCTTATCCCCTATGGTCGCACAGCTTACGAAAAGGTGCTGAACATCTTTAACAAAGTGCCCAGCATATCGCCAATCTGCCCCTCTTCTCACATGTGGATGCTCCTCATTGTTGGTATTCTGCTTTTCCTGGTGGGCCTCTTTAATTTCCTGAACCTCTATGCGGTCATGCGTTCGCATCGCCGCCACGAACTGGAGGTGCGTCGTATCTTTGGCGCCTCGCGCTGGGATATCTTCTGCCAGCTCTATGCCGAGACATTCCTCCTGGCCGTCCTCACCATGATTGGCGTTTGGACGGTGGTTGAACTGACGGAGCCACTGCTCGCCACCTATTATAATATAGAGGTCTTGCCGCAGCGGACGTTCGATGTGGGGCTGACTGTAGCGATAGTCTTTGGTTTGCCCTTGATTTCCAGCCTCACCCCCAACCCCTCTCCGAGGAGAGGGGAGTCTCTCGCGACAGGAAGCCCCTCTCCTCGGAGAGGGGTTGGGGTGAGGCTCGAGGGGCTAGGGGTTGGCCTCCAATACTTCATCTCCATCACCCTCATCACCGTAAGTCTTTATCTGATGCGGCAATTGCATTTCATGATGGACACCGACCCAGGCTACAGGACGGAGCATCTGCTGGCATTCCCCGGTCAATGGGACACTATGAATGGTATGTCCTTCAACAGTTTGGAGGATGCTAATGAATGGTGGAAAAATGTAATCGAGACAAAAGCCGTCATGCTAAGCCAACTGGCCAAGAGTCCCTATATTCGTCGCGTCGACAATAGCATTGACTTCCTGCTCTTCCGAAAAGATGCCCTCGTGGGAGGACTCGCGGTTAAAATGAACGGAAACAGCGTGGACCTCCATTCTACACACATCTCACCCAACCAATTTGAGATGATTGGTCTCAGTATGAAAGAAGGGCGCATGTTCTGCGACTCGCTCGACAGGGGGGCAACCCATTGCATCCTGAACGAGACGGCACTCAAGCAGTTGGGCATCAAAAACTGGCACACGGAGAAGGTCCCTCTGACCAAAAGCCTCATAAGTGATAACAACGAGGATGTGACTGTCGGCTTCGACATCGTGGGCATCATGAAGGACTTCCATCCCGGCCGCATGTCCGACCCGATAAAAGGTGCGTTCTTTATCTATAATGAGAACTTGGATTTCCACTCCCCATGGACTTCCTTTGAATACTTGGTGGAGACGGAGCCCGGCTGCGAGGAGGATGCCCGCCAGTTCATCATAGAAACGAAGAAAGAACTCTTTGATATGGGAGAAATGAAAGTACGTCGGCTCAGCGACGACCTGAAAAACCAATACCGCGAGGACCGTCGCACAGCCCGCATCTTCTTCACCTTCTCGTTCCTGGCGATTGCCGTCACTTGTCTGGGCGTGCTGGGCCTGATGATGTTCGATGTGCGCCGCCGTTACCGCGAGATAGCACTCCGTAAGGTCAACGGTGCCACGTTCTTAGACATCGCCCTACTGCTCTCACGCCGCTACCTTATTATATTGGCTGTAGCTGCCGCTGTCAGCATTCCCGTCTCACTCATCGGCCTGCACCAGTTGATAACGCGCTACTATAGCATCCATGCCACTATCGCCTGGTGGATTCCGCTCGTAAGCATCGCCATCGTCCTGCTGCTTTGCGCCCTGACGCTCTGGCAACAAGTATGGAAGGCAACAAGAATAAGGCCGTATGAAGTGTTGAAAGAACAATAGGAAACCGGACCCTCAAGACCATCAACCGACCCCGGCCTCACCCCTAACCCGAACACCGTCGAGAGTGGGAACTCTCTCCCCTCTGTGGGGCCGCAGCCACATTTAGTGGCTACTCTAAAGACCCCATTCGCTCCGAGGAGAGGGGGAAATAAGGAGGGGAGAAATACTATTATAAACCATTTAATAATATATCATTATGGAAAAGAAAACATCAAGTCTAACACAATCACTCCCCTCCATAGAGGGAGGGGTAAGGGGAGGGTCTTTTATCAAGACCATCAACCTCCAGCGCGCATTTACTACAGAAGAGGTGCGCACTATCGCCCTGAACGGCGTGAACCTTGAAATCAACGAAGGCGAGTTCGTCGCCATCATGGGCCCCAGCGGCTGCGGTAAATCAACATTGCTGAACATCCTCGGACTCCTGGATGCCCCTACAGGCGGACAATATCTGCTCGGCGGACAGGACGTGACACCACTCAGCGAACCCGAACGCGACAAGCTGCGCAAAGGACTCATCGGCTTTGTCTTCCAAAGTTTCAACCTCATCGATGACCTCAGCGTTGAGGAGAACATCGAACTGCCTCTGCTTTACATGCGGATGCCGAAGGCTGAGCGACGTAAGCGGGTGGAGGAAGCAATGCGGCGTATGGACATCAGCCATCGCGCCAAGCATTTTCCCCGTCAGCTTTCAGGCGGTCAGCAGCAGCGTGTGGCAATCGCACGTGCCGTAGTTTCGCGTCCCAAGCTCATCCTTGCCGACGAGCCCACAGGTAACCTCGACTCCAAGAACGGTCGCGAGGTAATGGATCTGCTCAGCCAGTTGCACGACGAAGGCGCCACCATCGTAATGGTGACTCACTCGCAGCGTGATGCCTCATACGCCCAGCGTATCATCAACCTATCCGACGGACAGATTGTACAGGAAGTAGAACTTTAAGTGAAGAATTAAGAATGAAGAGTGAAGAATTTGCTGCCGCTATGATATACAAACCTAAAAAAGATGCTATCAACGTGAGTCATTGTCTTGTAAGAATAATGGTAATCCTTATTTTTCACTCTTCACTCTTCACTCTTCACTCATTCGCCCAAGACACGCTTTGCTTGTCCTTGGACGGATGTATAGCTCTGGCACAAAGTCAGTCGGCAGACGCACTGGCGGCAAAGCATCAGTTGGAGGCGGCAGAATGGAACTACCGCTACTATCAGGCGAACTACTTGCCGTCGGTATCGCTCTCATCATCGCCTTCGCTGAACCGTCAGGTCAGTAGCATCACGCAACCCGATGGTACCAATGTTTTTGTGCGGCAGAACCAGTTGAGCACCGACCTTTCGCTAAGCATTAAGCAGAATATAGCATTGACGGGCGGCACGCTCTTCGTGAGCAGTAGCCTCTACCGTCAGGACGAGTTTGAGCAACACACACACGGCTACAGCACAGTGCCCTTCTCTATCGGCTATCAGCAAAGCCTTTTGGGGCACAACAGCCTAAAGTGGGCAAAACGCACAGAACCATTGCGGGTACGTATGGCCAGGAAACAGTACAACGAGACAATGGAACTGGTGGCCTCACGAGCCAGCAGCTACTTCTTCATGCTGGCTTCGGCTCAGACCGACCTGGACATCGCCCGACAGAACTATGCGGTAAGCGATACCCTGCACCGATATGCACGCAGCCGCTATGAACGAGGAAGTATCACAGAAAATGAGATGCTGCAACTGGAGGTGAACCGACTGACCGAGGAAACCAACCAGCTTAATGCTGAGGCAGAAGTGGAGGAGTCGATGCTGACGCTGAAGTCGTACTTGGGAATAAAGGATCCTGTGACGCTGAAGGTGGTTCCCGACACGCTGATTCACGACACAATGTATGATGCAGAGGAAGCCTTGGCGCTGGCTTTAGAGAATAACCCCGATCCCGATCAGTTCCGTCTTAACATCATAGAGAGCCAGAGCTCGCTCGCTGCAGCCAAGGCTAATCGCGGTCTGAAAGCTGACCTGTACGTGAAGTTCGGTCTTTCTCAGACGGGAACAACACTGGGAGAAGCTTATTCGAAACCATTGAACCAGCAGTATGGCAGCCTGACATTGTCGCTACCGCTCTTGGACTGGGGACGGGGAAAGGGACAAGTGCGCGTGGCAAAGTCGAGGCTGGAACTGACACAGACGCAAAGCGATCAGGCTATGGAGGACTTTCGGCTGAACGTACTGAAAATGGTACGTCAATACAACTTGCAAGGCTATCACGTACGCATTGCCTACAAGACAAGAGAGACAGCCCTTCGCCGCTACGAAGTAGCACGCTGGCTGTATGTGCAAGGGCGCACGACACTACTGGAGTTCAATACCAGCATCAGCGAGAAGGACAAGGCACAACGAGCCTTCATCGGTTCCCTGCAAAACTATTGGAGTTTATACTATGGACTGAGGAGCCTGACGCTGAAGAATGAAGAGTGAAGAAGGCTGAAGTAGGAAGTCTGAAGTCTGATGGAAGATGGAAGAGGTAAACCGTAAACTAATTCTCAATTTTCAACTTTCAACTTTCAATTAAATAAAGACCCATAACCATTATTAGAATGGATATAAAGTTACCTAAAAAGCCTTGGTACGTAAAGTACCGCATGTATATAATCGGTGGGACGGTGCTCGCAGGACTGATTATATATGCCCTTGTGCTGCAACTGGGGCCACGGACGCTGAAAGTAAAAATTGCCGAAGAGCAGATAGCCACAGTTAGCGAGGGTGATTTCCTGGAGTACATCGATGTGAACGGTGTGGTATGTCCTGCCACCAGTATGCGAGTGAATGCCAAAGAAGGTGGAACGGTGGAGCGTATCTGTTGCCATAACGGTGATATACTGAAACGCGGTGATACCATTCTGATTCTTTCCAACCCTAAAGTGTTGGAGGAAATTGCTGCGGAGCGTCAGAGTTACGAGCTGCAACAGATGCAGCACCGTCAGCAACTCATCGAGATGCAGCAGAAAAGCATCACCCTGCGCAGTCAGGCGTTACAGGCCAACTTCGAATTGAAGAAAATAAGCAAGGACTTCGAGCTGGCAGAAGAAGAGGCGCGTATGGGTGTCAGAAGTAAAGCACAGTTGGAGGTAGCAAGTGACGAATACGAGTACAACCGTCGTCGCACCTTGCTAAACATCGAGAGCTTACATCAGGATTCCGTGCTGAACGTAATTAACCGTCAGCTTATCCAGCAACAGATGGCTATCGAGGCGCAAAAGCTGGAGAACAGCAACAAACGCCGTGATGCCCTTGTCGTTCTTGCTCCTACCGACGGACAGATAGGTAACCTGAATGCTACCATCGGGGCACAAGTCTCGGCAGGTGAGCAAGTAGGCGAGATAGGCGTACTGACCGACTACAAGGTTACCGCCCGACTGAACGAATATTACATAGACCGCATCCAGACAGGGCTCTCTGCAACAGCTATCCAGAAAGGCCATAAGTATGCCTTTGAGGTCAGCCATACCACGCCGCAGGTGCAAGACCACAGCTTTGCCATAGAACTCAGAAGGCCCTTGAGTCCCATGAGAGCTATAGGAGAGGAGGAGAACTGGCGCATAGGGCAAACATTAAGACTGCAAATAGAATTGGGAAAACCGGAACGCCATCTTATCATCCCTCGTGGCAACTTCTATACACAGACAAGCGGACAATGGGTCATGAAGGTTGATGAGAAAAGTCATAGTGCCCGACGCGTCCCCATCAAGTTGGGCCGACAGAATGCCGAGCATTACGAAGTCATCAGCGGTCTGAACCCCGGAGACAGAATCCTTATCAATGGCTATGAAGCCTTTGGTGACGCAGAAATCATAAAGTGGTAAATAACAGAAAAGGCACCCATTTTATTTCCGGATGCCTTTTCTCTTTCTATTGTAAACCGATCTTTATTTTATCAGATTCATCAGCTGTGTCACTTGTTCCTTTAGCGAATCCAGGTGGCTGGTGAGGTTGGGGATATACTCCTTCAGCGGTTCCAGCTTCTCGAGGAGGAGCAGGATGAGGCCTGCAATCATGCCCCACTTGACAACTCCTAAAATGGCACCCAAAAGGTGGTTGATGAAACCGGCTACAGGAACTTTGTCCAACACCTTGGTGAGGATGGTGGCCAACAGACCTAAGACGAGGGGGGTAGCGAGGGTGATGATGATAAACTCCGTTATGCTGCAACCTACGGTCTTATAATAGACGTATGCTGCTCCAAGACCTATCAGAAAGCCGCCTGCTGAGACAAGCTCCCGGAAAAGGCCGTTTATCCATCCCTTTATCAGCCCGTACAACAGAGCACAGGCACAAGCTACCTCGACCCAAATCATAACTTAGCCTTGATCTCTACCTCCTGGAAGGTCTCGAGAATATCACCCTCGCGAAGGTCGTTGTAGTTGACCAGAGAGATACCGCACTCGAAGTTGGTGGTTACCTCCTTTACATCATCCTTGAAACGCTTCAGAGCGAGGATGGAGCCGGTGTGGATAACAATACCGTCGCGAATAACACGGGCTTTATTGGTACGGTTAACCTTACCCTCTATTACATAAGCTCCGGCTACAACACCTACCTTGCTGATATGATAAACCTGACGAACCTCTACCTGAGCGGTTACCTCTTCCTTGATTTCAGGACTGAGCATACCCTCCATAGCATCGGTTACCTCCTCGATGGCATCGTAGATAACGCTGTACAGACGGATGTCCACACCCATCTGCTCGGCCAGCTTACGGGCGGCAGCACTGGGACGTACCTGGAAACCGACAATGAAGCAGTTCTCGGCTGCTGCGGCCATATTGACATCGCTCTCGCTGATCTGGCCGACTGCCTTGTAGATGACGTTCACCTGAATCTTCTCGGTAGAGAGCTTGATGAGTGAATCGCTCAGGGCCTCGATAGAACCGTCCACGTCGCCCTTGACAATAAGGTTGAGCTCCTTGAAGTCGCCCAAGGCTATACGACGGCCCAACTCTGTGAGGTCGAAACGCTTCATGGTACGCAGACCTTGCTCGCGTGCCAACTGTTCGCGCTTGTTGGCTATCTCGCGGGCTTCCTGGTCGGAATCCATCACATGGAAGGTGTCACCGGCCTGAGGAGCACCGTTCAAGCCCAGAATAGTGGCTGCCTGAGCAGGACCGATCTTCTCGACACGACGGCCACGCTCGTCCAACATGGCCTTTACACGACCGTAGTTGGTGCCTGCCAATACGATATCGCCTACGTGCAGGGTTCCGTTGCTGAGGAGCACGGTGGCAACATAGCCGCGACCCTTATCCAGACTGGATTCGATGATGCTACCCGTAGCCTTGCGGTTGGGGTTGGCTTTGAGGTCGAGCATCTCGGCTTCGAGAAGCACCTTCTCCAAAAGTTCCTCAACACCAATACCCTTCTTGGCACTGATATCCTGGCTCTGGTACTTACCGCCCCATTCCTCAACGAGGAAGTTCATATTTGCAAGTCCTTCCTTAATCTTGTCGGGATTGGCTCCGGGCTTATCTATTTTGTTGATTGCAAAGACAATGGGTACATTAGCTGCTGTGGCATGAGCAATAGCCTCCTTGGTCTGAGGCATGATGTCGTCGTCGGCAGCTACAATGATGATGGCAATATCCGTTACCTGAGCACCACGGGCACGCATAGCAGTAAAGGCCTCGTGACCAGGAGTATCCAAGAAGGTTACATGACGGCCATCGGACAGTGTTACGTTGTATGCACCGATATGCTGGGTAATACCTCCGGCCTCACCGGCGATAACATTGGTCTTGCGGATATAGTCGAGCAGAGAAGTCTTACCATGGTCAACATGGCCCATGACGGTAACGATGGGAGCGCGTGGAACCAGATCTTCCTCGGCATCCTCCACTTCGTTTACTGCCTCGCTAACCTCGGCACTTACATATTCGGTGGTAAAGCCGAACTCCTCGGCTACGAGGTTGATGGTCTCGGCATCCATGCGCTGGTTGATGCTGACCATGATACCAATCTGCATACAGGTACTGATAACCTGTGTGACGGGCACATTCATCATGGTAGCCAACTCGTTGGCCGTCACGAACTCGGTCAGCTTGAGTACCTTGCTTTCTGCTGCCTGGTTCTCGAGCTGCTCCTCCATTCCCTGACGGATGGCATCGCGCTTCTCGCGGCGGTACTTGGCACCCTTGCCCATCTTATTGTTCTTATTGGTAAGGCGGGCCAGTGTCTCGCGTACCTGCTTTGCTACTTCTTCTTCGCTTACCTCGGGCTGCAGGAAGGCTTGCTGCTTCTGTTTGTTCTTCTTCTTGCCATTGCCATTCTGCTGACCCTGGTTGTTATTGTTCTTGTTGTTCTTCTGGAAGTTCTGAGGCTGGTTGGCCACATCGTTGACATCCACACGCTCCTTGCTGGTGCGCAGACGCTTCTTGCGCTCGCCCTGAGCCTGTTGGTGCTGAGCCTGCTGCTGAGCACGTTTCTCGTCGCGTTCACGACGTTTCTCCTCTTTACTCTTCTTCTTAGGTCGAGTGCTCTGGTTCAGGCTGTCAAGGTCGATCTTTCCCTTAACGGTAAGACCAGGACCGGGCTGCGGAGCGGGAGCCAGACGGAAGATGCCATTCTCCTCGATTCCGATTTCCTTCTTCTCCTTCTTCTTACGAGCAGGCTTTTCCTGTTCTTCCTTGGCAAAGGTTTCTTCCTGAACTACAGGTGCTTCGGGTTCCACTGGTGTCTCTTGAACCTCTTGAACTCCTTGAACCTCTTGAACTTCCTGAGCTTCTGGAGCTTCTGGAACTTCCTGAGCTTCTGGAGCTTCTGGAACTTCCTGAACCCCTTGAACTTCTGGAGCCTCTTGAACCTCTTGAGCCTTTGGTGCTTCCTGTTCGGGTTTTACCTCTTCGGGCTTTGGTGCTTCCTGTTCGGGTTTTACCTCTTCGGGCTTTGGCTGAGGCTTCTTGCCTCCCAAGTCTATCTGACCCAGAATCTTAGGCCCCTGAATACGAGGTTTCTCCTCGATATACTCCTCCAAAACGGGAGCTGGCTTCTTACGTTCCTTGGTCTGTTCCTGCCGTTGCTGGATAAGCACCTTGGCCTCGGTACGCAGGCTCTTATCGGTACTGAATTCCTGCTGCAGAAGGCTGAACTGCTCGTCGGATATCTTATAGTTAGGGTTGGACTCCACATCGGTGAAACCCTTTTTCTGCAGGAACTCCACGGCTGTCTGCAGACCTATATTGAATTCTTTTGTTACCTTATTTAATCTTACGCTCATTCGTTTGCCGTTTACTGTTTACTGTCTTTTTCAAGTTGAAAGTTGAAAGTTGAAAATTGAAAGTTATCGTTTTCGTTTTCGTTTTCGTTGACGTTGACGTTAACGTTCCCGTTTTATTCAAACTCTGCTGCAAGGATTTTCAGCACCTCGTCGATGGTTTCTTCCTCGAGGTCGGTACGCTGGATAAGCGTCTCACGACTCTCACCCAATACATCGCGGGCCGTTGCGTAACCAATCTTCTTGAACTCCTCGATAATCCAAGGTTCGATATCGTCTGTGAACTCGTCCAAACTTACATCATCGTCGTCTGCACTGTCGAGTTCGCGGAATACATCGATAGTATAACCGGTAAGCATACTTGCCAACTTGATGTTAAGACCGCCCTTACCGATAGCCAGAGAGACCTGATCGGGATCCAGATAAACCTCGGCCTTGTGCTCCTCCTCGTTTAGCACTACGCTGTTCACACGAGCAGGACCCAGGGCACGGATGATAAGAATCTGGGGGTTGGCAGACCATGTTACAACATCGATATTCTCGCCGTGCAACTCGCGAACGATGCCATGCACACGACTACCCTTCACACCAACGCATGCGCCTACGGGATCGATACGGTCGTCGTAGCTCTCTACAGCAATCTTGGCACGCTCGCCAGGAATACGGGCAACCTTGTGAATGGTGATAAGACCGTCCTGAATCTCGGGAACCTCGGCTTCCAGCATACGTTGTACAAACATAGGATCTGTACGGCTGAGGATGATACGAGGATTGCCATTGGGATTCTCGACACGAGAGATAACGGCACGTGCATTCTCGCCCTTACGGAAGAAGTCGCTGGGAATCTGCTCTGTACGGGGCAGCAGGAGTTCGTTTCCTTCATCATCCAAAAGAAGGGTCTCTTTCTTCCAACTCTGATAAACCTCGGCAGTGATAACCTCGCCTACACGGTCTTTGTACTGATTGTACAGAGAATCGTGCTCGAGTTCCAGAATACGACTGGCCAAAGTCTGGCGCAGGGTAAGGATAGCACGACGGCCAAAGTCGGAAAACTTGACCAACTGGCTCACTTCCTCGCCAACCTCGTAGTCGTCTTCTACCTGACGGGCCTCAGAGAGGCTGATTTCCAGGTTGGAATCCTTAACCTCACCGTCAGGAACAACGGTACGGTTGCGGTAGATTTCGAAGTCACCCTTGTCGGGGTTCACAATAATGTCGTAATTCTCGTCGCTGCCGTATGTCTTGATGATAACACTGCGGAAGCACTCCTCCAGCACGCTCATAAGCGTGGCACGGTCGATGTTCTTAGTCTCTTTGAACTCTGCAAAGGACTCAATCAGGTTTACTGATTCTGTTTTCTTTGTTGTTGCCATTTATGTTTTATTTTATCTTTATCAAGTATTTGGTATAGGCTACCTCGTCGAAAGCAAAACGGATGGTAACCTCTTTGTTAACAGGACGCTTCTTGCCTTCCTCCTTTACTTTCTGCATCTCGCCCAGCTCGAAGCCTTCCTTGTCTACAGACAACAGCGTGCCGCGATGCTTCTTTCCATCCTTTGTCTGTGTCTCGACCTGCTTGCCGACGTGAATCTCGTACTGACGGAGAATCTTAAAGGGCTGCCCCAATCCGGCGCTGCCTACCTCCAGTTCGTAGTCTTCCTCCTCCCTGCTAACACGCGCTTCGATGAAGCGGCTAAGGTCGGCACAATCTTCAATCCACACACCGTCTGCATGGTCTATCTCCACTACGATTCTGTCATCAGCACTGATCTCGATATCTACCAGAAAATAGTCCTTTCCTTGCAGCCATTCTTCTACGGCCTGCTGTACTGTTGCTTTGTTAATCATGAACCTTTAGTTATTTTTGGTAAAGTGTATATAACGAAAAGTGAGGAACTTTCGAGCTCCTCACATTCATCTTTTCGGCAGCAAAGGTACAATTAAAAGTGAAAACTGAAAAGGTAAAAGGGAAAAAAATTACTTTTTCTGTCATAAATTGTACTTATACACCTGAAATTTATCACTTTAGGCACCAAAAGCAGAAAAGTGCCACTACCATAATGACTACTATTGCCATTGCCATAACTCCAAACATGAAGTTACGATTCAGTTTACGAATGTCTCTTCTTCTCATTTTCCCAGTATTTTATTCATTTCTTCGGCATTGGAGAACAAAGCCTTTGCGCGTTCTATGCAAGGATCGTCCGACAACTGCTGTTTGATGCCGCCCCGTTCGAAATAATAACGGTGAGCCAACTCGTCGGCAATATAGGTTTCTATATCTTTGCGGAAACGCAACAGGTCTGTCGAGAGATTTGGCGAGAACTTGGCCTTCAGCGCCTCGAACTCCTGCTCAGCCTGCTCCAGATACCCTTCGCGCTTGGCTACATCGCGCAACACCTTCAGCACCTCCTCGCTTCGGCGGTTGTACTTAAAGCCGGAATCGGTGATGTATTGCACAAACTGACTGTATTCCTCGTCGGACAGCTTTATCTCGCCTGCAGGAGCTATCTGCTCGTGACGGTTGCAATAATCCGTTGCCCAATCCAGAAACTCATCGCTGCCAACCAAGTCGTAAATCAGGGTGGGCAGGCTATCGGGCTTTACCTCCACATCGGGCTTTATGCCTCCTCCGTCGCGCACCTCGCGTCCTCCTGCCGTATGAAACACTTTCGTCAGGCTGTCAGGAACAGTACCTGCCGTTCCGTCGGCATTCAGATGACGGTAATCATATGCCTGGATGCAACGGCCCGATGGTATGTAATACCGACCCGTCGTTATCTTCAGGTGTCCGTCGTAGGGCACATCGCGCACCATCTGCACCAAACCCTTTCCATAGGAACGGATGCCCATAACAACGGCACGGTCCATATCCTGCAGGCTTCCGGCTACTATCTCGCTGGCCGAAGCGGAAATGCCGTCTATCAGCACAGCCAAAGGCATAAGCGTATCAACGGGTTCGTAAGCTGTGAGGTAGTCGCGATTGGTGTACTTCATCTTGCCCTTGGTAGAGACGACCTTACGTCCCTTGGGAACAAAGAGGTTAACGATATCCACCGCCTCGTTGACAGAGCCGCCGGGATTGCCTCTAAGGTCCAGCACCAACTTGTCTGCCCCCTGCTGCTTCAGTTCGGTTAGAACACGACGGACTTCCTTGTAATCGCCTTCCGTAAAGCCGGTAAGGCATATATATCCTATACCATTATCTATAAATCCATAATAGGGAACATCGGGCGTCTGGATGGTCTGACGGGTGATGTGCAAGGTCTTTTCTTCGCCTCCTCGACGTATCACCAACTCGAATGTTGTTCCGGCCTCGCCTCTCAGCAAACCGGTTACTTTGCTTGTTCCCCATCCTTTTATATCTTTTCCGTCGATGCGCATAATCAGGTCGCCTGCCTTCAGGCCGGCACGATGACTGGGCGAGTTCTCGAAAGGCTCGGTGATAACACATCGGTTCTCTTTCTTGTGATAGCGTATGGCACTACCTATTCCGGCGTATTTGCCTGTGGTCATCTGGCGCAGTTCCTCATCCTCCTGCGGATAATAATCGGTAAAGGGGTCCACTTGTCTGAGCAACGAACGTATGCCCCACCCTATCACCGTATCAGCATCCAGCGTATCGACGTAGAAGATGTCCAGCTGCTTGTATATGTCGTTCAAAATCTCCAAGTTCCTACTAATGGCCGCATTGTGCCCCGACTGCTTCTGTGCATCGGTTCCCAAAACGCACAAAAACACCAAAAGGAACGAACAAATCAGTTTCTTCATATTCTATTTTTCACTTTCAAGGGTGCAAAATTACGAATAAGTGAGAGAAAAGCAAAAGAAAAGCTTGTTTTTCTTTTCTTTTCCGAACGGGAGTAATTTCGAACGAAGTTCAAAGTTACGAATAAGTGAGAGAAAAACGAAATAAAAACACCTTTTTCTTTTCTTTTCCGAACGGGAGTAATTTTGAAGCAACTGCCTTAACGCTCCCATTTATGTCCGCAGTCGTTACAGACAAACTTCTCCGTATTGCAAATGCCTAAGGGAACAAACATCAGCAAAGCCGCCAAAAATCGTGGAAGTTGTCGGGCTGAGGATTTCTGCCGAACAGTAACATTCTCGCTACCGCATTTAGGGCACCAAGGCAAAAGAGACGGCTGATCAGCCAGGAATGTCTGATATAGCTTCCGAGCTTTCCCGTAATTCTCTTCTTTCACGAGTACATCGACGGCCTGGTCAAGGACGGCCCGAGCCACTTTGCTGTTCGTTTCATCATACACAACACTCTCTATCCCTGCTTCCTGTAAAAAGGAGCGGAATCCCTCAGCCTCGATGATATTATTACACGAAATACCTTTCATTCCATCCGGTTTCATATATCCTTCATTTTTTTGTGCAAATATACGACTTTTTGAGGTTCTTCTGCAATTTTGTTGAAAAAAACCGCCAAAACTCATTTACTATTTAATCTTGTGCTGCCATAACTGTTTTAGGTATGTTTTAAGATAAATTCTTTCAAGTTTCTATTCTTATATTTGCTCATTTCGGTATTTCTCACTAACTTTGCAATATAAAAGCAAAAAAAAAGTAGAGAAATTATGGAATCCGCGACTTTACAATCTAAACCGTTCACTCCTTTCCAGATTGAAATGTTGGAAATGGTCTCCAGAGTTTCATCTGAGACTGAGATGCAAGACATACGTCGCCTGTTTGGCCAGTATTTTGCCAAGCGGGCAGAGGATGCCCTTGACCGCCTTTGGGATGAGGGAGTGCTTAACGAAGGCGTGTTGGAAGAATGGAAGCACGAACACATGCGAACTCCATATAAACAATGATGAACATAGTTCTCGACACCAATTGCTTGCTGATGTCGCTTTCGCGTCGCAGCCCATATTATCTTGTTTGGCGAGACTTTGTTGACGGAAAGTACACACTTTGCATCACCAATGAGATTCTTGCTGAGTATGAAGAAATTCTTACGCAGAAAGTGGGTACTGAAATTGCATCTAATGTTATTAATGCCATTCTCGATTTGCCTAATACGAAGCTGGTTCAGGTATTCTATCATTTGCATCTTATAACAGCCGACTCGGACGATAACAAGTTTGTGGATTGTGCCTTTAAGACCAATGCCCGATACATTGTTACTCAGGATCGTCATTATGATGTACTCAAGCAAATCTCTTTCCCGCATATTGATGTTGCAAGCATTGATGAGTTTCTCAAAATTCTTCGAGGATAGAAACTCTCCGAAAGTCATTTTTATTCCATTGGGCGAATCATAGATTCTATGAACGCAATCTCCTCTTGAGTCAAGCCATATTTTTTGTAAAGCATCTCGTCTGTCCAAGGATGAGAGAAGTCTTGGAGGGGGACGAACTGATAAACATCACGAGAAGCATCCTGAGTTTTTTTCTTAATAGACACCATATATCGGAAGAAGCAAGTCTTTATATACGTGATTATATTCTCGCATTCTTGTTTTGAGAAGTTATGTTTCTTTGGATCATATCCTAAACAAAGATAAGTATATGAACAAACACTATTTGGCTCTCCATAGAAAGGGCGTCCTAAAACGTCAGGGTCGGTACCAGAACCTCCAGCTTTAGGTATAAAAACTTTATTAAGAGGAAGAGCTTGTTTTCCTTTGGGTATATCTGATTCTTTTATCCACACAAGTATTTTAGGGACGAAGATCTCAAGAATACGATTAAATGAGTTAAGTTAGGGGTATGTATAGGTTTCAGACCATGAGGAAAAAGTTGCCCTCTTACGTACTATTTTTCATTCCAAAGTTTGAAACGTACATTCCAAAGTTTGGAATGTACATACCAAAGTTTGCAACATACATTCCAAAGTTTGGAATGGAAAATTCCTATGGAGTAAAAAACTTTTTTCAGGAGGGAGAAATAAAAATCTCTGTAGCACTCAAAAACAATTGCCCGAAAAAAATATGCTAAAGTTTGGAGGCCAAAACAAAAAGACCTACCTTTGCATGAAAGTATAAACCGTTACGAAAACGAAAACGAAAACCAATTAGCAAATAACAACAATAACAAACAACTCATAAACTCAAAAGATGAAAAAGATTCTATTTCTTCTGACCTTTGCCTGCTCCCTGACGGGATTTGCATGGGAACGACAGAGTGTATGGCCCAAGGGCAAGATGCCAGATGCGCAGGAGCATCAGATTGCGGCAATGACAAACGAGACGGGAGCTGAAGGCTTCAAACCCGAGAAGTTCAGGACTGCTTATCTGGAGTGGTTCGAGAAACCCGAGAAACCCAATGGCTGCTGCATGATTCTTATATCAGGCGGCGGATACTATAACTGCTGCGACGTGGGCCTCATCAAGCAATGGCACGAGCGCTTTACCGCGCTGGGCTACCAGTGTGTGAACTTTGTGTACCGCACCCCAAGGCCCGTTGGCTTGCCTATCTATCAGACGGCTTGGGAAGACGGACAGCGTGCCGTCCGCTTGGTGCGCAGTCAGGCCAAGAAGCGCGGTTTCGACCCCGAGCACATAGGTACCATCTCTATGTCTGCCGGCTCTCATCTGGCCGTTCTGCTTGCCACCAGTTCTCAGACACCCGCCTACGAGCCTGTTGACAAACTGGATACCGTTCCCTGCCACATCAACTGGGCCATTGCCAATGCACCGGCATACGTAACTACCGACGGCGAGCTGGGCACACCTGCCACCCAACAGGGTTATGGCCCTGACATCAAGCTGAGCACTTGTTTTAAGTTCGACGAGAAGACTTGTCCCATGAGTCTGCATCACGGCGGCATGGACGAATATACGCCCAATGGCTCTACCCTTATCTATAGAGAGTTGCGCAAGCGTAAGATTCCTGCCGAACTTCACCTCTACCCCAACAAGCGGCACGGTGCTTTCGGTTTGGACCGGGCCATTGAGTTCCTGACTCAACTGGGAATCCCCGGCCCTGTTGCTCCCGAAGAGGATTTGATGAAGCGCTATCCCAGCGACGATGCCCGTAAGGAGAAGATTACGCAGGATGTTTGGCCCGAGGGCAAGATGCCCCTTGCACAAGACCATCAGTGTAAGCCTTATATAGAATGGAACTTCCCGAAGGAACTGAAAACCAAAGCCATACAGATTATCTACTCGGGCGGAAGTTACGAGGGCAACAACCCCGACGGATTCGAGGTGGCTCCTGCACGCCGTTACCTGAACGAATTGGGTATGACGGTTGTGACGATGAAATACCGCACACCTCGTCCCAAGGGAATGCCTAAGCATATTACGGCCTGGCAAGACTTACAGCGTGCCGTTAAGTTGGTTCGCAGTCAGGCAGAGAAATACGGCCTCGACCCTAATAATATAGGTATTATGGGAAGCTCTGCTGGCGGACATCTTACACTGATGGGTGTCACCTCGTCGCAGCAGCAGTCATACTGGCCCATCGACAACGTAGATAAGCAGCCCTGTAATGTTCAGTGGGGAATCGGCATCTATCCGGCATACGCACTTACCGATGGCGGCGATGTTCACAACACGACAGGCGGCAACGACGACAGCGCCATTCTGGTTCCTGAGTTCAACTTCGACCTGAAGACCGCTCCTATGCTCTTTATTCACGGCGATGCCGATGTATGGGCCGCCATGAATTCGGTCAAGACTTGGGAGAAGATGCGTGCCATGGGCATTCAGAGCGAACTGCATACGCTGGCCCTGCGTCCACATTGCTTCCAGCATAATGCCTCTCCAGGTACAGGCAGTTACACATGGTTGGAGCGCATCAGCGAGTTCCTAAAAGAAAAGGGGATACTTAAGTAGTTGATAGTTGACAGGTGAGAGGTGAGAGTTGAAAATTAATAGAAATGGGGAAGAAAAATCGACAATGAATTTCCTTCCCCATTTTATTGATTGACAGCATATCGTTATTTCTTCTCGCTCATCTGGAACTGGAGTGTTCCACCGGCCATAATCTGCTTGTGCGTAAGTGTCCAGTCGGTAATCTTCTGACCGTTCAGTTTAACATTCTTTACATAGATAGCCTTGTCGCTCTTGCGAGGAGCCAGGATAGTGAAATCCTTACCGCCAGCCAAATGCAGCGTTGCCTTCTGGAAGAGCGGTGTGCCAATGGTATATTCGGCACTTCCTGCATTGAAGGGATAGAAGCCAAGGGCAGAGAAGATGTACCAGGCTGACATCTGTCCGCAGTCGTCGTTTCCGGCATAGCCGCAGGGTGTCTCGTTATAGAATGTACTGCGCACCTGTTCTACCAACTCTTGCGTACGCCAGGGCTGACCGGCAAAGTTGTAAAGGTAAACCGTATGATGACTGGGTTCGTTACCATGAGCATACTGACCGATAAATCCGCTGGCATTTCCGTTCACCTCACCGCTGGTAGCTGTCAGGGTAAAGTTCTCGTTGAGCTTCTGAATGAAGCCCTTCTCACCGCCCAGCAACTCTATCAGTCCCTTGGGATTCTGAGGCACAAACCACATATACTGCCAGGCGTTACCCTCGATGAAGCAAGGTTCTTCGTAGCTCAGGGGATCGAACTTCTCGATAAAGTTGCCCTTACTGTCCTTGGGACGGAAGAAGCCTGTCTCCTTATCCCACAGATTGCGGTAGAACTCGCTACGCTTGAGGAAACGCTCGTAGTCGGCCTGTTTGCCCAACTTCTTGGCTACTGCAGCTACGCACCAGTCGTCGAAGGCCTGCTCCAATGTGATGCTGACACTGGTACCCTGCAGATCCTGAGGCATATAGCCGTACTTCTCCCAAGCTTCGAAGGGACTGTTGGTATGCGTGCGGGTGCTGCTCTCGTACATTGCCTTATAAGCTTTCTCGGCATCTACGCCAGGAATTTCTGCCAAGATGGCATCTGCCAGTACCGGAATGGCATGATTGCCAATCATGCAGTAGTTGTCTTGTCCCCAAAGGTCCCAGATGGGCAGATAGCCGTAGGTCTCGTGATGAAGAATCATATCACGGACAAACTGAGCAGCCACATCGGGGCAGAGCAATGTGTATAAGGGATGAGCAGCACGGAAGGTGTCCCAAAGGCTGAAGGTGCTGTGGTAAGACTGTCCGGCAGGCATCTGCTTGATCTCGAAGTTGGTGTCCATATAGCGGCCATCTACATCGCTGATGGTATTGGGCTGCATCAGCACATGATAAAGACCTGTATAGAAAATGGTCTTCTGGGCATCCGTACCTTCTATATCTATACGGGAGAGTTCCTTCTCCCAGGCATCGTGGGCAGCCTTCACATAGTAACCGAAATCCCAACTCTGGGCCTCGGCCTTCATATTCTTGCGGGCTCCGTCGTTATCGACAGCCGAGATAGCAACCCTAACCATCAGGTCCTGACTGTCCTGATTGTTGAACTCAAGGGCTGCACGCAGCGTACGGCCGTTCATCACATCGCTCTCACCGACAGAGCGACCGCCATCCATCATCAGGCGACCCTTGATGGGTTTGCTGAATTCAGCACGGAAATAAACCTTACGCAACTTGGCCCAACCGGTCAGCACGCGGAAGCCCTCGATGGTATGGTCGTCAACCACGCGCATCTGACTCTGGATAATCTGGTAAGCACGACGACCGGCATAGTAGGCATCGCCGCGCCACGTCATACGGTCCAGGTCGAGAATCACCGTCTGCTGTGCTCCTTTGGGGAAGGTATATTTATGAATACCGGCATGAACGGTAGCCGACAGGTTGACGAGGATATTCTCGTCCTGCAACTTCACCATGTAGAAGCCTGGAGTAGCTGATTCCTCGCTGTGCTTGTATGTCTGTGCAAAGATACCCTTCTTCAGTTCGGCAGGTGTCACTTTACGAACAGTAGGCATCAGGGAGATATCTATCAGGTCGGTACAACCCGTTCCGCTCAGATGCGTATGGGTAAAACCGAAGATGCTGTCCTTGTTGAAATCATAGCCGCAGCAAGGGTCCCAGGTTACATACTGCTCCGTTTCGGGACACAGCTGCACCATTCCCTGCGGCATAGTAGGACCAGGGAAAGTACTTCCGCTCAGGGCACCTGTCTCGTCCGTCTGGGTTCCGATAAAAGGATTTACATACTTTGTGTAGTCAATGGCCTGCAACTGGAAGGTTGCTGCCACCATAACAATCAGAGATAAAAAAGTCTTCATTAATTCGCCCCTCTCCCTAACCCTTTGCCCATCTTCGCGAATGGTGATTCGCTCACCTTTGTGGGGCCGAAACCACATTCGGTGGTTTCTCTAAAGACCCCAGTCGCCCAAATGGGAGGGAACTGCTAACAGGGGTTTGGCAGTTATATGTTTCTAATTTTCAATTTTCAATTTTCAACTATCAACTCTCAACTCTCAACTCTCAACTCTAAGCCCTACTCCATATACTCTTCTTCCTTCCCGTTCTCCTTACGGATATCACGAAGGTCCTCGTAGGCCTTGCTCAGCATCTCGGGCGTCACGTTGAAGTCACGACAGACTTCACGGCCTGGATCTTTGGTTGAGTGACTGAATAGCCAGTCGTACGTCTGTGTCATATAGAAAAGTCGGGCAGGCCGACCGTGATCCACTCCCTTTAGCGGAGTAAAGATAAGGCGGTCAGTTCCTGTTTTCTCCATCGCATCCACCACCTTTTGTGAGGCGCTGAAGGGAACGGCCCGGTCAGCGGTTCCATGCAGAATCCATAGAGGAACTTTAGAAAGACCCGACACATTCTTTACGCTGGCACCGCCACAGGCAGCCATACCGGCAGCAATCCGGTCGGGATAAGTAGCGCAGAGGTCGATGGTTCCGTATCCGCCCATACTCATGCCGTAAACATAGATTCGGGTGGTATCGACAGAAAAGTTCTTAATAGCCCAGTCAACAATCTTCATGACTTTCTCAGGGCTCCATCCGTTATTGGTCTGCGGAGCCAGAATATAGCTGTCGATGTTCAGCCCCTTGGCCACAGCACTAATGGGCCCATAGCGTTTTACGCGTTCCAGATTATGACCGCTAAGGCTTTTGCCGTGTAAGAAGATAAGCAAGGGAAAGTGTGCATTGGGGTCCTTGTGCGAACCGCTCTCGGGGTCGTGGAACCAGAAGTTATAGCTACCGGGCACAGTACCCCGATATGCCTTAAAGTCCTGAGCGCCTGCCGAAGTGTATAAAAGCATCACAAGGAGCCAAAGTACAAGCCTTTTCATATAAAAACTTATCTATATTTTGTATTTCAGGTTACAAAAATAATAAAATTATGTGCTTCATCCTTTGTTTCTTGCATTTAATTTGTACTTTTGTGAACATTTAACAAACAAAATAATGATAAACTTCCTTTTTTCCGCCCTTATGCTGACGACCTTACCCGTCGACACCATTCCTCCTACCCACGAGTTAACCGACACACTAAAAGAGGTTGAGGTAGTTGCTCCTACATCAACAGCAGGTCTTCAGGATGCCATACGACAGAGTATGGCAAGGATGGGAGCTCCCCACGTGCCAAACATGGGTGAAGTAATAGACAAGATATCACCGGGTCTGACAGATAAGATTCTTCATCCCTTTGCCATTAAGGACAGGAAAAAGGCCCGCAAGCATAAGCGCGACAAGCAAGCCCTTGAAGAATTTGACAAGGTTAAATCTTTTGACGACCTGGTACGCGAAGCATTGGAACGCGAAGGGATTGTTCTTCCCCCTAAAAAAGAGAAAACAGAATAGAATAAAACAAAGAAAAGGGCTGCATTGTGCAACCCTTTTCTTTTACTTATCAGTCAAAGATTAACATTTTAACAAACCTCGATAGCCTTCGTGACTTTCTTCTGTGCCTTAGCCAGCTTAGGCATGGTAACCGTCAGGATACCATCCTCCACCTTGGCAGAGATCTTGTCACGTTCCACATCATCGGGTAGTGTGTAAGCCTGTTCGTAGTTCGAGTAGCTGAACTCACGGCGCAGATAGTGATGATGCTTATCCTCCTGTTTGTGCTCAACCTTATTTTCGATGGCAATGGTAAGGTTACCCTCTTCGTTGATACCTACACGGCAATATTCTTTCTTAATACCTGGAGCTGCAAGTTCCATGGTGTAGGCGTTTTCACTCTCCTTGACATTGACTGCAGGTGCTGTACTCTTGGCACGAGGCATGAAATCAGTGTTCAGAAAATCATCAAATAATGTTGGCATCCAACTGTTTTGAAACATTACTGGTAACATAATTAATACCTCCTAGTTATATTTTAGTTAAACATTTATTTCGTTGAACATTGAACATCAAGCATTGAACGCTGTTCTTTACTTTTTGTCCTTCGTTCACTAAAAGTAATACAACTATTGTGCCAGCTGGTGTTACCCTGACAGATTGGGCCAATGTGTCATAAAAGGCGGCAAAAAGACTTCTTTCGTGCCTCTGTTAGTTCTTCGAAGCGGCCTTCCTACGACGTTCGGTACGGCGACCAATCAAGTAGCCTGGCATGAGTATGACAGAGATAATGCCCAAGAATAGAAACAGAACAAGAAAAAAGGCGGTTATGGAATGATACTCCACAATAGCACCGATTAACAGAGGAATCATTAATACCATCAACGACGAAGTAAGAATGACCAGTGCACTTGCATCCTTATATCATTAATATTAATAAGGTATATGGCATTGTTGATTGTTTTCTACTGCTGCTTCAGTTTCAGTATAGCCTGACGAACGGTAGGAGCAAGGGCGGGAATATTATGCTGTTTCTCGTATTCCTCCAGCTTGCTCAGCTTTTGTCCGTTCTTGTATTTCTGCTTCAGCTCATTTTTTTTGCCCTTCCATTCTTCCTTACTAACATAGGCATGGTCAACGGCATAGTCTTCGATGATGAATTTAACGTGGCTTTTCTTGTCGTTATACTCCCAATGGTCCGACTTCATCACAAGGTTGGTTACATCGTAGTCGTTCTCGTCATTACCGTAATGAATCAGGGAGTACTGATACTGGTAGTTCTTCTCCTGACGAAGCTTCAGCTGTTTTGTCTGTCCTTTTACCTCGTTGACATACATCTGCATCTTACCGGCATCGAGGGTAAGGTAAGAAAGGCCGTCCGAACGGGTAAAGTTACCTACAACGCCCTGCGGGTTCGAGAAAACCTTGTGATTAGGGCCCTTTACGGTGGGGGTCGTGTAGTATTTATCCTTCAGGAACTTATCTGTCGAACCTTTGGTTTGCACCAATCCTGCATGAAAGTGTTGTGCCCTGCCACCCCAGTTGACGGCCACACCGAACTTCGGAGCAAATTCTGCATACGCATGGTAGTAACTGCCGTGCTCCAGCTTGTTCCTCTGCGGGTCGTAGGCATTAGGCATAATACCCGTCAGGAAGTAACAGAGCGAGTCGTTACGGTACACATAGACACGATAGTAGGTCTCGACGTAGATATACTGTTTAGGAGTAACGGTAATCTCCTTCAAGGCATAGTCCTGATCCTCCATCCTGACGCGCCCGTCCTTGATTGTTGCAGCGCTGACCTCCAATGGTTTGAAAGCTACATGGGTAACAACAACCTTCTGCGCCCCGTTCATGTCAAAGTACCCCTCCAGATTGGTGCTACCTATCATTACGCCCTCTTCGGTTAGAACAGTGGCCAAGGGAATACCCAAACCTTCGTCGTCAACAACCTGAACCTTCTGCGCCCTGACGCTTATGGCAGCCAACGCACATACAGCCAATATTAATAGTATCTTTTTCATGCCACATGGTTTTGATAGCGCAAAGATACATATTTCATTTTATATGTCAAATCATTATTGGCGTAATTTTTCTTTTGGGGTAGGAATTATTCTGTCAATACGCTTGTTCATGTACGCCTTTTACAGCACGGCCAGAGGGGTCGTTCAGGTTCTTGAAGGCTTCGTCCCACTCAAGGGCTTTGGCAGTGGAGCAAGCTACAGAAGCTTCGCTGGGAACGCTTCTGGCAGCGCTGTCAGAGGGGAAGTGCTCGGCAAAGATACTACGGTAGTAATACTCCTCCTTGTTCTTGGGCGGATTGATGGGGAAACGTTCGGCGGCATGAGCCATCTGCTCGTCCGAGACGGCCTCGGAGGTTATCTGCTTTAAGGTATCAATCCAACTATAGCCTACGCCGTCGCTGAACTGCTCCTTCTGTCGCCATGCCACTTCGTAGGGCAACATGTCGGCAAAGGCTTCGCGGACAATTTTCTTTTCGATGATGAAACTTCCCTCACCCTTTGTAGAGGGGTTAGGGGTGAGGCCACACATCTTGGCTTCCGGGTTAGTGCGCATGGCAATATCCAGGAACTCCTTGTCGAGGAAGGGTACGCGACCCTCTACGCCCCAGGCAGAGAGGCTCTTATTGGCGCGCAGACAGTCGTAGAGGTACAGTTTGGAGAGCTTGCGCACTGTCTCTTCGTGAAATTCCCTGGCGTTTGGCGCTTTGTGGAAGTAGAGGTAGCCACCGAAAATCTCGTCGGCACCCTCGCCACTGAGTACCATCTTGATGCCCATCGATTTGATGACGCGGGCCAGCAGATACATGGGAGTTGAGGCACGGACGGTAGTCACATCGTAGGTCTCTATATAGTAGATAACGTCGCGGATGGCATCCAAGCCTTCTTGGATGGTGTAGTTGATTTCGTGGTGAACGGTACCGATATGGTCGGCCACCATCTTGGCCTTGGCCAAATCAGGAGCACCCTTTAATCCGACAGCAAAGCTATGCAGGCGGGGCCAGTAGGCGCGGGTCTGAGAGTTGTCCTCTATACGATGCTCACTGAACTTCTCGGCTATGGCAGAGATGATACTGGAATCCAAACCGCCACTGAGCAATACGCCGTAGGGCACGTCGCTCATCAACTGACGCTTCACGGCAGCTGTAAGACCGTCATGGATAGCATCAACAGAGGCAGGATTATCCTTCACCGCATCATACTCCATCCAATCGCGTTGGTAATAGCGTTTCATGCAAGGGTCTTTGCTCCAGTAATAATGCCCGGGCAGGAACGGTTCGTAGTGTTCGCACTGACCCTCGAGGGCTTTCAGCTCGCTGGCAACATATACCGTGCCGTCGCTGTCATAGCCTATATATAAAGGTATAACACCAATGGGGTCACGGGCTATCAGGAAAGCATCGCGTTCCTCGTCGTACAGCGCAAAGGCGAAGATTCCGTTCAACTGTTCCAGCATCGAACAAATCTGCTCGTGAGTAACAAAGTTCCCCTCGCCCACAAAGTTCCCCTCGCCCACGGGAGAGGGGTTAGGGGTGAGGCTTCTGTAAAGTGATAATACAACTTCGCAGTCGCTGCCCGTTTGGAATTCGTACTGACCGACATAGCGACGACGAATCTCCTGATGGTTATAAATCTCGCCGTTCACAGCCAACACTTGCTTATTGTCGGGGCTATAAAGGGGCTGTTTTCCGCTCTCAGGATCCACGATGCTGAGTCGTTCGTGCGCCAGAATGGCCGAGCCGCCACAATAGATTCCACTCCAGTCAGGTCCGCGGTGGCGGATCTTCTGACTCATCTTCAATGCCTTTTCACGCAGTGCCTGCGACTGCTCTTTAATATTCAATATGGCTACAATTCCACACATGTTGTTAATTGTTAATTGATAATTGACAATTGATAATTATAAATAAGAGAGGTAAAGATAATTGGTTTGGGCAGGATACTCTGCCGCCATTGTGTCTATCTGATTGACATAAGGTTTGATGCCCAAATCCTTGCGCCACTTGCGGATGGTAAGGCCGGCCTTCTCCATGTTCATATTACACTCGCCCAATCCGATGGCACGGGCAATCTGGAAATCAGAGAAACCATACACCTTAGCATCATGCAGCAACGTAGCAAACTCTGGTTCTTCCAGAAATTCCAGAAGCTCTAAGTATTCCGAGTTTTCAGAGTATTCAGATAGCCATCTGTAATCCTTTAGTCGCTCATTAATATTTATAATGTGCTTTAGCTTCTGCAGGAACCAACGGTCTATTTTTGTTATCTGATGAATCTGCTCTACCGTATAGCCCATCATCATAGCCTTGGCGATGACAAAGATACGGGTGTCCGTAGCATGCTGCAGGGCATCGGGAACATTGGTCACATGCTGTACCTTGTTGTCCACAAAACCATGCATACCCTGACCAATCATACGCAGACCCTTCTGGATGGACTCCTCGAAGGTACGGCCAATGGCCATTACCTCACCCACACTCTTCATACTGGAACCCAGTTCGTGGTTCACGCCGTGGAACTTGGAAAGATCCCAACGTGGAATCTTGCATACCACATAGTCAAGAGCAGGCTCGAAGAAGGCACTGGTGGTCTTGGTGACAGAGTTCTTCAACTCGAACAAACCGTAGCCCAAGCCCAATTTGGCAGCTACGAAAGCCAAAGGATAACCTGTAGCCTTGCTGGCCAAAGCAGAAGAACGGCTCAGGCGTGCGTTCACCTCGATGACTCGATAATCTTCGGAGTTGGGATCGAAGGCATACTGAACGTTACACTCACCAACGATGCCGATGTGGCGGATAATCTTGATGGCCAGTGCACGCAGCTTGTGGTACTCACTGTTAGACAAGGTCTGGCTGGGAGCTACCACGATAGACTCGCCGGTATGGATACCGAGGGGATCGAAATTCTCCATGTTGCAGACGGTGATGCAGTTGTCATAACGGTCGCGAACCACTTCGTACTCTATTTCCTTCCAGCCTTTCAGAGATTTCTCCACCAGAACCTGGGGAGAGAACGAGAAGGCCTCCTCTGCCTGAGCCTCAAGCTCTGCCTCGTTGTCGCAGAAACCGGACCCTAAGCCGCCCAGTGCGTATGCGGCACGAAGGATAACAGGATAGCCCAGCTCTGCTGCTGCCTGGCGAACCTCCTCCTTGGTGTTACAAGCCTGACTCTTGATGGTCTTTACGTCAATCTCATCGAGCTTCTTTACAAACAGGTCGCGGTCCTCTGTATCTATAATGGCCTGAACGGGTGTTCCCAACACCTTCACACCATATTTCTCTAACACACCTTTCTGGTATAGCTCAACACCGCAGTTCAGGGCGGTCTGTCCACCAAAGCTGAGCAGGATACCATCAGGACGTTCCTTCTCAATCACGCGCTCAACGAATTCTGGGGTTACAGGCTGGAAGTAAACCTTATCTGCTACACCTTCGCTGGTCTGAACAGTAGCAATGTTGGGGTTGATGAGCACGCTCTTCACACCCTCTTCCTTCAATGCCTTCAGTGCCTGTGCACCGCTATAGTCAAACTCACCGGCCTGACCAATCTTCAAGGCACCGGAGCCAAGCAATAAGACGGAAGACACGGACTCTCCCCCCGCCCTCCCTGCTAGGGAGGGAGCAGAATGTGTCAGAGAGATAGCTTCTTCTTTATAATTTGAATTGATTTCTGAACTTGATAGGTAATCGCTCCCTCCCTGGTAGGGAGGGCGGGGGGAGAGTCTTCCCACGAACTCATCAAACATCCACTCTGTATCCGTGGGACCCGAGCAGGCCTCGGGGTGGAACTGGGCAGAGAACCAGGGATTGGTCTTGTGGCGAATACCCTCGTTAGAACCGTCGTTCATATTTACGAAGAGCGGTTCCCAGTCGGCGGGAAGGGTGCTGGCATCAACAGCATAGCCATGATTCTGGCTTGTGATGTAGCACTTCGTAGTACCTACCTGCTGAACCGGTTGGTTGTGGCTACGATGACCGTACTTCAACTTGTATGTCTTGGCACCGGCAGCGCGAGCCAGCAACTGATTGCCTAAGCAGATGCCCATCAAGGGTCTGACCTCTTTATTGTTCAGGAAAGTACGGATATGCTCCACCGTCTTGCTGCACTGTTCAGGGTCGCCGGGACCGTTAGCCAGGAACAGACCGTCGAACTCCAGTTGATTGAAGTCGTAGTCCCAAGGCACACGGATAACCTCCACGCCACGCTTAATAAGGCAACGGATGATATTGGCCTTTACACCGCAATCAACAAGAACAACCTTCTTTAGTTGAAAGTTGAAAGTTGAAAGTTGAAAGTTATCCGGTTTGTAGGTGATAACTTCTTTGCAGCTTACCTTCTCCACCCAGTTAATAGAGCCGTAATCTTCATTCTCAAGGAGTGCAATAGCAGATTCTTCACTCTTAACTCTTAACCCTTCACTTAGAATGATTTGCCCTCTCATCACGCCGTGCTCACGTAACAGTTTCGTCAGTCGCCTAGTATCAATGCCTGAGATGGCGGGGATGCCTTCACGCTTCAGCCAACTGCCGAGAGACTCTTTAGCATTCCAGTGAGAAAATTGTTCACTGTAATCAGCAACAATGAGACCCTTGGGGTGAATGCGATCACTTTCCATAAACAAGGGCAACCCATCAGCACCTAGTCCTGTATCGGGTACGCCGTAGTTGCCTATCAGTGGAAAGGTCGTTACCAGAATCTGTCCTGCGTAGCTGGGGTCGGTAAGGCTTTCGGGGTAGCCCATCATGGCTGTATTGAACACAACCTCACCCACCGTGTTTGTTTCTGCGCCAAACGACCATCCGCAGAACTCTGTTCCGTCATCCAATATCAATCTTGCTTCTTTCTTCATATTTTATACAAATGCCTTTAATGTCTGTTCAACGTATTTAACGAAAGCCTCATTCACCAGTTTGTTGCCGCCTGGAGTGGGATAATTGCCTGTAAAGTACCAATCGCCCTGATGATCGGGACAAGCTGCATGCAGTCCCTCTATGGTTTGGAAAACAAATTCCACGGGAGCCTTCATGCCCACAGGACGCAGCATCTCTGCCATCTTGAGGTTAATATCCTCCACCGTGAAAGGTTTATATAGAGCACTAACACAGTTGCGCTGCTCTGCCTTTGGTTTGCGAAGCTCAGCGTAGCAGGCTTCGTAAGTATCATTGACCAACTGCCACAGTCCGCGCTCTGTCAATAGGGCGATGGTGGCTCGGAAAGCACAGAACTCCTCCAAATGAGCCATATCAATGCCGTAATAATCTGGGTAACGAATCTGAGGTGAACTGCTGACCATTACAATCTTCTTAGGATGCAAGCGATCCAAAATCTTGAAGATGCTTTCGCGGAGAGTGGTACCACGAACGATAGAGTCATCGATGATTACCAGATTGTCTTCGTAAGGGCGTAACGAACCGTAAGTAATATCATAAACGTGCGAGGCGAGGTCGTTGCGTGAACCTGCCTCGGTGATGAACGTGCGCAACTTGATGTCTTTCCACGCTACCTTCTCACTGCGAACGCTGAGTCCCTGACTGCGCAGGCCTTCCATCATACCGTAGAAGGCGACCTCGGCTGTGTTTGGGATGAAGGAGAAGACCGTGTGGTCGGTATCGCCGTCGATGGCCTTCAGGATAGGGGCTGTGAGTTGCTGACCCAGTTGTTTACGCTCGTGATAGATGTCGCGGTCGGAACCACGACTGAAATAAATCCTTTCGAACGAGCAACGAGCCTGTTGTTTGGCTTCCAAAATGGTTTCCAAACGTGATTTACCATCCTTATGAACAATCAGAGCTTTCCCAGCGGGCAGTTCCTGAACGTCCTCCACCTGCAAATCGAAGGTGGTTTGCAGCACGGCACGCTCGCTGGCAACAGCAATCACCTCATCGTCCTTGTAGAAGAATGCCGGACGAATGCCCCAAGGATCACGCATAGCAAACATCTCGCCCGAGCCTGTCATGCCACACATTACGTAGCCGCCATCATAGTCGGCCATGGTGGTACGCAGCACATTGGCCATCTGTACGTTGTCGTCGATGTAGCGGGTGATGTCTGTGTTCTCCAGGCCCTTCTCTTTGGCCTCCGTGTAGCAACGCTCCACCTCACGGTCCAGCCGATGCCCCATCAACTCCAGCGTGATGTACGAGTCACTATATATACGTGGCGACTGGCCCTGCTGCACAATCTTGTCGAATATCTCGTCGATGTTGGTCATGTTGAAGTTGCCACACAGACACAGGTTCTTGGCCCTCCAGTTGTTGCGACGAAGGAAGGGATGAACGTACTGCAGTCCGCTCTTTCCCGTTGTGGAGTAGCGCAGGTGGCCCATGTAGAGTTGAGCCCCGGTCCATTCGGGTGATACGTGGTCGAATATCTCCGTGATTGCATCCTTGCCAAGCGCTTTTTCACGGAACATGTACTCCGTACCCACGACAGCATTCATGTTCACGCAGGCAATGCCAGCACCCTCCTGACCACGGTTGTGCTGTTTCTCCATCATCAGATAGAGCTTGTTCAGACCGTACGACTGTGTACCATACTTCTGATTATAATAGCTTTGCGGTTTCAGCAGACGAACCAGCGCCACACCGCACTCATGCTTCAGTTGTTCCATATATTATAAATGAAGAGTGAAGAGTGAAGAATGAAGAATTGTCATTTTTCCAAACACGATTCTACAAAACTCATAAATAAGGGATGGGGATGCAGCACCGTAGAGGAATATTCTGGATGGAACTGTGCTCCGATGTACCACTTCTTCTCTGGAATCTCCACAATCTCCACCAAGTTGGCAGCGGGATTGACACCCACGCACTTCATACCGTTTACTTCATACTCAGCCTTATATTTATTATTGAACTCATAGCGATGGCGGTGCCTTTCGCTAACAATCAATTTTTCACTTTTCACTTTTATTTTTTCACTTTCATAGGCCTCTGCCGCTCTACTCCCTTCTTTCAGTTCGCAATCATATGCTCCCAGTCGCATGGTACCACCCATCTGTGTAATGTTCTTCTGCTCCTCCATCATATCGATAACATTATGTGGTGTATCGGGATTCATCTCAGCACTGTTGGCATCCTTGTAACCAAGGACATTACGGGCAAATTCTATCACCATCATCTGCATACCTAGGCAAATACCAAAGGTGGGGATGTCGTGCGTTCTGGTGTATTCGGCAGCGATAATCTTGCCTTCTATGCCGCGCTGACCGAAGCCTGGGCAGACAATAATGCCTACTACATCCTGCAGTTTTTCTGCTACGTTCTCGGGTGTTATCTCCTCACTGTTGATAAAATGTATCTTTGCCTTAACATCGTTGTAAATACCTGCCAAGTTCAAACTCTCGCGGATGCTTTTGTAAGCGTCCTGTAAGTCGTACTTGCCCACCAGGCCAATGTGTACCTCACGGCTGGCATTACGTTGCTTCTCCAGAAATGTGTGCCAAGGAACCATGGCAGGTGTCTCCCCTACAGGAATACCAATCTTGCGTAAGATGGCAGCATCCAGACCTTGGCGCTGCATGCTCACAGGAACCTCGTAAATACTGGGCATATCCTCGCTCTGCACTACACATTCCAGGTCCACATTACAAAAAGAAGCCACCTTGAGACGCATAGAGTCGTCGAGGTGGCGTTCCGTCCTGAGGACAAGAATGTCGGGCTGGATGCCCATGCCTTGCAACTCCTTCACCGAATGCTGTGTAGGTTTGGTCTTCAGCTCGTCAGCCGCCTTTAGATAAGGGACGTATGTCAGGTGCACGCACACGGCATTGCGGCCGAGCTGCCATCTTAGCTGGCGGATGGCCTCCATGAAGGGCGCGCTCTCAATGTCACCGATGGTGCCGCCAACCTCTGTAATAACGAAGTCCAACTCCTCGCCCTTTTCGTCTTCACGAAGCATACGGCGCTTAATCTCATCCGTGATGTGGGGCACTACCTGAATGGTCTTGCCCAGATAGTCGCCGCGACGCTCGCGGTCAATAACCGTCTTGTAGATACGTCCTGTGGTGATGCTGTTATGGCGCGTGGTGTGAATACCTGTAAATCTTTCATAATGTCCCAGGTCCAGGTCGGTCTCCATACCATCCTCTGTAACATAGCATTCACCGTGTTCGTATGGGTTCAGGGTTCCGGGATCGATGTTGATGTAGGGGTCGAACTTCTGGATGGTAACCTTATAGCCTCTTGCTTGCAGAAGTTTGCCGATGCTGGCCGAGATGATGCCTTTCCCCAGCGAGGAAACCACACCGCCCGTAACGAAAATGTATTTTGTATCCATTCTTTTTCGTGTGTTTGTTAACGTTTTGCATAATTTTGCCGCAAAGATATGTCATTTTGTCTATATATGCAAAATATTCATGGCAAAAAGTTGCAGAAAGTTATAATATTGGGCAAAAATAACATCAAAAAGAACCTACGGGAGCTGCAAGGCGAGCTAAATGTGCCCACCCGGAAACAAAAAAAAAAATCTTCCAAGCGGCTTGGAAAACAAAACCGGCCCTCTAAGCCAACTTCCAAAGCCGCTTGGAAAAGAAGAAGGACTTAAATACGAAAACCTAGGCCACAGAGGAAGTAGAACTTGCCGCTGTCAGGGTTGGCATTCAAGCCAACGAAGACGGGTAGGTGGTACTTCTGGCGGATGAGGAAATCCTTGGTAACTTTCAGCCCAACATCAGTACAGGCAAAACTATTGGTACCGTAGTATGTGCTGGCCCAGGGGCAAAGACCTACGGTTCCTTCCCAGTCGAGCTTGGCCAAACGGAAGGGGGCCTTCAGCTCTATGTAACTGCTGTAGGCACGATTCTGGCTGCGATTCAAACCATCGTTTCCGGCAAAGTTGGTGTACCATGCGGCAGAGAAGTATTTGAAGTTGTAGCTGATAAAGCCCTCCCAGACGTGGGTGGTCTTCCCGTTCTTATACTGGAAGTAGCTGCCCTCGCCAAACCAGTAATCGGTAAGGCCAAAGGTAAATCCCTTAAGGGTGTAGCTGAGGGTAAAATCCAGCTCCTTGGGATCTTCGGCCCGAGTGACGCCAATGCTTCCCCATGCCTTGAGCATGAGACCTTTCCACTCGACACCCAGCGTGGGTTGAATGGAGAAGTTTCCCTCTTCCAGACCACGCCAGTAATATTGATTAACAAGGTCGAGACCCAAAAAGGCATTAACCTTACTTTCTTTCTCTGTATCTTGTGCGCTAGCCGTAGTTATTCCCATCACGGCCAAAGCAATTATAAACAATCTTTTCATAATTATCAATTTTCAATTTTCAATTATAACAAAGTTCTCCATGCTCGTAAACATCCAAGCCCTCGTCCTCGACACGGGCAGGAACACGCAGGCCATGCAGTTTCTTGATTCCGTAGAAGAGGGTGAAGCCACAGGCGGCAGCCCAAAAGTCGATGACGAGGATGCCGAAGGCCTCAGCTCCGAAGAAACCCCAACCGTTGCCATACAGTGCACCATCGCTTACGGAGAGCAAGCCGGTCATCAGCGTGCCCAAGATTCCGCATACGCCATGAACGCTGCTAGCTCCTACAGGATCATCGATGTGCAGACGGTGGTCGATGAACTCAATGGCAAAGACGAGAACCGTTCCGCAAACCAGACCAATGATAACTGCTCCCACAGGAGAAACCACATCACAGCCAGCAGTAATACCTACCAATCCAGCCAGCACGCCGTTCAGGGTCAGTGAGAAGGAAGGCTTCTTGTACCTAAGCCAAGTGAGGAACATAGTGGCAACACCGCCCGCTGCTGCCGCCAGATTGGTGGTCAGAAATACGTGGCTGATGGCAATGCGGTTCACCTCGCCGCTAGCTGCCAACTGTGAGCCGGGATTGAATCCGAACCAGCCCATCCACAGGATAAATACACCCAGTGCGGCCAATGTGAGAGAGTGACCGGGAATGGCTCGGCTCTTCCCGTCCTTCCCATACTTACCACGACGGGGACCCAAGGCCATAGCGCCAATCAGCGCCAGCACGCCGCCCACGCTGTGCACGATGGCAGAGCCGGCAAAATCGTGGAAGATGGCCCCAAAGGTCTGCATCATAAAGCCGTCGGCAGCATCGTTACAAAGCCAGCCTCCGCCCCACGTCCAATGACCCTCGATGGGATAAATCACCAGCGAAATGAGGGCGCTATATATAACGTACATCGAAAACTTGGTCCGCTCGGCCATCGCGCCGCTAACAATCGTAGCTGCTGTGGCGCAGAAGACGGTCTCGAAAATAAGGAAACCCTCTACGGGCAACTCGCCACTGTAAAAACTGAGGTCGCCCCAGTTGGGCAACCCAATGAATCCGCCCAGCGTATCAGCCCCGAACATCAATCCGAAACCTACAAACCAGAACAAAAGGGAGCCGAACATGAAGTCAACAAAGTTCTTAAACAGGATGTTAGCCGTATTCTTACTGCGCGTGAATCCTGCCTCACACAACGCAAACCCCGGTTGCATAAAGAATACCAACATAGCGGCCAATAACATCCATACAGTATCTAATGAAAGTGCTAAACTATCCATAATATAGCCCCCCTCTTATCCCCCCTTTGGGAGGGAAGACCATTACAGGGGCATGGGTCTTTTGTTTATTATTCCTTATATTTCTCCTCACCCAAAGGGGGAGGTTGAGAGGGGGCTTTATTTCTTGTCCCTCAAAACCGTGTCGCCATGCTCACCGGTTCGGATGCTCCAGGTGTCAATCATATCACTTACAAAGATGCGGCCGTCGCCCACCTCGCCCGTGTGCGCCGTCTGGATGATTACCTTGACGGTGGGCTCCACGAACTGATCGCGGCACACAATGGTAATGGCAACGCGCTCAATAACATCCGTAGAGTACTGTACGCCGCGGTAAATACGTTCCTGTCGGCTCTGGCCGATGCCGTGTACGTCATGGTACTCAAACCAGTCGATGTCTGAACCAAGTAAAGCTTCCTTTACATCCTCGAACTTAGTCTTGCGGATAATTGCTTCAATCTTTTTCATACCTTAATACATTTAAATGAGCGTCCTATTGTGTCACATTGCAATGATTTCGACGCAAAGGTATGGCAAAATGTCATAAACATCCAAATATTTGTCGCAAAAAGTCAATCTCAGGAGGATGGAAATTGATGTAAATCAATAAAACTACGATAGAACTATTCTTTTTGCAACATAATTGCATGTATTTCTTTCCAATATCCATACATTTGCGGTGTAATTAAAGCAAAATAATAGGTTTGCTTTATAAAAAGGACGCAAAATGAAAGAGAAAGTACACTTCACCAAGATGCACGGAGCCGGCAACGATTACATCTACGTCGACACCACCTTATATAATATAAAGGACCCTATCTCTGCTGCTCGTGCATGGAGCAACCGCCACAAAGGCATCGGCTCGGATGGCCTAGTACTGATAGGGCGCAGCCCCATCACGGAGGCCGACTTTACCATGCGCATCTTTAATGCCGACGGATCGGAAGCCATGATGTGCGGCAATGCCAGCCGCTGTATCGGGAAGTACCTTTACGAAAAGGGATTGACCACCCAGACAGAGATCAGGCTGCTGACACTCTCGGGCGTAAAGATTCTAAGACTCCACATCGCGCAAGACGTGGTGGAAAGCGTGACTGTGGATATGGGCGAGCCTGTATTCGAGGATGAAAATCTGTTTATCCCCCGCTCAACAAGAATGGGAAACAAGGTAAAATCCGGTATTTTCGTCTCGATGGGCAACCCGCACTACGTTATCTTTACGGATGATGTGAATGAAGTAGAGACTTTGGGAGAAGAATTAGAACACCACCCCGCGTTTCCTGAACGTGCCAACATCGAATTTGCCGAAATGCGTCCTGACGGGATTCGAGTGCGCGTTTGGGAACGCGGCAGTGGTATAACACAGGCCTGCGGCACAGGTGCTTGCGCTACAGCCGTAGCAGCTTGCAAGACTGGACGTGCCGGACGCAAAAGCCATATCATCATGGATGGAGGCGAACTAGAGATAGAATGGCGCGAGGTTGACGGGCATGTGTATATGACGGGGCCAGCCGAGTTTGTGTTTGAGGGGGAGATAGAAAGTGAAGAGTGAAAAGCGAAAGAGTGAAAAGCGAAAAATCTTATGATAAACGAAAACTATAAGAGACTTTCTGAAGCCTATCTATTTTCCGAGATTGCACGGAAGGTGAAAACATACAAGGCAGAGGAACCGGAGGCTGAGATTATCAGCTTGGGTATTGGTGACGTGACGCAACCGCTCTGCCCTGCTGTGGTAGAAGCGCTGCACAAAGCGGCAGATGAGATGGCTGTGGCTGCTACGTTTCGTGGTTACGGCCCCGAGCGTGGCTACGATTTTCTACGCAACGCCATCGTACAGAACGATTTCAAGGATCGCGGCATCGATATAGAAGCCGATGAAATCTTCGTTAGCGATGGTGCCAAGAGTGATACGGGAAACTTTCAGGAACTACTGAGCAAGGACGTTCGCATCGCCGTAACAGACCCCGTTTATCCCGTATATGTAGATTCTAATGTGATGGCGGGTCGTGAGATTGTATATCTGACCTGCAAGGCGGAGAACGGCTTTGCACCTGAGCTCCCCACAGAGCATGTGGATGTCATCTACCTCTGCTATCCCAATAACCCGACTGGCACGACGCTTACCCGCAAGGAATTGTACAAATGGGTTGACTACGCCACCAGGAACAAAGCCCTCATCTTCTACGATGCTGCCTACGAGGCTTACATCCAGAGCGAGGATGTGCCCCACAGCATCTACGAGATTGTTGGAGCCAGACATTGTGCCGTAGAGTTCCATAGTTACTCCAAAACGGCGGGCTTCACGGGCATTCGTTGCGGCTACACGGTAGTACCCAAGACGTTGCGCATCGACCTAAATTCGCCGTGGAATCGCCGTCAGTCTACGAAGTTCAATGGTACCAGCTACCTCAGCCAACGTGCAGCCGAGGCAATTTATACGCCTGAAGGCAATAAACAGATTCAAGCTACCATTGCCTACTATATGGAAAATGCACGACTGATGCGCGAGGCGTTGACCGGTATGGGCTTCACGGTCTATGGTGGCGTGGATGCTCCTTATCTTTGGGTGAAAGTGCCGGAGGGAGCCACCTCGTGGGGATTCTTTGAAGAAATGCTGCATAAAGCGAACGTGGTCTGCACTCCTGGCGTAGGCTTCGGTTCTGCAGGAGAAGGTTATGTAAGACTAACTGCCTTCGGTACACGTGAAGCAACAATGGAAGCACTCCATCGAATCAAAAATTATTTGTAAAAATGAAAATTGTCAATATATGAATCAAAAAGGGTTATATCAAGAAGCTTATGAGCACGACGCTTGCGGCGTGGGAATGGTGGTAAATATCCACGGCGGAAAAAGCCATGAACTGGTGGACAATGCACTGAAAGTGCTTGAGAACATGGAACACCGTGGGGCTGAGACGCGCGACAAGACTGGCGACGGTGCAGGTATCATGGTACAGATTCCACATGAGTTTATTCTGTTGCAGGGCATACCGGTACCTGAAAAGGGACGTTACGGGACAGGCCTGGTGTTCCTGCCAAAAGACGAAAAAGCTCAGCAGGAAATCTTGGCAATAATGATTGAGGAAATTGAGCGCGAGGGCCTACAGTTGATGCACATGCGTTCGGTTCCCACCTGCCCTGAAGCGCTGGGCGCTGGAGCAAAAGAGGTGGAGCCGGAGATCCGACAGATTTTTGTAACGGGAGCGACGGAGGAACAAGCCGCTACGTTGGACCGTACATTATATAAGATAAGGAAGCGGATAGAGAACCGCATCACCAATGAGGATTTTTATATCTGCTCTCTCTCAAACAAGAACATAATATATAAAGGTATGCTGACGAGCGGTCAACTCAGACGCTATTTTCCCGATTTGTCGAATCCATACTTCACAAGCGGACTGGCATTGGTACACTCACGATTCTCTACTAATACCTTCCCCAAGTGGAAATTGGCGCAGCCGTTCCGTCTGTTGGCTCACAACGGTGAAATTAACACCATCCGCGGTAACCGCGGTTGGATGAAGGCGCGTGAAAGCGTGTTGAGTAGTGAAGCACTGGGCGACATCAAAGATTTGCGCCCCATCGTACAGGAAGGTATGAGCGACTCAGCCAGCTTGGATAACGTATTCGAGTTCCTGATGATGAGCGGACTCTCGTTGCCACAAGCGATGGCTATTCTGGTGCCAGAAAGTTTCAACGACAAGAACCCCATCTCTGAGGACCTAAAGGCGTTTTACGAGTATCATTCTATCTTGATGGAGCCGTGGGACGGCCCTGCCGCGCTGCTGTTCTCAGATGGTCGTTATGCTGGAGGTATGCTTGACCGAAATGGTCTGCGCCCCAGTCGTTATACCATCACCAAGGGTGGTATGATAGTTGTTGCTTCTGAGGTGGGTGTGATGGACTTTGAACCGAGCGACGTGCTCAGCAAGGGACGTTTGCAGCCTGGAAAGATTCTGCTGATTGATACGCAGGAAGGCAAGATATATTACGACGGTGAGATTAAAGAGGAACTCGCCAAGGCACATCCTTATCGCGAGTGGCTCTCAACTAACCGCATCCAATTAGAGAAGTTGAAGAGCGGCCGTAAGGTCGAAAACTCTGTGGAGAACTATGAGCGCAAACTTATCAACTTCGGCTTCGGGCAGGAAGACATCGACAAGACTGTGGTTCCCATGGCTACAGCCGGTCAGGAGCCCGTAGCCGCAATGGGTAACGACACTCCGTTAGCTGTTATCAGCGACCGTCCCCAGATATTCTTCAACTATTTCCGGCAACAGTTTGCTCAGGTGACAAACCCAGCCATCGACCCAATCCGCGAAGAATTGGTAATGTCCTTGACGGAATACATCGGTGCCGTAGGAACCAACATCCTTACACCCGACGCCAGCAACTGCAAGATGGTTCGTCTGCCCCAGCCCGTGCTGACCAATACGCAATTAGATATATTGTGTAACATCAGATATAAAGGCTTCAAGACCAAGAAGCTAGCCATGCTCTTCGATATCAAAAAGGGCGAAAGCGGATTGCGCCAGGCCATCGATGGCCTTTGCAAAGAGGCAGAAGCCAGTGTGGACGAGGGTGTTAACTACATCATCCTTTCGGATAAAGACATTGATGAACAGCATGCAGCAATCCCTTCGCTCCTGGCCGTGAGCGCCGTTCACCATTACTTGATTGGTGTAGGTAAGCGTGTACAGACAGCCTTGATTGTGGAAAGCGGTGAGATTCGCGAGGTGATGCACGCTGCTTTGCTTCTGGGCTATGGCGCCAGCGCCATCTGTCCTTATATGACGTTCGCTGTGCTGGACGACCTCGTGAAGAAACACAAAGTTCAGGAGGATTACGCTACGGCAGAGGCTCACTATATCAAGGCTGTGGATAAGGGCCTGAAAAAGATTATGAGTAAGATGGGTATCAGCACCATCCGCTCGTATCGAGGCGCAAAGATATTCGAGAGCATCGGTCTTTCGGAAGACCTGCTAAAGCGCTACTTCGGCACAGAGGTGAGCACCATTGGAGGTATCGACCTGAAAGAAATTGCCCGCGATGCCATTCGTCTGCACGACGAGGCATTCAGACCAGCTGAGATTAACGAGTTCCTACCCAACAACGGTCAGTTCTCATGGCGTAAGGACGGCATTCTGCATGCCTGGAACCCCGATACCATTGCCAATCTGCAGATTGCCACACGACTGGGTTCTTACAAGAAGTTCAAGGAGTGGGCACAAATGGTAGACGAGAAGGAAAAGCCTATCTTCATCCGCGACTTCTTTGGATTCAAGAAGGCCGCCAAGCCCACACCTCTGGATGAGGTAGAGCCCGTGGAGAGCATCGTCAAGCATTTCGTAACAGGTGCAATGAGTTTTGGTGCTTTAAGCATCGAGGCCCATGAGGCTTTAGCTCTGGCAATGAACAAGTTAGGTACACGTAGCAATACCGGCGAGGGTGGCGAGGATAACGCTCGTTATCATTCTGATGTGGATGGCGTTTCGCTCTCCAGCAAAACCAAGCAGATTGCCAGCGGGCGCTTCGGTGTAACAGCTGAATACTTGGTAAATGCCGAGGAAATTCAGATTAAGGTGGCACAAGGAGCTAAGCCCGGCGAGGGTGGTCAGTTACCTGGATTCAAGGTGAACGAGATTATCGCCAAGACACGTAACGCCATTCCCGGCATCAGTCTTATCTCGCCTCCACCTCATCACGACATATACTCAATCGAGGATTTGGCTCAGCTCATCTTCGATCTTAAGAACATCAACCCAACGGCTGCCGTCAGCGTGAAACTTGTTGCCGAGAGCGGAGTTGGAACCATTGCCGCTGGTGTGGCAAAGGCTAAGGCCGACCTGATTGTTATCAGCGGTGCCGAAGGTGGTACTGGTGCCAGCCCTGCCAGCAGTATGCGTTTCGCAGGTATTAGCCCTGAAATCGGTTTGGCCGAGACACAGCAAACACTCGTCATCAACGGCTTGCGCAATCAAGTTCGTTTGCAGACCGACGGTCAGTTGAAGACAGCCAAAGATGTCATTATCATGGCCATGCTGGGTGCCGACGAGTTCTCATTTGGAACGCTTCCATTGATTGTTCTAGGTTGCGTGATGATGCGCAAATGTAACACCAATACCTGCCCCGTAGGTGTCGCTACGCAGGACGAACGCCTTCGTGCCCGCTTTATGGGCAGGGCCGAATACGTAGTGAACTTCTTCACCTTCTTGGCCGAGCTGGTTCGTGAATACCTGTCTGAGATTGGTGTTCATAGCCTGAAGGAAATCATCGGCCACACGGAACTCATAGAGGTTCGCGTGCTCGACGGTTCTGCTGTCGAGAAATGGAAGACCATCGATTTCGCCCGCCTTCTTCACAAGCCTGAGACAGAAAAGGCGCTCTACTGGGATCGCGGTCAGTTTACCAAGGTCACAGGCGTGAAGGATGAGGAAATCATTGCTGCCGCACAAAAGGCTATCGACAATCAGGAAGAAGTCACCCTGGACTTCGCCATCAAGAATACTGACCGTGCCGCCTGCACCATGCTTTCGGGCCTGATTGCCAAGAAATACGGCGAGGCCGGTCTGCCCGATGGTACCATCAATATCAAGTTCAAGGGCTCAGCTGGACAGTCGTTTGGCGCCTTCGCTGTGAAGGGACTGGATATTCGTCTTGAGGGCGAGACCAACGACTACTTCGGCAAGGGTCTCTCTGGTGGTCGCATCAGCATTCTGCCTCCCGCAAGGCGTGATGCCGACTATAAAGCCGAGGACAACATCATTGCCGGCAACACAGGACTCTACGGAGCCACCAGTGGCGAACTATATGTGAACGGACGTGTGGGAGAACGCTTTGCTGTCCGCAACTCAGGCGCTATCGCCGTTGTGGAAGGAGCAGGCGACCATTGCTGCGAGTACATGACGGGTGGACGTGTGGTAGTATTGGGTAAGACGGGCCGTAACTTTGCCGCTGGTATGAGTGGTGGTGTGGCTTACGTTTATGACCCAGACCATACCTTCGACTACTTCTGTAATATGGATATGGTGGAAATCAATCTGGTGGAGGAAGCTTCGCACCGAAAGGAGCTGCTGGAGCTCATCCGTCAGCACTATCTTCACACAGGCTCTGCCTTAGCAGGTCGAATGCTGGACGACTGGAACCGCAACGTTGAGGACTTCATTCAGGTAGTTCCCATCGAGTACAAGCGAGTCCTCCAGGAAGAGCAAATGGCTCGTCTGCATGAGAAAATCGCAGATATCCAGCGTGACTATTAATGTTCAATGTTCAACGATCAATGTTCAATAGATAAAATGGGAAATCCTAAAGCATTTCTGACGGTACCTCGCAAAGAGGCCGGATATAGACCTGTTCATGACCGCATTCATGACTTTGGCGAAGTAGAACAGACATTAAACACAAAAGACCGACAGGAGCAAGCCAGTCGTTGTATGGACTGCGGCGTGCCCTTCTGCCACTGGGCTTGTCCGCTGGGCAACAAAGACCCCGAATGGAACGACGCTCTGTATCACGGTGAGTGGGAAACAGCCTACAAGCTGCTGAAGAAGACCAATCCTTTCCCCGAGTTCACAGGCCGTATCTGTCCTGCTCTTTGCGAGAAAGCGTGTGTATTGTATCATACTACAGGCGAAGCCGTAACCAACCGCGAGAATGAAGCCGCTATCGCTGAGCGCGCCTTCCTGGAGGGCTATGTAACCATCGAGAGCCCCGTGCGCAACGGAAAGAAGGTAGCTGTTATCGGTGCAGGACCTGCCGGCCTTGCAGCTGCCAACGACCTGAACCTGATGGGCTACCAAGTAACCGTTTTCGAGAAGAACGAAGCTGCCGGCGGTCTGCTCCGTTACGGCATCCCCAACTTCAAACTGAACAAGCAAATCATAGATCGTCGCATCCGCGTGATGGAACAGGAAGGGGTAACCTTCCGCTACGGCGAAGAGTTAAAAGTGAAGAGTGAAGAACGAATAGTGAAGAATAATAGTAACAAATCCGAGGAAATGAGTAACTCTGATTCTTCACTCTTCACTCTTAACTCTTCACTTCGCAATTACGACGCCATCGTAATTGCTACCGGTACTCCCACAGCCCGTGACCTGAAGGCTCCTGGCCGAGAACTCAAAGGCGTGCATCTGGCCCTAGAGCTGCTCTCTCAGCAGAATCGCGTACTGGCTGGCATGACCTTCTCTAACGAAGAACGCATTACCGCAAAGGGAAAGGATGTGCTTGTTATTGGTGGTGGCGATACGGGTAGTGATTGTATAGGAACGGCTCATCGTCAGGGCTGCAAGAGTGTGACGCAGATAGAGATTATGCCCAAACCTCCCGTTGGACACAACCCCAACACGCCTTGGCCCAACTGGCCCGTTATACTGAAGACTACCAGCAGTCATGAGGAAGGTTGTACCCGCCGTTGGAACATCAACACCCTTGAGTTCCTTGGCAAGAATGGAAAGGTTACGGGTGTTAAGGTTCAGCCCATAGACTGGAAGCCCAATCCCGAAGGCGGCAGACCCATTATGGTAGAGGCCGGCGAACCCGAAGTCATCAAGGCCGAACTGGTTCTCCTGGCTATGGGATTCCTGAAACCCGAGCATCCCGAATATCCAGAGAACGTTTTCGTTTGCGGCGATGCTGCCAATGGAGCTAGCCTAGTTGTGAGAGCTATCGCCAGCGGAAAACAAACGGCCCAGAAGGTTGATGCCTTCCTGAAACGATAAAATTCCCCTACAATCAAACGTCCCGACAGGCCTCCGCAGCTTTTCGGGGCGTTTTGTTTTTAGAAGAAAAAAAGGATTCCGAGGATAAAAAGTTTTTATCTCCTGCTGAAAAATATTTTTATTCCTAGGGGGATTTTTCATTTCAAACTTTGGAATGTATGTTTCAAACTTTGGAATATACGTTTCAAACTTTGGTATGTACGTTTCAGGCCTTGAAATGAAAAATATTTAAGGGAGAAGAAACTTTTTAAACCATATTTAATATTATATCTGCCTTGAAAGTAAATCTTTTTCTACCGGATCACGCTTACCATTTGCTCGGTATCACTTCTTTCTGCAAGCGAAATGATATATTTTATGACGAAAATCAAGAAAAATCAAGAAAATAAACACATTTTGCTCTCGATTTATTGGAAATAATTGCAAAATGATGTATCTTTGCAGCGTCGTTTATGGATAATGACACAAAAAGAAAAGAAAAGTAGGCAAAAAGATTTGAAATTAATCCTAAATCAAGCACAATTATGGCAAACGAATTGAGATTTCAGGTTGTGGGCGAGGCTTTCAAGAAGAAGCCGCTCAGCGTGATTGCACCCAGTGAAAAACCCAGCGTGTACTTCGGCAAAAAGGTTTTCAACCGTCAGAAGATGTACCAGTATCTGCCCAAGAGCGTTTACGACAAGATGGTTGACGTTATCGAGAACGGAACACGTCTGGACCGTACCGTAGCTGATGCTGTGGCTGCAGGTATGATGCAATGGGCTCAGGGAAACAGCGTTACACACTATACACACTGGTTCCAGCCTCTTACGGAAGGAACTGCCGAGAAGCACGACTCATTCATTGAACACGACGGTAAGGGCGGTATGATAGAGGAGTTCAGCGGCAAGTTGCTGGTTCAGCAGGAACCTGATGCTTCCAGCTTCCCCAGCGGTGGTATCCGTAGCACATTCGAGGCTCGCGGTTATTCGGCTTGGGATCCCACAAGTCCCGTCTTCATTATGGACGATACCTTGATTATTCCTACCGTATTTATATCTTATAGTGGTGAGGCACTTGACTACAAGGCTCCCTTGCTGCGCGCCCTGAAGGCTGTGAATGTGGCTGCTACCGAGGTTTGCCATTACTTTGACCCCGAGGTGAAGAAGGTAGTCAGCAACCTGGGTTGGGAGCAGGAGTACTTCCTGGTAGACGAAGGACTTTATGCAGCCCGTCCCGACTTGCTGCTGACTGGTCGCACCCTGATGGGCCACGATTCTGCCAAGAACCAGCAGATGGACGACCACTACTTTGGTGCTATCCCAGAACGTGTTCAGGCCTTCATGAAGGAGTTGGAGATTGAAGCGCTGGAGTTGGGTATTCCTGTTAAGACTCGCCACAACGAGGTTGCTCCCAACCAGTTTGAGTTGGCTCCTATCTTTGAGGAAACTAATCTGGCCGTCGATCACAACATGCTGCTGATGTCGGTAATGAAGAAGGTTGCCCGCAAGCACGGTTTCCGCGTATTGCTGCACGAGAAACCCTTTGCAGGCATTAACGGAAGTGGTAAGCACAACAACTGGAGCCTCAGTACAGATAACGGCGTATTGCTGCACGCTCCTGGCAAGACAGCTGAGCAGAACCTGCGTTTCGCCACCTTTATTGTGGAGACCTTGATGGGTGTTTACAAGCACAATGGCCTGCTGAAGGCTAGCATCATGAGCGCCACCAATGCTCATCGTCTGGGCGCCAACGAAGCTCCACCAGCAATTATCTCTTCTTTCCTGGGCAAGCAGGTGAGCGAATTGTTGGATCACATCGAGAAAGCCGATAAGGATGACATACTAGCCTTTGCCGGCAAACAGGGCATGAAGATGGATATTCCTGAGATTCCTGAGTTGCTCATTGATAATACCGACCGTAACCGTACCAGCCCCTTCGCCTTCACAGGTAACCGCTTTGAGTTCCGTGCTGTAGGTTCTGAGGCCAACTGCGCCAGCGCCATGATTGCTCTGAACAGCGCCGTTGCCGAAGCTTTGGTAGAATTCAAGAAGAAGGTTGATGCACGTATTCCTGAGTTCGAGAAGAAACTGGCCGGCACAGAGCATAGCGCTAAGTTCCACGCCATTATCGATGTGCTACGCGAGGATATCAAGACCTGCAAGCCTATCCGCTTCGATGGTAACGGCTATAGCGACGAATGGAAGGCTGAAGCTGCAAAACGCGGATTGGATACAGAGACCAGTTGTCCCAAGATATTCGAGCGCTACTTGGATAAGGAAAGCATCCAGATGTTTGAGAGCCTAAACGTGATGACCAAGAAGGAGTTGGAAGCTCGTAACGAGGTGAAGTGGGAAACCTACACCAAGAAGATTCAAATTGAGGCTCGCGTCTTGGGCGACCTCAGCATGAACCACATCATCCCTGTGGCTACCAGCTATCAGAGCCAGTTGCTGCGTAACGTTGAACGCATGTGTACCGCTTTCCCCGCCGAGAAGGCCAAGGAGTTGAACGCACGCAACCTGAAGCTTATTGAGGAGATTGCTCAGCGTACAGCAACCATCGAGACTCAGGTAGAGGAACTGGTGGAAGCCCGTAAGGTTGCCAATAAGATTGAGGACGAGCACAAGAAGGCGATTGCCTATCACGATACCATCGCACCGATGTTCGATGCTATCCGCTACCAGATAGACAAGTTGGAGCTTATCGTTGACGATTCTCTCTGGCCATTGCCTAAATATCGTGAGCTTTTGTTCATCAGATAAGGATAACAAACAATACCATAAAAAGAAGAATCCCGTAAGCCAAATGGCCTGCGGGATTCTTTTGCGCTTCAGGATGGGCTTGAACCAACGACCCCATGATTAACAGTCATGTGCTCTAACCAACTGAGCTACTGAAGCAGAATGCATTCGCTAACTTCTCTTGTTTGCGCTTCAGGATGGGCTTGAACCAACGACCCCATGATTAACAGTCATGTGCTCTAACCAACTGAGCTACTGAAGCAGAATTAAAGTTTTATCGCAAATGCGGTGCAAAAGTACGACAAATAATTCATAATTCAAAATTCATAATTCAAAATTTTATGTTTTATGCCCATTTTTCTCGTTTTCTTTGGTCTTTATTTCATATCTTTGCAAAAAAATGGTTCAAATGAAGAAAATAATCGGAATTGGCAATGCATTGGTGGATGTCTTGGTGCAGATAGATGACGACTCCTTGCTTTCGACCCTTCAGCTCCCCAAAGGTGGCATGATACCTATTGACGAACAACGCATGCGTGAACTGCGCCAGCACATGCAAGCGTTGAACCCACACAGGGCTACTGGTGGAAGTGCCAGTAATACGATGCTGGCTTTGGCCAATCTGGGCATCCAGCCGGGGTACATAGGGAAAATAGGAAGGGACCTGACGGGTTCGTTCTTTGCCGAGAGCTTCAGGAAACTGGGTATCCAGACACAACTGAGCCTTTGCGATACGCCTTCAGGAGTAGCCAATACCTTTATCTCTGCCGACGGAGAGCGGACCTTCGGGACATACTTGGGAGCTGCAGCCCTTATGCAAGCCGATGAGATAAAGCCTGAAATATTCCGAGGCTACGATCTGCTATACATCGAAGGCTACCTGATTCAGAACCATGAACTGATAGAGACGATATGCCGGACTGCCAAGAAAGAAGGGCTGACATTATGTATCGACTTGGGCAGTTACAATATGGTGCAAGCCAACCGCCCGCTGTTCCGGCACCTGATAAAGGAGTACATAGATATTGTCTTTACCAACGAGGAGGAATGTGCCGCCCTTACGGAAGAGACAGATGCCAAGGAGGGCATGAAACGTATTGCCCAACTGTGCGAACTGGCCATTGTAAAACTGGGTGGCAAGGGTGCCATGGCTATGTGGGGAGCCTCATCGCACCAATACGGTACCGAGACTTTTGCGCCTGCACGGAAAGTGAATGTAGTAGATACGACAGCTGCCGGAGATTTCTTCTCGGGAGGCTTCCTGTACGGTTTCTGCAAAGGTGCCACCCTGGAGCAATGTCTTCAGACAGGTGCTCTGCTCTCCAGCAACGTGATACAGATAATAGGAACACAGCTCTCGGCAGAAACTTGGAAAAAAATTCGCTCCTCAATAAATGAACTTTACTAAGGAGCGAGAAACAAACTTATGAAAACACGCAGACTTTACTTTCTGACCAGCATCTTTTTCTGCTGGTAGATGTAAAGACCTTTATCTAAATTTTCGACCTGACCAAGACTGGCTCCCTTTATTACCAGTTTACCCTCGAGGGTATAAACATCAGAATTAAGGGTTGTCTGCTCGACTGGAGTTTCCTCTACGCCATCCTCGATATCTTCGGCCGTAATATGGGCAGGGAACATAAGCATGAGAGCGGGCATACCGCTTCCGCCATAACTCTCTACAACATCCGTCTCGGCAGTCTTCTTCATGAAGTTACCTGCCTGGATGCCACGTACCGGGTCACGATTGTCCCACGCTTTCTGCATGTTACGCTGTATATAAGTAAGGTATGTCTTCTGCCCCAGATCATATACTACCATAGGGAGGTACTGGGCAAAGATAGCTGCATATACACCCTGCTCGTAGCCATTCTCGTAATTAAGAATCTTGGTAGAATTTACCATACCATTGAAAACATAACGCGTTCCGTTCAGCGCATTAGTTCTGTATTTAGCCTGACCGGTAAGCTTGTAGAGCAGACAACTGGCACCAATATAGGTGGCCTGATTATACAGATGGTCTTTATACTCTGGGCCGCCGCCGTGGATACCATCGGCAACGCGACCGGCTGTTGGAGCCAACGTCTTGCTTGCCCAGTCGTAAATCTCGATAGCCTTCTCGAGATACCACTCCTTGGTCTGACGGGTAGGACGAGCCGCTGTAGGAGCCGTACGACCCTCTGGAACCAACTGATGTAACAGACAGGCTGCTATAACGGTGGGGAAGTTGATACAGGCAGAGCGGAAATCGCCCGCCTTATGAGGATTGGCCTTGGCTATGGGCTGCCACTCCCAGAACATACCTCCTCCGTCCTTGCCGCTGAAACGGGCAGGGTCGGCATAAGAACCATCGTCGCCTACCTTGGCAGAACCATACCATACACGACAGAAACTCTTCTCGGAGTTGGTTAGGTACTCTGTGACGCCAAAGGTCTGATAGGCACGAGCCAGGGCACAGGTCCACCACATAATGTCATCGTAAACGAACCAGCCGTTGTTGGTATTGGGATCGTCGAAATTAAAGTTGACATAATGGGCTTTCTGCCCTCTGTACATTCTGTCGTGCAAGGTCTTATATTTCTTCATCAAATCCTCGTTACCTTCGGTCTTGGCACGATTATAGGCATTGATAACCATATCGTAGTAGATAGCCTGACACCAGATGGCGGCAGCACAACCGGAACGGTCGTTGTCGCGTGCTCCGTTGCCTCGATGGTCGGCAACCTTCTGCTCCGTATCGGCCTTGTAGATGTTACGTGTCTTATCCAGCAGGGCGTTATTGAAGTCGTCGTATGCCTTCCACTGCATAGAGTCGGTAATGGCGAAGGTCTGTGCTGACAGACTGCCTACACAAACCATTGCGCATAATATGGCTAATACTTTTTTCATAAGGAAGTATGCTTACTTTTTAGACTTCTTTTTACCTTTCTGAGGTGCTGCCTTGTACTCTTTGCTGAAGGAATAGGGTGCAGCCTCGGCTGTGTTGCCGCGATTCTCGTTTGCCTTGGGGCCCATCACATAATCCATTCTGGCACCCTGCAGCAGGTCTGCATGGTTCACATAGTTCACCTTATGCTCTGCACCGTTAACAGTGAGTTTCTGAACATAACGGTTCTCGTCGCTGTTCTCTGGAGCAGTAATCACTACATCCTTACCATTCTCGAGATGCATCGTCATTTTCTTGAAATAGGGAGCGCCCAGCACATACTGATTGGAACCTGGACATACAGGATAGAAGCCCATGGCGGTGAAGATATACCAGGCAGAAGTCTGACCGTTATCCTCGTCGCCGCAATAGCCGTCGGCATGGGCATTGTACATACGGTTCATGGTCTCGCGCAACCAATACTGGGTCTTCCAAGGCTGACCGCTGTAGTTGTACATGTAAATCATGTGCTGGATGGGCTGATTACCATGAGCATAGTTACCCATATTCATAATCTGCATCTCACGAATCTCGTGGATAACACCACCATAGTAGCTGTCGTCGAAGATAGGAGGCAGGATAAACACGCTGTCGAGCATCTGATTAAAGGTGGCTGTACCGCCCATCAGGTCGATAAGTCCCTGAGGATCGTGGAACACACTCCAAGAGTAGTGCCAACTGTTACCTTCGGTAAAGGCATCGCCCCACTTGAAAGGATTGAAGTTGGGGGCCCACTCACCATTGGCCAACTTGCCACGCATCAGGTTATGGCTCTTATCAAAGAGGTTCTTGTAGTTCATGGCATGCTCGGCATAGACCTGGATCTCTTTCTCGGGCTTACCCAAAGCCTGACCCAGTTTATAGATGCTCCAATCGTCGAAAGCATACTCGAGGGTACGTGCAGCACTCTCGTTGATGCTATCGTAAGGAACATAACCCAATTTGTTATAGGTCTGCCACTGCTTACGTCCACTGGTTGTTCTGGGCAGGTCGGCATTAGCACCATGCTTAACAGCCTCCCACAGGGCATCGATATCGTAGCCGCGAACACCCTTCAGGTAGGCATCGGCAACTACAGATGCTGAGTTGTTACCCACCATACAGGCACGATGACCGGGAGCACTCCATTCGGGCAGGAAACCGCTCTCCTTATAGGCATTGGCCCAACCTTCCTGCATCTTCTGACTCATAGAAGGCCACATCAGGTTTACCAAAGGGAACAAAGCGCGGAAGGTATCCCAGAAACCGGTGTCGGCAAAGAGATAGCCGGGCAGAACCTCGCCATTGTAAGGGCTGTAGTGAACCACCTGCCCCTGCGCATTTATCTCGAAGAAACTACGGGGGAAGAGCACGCTACGATACAGACAGCTATAGAAAGTACGCAGGCGGTCTATATCGCTCTCGTCCTGAACATCGATAGTTGAGAGGACCTTGTTCCACTCCTGACGGCCTTCTTCGCTGACCTGCTCCAGCGTCTTATTACCCAACTCCTTCAGGTTCTGCTCGGCCTGCTCGATACTGATGAAAGAGCTGGCAACACGAACGTTTACCTGTTCACCACGTTTGGTATTGAAACCGACAACACCCTGGGCATGCTTGCTGGTAGTCTCGAGGGCCGACTTATTCTCGGTACCTGCATCACAGATAGCGGTAACAGTGAAGGGGCGGTCGAACTGCAGGACAAAGTAGTTCTTGAAGTTACGGGGCACACCGCCGCTGTTACGAGTGGTATAACCCACAATCTTATTCTGCTCTGGGATAATCTTTACGTAGGAACCGCGGTCGAAAGCATCTACAACCAAGTAGCTCTTGCCTGCAGGATAGGTAAAACGGAAGATGGCAGCACGACTGGTAGGAGCCACCTCCGTTACGATATCGTAATCGGCCAGATAAACCCTATAATAATGTGGTTTGCTCACCTCGGCCTTATGCGAGAACCAGCTGGCGCGTTTAGCCTCATCGAAAATATAATTCTCGCCGCACTCGGGCATGATATTGAACATAGCATAGTCATTCATCCAGGGACTGGGCTGATGAGTCTGCTTGAAACCACGGATTTTCTCTGCATCATAAGTGTAGCACCAACCGTCACCCATCTTACCCGTTTGGGGAGTCCAGAAGTTCATACCCCAAGGAAGGGCGATAGCAGGATAGGTATTACCTGTTGATAATCCTCCTGTAGAGTGAGAACCAACCAAGGGATTCACATACTGAACAGGGTCTGTTATTGCAAAAGAACCGGCACAAAATAGTGTGGCAATAGTTGACAGAATGATTTTCTTCATGTGTGCAAGCATTTAAAATTCCTTAATCTTAACATTCTTAAACCACACCTCGTTGCCATGATCCTGCAAGAGGATGCGTCCGTCGCGGTTACCGAAATTAGGCCAGTTCTTGTACTTGCTGTAAGCTACAAGTGCATTCCACTCCTGTGTATTACGTTCGTACTCTAACAACTTTACACCGTTCAGCCAATGCTCTACGTGATTATCCTTCACGATAACCATTGCCGTGTTCCATGTGGTAATGTCGAAAGGCTTGTTATCGGGAGCAGGAATCAGGTCATAAAGAGAACCTAACTTACGGTTACCCTTAACGCCCAACTTGGCATCGGGATGACGCAAATCATCCAGAATCTGGAATTCGCAGCCGATAGCGCTACCCTCGCCCTGGTTCATATCGGGATCGACAAAGTACTTGATACCGCTGTTGGCACCTTCGGTAATCTTGAAGTCAACCTTCAGGATGAAGTTATGATAACTCTTGTTGGTTACGATGTCACCGCCATTACCACTCTCGGCACCATTAGCAGCTTCTACCTTCAGCACACCGTTTTCGATGCGCCAACCCTTGGCGGGGAAACCAGCAAGCTTAGCGCCACGCCAACCTTCTGTAGTCTTACCATCCCAAAGGAGTTTCCATCCCTCGCGCTCTTCCTGCTCAGTAAGGATGTTATCGGTAGTGGGAACAGGAGCGGGAACCTCTTTTACAACTTTCTTCTGTGCGGCTATAGGCAGAACAGCCAGCATAGCCATTGCTATAATATATATCTTCATAACTCGGCCCCTCTCCCTAACCCTCCCCCAAATGGGAGGGAACTGCTAACAGGGGCTTGGCAGTTTATTAATATCTCTTACTTACTTTGGACTTCCCCACCTCCCATTTGGGGGAGGAGGGGCTAGGGGTTGGAGAGGGGCGTTAATCTATCTTATAGAACTCTTCCCAACCCTTACGAGGAGGCATGCCAGAGAGCATAGCATTAGCAAACTCGTTGTTGGTGAACTTCTTGGTGCGTGGGTCGAAGAACAATTGGGTATTCAGGCGCTGAGCGATAACGCCCAGGCAGAATACCTGGCATAGCACACCTGCAATCTGGAAAGGAGAACGGGTCTTCTCTGTTCCCTGACAGGCACGCAGGAAGTTTACATAATGGTTGCTGGGACTCTTGGGAACAACGGGCAGCTTATCTTTCATAGCCTCGGCCTTCTCCTTGGGGATAATCTCCAAAGTGCTACCGTGACTGGCACCCTTGAAGGTAAGATCGCGTCCGTAGATAATCTTTCCGGGATTCAGTTTCTGGTTGGTGTACTCGCCCTGACCGCTGGCAGGGATACCGTCGGCCAACTTGCTCTCGCCATAGCCTTCGGGCAATGGAGGCTGGTTATCTACACCATCGTACCATATTACATCACAGGGGGGCATGTTGCCACGAGCACCGAAACGGAACTCGATAGTGCTTGAGAAGGGATAGAAGAACTCGTTGTGGTTCTTGGCATACTTCATATTGATTTCGTAGGGCAAGCCCAACTGCAGGAACTCGTGAGCGGTATCCAAGAGGTGAGCACCCCAGTCGCCCAAGGCTCCCATACCAAAGTCGTACCAACTGCGCCAGTCACCCTGATGATAAAGTTTGCTGTAGTTATGGTAGCGGATTCCTCCGTGCCAAGTATCATAATCCATACCCTCAGGGATGGGATCGCCCTCGGGCATCTTGGTCATATTCCAGTCGTACTTATGCCAACGACGGTCGTTGTTCATGTGGGCTACAACCTTAGTGACATCCTTGATGATACCTGCTTCCATCCATGCCTTGAACTGGAAGTAGTTACCTTCTGAGTGACCCTGGTTACCAACCTGCGTGGCAAGTTCGGGATGACGGTTAGCTATCTCTATAAGGATTTCACCTTCCTGAAAAGTACGGATAAGGGGCTTCTCGCAATAAACATGCTTGCCATGCTTCATGGCAGCCATGCAGACGAAGAAGTGTGTATGGTCGGGCACACTTACTGCAACGGCATCGAAATGGTCGGAATATTCATCAAAAAGCTTACGGAAATCTGTGAAGCGCTTAGCATTGGGATACATATTCAGCACCTTCTGGCACTGCTTACCCTGCAGATCGACATCGCAAAGAGCTACCACATCCACCATATTGGTTTTGGCAAACTCATCAATATTCTGTTGTCCGCGATTACCGATGCCAATGTAGGCAATCTTCACTTTGTCACTCTTAGGTGCAGGAGCGGGTTGCGATTTCTTCTTGGCAGCCAATAAATCAGCAGGAGCCAAGGTCAAACCAGCGGTTGCAATACCCATACCTTTCAAAAAATCTCTTCTTGTTGACATAATTAGGTTATTTAGTGGTTTCTATATTTGTTTCTGGTGCAAATGTAGCAAAAATAATCAAACAATTGTAATGGAAATAGGCAAAAATGGCAAATTTAGTCAATTTTAGCCTTCTCGCATAGCAAAAGAACATGAGATTCGTCTTTCAACGTAGTGGCAAACAAATATAAGTGCCCGCCTTCACTCAGTTTCAACTTCTTACGAAGTTCCTGAACACTGGCAGGAAAGTTCCTTACTGTCAGGTTGGCTTGCTTGACTCCTGAGAGCAAAGTTCTTAGTCCTTGCTTACTGAAATCGCTCCTGCCTAAAATGCGGAAGGACCTGCCCGGAAAATCTGCAACAAGTTCTGATGATGTGTACAAATGACTGAATGGATGCAGTTTCTCCACCCCTAACTGTTCGCAAAGTGCATCTTGGACTCCTGCTTTCAGAATAGAGGCATTAGGTTCGTACAAGAAGGTTTTCTCCTTCTCGCAGATAACGGGATTACACCATGTTTCAGGTACAATTATTTCTTGTATCGAATCGGAAAGGTGCACACAATGATAACAGAATGGAGTATCTTGTTGATGCATTACCAACAGCAGTTCCTTGCACTCACCGTCAACGCTTACCACATGCACCTCGCGAACGTTTCGTAACTGACGTAAGGCTTGCCGTATATCCAGCATAGGCGAGAGTTTCAGCATCACAACTTTAGAGCGCGTAAGCAGTTCGTCTTGTAAACAGATAACATTTGGCTGACAATCCTCGAGGAGCACCACTTTTCTTCCTGCATTGTCCCTACGGGCCGGGTCGGCATAAATCAGGGAAACTTCATTTATGTTCTCCAGTTCGTCTTCTGCCTGGGAGTGTCTTACCTCAACATGCTGTAACCCCAATAGGTTAAAATTGTGCCGGGCTATCTGACAAAGCGGTTCCTGCTGCTCTATGTAAACAGCCTTATCAAACAAAGGGGCCATATAGCTGAAGTCGATCCCGAAACCTCCGGTCAGATCAACCATCTGCCCCATTTCATCGCATAAAACACGCTGTACAAGTTGTCTCTTATATAGAGCCGTCTTCTCGCTGCTGCATTGTTCCATCGAGAGACGCGGCGGATATAACAGTCCTTCCGTTTCTGCCCACCGGGGTATCTTCTTACAGGCTAACTGCCAACCTTCTATCTGCTGTAGGCTAAAAGGCAAATCTATTCCTTCCGGAATCTTTCCGAGCGCCAGCTTACGAACATCGTCTGATTTGTGTCGGGCTATAAATTCGGTATCGGTCATACCTTTGTAGCAAGAATATTCTTAGCATGAAGAGCGTCTTGTTCCAACTGCTGCTGAAGAGCCTGTACGGAGGAAAAAGACTTCTCGTCTCGCAGACGATCTACGAAGTTTACCGACATCTCCTTGCCGTATAAATCTCCGTTGAATCCAAAAAGATTAACTTCGACGGACAACTCATCTCCGTTATTCAATGTGGGGCGATGACCAATACACAACATGCCGTCATAAGAAGATCCATCAACCCTGGTCCTGACAACATACACACCGCAAGCGGGAAGAAGTTTGTCCTTCGGAACCTTTATATTGGCCGTAGGGAAACCAATATTTCTCCCCACCTGATGTCCCGCGATAACCTTACCTCTCAAACAATATTCGTACCCCAGCAAATGGTTAGCTTGTCTTGTTGCCCCTTCACCTAACAAGCGTCGGATAACACTACTGCTGACCTTCTCTTCTTCAAGTTCGTGAGCCAAAACAACATCTATACCAACCTGTTTCCCCCACTCTACATATTCAGGGAAGGTACCGCCTCCACAGCCAAAATGATGGTCGTAACCCATTACCAAAGTCTGCACATGCAACTGAGCGCTCAGCACCTGCTGCATAAACTCAAGGGCAGTTAGTCTACTCAGTTCTTCGGTAAAAGGTAACACCTCCAAGCGGTCTATACCTGAAGACTTCAGCAGGCGCATCTTTTCTTCGTGGGTAGAGAGCAGATGAGGAATAAAACCGGAATGAAGCACTTGACGAGGATGACGGTCGAAAGTAATTAACATAGAGGAAAGTCCCAACTTTTTGGCAAGTTCACAAACCTGACTTACCAAACATTGGTGTCCACGGTGTACACCATCAAAAAAACCTATTGTTGCTACGTACCTCATTTTCATTACAGGTTGCAAAATTAGGTAAATATACTTTGCTGACCAAATTTTTCCGCTTCACATTTGGATAATTCAGCAGAAATATCTACTTTTGCACCCGCAAACCGAACATATGGTCGCATTGGACTTGTAGCTCAGTTGGTTAGAGCAACAGACTCATAATCTGGAGGTCCCAGGTTCAAGCCCTGGCTGGTCCACACTAAAAATCAGCAACTTGGAAGAAATTCAAGTTGCTGGTTTTTTCATTTTGCGAAAACAATGCGTAAACAATCGGTTTGAGTTCGACCCCATTTTAAGCAAGTTTTCGCAATCTTGTGCGACTGCGAAAACAAGTTGTTTGAAACCGATAGGGTTCTGACTACACTCCATCATTCTCCTGAAAAGTACTCCTTTGCCAAGTCAATGGCATCTAAACGGAGTGTTTCGTCCTCTTCCTTCAAGATGGCATAGACGCCATCGGCCAGCCAGAGCGTCATCAACTCCTTCTCGTCAACCTTATACAGCTCTGCCAACTTGGGGACCTGGTCACGTCTTACTCGCCGTGCTCCCAACTCCATCTTGCTGTACATGGGCTTATCCGTCCCCAGCAATTCAGCCAACTGCCGTTGCTTCAACCCTCGCTCCAGTCTCATGGCCTTTATCTTCGGGCCAAACATCCCATAAATTCTTTTATCCTTCATATTTTCCCAATTATCTTATTTGTTCGCTACTTGTCCCGAACTTGTCCTGTGGTTTTATTGTTTTTAAAAAAGGGATTAGTCTTCCTGCTCATAGTAATACGAGTAGTCGATACCCTTCATGAAGATCTCGCGGTCGTCTATCTTGTTTGTCAGAGCTGGCTTCAGCAACTCGCGAATCTTAGTGCTGTCCATTTGACTTGCAATCATCGCATCAAGGTATTCCCGTTTATCTATCTGACTCCAATCCACGCACAGGCCTAAGCGTTTCTTGAATATCAAGTCGAGCCAAATGCGCGTTGAACGTCCATTACCTTCCATAAAAGGATGGGCAGCATTCATCTCCACATACTTATCCACGATCTCATCGTATGTGTTTTCTGGCATTGACTCTACAGTTTTCAAGAAACTATGAAGATGTTCTGCCAAGCAAAACAAGGTGTTACCCTTCGCAATGGTCTTGGTACGGATTTTCCCAGCAAAGTCATATAGTCCACCGAAGATATAGGCATGAATCTGTTGCAGAGCCTTAACAGTTCCCACGTCTTTATCTGCCACGAGATTACTTTCAATAAACGTATAGGCCTTCTTTTTGCTGCGCCCGTCAATAGTGTTGTCACTATAAGTGAACCAGTCGAGGAAGGACGTAGCCTGGTTGTTGGGTATAACCTTAGCGAGTTTCTCTACATCGACCTGGCTGACGACATCCGTTTTGTACTTCTTTCCATCCGCAGCTGTAAGCTTCAGTTGGGTAGTGGCACTAACCAACTCATTCTCTTCCTTCCGCAGTTTAGCCTTCAGATACTTCCAGTAGTTGCGGTTCTTTTCGTGGTCATCTTGCTGATTGATAGCGCCCACAATATCCAGAACCGAGAACCACCACTGGTTGTTGGCTTCGTCCCATACGGCACGAACCTTATGGTCTTTGTAGAATCGTATTGATATCTTGCTCATATCTCGTATTCTTTTATTTCTATAACGTATTTCTTCTTCTTTGTCACCATTTCTCATCCTTTTCTACTACATCATCTACCAGAAGAACGCCAGAGTGGCCTTTCGCCCACTCGTACGCAGACATCTCCTTCTGCAGCCCGATGGCAGTCTGCCAGATATAGGCTTTCTCCTTCTTGTCTGGTTCTCCTTGACGGATATACTCGTCAAAATCTTGTATGTTAATTGGTAATGCCATATTTCGTAATATTACTTGTTATTGTTTTAGTCTAAATCCGGGACATTGCTTTGCATAATTAGGATTAACCCTTTGCTTTGGTAGTCCCAGACTAATATAGCAGCCACAGTTGGCCCATCCATCTCTATTGGCCCATGTTCGACTGGTGAGGATGATGGGAGAGCGGCCTTCCTTCAGGACTTCAATAACATCCTTGACGATAAATAAGTTTCGATATTCATCCTCTGCCAGTTGCTGGGCGACTTTTGTATACGAGA